>ERZ1694997.1026-NODE-1026-length-8872-cov-5.411364_pt1 | contig 8872 bp, 9 predicted proteins | sample MGYA00581604_ERZ1694997 | MGnify/ENA primary metagenome ERZ1694997 (study PRJEB42213, sample SAMN07424279) | human gut metagenome | biome: ENVO:00009003; feature: ENVO:2100002; material: ENVO:00002003 | host: Homo sapiens | place: USA | collected 2014 ... | reverse complement strand
ATCTACACCCTAGAGTTCGTCGGCAGCGTCAGATGTGTATAAGAGACAGGCTGGATCTGGTGCTGGTGATGAGCGTGGAGCCCGGTTTCGGCGGGCAGAAGTTCATGCCCTCGGCGCTGGAAAAGCTGCGCTGGCTCAAGGAAGAGCGGGCAAAGCGGAGCGCCCGCTACCTGCTGGAAGTGGATGGCGGCGTGGACGACACCACCGCCCCCCTGTGTGTGGAGGCGGGTGCCGATATTCTGGTGGCGGGCAGTGCCGTGTTCGGCGCAGCCGACCCGGCTGCGGCAGTGCGCCGTCTGGCCGCCCTGTGAGAGGTGCCTTACCATGGATGAACGTTTGATCCAGCAGCAGGAGCAGGAGCTTGCAAAGACGGGGCGGTACTATCTGCACGTCTGCTTTATGACCATCCCGCTGCTCTGCATGGCCTGCTTCCTGTACGGTCTGCGGCCCCTGCTGCTCTGCGGCGCGGCGCTGCTCACCGGCAATCTGTGTGACCGCCTGGTCTCCCTGCTGCGCCGCCGCGTGTATCGGGCCGGAGATTTTTCCAACGAGAGCTTTGCCCTCATCATCGCCCTGCTCATGCCCGCCACGGTGGACTGGTATGTGGTCATTATGGCGGTGCTGGCCGGTGTCCTCATCGGCAAGGAGGTGTTTGGCGGCTACGGCAGCTATCCCTTCAACCCCGCTGCTGTGGGCTACGCCGTGGCGGCGGTGTCCTGGCCGGAGCAGGTGTTCCGCTACCCCCAGCCCTATACCAACATCCCCCTGTGGGATGCCACCGGCGTGCCGGTGTCCAGCACCATCTCGGATACCCTGCGCAGCGGCGGCAGCCTGAACATCGGCGCCATTTCGCTGGGCCTGGGCGAGTACGCCGCCCCCATGGGCACGGGTGCCGCCCTCATCCTTCTGGCCTGCGGGCTTTTCCTCTGGCTGCAAAAGGATGTCCGTCTGGGCGCTTCTGTCAGCTTTGTGGTCACCTGTGCCCTCATCGCCTTCCTCTTCCCCCGTCAGGTGGGTGTGAACGGCGTGGACATCGCCCTGCGCCTGCAGTGTGTGCGGGATGAGCTGCTGACCGGTGCCATGCTGTTCAGCGCGGTGTTCCTGCTCAACGAGCCCTACACCTGCGCCCATCACCATCTGGGCCGCATCCTGTACGGTGTGCTGGTGGGTGCGATCACCATGGGCTTCCGGTATTACGGCGTGTACGAGACGGGTGTCTGCTTTGCCCTGCTCACGGTCAACAGCATTTCCGGCTGGATGGACCGCACCGAGAGCCGCCTGTACCAGCTGATGCACCGCCCTGCGGCCGGAAAGGAGGGCGCTGAATGAAACGTTCCATTGCAGAACTGATCACCCGTGATCCTGAAAAGTTCGCCCACCATGACCGGGTGTTCAAAAATAACCCCGTTGTCATGCAGGGCATGGGTCTGGCTCCGCTGGTGGTGCTTGCCACCACGGGCAAAAATGCTTTGATGCTGGCCGTGGCTGTGGCCCTGCTGCTCACGCCTTCCCGGATGCTGGCCTGCCTGGTCAGCCGCCTGTTCCCCCTGCGGGACGAGCAGCCCGCCCCGGAAGAGCTGGAGAAAAAGCTGCTGCCCCGGGCGCTGGTGTACAGCGGCAGTGCGGCGGTGGTCTACCTTGCTGCTTATCCCATCCTGAACGCCGTGTTCGGCACCGACCTGCTGATGCTGGGCATCTACCTGCCCATGCTGGTGGTGGAGCCTCTGCTGACCTACCGCTTTGGCCGCGTACAGGAAACCATGCGCAAGGCTGTCTCCAAGGGTCTGCGCATCACGGTGGGCTACGCGCTCATCCTGTTCATCGTGGGCTGCCTGCGGGAGTGGCTGGCGCTGGGCAGTGTGTTTGGAGTCCAGCTCAGCCGCTCTGTCCTGCCCATGGCATCCATGCCGGCAGGCGGTTTCATCGTGCTGGGCGTGGTGTGTGCCGTCTGGCGCGCGCTGGCCCGCAAACACAAGGAATACCTGAAAACTGAGGCGCGCGGCACTCTGGCTGCGCACCCCCGGAAGGAGGTGCAGGATCAGTGAGTGCTGTGATGAATGCCATCGGCGTGGCCTTTGCCTACGCCGTGCTGGCCCTGTTTGCCCAGAACGCCATCTTTACCCGCGGTCTGGGTGTGTCGCGCCTGATCCAGCTGGTGGGCGACGAGCGCACCAGCAGCTGGTGGTTTGCCCTGCTGCTCTGTGTTACCCAGACGCTGGTGGCCCCGCTGGCGTATTTTGCGGGCAGCCAGATCGTGGATCTGCCCTACCGTGCCCCGCTCCGCCCGCTGCTCTACCTGGCCTGTGTGGCGGTGGTCTGCATCTTTGAGCACGCCATCCTGCGGGCGGTCAAGGGCCCCCGCAGCGGTCTGCTCATCCGAATCCTGCCCATTGCCGCCGTGAACAGCGGCGTGCTGGGCACCGCGCTGGTGGAGCGCACCCAGAGCTTTACGCTGGCGCAGTCCATCGGCTTTGGCCTGGGCAGCGGCCTGGGCTATCTGCTGGCTGTGATGCTGGTGACCGAGGCGGGCAACCGCCTGCGCAGCAAGGCCATCCCCGAAGCATTCCGCGGCCTGCCCATCACCCTGATCTATATCGGTGTGCTGGCGCTGGCCATCTACGGCTTTACCGGCCATTCCGTGATCCTGTAAGTTGACCCCAAGGAGGGTGGTTGATTATGGCAAGATATCCCAAACGCCAGAAGGTCAAGCGCTACCGGCGCAGCTTTTACACCCGCGAGATGCGGCTGAAAAAGGGCATCGGCATTGCGGTGCTGGTGGTGGCCGTGCTGGCAGCGGCCTGGGTGGCCGCACCCCATGTGCTGGACTGGGCCACCCACACCTGGTATACCGTGGTGCGGGATCGTGACCTTTCCGCATCCAGTGCTGTCAGCGAGAGTGCATCCTCCGGGACGCAGAGCACCGCTGCCAGCGAACCGGCAGCTTCCTCGGTGCCGGAAAAAGAGCCGGAGCCCGAGGTCAAGGGCACTGATATTGTGACGGGCCTGTGGGCAGAGGTGGATGTGACCACCCTGACCGACGAGGCCGCCATCCGCTCCGCCGCCCGGCAGCTCAAGGCACAGGGCATGACCTATGCCATCCTGACCCTGAAGGACACCGCCGGGCAGGTGTATTACGCCTCCCAGACGGCGGTGGGTGCCGCCAATGCAGCCCCCACGCAGGTCGAGCTGACGAGTGTGGCATCCATCTTCAAGGAGGAGGGGCTGGTGCCGGTGGCTGCGCTGACTGCCTTCCGTGACCCTGCCGGTGCCCGGGCTGACCACGCTCTGGCCATCCGGTATCAGGGGCAGGAGTACCTCTGGCTGGACAACAAGGCTTCCGCCGGAGGCAACCCCTGGCTGAACCCCTACGCCGCGGAGACCGTGCAGTATATCGGTGATCTGATCGCCGAGGTGCACGCCGCCGGGTTTGATCAGGTGCTGCTGGAAAATGTCCAGTTCCCCTCGTCCACCAGCGCCAAGCAGGACTATGGCACCACCAACGGTGTGGATCGTGCCGGGCAGCTGACTGCGGATATCGCCGCCTGGCGGGTCCGCTTTGGAGATACGGTGACGCTCTGGTATGGCTATTCGCTGGCCGAGGTGACCGGCTCCTCCAGCCAGCTGGGAGCCCCTGCGGCCCAGCTGGGCGTGAAAAACCTGCTGGTGAAGGTCCCGTCCTCCTCTACGCTGGATGCAGCGGCCCGGGAGGAGCTGACCCTCTCCCTGACCGAGGCAGGTGTGGAGCATGTGGTCATCCGGGACGATGCCGCCAGCTATTTTGAGTGATCCCTGCGTTTTTGTGAGAGGGAGGGAAGTATTATGAACAAAACACCCTGTTTTTCCCCGGCGCACATCCTGCTGCCGTCGGAACAGATCCCGGTGGGACAGTGGGGCTGTGTGGCCTGCGATCAGTTCACCAGCGACCGCTCCTATTGGGAAAAGGCTGCGCAGGCCGCCGCAGGCGGCCCCAGCACACTGGACCTGATCCTGCCGGAGGTCTATCTGGAAGAGGATGACGTGGATGCAAGGATCAGTGCCATCCATGCGGCCATGGACGATTACACCCGGAACGTGCTGACCCGCGCGGTGGACGGCTTCATTTATGTGGAGCGCACCGAGCAGAGCGGCCGGGTGCGGCAGGGCCTTGTGGGCAGGATCGACCTGGAGGCATACAGCTATGCCGAGGGTGCGGTGCCTGCCATCCGCCCCAGTGAGCACACCGTGGAAAGCCGCATCCCGCCCCGCATGGCGGTGCGCCGGGGGGCAAGGCTGGAAACGCCCCATATTATGATGCTGGCCGATGACCCTGGCTGCACCCTCATCGAGCCCATCGGCGAGAAGAAGGAGCAGCTGCGCAAGGTCTACGAGGGCGACCTGATGCTGAACGGCGGCCACATTGCCGGCTGGGCAGTGGAAGATCCCGCCCTGCTGGCACAGATCGACAGCGCCCTGAACGCTCTGGGCAGCCAGGAGGCCTTTGATGCCCGGTATCCCCAGGCAAAGGGCGGCGCGCCCCTGACGCTGGCCGTGGGCGACGGCAACCATTCGCTGGCTTCCGCCAAGGCCTGCTGGGAGGAGCTGAAAAAGACCCTGACCCCGGAGCAGCAGCTGACCCACCCGGCCCGCTGGTGCCTGGCTGAGGTCTGCAATGTCCACTCTCCGGCCATTGAGATCGAGCCCATCCACCGTGTCCTTTTCAATGTGGACTGCGGTGCCGTGCTGCTGGCCCTCATCGCGTGGAGCGATTCCCACGCGGCAGGTATCTGCTTCGGCGATGCAAAACAGCAGTCCTTTACGCTGGCAGGCCCCCATGTGGCCAATGTGCTCAGCTTTGAACATCCCGTTGCCCCGCTGACCGTGGGCACCATTGACGCATTCATTGAGTATTTCATGGCCCGCCACATCGAGGCCCGGGTGGATTATGTCCACGATGAGCCCGCTGTCCGCGCCCTGTGCAGGCAGGGAGGTGTGGCTTTCCTGATGCCGCCCTTTGAGAAGAGCGACCTGTTCAAGGGCATCGTTATGGGCGGTGTGCTGCCCCGCAAGACCTTCAGCATGGGGCACGCAGAGGAAAAGCGCTATTATATGGAATGCAGAAACATTTTAGGTGAAGAATGACATTTAACGAACTGAATCTTTCCGCGCCTGTGCTGCGTGCTGTGGCACAGGCGGGCTATGAATCCCCCTCGCCCATTCAGGCGGCGGCCATTCCGCCGGTGCTGGCCGGGAGGGACTTGATGGGCTGCGCCCAGACGGGTACCGGCAAGACGGCTGCCTTTGCGCTGCCCATGCTCGACCGCCTGACTGCCAGCGCACCCCGCAAAAAGGGTGCCATCCGCGCCCTGATCCTGACTCCTACCCGGGAGCTGGCTTTGCAGATTGGCGAGAGCTTTGAGGCCTACGGCAAGTATCTGACCCTGCGCAGCACCGTCATCTTTGGCGGTGTAGGTCAGGCTCCGCAGGTCGCAGCCCTGAAAAAGGGCGTGGACATCCTCATTGCCTGCCCGGGCCGCTTGAACGACCTGGTGGGGCAGGGGCTGCTGGACCTTTCCAACATTGAGATCTTTGTTCTGGACGAAGCCGACCGGATGCTGGATATGGGCTTTGTCCACGACGTGAAAAAGGTGATCGCCAAGCTGCCCAGGCAGCGCCAGAACCTGATGTTCAGCGCCACCATGCCCAAGGAGATCGAGCAGCTGGCCGCAGGCATCCTGCACGACCCGGCCTTTGTCAAGGTGGACCCGGTGTCCAGCACGGTGGACCGCATCCAGCAGAGCCTGTATTTTGTGGAGAAGGGCAACAAGAAGTTCCTGCTGCCCTGGCTCATCAAGAACCTGAAGCCCGAGGTGGTGAACGCGCTGGTGTTCAGCCGCACCAAGCACGGGGCCGATAAAATCGCAAAAGACCTGAACAAGCAGGGCATCCCCGCTGCCGCCATCCACGGCAACAAGAGCCAGACCGCCCGCGTGACGGCGCTGGAGGATTTCAAGGCGGGCAAGACCCGGGTGCTGGTGGCGACCGATATCGCCGCCCGCGGCATTGACATCAGCGAGCTGTCCCATGTGTTCAACTACGACCTGCCCGAGGTGCCCGAGACCTACGTCCACCGCATTGGCCGCACGGCCCGTGCCGGTGCCGACGGCACTGCCGTCAGCTTCTGCGCCCCGGAGGAAAAGGAATATCTGGCCGGGATCGAAAAGCTGAACCGCCGCCAGATCCCGGTTGTCTCCGGCCATCCCTGGGACGGTGTGCCTGCCCCTGTCAAGGCTGCACCCCCGGTGCGGGGCAAAAAGCCCAAGGCGGAAGCGGAGCAGCCTGTGAAGGCAGAGAAGCCTGCCAAAGCAGAAAAGGCAGCCAAGGCCGAAAAGCCCGCTGCCCCCAAGAAGGAAAAAGCGGCTGCAAAACAGCCCAGCCCCAAGAATACCGAACCGAAAGAAGGAACATCCATGGAGGAAAACCAGAAGCGCACTTCCGGCGGCCGCAGTGAGAACCGCCGCTCCAATAACAGCCGCACCCGCCGCGAGGGCAATGCCTCGCAGCCGGCCAACCGCGGCAGCAACGCCCAGCCTAAATTCGACCCCCACTTTGTGAGCGCCCCGGAGGCTACTCCTCTGCGCCCGGTCAAAAAGGCTCCGGCTGCGCAGCCTGCTGCAAAGCAGACTGCTCCGGCCCAGAACGGTCAGCGTCAGCGCGGCGGTCAGCCTGCCCGTGCCGAGCAGCGCACCGACCGCAATGATCCGCGCACCGAGCAGCGGGCAGAGCGGAATGTGCGCAATGCCCGCCCGGCCCAGAACAGCCAGAGCCAGCAGGGCAGCCGCAATAACCGCAATGCAGTGCAGAGCAGCCGCCCCGTCAAGAGCGAGGCACCCCGCGGCCGCAGCCGGAATACCGCCCCCGCACGGGACGAGGACCCGGGCCTGATGCTGATCAGCCGCCGCCCGCCCCAGCAGAAGTTCACCAACTTTGAAGAGTATATGACCGCCCACGGCGGTGCCACCGCACCCATTGAGGATCACACCGATGAAACCTGAGCCGTTTGCCCCCTGGCAGTGCCCGCTCTGCGGCGAACCCCTGACCGGGGACACTGCTCTGAAATGCGGCAGAAACCACAGCTTTGACCGGGCGAAAGAGGGGTACTGGCACCTGCTGCCGGTGCAGAGTATGCGCACCAAGGTCCCGGGCGACAGCAAAGAGATGGTCGCCGCCCGCCGTGCCTTCTTGAACGCCGGGTATTACGGCATCTTCGGCCGGGCGCTGGGGGAACTGTGCCTTGCATACGGCGCTGCCGCCGGGGCAGATGCACCGCTCCACCTGCTGGATGCGGGCTGCGGCGAGGGCTGGTACGACCGCTGCATTGCACAGGCCTTTGCACAGGCGGGCAGGCCGGTGCAGCTGGCAGGCTTTGATATCGCAAAGCCTGCGGTGCGTCTGGCCGCAAAGGCACTGCCTGCCGCAAAATACGCGGTGGCATCCAGTTTTGCCCAGCCTGTCCGTACCGGATGGGCCGACCTGCTGCTCAACTGCTTCTCGCCCTTTGCGCAGGAAGAGTTCCGGCGCGTGCTGCGCCCGGGCGGACGGATGATCTATGTCGTGCCCGGTGCGGAACACCTCTACCAGATGAAGGCTGTCCTCTACGACACGCCCTACAAGAACCCGGTGCAGGAGGTGGCCTATGAGGGCTTCCGCCCCATCGGGGAGCGGGAAGTCTCGGGCAGCATCACGGTGCCTGCCGGGCAGCTGGAGGCGCTGTTCGCCATGACCCCCTATTACTGGAAAACGCCGCGGGATGGCGCGGCCCGCCTGGCCGCCCTGCCCGAGCTGACCACGGACATCGCGTTCCGCTTCCTCGTGTTTGAAAAAGAATGATCGAAAAGCCCCCGGCCTGTGAGGATACAGGCCGGGGGCTTTTTGTGTGCAGAAAGCAGGGTCACATCGCGATCCAGCCCAGTGCGTTGGCGACCGAGCTGGCCAGGATGATAGCCGCGAAGATGGGGCAGAGATACCGGAGCATAAAGTTGAACACCGGTTTGCGGCGGAAGGGCTGACCTTCCTGCGTGACCTCTTCCTCGATCTTTTCCACACCGACGATCCGGGAGACCAGCAGGCAGGTGGCAATGGCCGCAATGGGCATCATCACCGAGTTGGTCAGGAAGTCGAAGAAATCGAGGAACTGCATCCCGAACACGGTCACACTGGCAAGGGGGCCGTAGCCCAGCGCGGAAAGGCTGCCCAGTGTGATCATAATACAGCCGATAAGGATGGTGGAGCGGGTGCGGTCCCAGCCCAACTCGTCCTCAAAGGTAGAAACAGCACTCTCGGTCAGGGCAATGGAGCTGGTGAGGGCCGCGAACAGCACCAGCACAAAGAAGAGCACGCCTACGGCAGTGCCCATGCCCATGCTGGCAAAGACCTTGGGGATGGTAATGAACATCAGGGCCGGGCCCGCCTGCAGGGTGTCAGGGTCGCCGCCCGAAAAAGCGAACACGGCGGGAATGATCATCAGGCCCGCCATGATGGCAATGGCGGTGTCGAAGATCTCCACGTTTTCCGTGGACTGCTCAATGGACACGTTCTTTTTCATGTAGGAGCCAAAGGTCACCAGGATGCCCATAGCAATGGAGAGGGAGTAGAACATCTGCCCCATGGCGGAAACCACGGTCATCCACGAGAAGTTGGCCGGGTTGGGCACCAGAAAATACTTTACACCTGCCAGTGCGCCGGGCCGTGTGACCGAGTAGACGGCAATGACCACCGAGAGCACCACCAGCACCGGCATCATCACCTTGGAAACGCGCTCCACGCCGTTGCGCACGCCCGCAAAGATGATGCCCAGCGTGATAAAGGCTGTCTCTTATACACATCTGACGCTGCC
>ERZ1694997.1009-NODE-1009-length-8956-cov-5.466914_pt1 | contig 8956 bp, 7 predicted proteins | sample MGYA00581604_ERZ1694997 | MGnify/ENA primary metagenome ERZ1694997 (study PRJEB42213, sample SAMN07424279) | human gut metagenome | biome: ENVO:00009003; feature: ENVO:2100002; material: ENVO:00002003 | host: Homo sapiens | place: USA | collected 2014 ... | reverse complement strand
GCCACCCGCCCGCCGCTGTCTTGCAGGCAGTAGCGGGCGGTGTCCGTCTGGGGCACTGCCTGCGCGGCAAGGCTCAGGGGAGAGGCGGGGTCGGTCTCAGACCCGGCGGGGCTTTGAGACAGCGGCAGCCTTGGCAGCGCCATCCAGAACAGACTGAATACAATGGTGAATACGCAAAGCCCGTAGAACAGGCAGACAGACAGCTTGCGCATAAAAAACACTCCCTTCCCCGGTAAGTATGCCCCGTTTTGGCGGATAGCAGACAATTTTCACACGCAGATACTGTACTTTCCACAAGAGAGTGTGTTATACTATTTATATCTGCTCAGCGCGCAAAGATTGGTTCTTGCCCGGCTGGGGCTTGCGTGCTATAATATGGTATTGCAGTTTGAAATTTCGTGTCACAAACGATGTGGATAAAGCCCGGTGCAGCTATGCCCGGCAACAGTCTTGAAATGTCAGGAGGCGATCCCTATCTCCAACAATGAGATGAGAAAGATCCACCGGGGCGGCGAGGAGCAGCCTGCCCGCCCGGTGGGACGTAAGGTCAATGTTTCCCAGAGCCGCCGCGAGGTACACTCCGCAGCGGAAAACCGTACCCGCGCGCCCAAGGCACCCAAAAGCCCCAAGCCGCCAAAGGAAAAGAGCAAGCATCCCATCCTGCGGTTCATTGGCCGCACCGTCGCTACGGTGCTCTGCCTTGGCATTATGCTGGGCAGCGTGGTGGCCGTGGGCATGGTGTTCTATGTGGTGCAGGCTACTGCCAACGACGGTGACCTGCTGGACTTGGACAACATTCAGCTGAGCCAGTCCAGTATGGTGGTAGCCACCGACCCGGATACCGGCGCACAGGTGGAGTATGCCACCCTGCGCTCCTCCAACAGCCACCGCGTATGGGCAGACCTTGAGCAGATTCCCTCCAATTTGCAGTATGCCTTCATCTGCACCGAGGATAAGGACTTCTACTCAGAGCCCGGCGTCAACTTCAAGCGCACCATCGGCGCAATGATCAACGAGTATCTGCTGCCCATTTACAGCTCCAAGCAGGGCGCATCCACACTGGAACAGCAGCTCATCAAGAACCTGACCGATGACAACAGCGCCAGCGGTATCGATGGCGCATTGCGCAAGGTGCGCGAGATCTACCGCGCCCTCTGCCTGAGCCGCAGCTACTCCAAGGAGACCATTCTGGAGGCTTACCTGAACACCATCAGCTTTACCGGCACCATTCAGGGTGTGCAGACGGCGGCCAACGAGTACTTCAACAAGGACGTCAGCCAGCTGAGCCTGTGGGAGTGCGCTACCATTGCCTCTATTACCAAAAACCCCACCAACTATAACCCCTATACGAACCCCGAAAATCTGATCCACCGCCGCAACTTCATCATGTACAATATGTGGCAGCAGGGTGTGATCAGCGAGGAGGACTACCGCAACGGCGCTGCACAGCCCCTTGTGCTGGCCGAAGAAGACAGCGGCAAAAAGCCCAGCACCGTCACCTCCTACTTCACCGATGCACTGTTCAATGAGGTCGTGCAGGACATCATGACCAAGGAGGGCATCAGCGAGTCCGAGGCACAGAAGCTGCTCTACACCGGCGGCTTTACCATTGAAGCCACTGTCAACACCAAGCTGCAGTCCCAGATGGAAAACCTGATGCTGAACACCGACGATGCCTACTTCCCGGCGGGCTGGCATGAGGAAGAGGTTACCTCCATTTCGGACGATGATGTGCAGGTGTTCAACGAGGACGGCACCCCCAAGACCCGCACCGGCGAAGATGGCACCGTCTACTATTACCGCAACGTGCGCACGCAGGCTGCTATGGTCACGCTGGACTATGACGGCAACGTGCTGGCCATTGCGGGCGGTCTGGGCGAAAAGACCAAGAGCCTTTCCCTGAACCGCGCCTATAATGTGGAGCGGCAGACCGGTTCTACCATCAAGCCCATCGGTGCCTATGCGCTGGGCATTGAGTACGGTCTGGTCAACTGGTCCACCATGCTCAACAACTCCCCCCTGTACCAGAAGCAGGATATGATCATTCGGGACGAGGACTACTGCCGCAAGAATGGCCTGATGGGGCTCTCCGACAAGCAGCTCCGCGCTTACCCCAACGCATGGCGCAGTTGGCCGCGCAACTACGGCGGCAACTACGGCGATGGCAGCGATCTCCCGCTGTGGAACGGCCTTGCCCGCTCGCTGAATACCATCGCAGTCCGCGTGGGCGACCTTGTGGGCGCAAGCAATATCTTCAACTTCGTCTATAACACCTTGCAGCTGAACACGCTGGATCCCACCAACGATGTGGGTCTGGCGCAGATGGTCATGGGCAGCCAGACCAAGGGCGTTACCCCCATGGCACTGGCCGCAGCCTTCCAGATCTTCTATGATGGCGAGTACACCACCCCGCACCTGTACACTCGTGTGCTGGACCGGGACGGCAACATCTATCTGGAAAACAACGCCACCAGCTATCAGGCACTGACCCCCGATACCGCTTACGTCATGAACCGCCTGCTGAAGAACGTTCTGTTCTCCAGTGTGGGTACTGCCAGCGGCCGCTATCCCAACTCCAACGGCATGGAGGCCTTTGGTAAGACCGGTACTGCCAGCGACGAAAAGGATCTGTGGTTCGTGGGCGGCACGCCCTACTATGTCACCGCTGTGTGGTGGGGCTACGATGCACCTTACGATATGACCAAGACTCTGTCCAAGCAGCAGGCCAAGACCCGTACCTGTGTGACCGCGTGGAAGGCACTGATGGAGCAGGCACAGGCAGACCTGCCCTATAAGGCATTCCCCACCTCCGCAGGCGTGGTGGAGCGCCGCTACTGCACCCAGAGCGGATTGCTGGCCGGTGCAGGCTGCCCGAGCACTGCCGTGGGCTACTACCGTGCCGATGACCTGCCCGATACCTGCACCTATTCCCATGCCGCACCGCAGGCTGCTGCCCCTGCCGAGAACACAGACGATGCTGTGCCCGCCCAGCCGGTCATACCCACCGATACCAGTGCACTGGACACGGAATAAGGACAAAAATCGTACTTTTTCACCCCTTTGCTGAAAAATCCGGCAAGGACAGGGCGCACTTCACAAGACAAAACTGGACAAAGTGACAAAATAGCATCCGGGCTCTTGCATTGCAGGGGTTCGGATGCTATTATATTTTCTGCAAGAACACTTGTGTTTGAGAGGTGAACAAGTTGGAACGCCGTTTTTATCTGGTGGATGCGCAGGTGCTGCCGGAGGTTTTTCTCAAGGTGGTACGCGCCAAGGAGCTGCTGGCCAGCGGCGAAGCCCGCAGCATTTCGGCTGCGACCCGCGCCGTAGAGCTTTCGCGCAGTGCATTTTATAAGTATAAGGATTGTATTTTTGATTCAGAGAACGGCCGTGAGGTCATCACGGTCATGGCCACCCTGCGGGACGAGACCGGTGCGCTGCAAAGCCTTCTGGCCGGTATCAGCGCCGCAGGCGCCAGTATTGTGACCATCAACCAGTCCACCCCGGAGAATGGGGCTGCGCTGGTGGCGGTCACCATCCGCACCGATACCATGCAGATGTCCCCGGAGGAACTGACCGAAAAACTTTCGCGCCAGCGCATGGTGGTGAGTGTGCGCTGTGGGTATAACCTGTAACAAAACAGGAAACGAGGGAAAGAGAGTATGGCTAAAATTGCAATTCTGGGCTTTGGCACGGTGGGCAGCGGCGTATACGAGGTGCTGTGCCACAATGCTGCAAGCGTCTCCCGCCGGGCTGGCGAACCGGTGGAGGTAAAATATATTCTGGACCCGAAGGATTTTACCGGCAACCCGGTGGAGCCCTTGGTGGTCAAGAATATCGACGTGATCCTGCAGGACCCGGAGATCCAGGTGGTGGTGGAGACCATCGGCGGCACCCGCTTTGCTTACCCCTACGTCAAGGCGTGTCTGGAGAGCGGCCGCAGCGTGTGCACCTCCAACAAGGAGATGGTGGCCACCTACGGTGCAGAGTTGCTGGCACTGGCCAAGGAGCACGGCTGCGCCTTCCTGTTCGAGGCCTCTGTGGGCGGCGGTACGCCCATCATCACCCCCATGCACCAGTGCCTGGCGGCCAACGTCATCACCGAGGTGGAGGGCATCGTGAACGGTACCACCAACTTCATGCTCACCAAGATGGTGCGGGAGGGACTGGGCTTTGAGGATGCGCTGCAAATTGCGCAGGAGCTGGGTTACGCAGAGACCAAGGATCCCAGCGATGACGTGGACGGCCGCGACGCCTGCCGCAAGATCGCCATCCTGTCCTCCATGGTGTGCGGCCACCAGATCTACCCCCAGAACATCCCCACCCGGGGCATCCGCGCCATTACCGCCGCCGATGTGGCCAGCGCCGAAAAGCTGGGCTGCGTTATCAAGCTGATCGCATGGATGAAGCTTGGCAAGGACGGCAGCGTGGCCGCCGGTGTAGAGCCGTGTCTGGTGCCCAAGGCAAACCAGCTGGCCAGCGTGGACGATGTGTTCAACGCGGTGCTGGTCAAGGGCGATATGCTGGGCGATGTGGTGTTCTACGGCAAGGGCGCAGGCAAGCTGCCTACCGCCAGCGCTGTGGTGGCAGACGTGGTGGATGCGCTGAAAAACGGCGCACAGGTGCACGACAGCCTGTTCTGGCAGCCTGCGGACCCGGTGGACGGCATGCTCACCGACCCGGCTCCTGCTGCATATTATGTGCGTGTGGCGGGCATTGCACCCGCTGTGGTGGAGGCCATCTACGGCTACGGCAAGGTGGTGGATGAGCGGTACGAGGGCTGCGCCTACTTTGTGAAGCGCGCCGATGAACGTGCGCTGGCAGAGGCCGCGCGCAAGGTGGAGGCCGTGGGCGGCAGTGTGAAGCTGGTGCTCAAGCGTCTGCCCGAGGAAGTGTAACGGAAAGGAACTGCGGCAATGAAGATCAAGGTTTCGGTCCCTGCCACCAGCGCCAACGTGGGCTCCGGCTTCGATGCGCTGGGTCTGGCAGTTACGTTGTACAACACGGTCACCTTTGAGGACAGCGAGGTGCTGGAGATCTCGGCATCGGACGGCACCCGCATCCCCCGGGGCGAGTCGAATCTCGTGTACCGCTCCGCCAAGGGCCTGTTCGAAAAGGTTGGCAAGCAGATCCCGCCCCTCAAGATCACCCAGACGAACCCCATCCCCATGGCACGGGGTCTGGGCTCTTCTTCAGCCTGCATCATTGCGGGTCTGCTGGGCGCAAACCGGATGCTGGGCGATGTGCTCAACACGCAGGAGCTGCTCACGCTGGCAACTGCCATTGAGGGACACCCCGATAACGTGGCTCCGGCCCTGCTGGGCGGCCTGACCAGCAGCGTGTTCGAGGACGGCAAGGTGTATTCGGTCAAGCGGAATGTGGATGAAAGCCTCTGCTTTGCTGCCATCGTGCCGGACTACAAGCTGCTGACCGAGGCAGCCCGCGCTGCCCTGCCTAAAGAGGTATCCCATAAGGACGCGGTGTATAACCTGTCCCGTGCGGCGCTGGTGCCCGCAGCTTTCTGCGAGGGGCGGCACGACCTGCTGGCCATTGCCACCGAGGATAAGCTGCACCAGCAGTATCGCATGCCCCTGATGCCCGGCTCCCGCGAGGTGTTCGATATGGCGCGGCTGTGCGGCGCAAAGGCCGTGTATGTGTCCGGTGCAGGCAGCACCGTCATGGCTGTGGCAGAAAAGGCCGAGGCCGAGAAGTTCTATTCCAAGCTGGAAAAAGGTCTGGAGCTGCTGGAAGGTCTGGACGGATGTGAAGCATTTACACTGTTGCAGCTGGATGCCGATAACACCGGCGCAACCGTGGAATGATAAATGGGTAAGGGAAGTGCAAGAACGCTTCCGCCCGGCAAGCCCCCCGCAAGCGCGGGGCGTTAAAGAGGAGAGTGACAAGATATGGCGTTGATCGTACAGAAATTCGGCGGTTCTTCCGTAAAGGACCGTGACCGTATCTTCAACGTTGCGCGGATCGTGGCCAACACCCACAACGCGGGCAATGACGTAGTGGTGGTAGTCTCCGCACAGGGCGACACCACCGATGACCTGATCGCCAAGGCAGGGGAGATCACCCATAACCCCTCGGCGCGTGAGATGGATATGCTGCTGGCCTCCGGCGAGCAGATCAGCATCGCACTGCTGGCCATGGCGCTGAACGAGCTGGGCTGCCATGCCATCAGCCTGACCGGCTGGCAGGCGGGCTTCCGTACCGACCGTGCCTACACCAAGGCGCGCATCACCCGGCTGGAGACCGAGCGGATCTCCTCCGAGCTGGAGCGCAACCGCGTGGTGGTGGTGGCAGGCTTCCAGGGCTTGAACAAGCTGGATGACATCACCACTCTGGGACGCGGCGGCTCCGACACCAGTGCTGTGGCAATTGCCGCTGCCCTGCACGCTGACCGCTGCCAGATCTACACGGATGTGGAGGGCGTTTATACCGCCGACCCGCGCAAGGTGAGCAACACCCGTAAGCTGGAGGAGATCACCTTTGACGAGATGCTGGAACTGGCATCTTTGGGCGCACAGGTGCTGAACAACCGCAGCGTGGAGCTGGCTAAAAAGTACAATGTGGAGCTGGAGGTGCTCTCCAGCCTGAACCCCATCCCGGGTACGGTGGTTAAGGAGGTTACAAAGGACATGGAAGGTATGCTGATCAAGGGTGTCGCCAAGGACACCGATGTTGCCGTTATCACGATTCTCAACGTTCCCGATGAGCCGGGCATGAGCTTTAGGATCTTCGGCCTGCTGGCACAGAAGAACATCAACGTGGACATCATTCTGCAGTCCACCGGCCGCGACGGCAAGAAGGACATCAGCTTTACCTGTGCCGAGGGCGAAGCCGAGCTGGCCATGCGTGTGCTGAAGGAAAGTGCACACTTCAACGATGTCAGTGTGGACACCACCTGCGCCAAGGTCTCCATCGTGGGTGCCGGTATGCAGAGCCACAGCGGCGTTGCCTCCAAGATGTTCGAGGCAATGTCCAACAACAATATCAACATCAAAATGATCTCCACCAGCGAGATCAAGATCTCCTGCATCATCGACCGTGCAGACGCCGACAAGGCTGTCGGCGCCATCCACGATATGCTGTTTGACTGATCTGCGTAAAATTTTTAATTGTGGCCTGTCTGCTCCCTGCTGGGGGCGGGCGGGTCATAATTTTTTTACACACAGCAGCGTTTACACAAATTGCAAAGGGGTGTATAATATAGTTTGAATCTGTGCGGCGCACCGGCGCTGCAACAATGCCGAAAAGGAGCCCCGCCGCATGAGTGAACCCACCCGTACCTCCAGAGCGCCTGCTGAGAAGCGCCTGACCTATCAACAATGGAAGCGCCGCAAAATGCTGCGGCTGGCCCGCAACTGGGTACTGTTTCTGGCCGGCTGCGCGGCAGTGGTGGCGCTGCTGACCGGCGGCATCCTGTGGCTGCTGCCCAAGGTGCACGGTCTGCTGGCCGGGCCAAAGGTATTTGCAGCCAGCGTGTACGACGGCACAGACTATGTATTTAACGCCGCAGATGCCCGGCTGGTACTGGTGAACGCCAACCTGCCCTATACCGCCGAGCCCGTCCCGCTGCTGGACACCGCCGACGAGGCCACCGGCCAGCAGCTGGAGGCCGAAGCTGCCATGCAGTATCGCAGTATGGCCGCCGCCGCGCAGGCGGATGGGGTCAGCCTGACCCTTGTGGCCGGTTATCAGGACGCCGACACCCGTCAGGCCGCCTACGAGGCCCGGGTGCAGACCTACCGCGATAAGCGCAAGTCCGAGGAGGAAGCTGCCCGTCTGGCGGCTACCATCCAGCCCGCCGCCAACGCCAACGAGCACGGCACCGGCTACGCGGCAGATATCCTCAGCGCGGACAATCCGCAGCAGGACACCAGTTTTGCCGAGACCCGCGCCTACGAGTGGCTTACGGCCTACGCGGCGGAATACGGCTTTATCCTGCGCTACCCGCAGGACCGGCAGGCTGCCACCGGCATCGTGTTCGAGCCGTGGCACTGGCGCTATGTAGGGGTGGAAAACGCCCTTGCCATCCGCGCCAGCGGCCTGAGCCTGGAAGAGTTCATCGCCCTGCAGAGGGCAGACTGAATCAAATGCTCTGTGCTGCGGCACAGAGAGAAGGGAACTATCATTGGAACGTACTCTCATTGCACCGGGCGTGCATCTTTCCTGCGACCCGGCTTCTAAATTCAACCGCTGCCGCATCAGCATCCACTTTGCTTTCCCGGCCCAGCGTAAAACGGCCACTGCCCATGCGCTGTTGCCGCTGGTGATGGAGCGCGGCTATGCGGACTGCCCGGATATGACCCGCCTCACCAAAAAGCTGGCAAAGCTCTACGGCGCAGACCTGACCGTGGACGCCCGCCCTATGGGCTGCAACCACAACCTCTGCGTCAGTGTGACCGGCATCAAGGATGCCTTTGCGCTGGAGGGCGAGGCACTGACCGCCGAGTATACCAAAATCGCGCTGGGTGCGGCCTTCCATCCGTATTTTGTGGACGGCTGCTTTGACCCGCAGGCCGTCAGCATTGAAAAGCAGATGCTGAAAAAGGGCCTTGAGGATGAAATCAACGATAAACGCATCTACCTGTCTGCATCAGGCCAACCGGGAGTTTTTTGGCGACAGCCCGGCGGGCGTGCGGCAGGAGGGCTATCTGGAAGAGGTGGACGGTCTTACCCCGGCCATGCTGACCGCCGCTTATCAGCAGATGCTGCGCACCGCCAACATCGAGCTGCTGGTGCTGGGCTGCGACGCCGCCCAGACCGCCGCCATCCGGGATGCTTTGCTGGCAGAGCTTGTCTGCATCGACCGCGCCCCGCTGCCGCTGGTGGAAAACATGGCCATGCCTGCCATTGCGCCGGTGCATAAGACCGAAAACTACGATATGGTGCAGGCAAAGCTGTGTATGCCTGTCTCTTATACACATCTGACGCTGCCGACGAA
>ERZ1694997.974-NODE-974-length-9364-cov-6.165646_pt1 | contig 9364 bp, 6 predicted proteins | sample MGYA00581604_ERZ1694997 | MGnify/ENA primary metagenome ERZ1694997 (study PRJEB42213, sample SAMN07424279) | human gut metagenome | biome: ENVO:00009003; feature: ENVO:2100002; material: ENVO:00002003 | host: Homo sapiens | place: USA | collected 2014 ... | reverse complement strand
TACACCCTAGAGTTCGTCGGCAGCGTCAGATGTGTATAAGAGACAGTGCCTGCACTGTGCCCGGGAGATGCACATCAAACCGGTCGATGACCTGATGAAGCAGTTCGGCATGTCCGACGAGGACATGGATGCCATGGAAGACCGGATGGAAAACATGATGCAGGAGATGGGGGACATGAGCAGCATGAACCCCTTCTCCATGATGATGGGCATGGGCCAGCCGGACCAGAGCGAGGAGGACGGCGACCTTGTGCCCGGTTCCAGCGCCACCTTCCCGCTGGGGGTGAACGGCGGTGCCCAGAACGGCAAAAACGAAAAGAAGGCGGGCAAAAACGACAAAAAGCCGCCCCGCCGCAAGTTTTTGGATACCTACTGCGAGAACCTGACCCGCAAAGCCCGGGAGGGGAAGCTGGATGATATCATCGGCCGCGACCGGGAGATCTACCGCACCATCCAGATCCTGAGCCGCCGCCAGAAGAACAACCCCTGCCTCATTGGTGAAGCGGGCGTTGGCAAGACCGCCATTGCCGAGGGCATTGCGGAGCGCATTGCCAAGGGGCAGGTGCCGACAGGGCTGCAGGATAAGGAAATCTTCCTGCTCGACCTGACCAGCCTTGTGGCAGGCACCCAGTTCCGCGGCCAGTTCGAGCAGCGGGTCAAGGGCCTGCTGAGCGAGGTCAAGGCTGCGGGCAACGTCATCCTGTTCATTGACGAGATCCACACCATTACCTCTGCCGGTGAGAGCGAGGGTGCCATGAATGCGGGCAACATCCTGAAGCCCGCCCTCTCCCGCGGCGAGATCCAGGTCATCGGTGCCACCACCTTCAACGAGTACCGCAAGTATATCGAGAAGGACCAGGCGCTGGAGCGCCGGTTCCAGCCCGTGCGGGTGGAGGAACCCAGCGTTGCTGATACGCTGGCCGTGATGGGCGGTATCAAGCACTACTACGAGGAGCACCACCATGTGCAGGTGCCCGCCGATGTGCTGAACGCCACCGTGACCCTGAGCGAGCGGTATATCACCGACCGCTACCTGCCCGATAAGGCCATCGACCTGCTGGACGAGGCCTGTGCCTGCTGTAATCTGGCCCACCCGGTCATCTCCGAGTACCTGACCATGCAGAAGGAGCTGGAGGCCCTCAAGCAGGAAGAGGCCGACATGGAAAACGCCGATGTGAACGAGCCCATCGACTACGAGCGTGTGGCAGAGCGCAAGACCCGGATGGCACAGCTGGAGCGGGAATTGCCTGCCAAGCAGGCTGCAGCCGGGGAGATCCAGGTGACCATGGACGATGTGGCCAAGGTCATTGAGCTGTGGACGGGCATCCCGGCGGTGAAGATCCGGGAGACCGAGTATGCAAAGCTCGCAAGCCTTGAGGCCGAGCTGAAAAAGAAGATCATCGGTCAGGACGATGCCGTGCATCTGGTGGCGCAGGCGGTCAAGCGCAGCCGCGCCGACCTCTCGGGCCGCCGCCGTCCGGCCAGCTTCATCTTTGTGGGCCCCACCGGCGTGGGCAAGACGGAGCTGGTGAAGCAGCTGGCAAACCAGCTCTTTGACGGCCCCGACCCGCTGATCCGGCTGGATATGAGCGAGTATATGGAGAAGTACGCGGTGTCCCGCATGATCGGTTCCCCTCCGGGCTATGTGGGCTACGAGGAGGCGGGTCAGCTGACCGAAAAGGTCCGCCGCCGCCCGTACAGCGTGGTGCTGTTCGATGAGATCGAAAAGGCCCACCCCGATGTGATGAATATCCTGCTGCAGATCCTGGACGAGGGCAAGATCAACGATGCCCAGGGCCGCACCGTGGATTTCTCCAACACCGTCATCTGCATGACCTCCAATGCGGGCAGCAGCGACCAGACCACCGCAAGTCTGGGCTTCAACCGCAGCGAGGAGGAGCGGAACGAGGAGAAGAGCCGCAAGGCACTGAGCCAGTTCCTCCGCCCTGAGTTTTTGGGCCGCGTGGATGAGGTCATCACCTTCAAGCCGCTGAGCGAGGAGACCCTGCAGGGCATTGCCGCCCTGATGCTGGACGAGTACAAGCCCAGCATGGAGGCCAAGGGCATTGCCTACAGCTATACCCCGGCGGCACTGGCAGCGCTGGTGCACAAGAGCCAGGGCGGCAAGTTTGGTGCCCGCGACCTGCGCCGGACCATCCGCAAGGCTGTGGAAGACCCCGCCGCTGAAAAGATCATCGACGGCACCCTTGTTTCCGGCTCCACCCTGACCGTGGATGCTGAGAACGATGAGATCGTGCTGAAATAAAGAGCAAACAGAAAGCCGCTGCACAGCGTAACAACTGTGCAGCGGCTTTTGTAGTGTATAAAACCTCTCAGCCGTCTGCGGCGGCAGCTCCCCTGATAGGGGAGCCAAGCCCTGTGGGAGAGGTTACTCCACGCTGACCGGCACCTCCGGCTTGTTGGCGGTACGGGCGCTCGTGCGGCCCTCGGGAATGATCTCGCCTGCGGCGGTCAGGCTGAGCTTGGCCAGGGTCGGGCCGACCAGCTCGTACACCAGCACCGAGAAGAGCACCACGTTGCGCACCATGTGGCCATCGGAAAGCTCGGCAGCCTCGGCGGCCATGCCCAGCGCCACACCGGCCTGCGGCAGCAGGGTGATGCCCAGATACTTCTGGATCTTCTCACTGCAGCGGGTGGCCTTGCAGCTGACATAGGAGCCGGAGATCTTGCCCAGAGAGCGGGAAGCGATATAGACGGCACCAATGAGCAGGACCATGGGGTTTGCGAGGATGTTCAGATCCAGCTCCGCGCCGGACAGCACGAAGAACAGGATATTCACCGGGCTTACCCAGCGGTCCAGGCGGTCCATCAGCTCATCGGAAGTGGGGCAGATGTTGCAGAACACGGTGCCGGTCATCATGCAGACCAGCAGCAGCGAGAAGCTGCAGTGGATGGGGCCGACCTCAAAGCTGACCATGGAAAGGCCCACCGTCAGCAGCACAAAGGCCACCGAAAGGCTCATGCGCTTGGAGCGGGAGTGGAAGTAGATCTCCAGCTGGTTGAGCAGCAGACCGGCCAGCGCGCCCAGACCCAGGCTGAGCACGATCTCCACCAGAGGCTCCAGAAGGATGCTGATGGGGTCGATGCGGCCCTGCTCCAGCGCGTTTGCGATGCCGAAAGAGGCTGAGAAGAGCACCAGACCCACGGCATCGTCAATGGCGACCACCATCAGCAGCAGGCGGGTCAGGGGGCCGCTGGCCTTGTACTGCTTGACCACCATCAGGGTGGCGGCAGGGGCTGTGGCAGAGGCGATGGCACCCAGTGTGATGGCGGATGCCATTGAGATGACATCCGGCCGGGCAAAGTGCAGGGCAACCAGAGCGATATCCACCAGCACGGTGGTGATAACGGCCTGCAGGATGCCCACAGTGACCGCCTGCCTGCCCATGCTCTCCAGCGCGCTGAGCCGGAACTCGTTGCCGATGACAAAGGCGATGAAGCCAAGTGCCACCTGTGTGATGATGCCGTAGCTCTCGACCTGTGCAAGGCTCCCGAAGCCGAAGCCCCAGCCGCTCAGGCCCAGCCGACCCAGAAAGAAGGGGCCCAGCAGGAGCCCCGCCACCAGATAAGAGGTGACAGCCGGCAGACGGACCGCTTTCGCTGCACGGGATGCCAACAGGCCTGCAATGAGCGAAAGAGACATGCGGATGAGCAATTGCTCCATAAAATAAGATCCTCCTCAGGAATTAAGATACGTTAAAAAGTATATCTTATCTGAGGAGGAAAAGCAACATTTGTTAATTGAATTTAAAAATCTTCTGTGCAAGGCGGTAACCGCCCAGCACGAGTTTGTCGCCCTTGGGGATCTTCAGGTTGGTCACGCCGCCAAAGCCGTAGCGGATGGAGCGGTAGACCCCGGCACTGGTGTGTGCCTTGAGGTAGGCCCACAGTTCGTTCTCCTTCTGCTTGGCGGCGGTACTGCCGTCCAGCAGAAGGAAGATGTCGCTGATGGCCATCATCATGGAGAGGTAGTGCAGCATATAGCTGCGCAGCTTCTTCTGGCCCTTGAGGGCATCCAGGTCCTGGCAGTCGATCATGTGGCGGGTCACCCGCAGCTGCTGATCCACCCGCTTGACCATCACACTCTCGTTCACGCTCTGGTCGGCCCGGCCGATGAAGTAGCGGTACAGGTCCAGATCCATATAATACATGCTCTTGACAAAGGGCAGGGGCTGGTAGACAAAGATGTTGTCTACATAGAAGGTGTGCTTGGGCAGCACCATGCCGCAGTCCCGCAGCACCTGTGTACGGTACATCACCGAGTGCATCAGCAGGTTCTGGTCGGGCCGGAAGTGGCCGACATGCGTCCAGCTGAACAGCCGGTTCTGGGGGAACACGTTGGTGTAGCGCACGGTATGGCTGGTGTTGTCCTCCACGTGCTCGTAGACATAGTTGCAGATCATCAGGTCAGGCGCGGTGCCCCGGGCAGTCAGCGTGTTCAGCTTGGCCAGCACGGTCCTGAGGGCTGCTTCGTCCAGCCAGTCGTCGCTGTCCACTACCTTGTAATACAGGCCGGTGGCGTTGCGGATGCCCTGATTCACGCCCTCGCCGTGGCCGCCGTTCTCCTGATGGATGGCCTTGACGATGGTGGGATATTTGGCAGCGTACTCATCGCAGATGGCGGGGGTGTCATCCTTGGTGGAACCATCGTCCACCAGGATGATCTCGGCCTGCTCCCCGGCGGAGAGCAGGGTCTCGATGCAGTGGCGCATATATGCCGCCGAGTTGTAGCACGGGACGGCGAAGGTGATCAATTTCTGAGCCATACAAAATACTCCTTTGCTCTTTTCCGGCAGATGCACAAGGCAGGGGCCGGGATGGAGATATGTACCCATATTATAGCATTTTTGTGCAGGAAATGCTATCGAACGTGGGAAATGTCAGAGATGTTTTACAATTATCCGGGGAGTTGTGGTATACTGGTTGGGTTATAAACCGCTCAGGCCGCTTTGCGTCCAGCTCCCCTGGTAGGGGAGCCAAGACTTGCCTCTCCTACTAGGAGAGGCGGCATTGCGAAGCAATGACGGAGCGGTTTTGTATGGATAGGAGGAACCATGGAAAGTCCGCATAGTATTCTGAAAAAAGTCTTTGGCTACGACAGCTTCCGCCCGGGGCAGGAGGAGATCGTCTCCCGCCTGCTGGCCGGGCAGGATGTGCTGGCCGTGATGCCCACAGGTGCGGGCAAGTCCATCTGCTATCAGGTGCCGGCCCTGCTGCTGCCGGGCATCACCATCGTGGTCTCGCCGCTGGTCAGCCTGATGAAGGATCAGGTGGGGGCACTGGTACAGGCCGGTGTGGCGGCAGCTTTCCTGAACAACAGCCTGACGGACAACCAGAAGGCCCTGATGCTCCGCCGCGCCCGGGAAGGGTGGTATAAGATCATCTATGTGGCTCCGGAGCGGCTGGAGATGCCGGGCTTCCAGCGGTTTGCGCAGGAGCGGGAGATCAGCATGGTCACGGTGGACGAGGCCCACTGCATCAGTCAGTGGGGGCAGGACTTCCGCCCCAGCTACCTGCGCATCAAGGCGTTTGTGGACAGCCTGCCCAAGCGCCCGGTGGTGGGAGCCTTTACGGCCACCGCCACGGCCCATGTGCGGGAGGACATCCGCACCCATCTGGAACTCCACACCCCCTACGAGGTGACCACCAGCTTCGACCGACCCAACCTCTATTTTGCCACCCGCAGGGCCCTGCCCAGCGAGAAGCCCAAAGTTCTGCTCGACCTTGTGCTCAGGGAGCGGGACAATGCGGGCATCATCTATTGCAGCACCACCCGGCAGGTGGACGAGACCACCCGCCTGCTGCAGAGCCGGGGAATCCGTGCGGCAGCCTACCACGCCAAGCTGGATGCGGACACCCGGCGGCAGAATCAGGACGATTTCCTCTATGACCGGGTGCAGATCATGGTGGCGACCAATGCCTTCGGCATGGGCATCGATAAGCCAAACGTCCGGTTCGTCATCCATTATAATATGCCCAAGGATCTGGAGAGCTATTATCAGGAGGCGGGCCGCGCGGGCCGTGACGGGGAGCCAGCCCGCTGCACCTTGCTCTATTCCGGCACCGATGTGCGCACCATCCGGTTCTTCATCGACAAGGAGATGGAGGCTGACAACGGCCTGCCTGCGGATGTCAAGGCCGAAGCGGCACGCAAGGCAGAGGAACGGCTCAAGTACATGACCTTCTACTCCACCACGCCGCGCTGCCTGCGGGGGTATCTGCTGAGCTACTTTGGTGAGGCCGCACCCCAGAAGTGCGAGAACTGTTCCAACTGTCTGCTGGCAGCACAGGCCGCCGAACAGGTGGAGGAGCAGGCGGCACAAGCCCGCCAGCGTGCCGCGGCCAGTGCGAAGCGGCTGGCCTCGGCCTCCCGCCGCCGTACCGACGAAGATGCCCTCAGCGAAGCGGACGAGAAGCTGCTGGCTGCCCTCTATGCCCTGCGTAAGCGGCTGGCCGCAAAGCAGAAGCTCCCTGCCTATATGGTGTTCAACGATTCCACCCTCCGCCAGATGGCGCTGAAAAAGCCCCTGAGCGTGGAGGAACTTCTCAATATCCCCGGTGTGGGCGAGAAAAAGGCCGCCCGCTATGGGCAGGAGTTCCTCAGTGTGATCGAAGAAACCGTTGGTACACGGTGAATTGGAGATAAAAGAACAAATAAAGCGTCCCGTTTTCCACGGCCAGTGCAGGCAGGGTGGAAAACGGGACGCTTTTTGTAAAAATAAAAGGGAACTGAATCGCTCCAGTTCCCTCAAGTATATGTCCCTGAGAACATATACCCCAATTAGTAAGAATATTATATCGCAGCTGTTGAAAAAATGCAACTGTTAAATATAATTTTTCAAAATTTCCATCCGTTTCGTCAGGTCGGGATGAATGACAATTGAAGCGACGGCAGGGTTGACTTCAGAGCGATAGGTTTCTGTGATATGCTCAAATTCTTCAATGAACCTAAGGATTTCGGAATTTGGCATCTGCAATAGCTTCAGATAATAGGACATCAGAATGACATAATCTCCGATGGTCTTGAAATTGACATACGGAAGCTGAATCGCAGAACGGAGACAGGCTTTCATTGCCTTTGTGGGGTCAAAATTGCGAAATCGGGTATCAAATACCACGGCATTGTGAGCAATAGCATTCCGGAGATCTTTCAAAGCATAGATGTAGCGAAATAAGAGCTCACAGGATGTATCGTTGGAAAGATCAAGGCCAATGCGGGTGGAAATATCTTTTCGGACAGGAAAAGTCAAACAAGAAAGCAAGTATCCAAAATCTCCCATGGTCATGATCTCGAAGAAAGCCCAAAGAGGAACACCGGAGTAAGTTGGATTATTGTAAAAATGTGTGATTTTTGGATTTCCTTTTGCATAGGCGTTTGCAAGGCTGGACTGGATGGAACGCTGAAGGTTCAATTTGTTTTGCTGGGCTCGCTTTTTCTGTTCAACGGTGAAATTGGCAGGGGAGTTGTTGTAACTGCAAACGACACGATCCAGAACATCCGAAATACTCTCGGATTGTGCGTTTTCAAGGATGCCCTGCAATGCGATGTTCTTGACAGCAGTTTCAATGAACATCATTTTTCCGTAAAACAGAGCTTTCAGGGCAGAATCATATTGGATGGTGGCATAGAGCTCCTGATAAGAAGAAAAAGGCAGGCGCGCACCGGCAGATTTGAAGAAACGATAGCCTTTATAGCCATGATAATATCCGGTTGTGACAAGCTGCTGTTTCTGTGTTTCGCCGGAGATGGCGATGCCGTTGTCACGCAGATGCTGCATTAAGTCGTTTGTTGTTTTATAGCTCATGGGCATCCTCGATTTACATGCTATGGGTAGCAAACACCTGTTCGTCCTCCCACCAGACGGGGGACTTTGCGGCAAGGCTCTTGGGAACATCCAGAAGCCGCTGGTTGGAGCTGCCCCGGAAGCGCAGGGAGATATCGTGCTGGGCTTCCACAAAGCGGCCGTCCACCAGAACATCCAGCAGACTCAGCAGCTCATCGGTGACCTCACAGCGGGCCGGGCAGGGAACACTGCCGGTCAGCTGCTCCCAGGTGTAACCGGAATAGCACCAGACGCTCTTATTCGGGTACAGCGCCCTGAAGTTGCGGACGAAGGGCAGCAGCTCCCGCTGGTTCTCCGGCTCAAAAGGCTCACCGCCCAGCAGGGAGATTCCTGCAATATAGTCGGGCTGGCAGGATGCAAAGATCTCGTTGCGCACGGCTTTGCCGAAGGGCTGACCGTACCCGAAATCCCATGCCACCTCGTTGAAGCAGCCCGGGCAGTGGTGCCTGCAGCCCGAAACAAAGATGCTGGTGCGCACCCCCGGCCCGTTGGCAATGTCGTAATACTTGATTGTTGCGTAATTCATCACAGATGCAGCACCCGATCCTTGATCTCCTGTGTCCGGCCCTGGTTCCAGAACTGGGTGCCGATATAACCGCAGGTGCGGCGGGCAACGTTCAGCTTGTTCTGGTCACGGTTGCCGCACTTGGGGCACTCCCACACCAGCTTGCCGTCATCCTCAACGATCTTGATCTCTCCGTCGTAGCCGCAGCACTGGCAGTAATCGGACTTGGTGTTCAACTCGGCGTACATGATGTTATCATAGATGAACTGCAGCACGCTTATCACGGCCTCCAGATTGTCCTGCATGTTGGGCACTTCCACATAGCTGATGGCACCGCCCGGGGACAGCTTCTGGAACTCGCTCTCAAACTTGAGCTTGGTGAAGGCATCAATGGGCTCCGAAACATGGACGTGGTAGCTGTTGGTGATATAGTTCTTATCGGTGATGCCGGGCACGATGCCGAACCGCTTCTGCAGGCACTTGGCAAACTTGTAGGTGGTGGATTCCAGCGGGGTACCGTAGAGAGAGTAATCCATGTTCTCGGCCTTCTTCCACTCGGTGCACTTGTCGTTCATGTGCTGCATCACGCTCAGGGCAAAAGGCTTGGCACCGGCATCGGTGTGGCTCTTGCCGGTCATATACTTCACGCACTCATACAGACCAGCGTAGCCCAGGCTGATGGTGGAGTAGCCGCCAAAGAGCAGCTTGTCGATCTTCTCGCCCTTCTTCAGGCGGGCCAGTGCGCCGTACTGCCACAGAATGGGGGCGGCATCGCTGGGGGTGCCCATCAGGCGCTGATGGCGGGCCTGCAGTGCCTTGTGGCAGAGAGCCAGGCGCTCGTCAAAGATCTTCCAGAACTTCTCGAAGTTGCCGCCGGAGGAAAGGGCTACATCCACCAGATTGATGGTGACAACACCCTGATTGAAGCGGCCGTAGTATTTGGGCTTGCCGGTCTCGGGGTCCACATAGGGGGTCAGGAAGCTGCGGCAGCCCA
>ERZ1694997.957-NODE-957-length-9578-cov-114.151528_pt1 | contig 9578 bp, 7 predicted proteins | sample MGYA00581604_ERZ1694997 | MGnify/ENA primary metagenome ERZ1694997 (study PRJEB42213, sample SAMN07424279) | human gut metagenome | biome: ENVO:00009003; feature: ENVO:2100002; material: ENVO:00002003 | host: Homo sapiens | place: USA | collected 2014 ... | reverse complement strand
AGTTCCGCAAAGACTTTGGTAGTTTCCTTTATCGGAATGGCTACACAAGAAGTAGCTATAAAACAGACTGTTAATATCACTTTGAAGTCGGATGCCGAAGTGCTTGAAGAAGTGGTAGTAACAGGATATGGTAATTTCAAAAAATCATCATTTACAGGATCAGCCTCTAATGTATCAACAGAGAAATTACAAGATATCCCGACAGTTAGTGTTCAGGATCGTTTAGCAGGTTCTGTATCTGGTGTACAAATTACATCAACTTCAGGACAACCCGGAGCTGTTGCTTCTGTACGTATCCGTGGTATGGGTTCTATCAATGCCAGCAATGAGCCATTGTACGTTATTGACGGGGTTCCTATGCTGAACGGCGATGTTAGTGAATTCTCATATGCTGATTCAGGTAACAGCCTTATGGCTACATTAAACAGCAACGATATCGAATCTATGACCGTGATAAAAGATGCCGCCGCTGCATCACTTTACGGTTCTCGTGCTGCCAACGGTGTAATTGTTATCACAACTAAAAAAGGAGCTTCCGGCAAGACAAAAATCAATTTAAGAGCAGATTGGGGACTTTCCAACATGGCCATTGACTACCGTCCAATCTTAAATGGAGAAGACAGACGTGAAATACTACATCTGGGACTTGCAAACTATGCATTAAACACTGGTAATGACGAAGCAGCCGCAAAAGCTTTCGCAGATAAGAATATTGAAGACTTCGCCGCAAGACCATGGTCGGGTTATACAGACTGGAAAGATGTCTTATTCCGCAACGGAAGTCACCAAAATTATGAAGTAAGCGCACAAGGAGGAAGCGAAAAGACACGTTTTTACACTTCCTTTGCTTATACTAAACAAGAAGGTATCACAAACGTTTCCGGCTATGAACGCTTTACCGGACGTGCCAATGTAACTCATCAAGCCAATCGTTTGACATTGGAGGCAAACACCATGTTTACCAACTCCACCCAAAACGTAAACAACGAAGGGACCAGTTTTGCCAGCCCCATCATGTGCTATGCAATGACTGCCTCTCCTTCTACATATCCGTATAATGAAGATGGTTCTTTCAGCACAAACTTCCCGGCATTGAATGGTGCCAATCCTGTACAAACAGAAGCCTATAATTATAACAGAAGTACAATAAACCGTTTTTTAGGTTCTCTTTCTGCAACATGGAATATTTGGGACAACTTAAACCTAAAAGAGGTAATCAGTTATGATTTCAATCAAAACAATGAACGTGTTTGGTGGGATCCCCGCTCAAATGACGGACGCTCTTCTAACGGAGTTTACCAGCGCGTTATGGGAAACCGTGCGAAATTGAATACTCAAACCCAATTGACATACAACAAAGTAATTGCAGAAAAGCACACTTTAGATGCGTTAATCGGCTTTGAAACAGAAGATTACAAATATGATTATGTATATGCTAACGGAAACACCTATCCATCTTATCTGCCGGAAATAGAAAATGCAGGTAATACCCGTGCATCCAGCAGTGTACAAAGATATCGTATGACATCATTTCTAGGACGTTTGAACTATGACTATGAAAATAAATATTATTTCAGTGCCAGTTTCCGTCGTGACGGAAGTTCACGTTTGTCTAGAGAAAGCAGATGGGGCGATTTTTGGTCTGTATCTGGTTCGTGGAGAATTACCAGTGAATCTTTCATGGAAAATATAAAAGAAGTAATTACTGATGCCAAATTACGTGCTTCTTACGGTGTAAATGGTACACAACCATCTGATTATTATGGTTATTTGGGTGTATTCGGATTTGGATACAATTATAATAAAGGAGCTGGTTCCGCAGAAAACCGTATCGAAAATCCTAATATGAAATGGGAAAAAAACTATGCTACAAATATAGGTCTGGACTTAACTTTGTGGAATCGTCTGGCTTTAACATTCGAATGGTACAATCGTGAAACCAAAGACTTGTTAATGGATAGAGCTATATCTGCTGTACCCGGCATTATTGACGGGAGTGGTATTGCCAATACATTGATGAATGTAGGTTCAATGAGAAACCGGGGATTTGAGTTTGAAATCAAATCAACGAATATTCAAAACAACAATTTGACATGGACTACCACATTCAACATCAGCCACAATAAAAACAAATTAACAAAACTGGATGGTGAACAGAACGAAATGATTAGCGGTGTATCCATTCATCGTATTGGGGAACCATACTATTCTATTTATGCTTATGAATATGCGGGTGTTGATCCTGCAACAGGTAAAGAATTGTATTATATAAACGGAGAAGATGGAAGCAGAGAAACAACTACTAACTCCGCACAGGCAAATAAAACAATCATAGGATCTGTTGAGCCTACCGTACAGGGTGGTCTTACAAACTTTGTAAGCTGGAAGTTTATTGATTTCAATATGACATTGACCTACTCATTAGGAGGCCATGCTTATGACTATGCGACTTGGCTGCAATCTAACGGAGGTACATATAATTATTTGGGTAACGTACCTGCTTATTACAAAATAGAAGACACTTGGAAAAAACCGGGCGATCATGCTAAATTACCTCAGTTTGCATATGGAAATACTAATATCGCATCATCTCGTTGGTTGATGTCAACAGATCATTTGCGCATCAAAAATATCACATTAGGTTTCACTATGCCTTCCAAAGTATCTCAAAAGTGGGGAATCAACAAATTAAGGGCTTTCGTTTCTGCAAACAATCTGTTGACATGGAAATCAGATGGTTTATATGTTGATCCGGAAACACCCGTTGATGGACTTTGTACATTTGAGACACCGGCTTTAAGAACCATTACATTTGGCTTAGAAGTTGGATTCTAATTTATTAATTATAAAGTTTATACAGAATAAGAAACAGGATATTGAAATTCCTTATCCGGAAATCTTATTCAACATATAATCTAAAAAATAAAGAGAACAAAATGAAAAAAATATATAAATCGCTAGTTTTCACGATGGCAACCATAGCATTGACTTCGTGTGTAAACGATTGGCTGGATCTGACACCGTCAGATAGTATTCCCAGTAATTCTGCCATCACAAATTACAATGATGCAAAAACCGCTTTGTATGGTATGTATGATGGTCTGCAGGGAAACTCTACCTATACACAGTATTATGCCTCACGTATGTTTTACTATGGTGACGTCCGGGGAGATGACATGCAGGCACGTACACAAGGAATGCGCTCTTCCAGTTGTTACGAAATGAAATACACCATTGACGATGCTCCCAACATGTGGAATGTACAATACAATGTATTACGTCGTGCCAACCGTTTGATAGAAGCCGTAGAGAATAACAAAATAACAGATGCAGAAAAGAATCAGGCAAATGTGAACAACATCTATGCACAGGCAAAATCTGTTCGCGCCTTGGTACATTTTGACTTGGTGAAAGTATATGGAATGCCTTATTCTTTTGATAATGGAGCTTCAATGGGAGTACCCATTGTAACCACCCCGATAGATCCTTTGAATGCCAGTGCTATTCCCGGACGTAATACGGTGGCAGAAGTATATACCCAAATTGTAAAAGATTTAACCGAGGCCATTGACTCCAAAGCCTTAAATGTTTCTAAATCAGCCGGAGATAATCAAGGGTTTATTGACGAATGGGCTGCCAAAGCTTTGCTTACACGTGTGTATATATACATGGGTAAAAACCAGGAGGCTTTAGATATGGCAAAAAACATTATCGAAAATTCTCCTTACAGCCTATGGACAAAGGCTCAATATGCAAATGCTTGGGATAAAAACAACGCCAATCATATCAATGAAATGATTTTTGAACTTGTCAATAGCGGTTCCGATGACTGGGCAGACCGTGAAGGTATTGCATATTTATATCATGAAGATGGATATGCCGATGCTATTTGTACAAAATCATTTGTTGATATGTTAGCTCAAGATCCAAGTGATGTCCGTTTGGATGTAATCTTGCCGGTACAATTGAAAACAGATGACAATGGAAAACCGACCGATATGTATAAGACCTATGGAGACAATCGTATCTTTATCAATAAATTCCCAATGGGAAGTTTGGGGGATATGCGGTTAAACAACTTACCTATTCTTCGTTTGTCAGAAGTGTATTTAAATGCAGCAGAAGCCGCAGCTAAGTTGAATGACAAAACTTCCACAGCTAAATATCTGAATGAGATTATTAAAAACCGTACAGATGATACAAAACAATTAGTTACAGAGTCTACCGCTACTCTAGAAAGAGTCTTATTGGAACGTCGTAAAGAATTAGTAGGTGAAGGACAACGTTTCTTTGACGCCATGCGTAATAATGAAACCGTAACACGCTATACCAATGAAGATGAGAAAGGTTGGCATTATTCTATAAATAAAGAATCACAAGTATTCGACCGTACTTATTTTAGAACGATTTTACCAATACCTGTCAGTGAAACCAATGCTAACCCTACTTTAAAAGCTCAACAAAATCCGGGTTACTAAATAAAAACCCAACTCCGCTGATTCTCCAATGATCTTCAAAGGAGGGAGTTGAAAGAAAAATGCTTTTCAAGGGATGCCCCCATACACAGGAGCATCCCTTTAAAACAAATATCGGGCATTCCTTATGCAAATACATTGTTTGTGCCAACAGACTTATCCATCAACATCTTCCATTCAATTTTATAAGAAAGAAGCGATTTCCCGCCAATCCCTCATATCAAAACCAGGTTGAAAAGGCAAGCTCTTCTCACCTTTTATATTATAATAAACATTTCCCATCCCTACGTTTTTCGCACCTTCAACGTCATTCTTCCAATTATCTCCAATCATTAAAGAAGTATGCAGCTCGGACTGCGTAGCCGACATGGCAAAATAAAAAATCTCCGGAAACGGTTTATGTACTCCTATATCCTCTGACAAAACTATTTTCTTAAAATATCCTTCCACACCGGCAGAACGCATCTTCTGCTCTTGCAATTCCCTAAATCCATTGGACAAAATATACAGATTATAAGCGGATGCCAAATATTCCAAAGCCTCTCTTGCATGAGGCATCAGTTTCTTCTTGTAAACTATATCATCAAAAAAATTATCCGAATAGGCTTTCACCAACGCTTTATCTGCAACGCCTACCTGCAACAACGGATAGGCAAATCTTTGCTCATTCAACTCATCTTTTGTAATCCTACCAGCACCATATTCATTCCACAACTCCTCATTCTTCCCGCTATACAAAGTATAAAAATGCGAAAAAGAACGAAAATAACGATCAAAATGATATTTATCATACATGTCTTGGAATGTATCACGAGCGTTTTCAGTAAAAGCCCATACCGTATCATCCAAATCAATAAATATACTTCTATACATACAACATAAAGCAGATTAAAAAAGGGTTGCGTCACTCACGGCACAACCCTTTCACAGAACAATAATTTAAATTCCTTATTTCACCTGAATAACAAGATAGCGTGATACGCTCCAGAATTCAGTAGGATTTGTAATCTTCAAAGTCAGCTGGCCTTTCGCATCTTTCACCAGTTCATATGAACCAGCCGGATGTGTAGTCAGCAATTCGGCGCGTTTAGAATACAACTTGATTTCCTTATCAGTACGAATATCAATCTGAGTAAAATAATCCTTATTAAAATCCGCACTTTTCAGGACATCACCTTTTTCAAGAATTTTCTGGTCCTTCAATTCAGATTTTGTACCAAAAACAAACCAAGCAGCATTCAAAGCTTTATCCTGGCTGGCTACAGTTGCAGCCTTCGCCTCATTTTCAGCGGTCAGTTCACTTACATTCTGGCTTAAACCGGCCACAGCATCGTCCAACTCAGCGATACGAATATTTTTTGAAGCCAATTCAGCCTGCAAAGTCTCAATCTGCTGCTGTTTAGCTTCCAACTCCTTCGTCAGGTTGGCTACAGCTTTCTTCAACTGAGCGGAATTATACTGACTATTCTTCAATTGCTTCTCCAGTTTCGCAATCTGCTCACGGTTTGACTGTAATTTTTCACTGATGAAGCGAATATCTTCTTTTATCTTATCAGCACTATTCTCACGAATAGAACCACTCTGTAAGTCTACACGATTCTCAGCTTCATTTATCTGACGAAAACCTTCCTGTACTTCATTGAAAGCACCCATGATATCGTCCAATTCAGCATTTCTGTTTGACAGTTCTACCATCAAAGAATCATTTTGAGCCTTCAAGGCATCTTTCTGAGCTCCATTACCGCATGAAGTCAATAAAGCTACAGATAACAACGATAAAAATACTAGTTTTTTCATTTGCTTTACATTTTAAGTTTATTCATTTTTAGTCCTCTTTCCCACCGAGTACGATTACGATTTCACCTCGCGGCTCGTTTTGAGTGAAATGCGCTATAACTTCAGTTAATGTGCCCCGAACACTTTCTTCGTGAATTTTTGAAATCTCACGACATACGGAAACAGGCCTTTCGGCACCGAAAAACTCGGCAAATTGAGTTAAGGTTTTCACCAAACGGTAGGGTGATTCATAAAATATCATCGTCCGTTTTTCTTCTTGCAAAGAGGTCAAACGGGTCACTCTTCCTTTTTTTTGTGGCAGGAATCCTTCAAAGCAGAAACGTTCATCAGGCAATCCCGACGCCACCAGCGCAGGTACAAAAGCAGTAGCTCCAGGCAAACATTGCACCTCAATGCCACTCTTCACACACTCACGCACTATTAAAAATCCGGGATCAGAAATACCAGGAGTTCCGGCATCAGATATTAAAGCAACAGTTTCGCCCGCTTTGATGCGATTCACAATACCTTCCACTGTTTTATGCTCATTAAACTTATGATGAGACTGCATGGCGTTTTTAATTTCAAAATGTTTCAAAAGAATACCCGAAGTACGCGTGTCTTCCGCCAATATCAAATCAGCCTCTTTCAACACACGGATGGCACGGAAAGTCATATCCTCTAAATTTCCTACTGGAGTAGGTACGACATACAGTTTTCCCATAAAACAATTGCATTCTGTTATACTGGAACAAATGTAGAAAGAATTTAAATGCATAAAGTTAATTGTCCCAATTATTTAACAGATGTTGCACTTTTGTTTAACATTATATCTTTTATTAATAAATTTCCAAGTGAAAATAATCCTTTTTCGGGGTACAAGTCGTACATTTGCACTCAGAATTAATCTAATTGTTATAAGTAAATTATGGTAGTTTTTTCAGAAGACCACATCCAGGAAACACGTAGAAGAGGAAGAATAGAAGTAATATGCGGCTCAATGTTCTCAGGTAAAACCGAGGAACTAATCCGCCGTTTGAAAAGAGCGAAGTTTGCCCGTCAACGGGTTGAAATATTCAAACCGGCCATAGATACACGCTATTCGGAAGAAGAAGTTGTATCACATGACAGCAACTCTATTGCCTCCACCCCTATTGATTCTTCTGCCAGCATCTTGCTTTTCTCCTCAGACAAGGATGTAGTGGGTATAGACGAAGCGCAATTTTTTGACGAAGGTTTGGTTGATGTCTGCAACAAGCTGGCTGACAACGGGATAAGAGTCATTGTCGCCGGATTGGACATGGATTTCAGGAGAGTTCCTTTCGGACCTATACCTGCCTTGCTGGCTATTGCAGACGAAGTAACCAAAGTTCATGCCATTTGTGTGAAATGTGGGAACTTGGCCTATGCCACCCACCGAATCACCAAAAGCGAAAAACGGGTCCTATTAGGGGAAAAGGCAGACTATGAGCCTCTTTGCCGGACCTGCTATATGGAAGCTTTGAAAGAGGAAACTGAAAATAAATAACACACACTTTATGATACAGAAAAAAATAACATTCGATAGTTTTATCCGCGGAATATTGACAGCGATGGTCATTATCGGCATTCTATATCTGGTCAACCGACTCAGCGGAGTGCTGCTTCCTTTCTTCATAGCATGGCTGATAGCCTATCTTATCTATCCGATGGTCATTTTCTTTCAGAACAAATTGCGTCTGAGGAACCGGGTAATCTCCATATTGGTTGTTTTGCTGGTATTGCTGTCCATTATCACTTTAGCATTTGTAGGACTTGTACCACCAATCATTGAAGAATTCGGCAAACTGAAAGAATTGCTCACCGCCTATTTTATCGAAGGATCCAAGCAAGCAGCCATTCCCGGCACAGTGGCCAATTTCATAAAAGAGCACATAGATATGTTGAAAATACACGAAGCGCTGAACGAAAGCAATTTTGCGAATACCATGCGTAATGTTCTTCCCCAAGTATGGGCATTGCTGACCCAATCTGTCAATATTGTATTCAGTGTATTCACCTCATTCATCATCCTGTTGTACACTTTCTTCATTCTATTAGATTATGAAGCCATTGCACGGGGATGGATAAAACTGATCCCTGCCAGACACCGTGAAATGACAGTACATATTGTCACGGATGTACAGGACGGCATGAACAAATATTTCCGCGGGCAGGCGTTTGTCGCTTTTTGTGTAGGGATTCTGTTCAGCATAGGGTTTCTTATTATTGATTTCCCGTTAGCCATCGGTTTCGGATTGTTTATCGGGCTTCTCAATATGGTTCCCTACCTTCAGCTTATCGCTTTTATTCCCACAGTCTTATTAGCCTTACTGAAGGCTGCGGATACAGGAGAGAATTTCTGGTGGATATTATTTTGCGCCTTCCTTGTGTTCTGCATCGTACAAATTATACAAGACGGTCTGATTGTACCGAAAGTTATGGGAAAAATCACAGGATTGAATCCTGCTATCATTTTATTATCCCTCTCCGTCTGGGGGGCATTAATGGGAATTGTAGGTATGATTATCGCTTTGCCTTGTACCAGCTTGATGCTTTCTTACTATCAAAGATACATACGAATAAAAGAAAAAGAATTTTCCGGAGGGATAGAACATACTGATTTTCAGCACAAAGAGAATTCACACGAAAAATAATTCAAAAAAATCAAGTAATATATTTGCATATTTCATCTAAAACGTCTACCTTTGCACTCGCAATTCGGAAGAATAGCAATAACAAAGGATTGATTCGCTAGCTCAGCAGGTAGAGCACAACACTTTTAATGTTGGGGTCTTGGGTTCGAGCCCCAAGCGGATCACTGAAAGAAGGGACTTGAAAAAGTCCCTTTCTTTTTCCAAACTCCTCATCGCCTTTGACTATCAAAGGGTTAGAAATCAGAATCAGGTTTTTCACTTAGAGTGTGGCACCAATAAAAAAAGAGAAAAGGTGACACCGTTGGACATAAAAAGCCACTTTAGGACGGTTTTTGTGTTACAGCAGTTGTGTTACACTTCTCACAAATGTGTTACACTATGAACAATAGAGTTCGAACAGTTTTCAACAGACGAAAACAAGCAAGTGATACCACTTGTGCAGCCGTAGAAATCGTTGTCTGTCTGGGTCGTGAACGTTTCTACTTTTCAATCGGTATCTTTCTGAATGCCACTCAATGGCTGGATGGTAAGGTAATCAACCATCCCAAGGCAGCCATTTTCAACGAACAGATTCAAAAGAAGGTAACGGAGTTTGAACGGGTCAGCGGATTTTCCGGGTTGGCAAGCTTTCTTTTAAGCGTATAGCCTAGCC
>ERZ1694997.950-NODE-950-length-9657-cov-5.350448_pt1 | contig 9657 bp, 10 predicted proteins | sample MGYA00581604_ERZ1694997 | MGnify/ENA primary metagenome ERZ1694997 (study PRJEB42213, sample SAMN07424279) | human gut metagenome | biome: ENVO:00009003; feature: ENVO:2100002; material: ENVO:00002003 | host: Homo sapiens | place: USA | collected 2014 ... | reverse complement strand
CTACACCCTAGAGTTCGTCGGCAGCGTCAGATGTGTATAAGAGACAGATTTAAAACCAATCCCGCGAAGCGGGTCGCGATTTTTTATTTATGGCATTATCCGAAGATTTACCTCTTTACCGTGACACTTATCGGTTGTTGAACCTGCTGATTCCGTTGACACAGGGCTTTCCCCGGTTTTTCCGATACGGTTTGGGCAGCCGTATGGTGGAGTTGAACCTGGATATGCTGTCACTGATTTATAAGGCGAACAGCAGTTATGAAAAGGTGGCTGTCATCACGGAATTTCTTGACAAATACCGGATGCTGCAAATGTTGTTCCGGGTTTGTGTGGAGCAACGGGTCATTACAGAGAGGCAATATGCCGGATTTGCCCTTGTCATGGAAAAGATAGGCAAGCAAGGTACAGGCTGGAAACAGTATAGCGAAAAAGGAAAAACAAACAATGAAAACAGAAGATAAAGGCAAGAAATATATTTGTTGGCGAGAGTCCGGTCGGTTACGGCTTGCCGGAGAGAGCCGGTTTATTAAAAAAGGGCTATCGACAGGAAGTTGCGTTCAAGCAGCCTCTTGTAAAGACAAAACTGATAGCAAGGTCTTTTGGTCGAGTTCGGAGTACAGTAGCAACAACGCCTGCAACGTGAACTTCAACAGCAATGGCAACCTGAACTTGAACAACAACAATAAGAACAACAGCAACAATAAGGTGCGGTGTGTCTTCGCTTCTTTAATAGAACCTAATAACAACAAACAATGAAAACGGATAGTATGAATTTCCCCCCGCAAGCGGAACTTTTCACCCAGGAAGAAACGGGCGGCATCTCACTGGAGGAGGTGTTTGAAGCCTACTTCGCCTGCCGCCGCAAGAAACGGGGAACATATAACGCCCTTGCCTTTGAGGCGGACTATGAACGGAAGTGCATTGATTTGTGGCGCGATATCAACGGCGGCACGTATCATCCCTCCCGTTCTGTCACCTTTATAGTATTCAAGCCCGTGCAACGGGAGGTATTCGCCGCCGACTTCCGCGACCGGGTGGTGCATCACCTGATTGCCCGCAAGATAGAACCGCTGCTGGAAGCGCAGTTCATCGACGACAGCTACAGCACCCGCCGGGAGAAAGGGACGCTGTACGGCATCCGCCGACTGGAAGGATTCGTCCGCGAATGCTCCGCCAATTACACCAAAGACTGCTACGTGATGAAACTCGATATCCGCTCGTTCTTCATGAATATCTCCAAAGAATTGCTGTACGAGCGCATGGAGTGTTTCCTGCGGGAGCGTTACCGGAAGAACGACCTGCCCATGCTGCTCTACCTGCTGCGCGAAACTATCTTCAACCGCCCCGAGAAAAACTGCATCCGCCGCTCTCCAGCAAGCCACTGGCGGGGGCTGCCCATTGGCAACCTGACAAGCCAAATGGCAGGAAACTTTTTCCTTGACACGCTGGATCATCTGGTGACGGAAGAATGGGGCGTACCGCTATACGGACGATATGTGGACGATATGGTGCTGGTACACACCGATAAGAAGCACCTGCTGGAAAAAAGAGAGTACATCCGAAAGTGGCTGGCAGCCAACGGTCTGGTGCTACACCCCCGAAAGATGTACCTGCAGCATTACAGCAAGGGAATCCTGTACATCGGCGGCATGGTGAAGCCCGGGCGGACGTATATCAGCAACCGCACGGTAGGATATTTCCATGACACGCTGGCGCGGTATAAACAGTTGGCACAACAGCAGGAATATGTGGAGAAGCATGGCGAGAAATTTGTGTCGTCGGTCAATTCGTATCTGGGGCAGATGAAGCATTTTGCCACCTATAACATAAGGAAAAGGCTGCTGCTGGGTGGCGGCATCGCCCCGGAGTGGTGGAAGGCGATATACGTGGCAGGACACTTGGAAAAGGTTGTCCTGAAAAAGCGATATGCCACACGTACCCGACTGCAACGGGAAATGCGCAGGGAGATAATGAATTGCCAACTGGTAAAGAAAGAAGCCGTATGACGGAACAGGAACTGATAAGGATGCAGGAAGAGGGAAACAACCGGACGTTCTACCTGATGAAAGTGGGCATGTTCTTCCACGCCTACGAGGCGGGAGCATTCGCACTGGCACGGGCGACGGGCTACCGCATCAAGCGGAAAAACCGCCGGAAAGGAACGGAAGTGCTGACGGCCGGCTTTCCCGCAGATGCTCTTGATAAAATAATACCCCGACTGGAAAAAGCCGGAGGCACGGTGAGAAAGCATAGCGACACATGGATAGAGATAACCGGACTGGACGGCACGGCGGACGAAACACTGGTGGATGACGCGGAAAGGACCGGGCAGGCAAAAGTCTGCGCAGCGGAGGTTTGGCAACAAGATATACTGGCATTTGACCTGACACGCTCCACGCCGCTGGAGGCGATGAATTTTTTATCAGAGATTCAAAACAAACTGAGAGTCAAAGCAACCAATGATACAAGCAAAACTCAAACTTAAAATCATGGCAGGATACCTCGTACTGGTATTCTGCCTTGCATTTATTATCCGGCTCGTGCATGAAGAGTTGGGGAAGAAAAGCGCTATGGAGCAGCAGGAAACCCACTGGCAAGGAGAACGTCGAGAAACGAACCGCGCCTTCCTACACCTGCTGGACCTTGCTGCCACCGGCGAACTGATTGCCGGATGGACGGAGGACGACTATGCCGCCTACCGTAAAAAACGGATAGCCACCGTAAACCAGCTGCAAGAGCTGAAACCCCTGCAAGAAGATGCCGCGCAGCGCGCCGCAATCGATTCCGTCTGTAATTTGCTTGTAGAGAAAGAACGGCTGATGTCGGCACTGCTAAGTACACTGGAAAACACGCCCGACGTGGAAGAAATCGTCCACCGGAAAATCCCCGCCCTCCTGCCGAAAAGCAGGAAAGAAACGACTTTGCAGCCTGCGCCACGAAATGACGAGCCTGTCGCCCCTGCTACCTCGAAGAAGAAAAAGAACTTTTGGAGCTTTCTGAGCCGGAAGAAAGAGAAATCCGCCTATGCCCTGCAACGGGAAAAGGCGTTAACGAACACCGCTACACCCCCGCAGCAGACAAATGCCACAGCATCAAGACCTTCGGCCTTGCTCCATTCCCTTGAAAAAGAGATAGCCGACACCACCCGCATCTATGAAGAAAGACTGTCGGCAAAAGTGGACAGCCTCCGGCTGCATAACCGGCGGCTGAACGAGCGGATAAACCTGCTGGTGCAGAACTTCGAGAGAAATAAAGAAGAAACCTTTTGCCGGGAGATAGGTATGCAGCAGGCTATCCGCAACCGCTCTTTTAATCTGATAACCGGTATCGGCATCGGTGCGTTCATGCTGGTGATATTGCTCTACATCATTATCCACCGGGACGTAAACCGGGAGCATAAAATCCGGTTGGCATTGGAAGCCGCCAACAAAGAGAATGAGGAACTGATAGCGGCACGCAAAAACATGATGCTCAGCGTAAGCCACGACCTGCGCTCGCCGCTAACGGCTATCAGCGGTTATGCCGAACTGCTGCCGGGAGAAACGGATGAGACGCAGCGCAACCGCTATGCGGAAAATATACTGCGCACCTCACGTCATGTTATCAGTCTGGCAAATAACCTGCTGCACTATTACCGGCTGGAAGCAGGAAAAGAACAACCGGACAAAGAGGTGTTTCATCCCGGAAAGTTGATTGAGGACGTGATGCTTTCCTTCCGTTTGCTGGCGGATAAAAAAGGGCTGGGGCTGACAATGGAAACGGAAGGCGTGAATACGATGGTGGAGGGTGACAGCATACGATTGACACAAATACTGAACAATCTGCTGGCAAATGCAGTGAAGTTCACCCGCAAAGGTCATGTTCATATAAAGGCGCATTATGGAAACGGAAAGTTGCGCTTCTCTGTCCGTGACACGGGAACGGGTATCAGCAAAGAAAAGCAGGAAAGAATATTCATGGCGTTTGAAAGGCAGGAAGGGGAAAGAACGGAGCGGGGATTCGGTCTGGGATTGTCAATAACCGCCAAACTGGTTGAACTGCTGGGTGGCACTATCAGCGTAGAGAGCCGGCCGGAGCAGGGAAGTACCTTTGAAGTGTGCCTGCCCATGCAGGAAGCGGACGGAAGGGAAAACGGAAAAGAACCACAGACGGAATATATCAATCTGGCAGGGTTGAAAATCGTATTGATTGATGATGACCGGATGCAGGCGGATATGACACAGAGGATGATGCACCGCAACGGCATTTCGTGTGATTGCTGCTGCAATGTGAAAGAATTGATGGAATTGTTGCGCAATAACCGGTATGACTTGCTGCTGACAGATATGCAGATGCCGGAAACGGACGGACATGAAGTGCTGAAATTGCTGAGAAACAGCAATCTGGGGCAATCGAAGGATATTCCGGTACTTGCAGTCACGGCAGGGGTAAACGAAAAGACGGAAGAGTTGGTGCAAGCCGGTTTCACGGGTTGCCTTCATAAGCCCTTTTCTAAAAAAGAACTGCTGGATGCCGTGGCTGAATGCATGAACGGCAGGATGCCGCAAAAGCTGGATGCCGATTTCTCCGCCCTGCTGGAAGGAGAGCACGACCGGAAAGGGATGCTGGATATGTTCGTGCAGGATACGGAAAAGACACTTGCGGATTTGCAGGAGGCTATCGGTGCGGAAGACTATGGAAAGATAAGCGCCCTTATACATAAAGGAACGCCGCTGTGGGAAACGATACGCATAGGTATCCCGGCAGTGGAACTGGAACGGCTGGTATCACTCTCGCCTGAAGCATGGAATAAAGCGTTGCTGCCGGAAATACGGCAATTGGCGGAAGCATTAGTGCGAGTGGTGGAAGCAGCAAAACGGTTGAGGGAGGATATGAAATGAGAACGATATTGGTAGTGGAAGATGACCGGGTGTATGCCCGGACAATAGCCAACTGGCTGGTGAAAAATGGGATGAATGCCCGTTATGTGCTTTCGGTCGGTGCGGCAAAGGAGTTTATAGCCGGATGTGAAACGGATTTGATATTGTCGGATTTCCGCCTGCCGGACGGCAATGGGGTGGAATTGCTGGAATGGATGAAGGCCGGCGGATACAGGAAACCATTCCTTATCATGACGAGTTACGGGGAGATACGGGGTGCGGTGGAAGCCGTGAAGAAAGGTGCCACGGATTACCTGCCCAAGCCTGTGCAGACGCAGAATGTGCTGGATATGATTGCCCGACTGTTAAAAAAAGAAGGGGAAGATAATAGCGGCAACGAATGGATTTATTATCGGGGAACAAGTCCGCTTGCCGTGAAATTGCAGGAATATATTCGGCTGGTGGCTCCGGTGGATACACTGACGGTACTGATACGTGGCGCGTCGGGCACGGGAAAGGAATATGTGGCACGGCAGATACACGCATTGAGTGAGCGTGCCGATGCACCGTTCATTGCGGTGGATTGTGGGGCGCTGCCCAAAGAACTTGCGGCATCGGAACTGTTCGGCCATGTGAAGGGTGCCTTTACGGGTGCCATGGAAGACAAGACGGGAATGTTTGCCGCAGCTAATCACGGGACACTGTTTTTAGACGAAGTGGGTAATCTGAACACGGAAGTGCAGATGCTATTGTTGCGTGCGTTGCAGGAGAAACGATTCCGACCCGTGGGAAGCAAAATGGAAGTGCAAGCGGATATTCGGCTGGTGGCAGCTACCAATGAGGATTTGGAGAAAGCGATAGCGGAGGGCCGATTCAGGGAGGATTTGTTTCATCGCTTGAATGAGTTTCCGCTATATGTACCGCTACTGGCGGAATGCCCCGAAGATATTATGCCGCTGGCGGAGTTTATGCTGGAAGTGGCTAACCGGGAACTAAAAAAGGAGGTGAAAGGGTTTGACCGGGAGACGCAGAAAAAACTGAAAGCATACCCGTGGCCGGGAAACATACGGGAACTGAAAGGGGTAATCAAACGGGCTGCCTTGCTGACTAAAGGTGATTGGATTATTTCGGAGGATGTGGATTTACCGAACAACCCCCGGCAAACTGAAGGTTATGCGCTGAACGATGAGCGGACGGAACGGGAAAACATTGTAAAAGCATTGGAAGCTACGGGTGGTGACAAAAAAGCGGCGGCAAGGTTGCTGGGGATAAGCCGTAGCACGCTCTATCTGAAAATGGAGAAGTACCGCTTGAAATGAAATGTGTCCGAAACTCGGACATTCGGTGTACAGTCCCCAAAGGATTTTCGTACACGTATAGTTGTATCGAATTGTATGATGCTTATTATCAATATCTTATGTTTTATTGTTTTATGGCATAGCACTTGCCTTACGGTTGTCAGGATGATTTGCAGCGGAATGAATAATCAGTAAAACTTAAATTACAATACGATGAAGACGTTGATAAACACATCTCTTTTCAATCTGTTCACTGCCTACATAAACGGCACGGAACGTGCGGCGGAGGAATTGCCTGCCGCCTATGAGAACTTTGTTGACCTCCTTGCGGAGCTGCCGCAGGAAGAAGACCTGATGAAACGGCTCAGACGGCTGAACTACACGAAAATAGAGCTTGCTTTCATGCAACGTATCTGCAACGACATGCCGGAAGAACAACGGCATGTGCTGTATGACGTATTTATTGGCAAAGCACTGGCATTGCTGGATGCGGAAGCTGAGATGATAAAGGATTCGTTCAGGCACAGCGGTATGATGGTCGGATTGAAGACAGAGACGGTACAGGCAAAGAATGGCAGGAAAGCTGCCGTCAGGCTGACCTGGAACGGCACGGACAGTGACCTGATAGAACTGGTGGCTGCGTTGATGGCTGCCGGAGTGATAGGGACGGTGGAAGGCAGAGAACTGAAAGTGGTGGATGTCATCCGGGTATTTGAAGAAATATTTCACTTGAAAATCAATGCGCTGTACACCAAGCGGGGCAAAGTGTTCGACCGATGCACGGACACCACTCCGTTTATCGACTCCCTGCGCAAAAGCTATAACCAAATGCTGGACAAGCGGCTGGCGTAAGGATTGCCCGCCAACAGCCGCCAACGAACGACTTGCGTGTCCGCCGTGTTGCGGATTGGCGGACAAAGCGTTTTCTTTGCAGCTATAAACTTCTGTTAATAAATCAAGTTATGGGACTATTGAAAGATTGGATAGCACGCTGGAGGTTTCGCCTTCCGGAACGTCTGGCGGCTGAACCGGGCAGCGTGTTCATCACGATGGACGAGAAGAATACACCGGTGGACGTGCGCACGGGTGATGCAAGGCCGAAAGCGTATGAGGACTATATCGGAAAGATGGTGAAGGAATTTGATAAACGGGGCTATCTGCCCGGCTGAACGATTCTGAAAGCGGATTTTGCGGACAAGGGGAAAATTCCTTCCCGACGGGGGGACTTGGCGAACTGGTATTTCCACAAGCTGGTTCCGGCTATCCACAAATATAAGGCGGTGACGGGAAAACAGATTCAACTACGGGATGCGGCCTATACGCTGAAAACGGGGTTAAAGCTGTTCAGCCGCCGGACATCACCCGCTGCATTGCAAAAGGACGGACAATATAGAGACTTTATCCGACATAATGAGGCGGAAGGCTGGAACAACGGGAAACTGCCGGGCGAAAAGAAAAGGGTGTATGCTGTGGCAACGGATGAAGGCGTGCTGTTCTTCTCGGACAGTGAGAAGGGAATGAAAGCCCGTAGCAGCTATCTGCAACATCTGGCAGACGGCTTTTTCAACTTTTCCAAAGGGACGGAAACACTGAAGCTGTATGAGATAGAAACACCTTGCCGGCAAGTAACGGAGCTGGCGGACAATTGTATCGATAAGCTGGTGAAAAGCGATTTGCGTAGTGCCGATACGCAACTGCGTAAATCGGAGTTCAGCTTCATCAAAGAGAAAATGGCGGGAAAAGAGATGCTGGAAGGTGCCGTCTGCACGGACAAATACGACCTGCGACCGGACTATAATAACTTTGACCGGTTGACGAAGGACTTCAATCTGGGCATTTCGCCACGCAATTATGATGTGGCCTCCTTGCTTTATATCTCGGAAAACGGGTATGCCGGGCATGTGGCAGCGGATTATTTTCATCCGTTCAGTTATGAGTATGAGTTCAGAGATTTGGCGGAAAAGCTGGGGGACAGCATCAAAGCACGGCAATCGGCACCGATGTCGTCACACGACTTCGGCTATGCGGCCTTGCAGATGGAAGCAAAGGTTATGGCAAGGGATATTCTGCAATCGGAATTTCACATAACAAACGGGGAGTTTAAGTTGAGCGGAAGTATCAACCGGGTGGAAAAAACAGAAAGAATGCAAACTGCTTCTTATCAGAAATCTAAGGAACAAAAGACAGGCAAATCATCCGATGCAGACCGCATACGGGAAACTCCGGCACAGAAGCAGGGCAACAAACAGCGGCAGGCAAAGCATGTGGCCTCCGTTACTCCCGATAAGAAGGAGAAGAAACAACTAATCATATAGAATTTATGGAAGAGAAGAAAATGCAAGCGGCGGAAAGCGGCAGTTTGTATATGACGCTGGACGCCTTTTACCGGCCCGTGTACCTGAGTATGCGGGGACAGGGAGAAGAAGGGTTCTCCCGATATATCAGCAATAACGTGCGGTTTCATACCGCAAGCAGGGAGTTTGTACTCGACCACTGAATGTTTCGTTTCGATTTCAGGGATAAAGGAATGATTCCACCCATACTCGGAACGGACAATGCGGACTATCTGGAACGGCTCACTCCCGTATTGGAACGGGAAAGGATTCATCCTTCGGGTGTGGTAAGGCTGAGGGATGCTGCATTCTGTGAGGAAAGGGGTATCGTTCAGTTGTCGTCACTCGCCGAACATACGGCTTTGCTGGAAAATGAAGATTACAAGCGGCTGGGACACCGTTTCGGAATGGACGGGGACGTGATAAGGAACGGGCTGGCGGCTTTTCCTACGTGTACGGCAGTGGAATACGGACAGAAAGTATTGTTGCTGGGAAAAACGGATAAAGGGGATAAGGCATTGGAAGAGTTTCTGAACGATTTGGCCGGGCATTTCTTTGATGGGAAAAGGAAGCCGGTAGAGTTGAGATTCCATGAGGTGGCTCCGCTGGACGCGAAGTATCGGGCGGAGATCGGAGACTGCAAGACTGCCTCACCGGATATACTTCGATATGGTATTTGTACAAAACGTTGTGACATGGCACCGACACTAAGAAACTTTAACCGGCTCAGAAACCTGCAACTAATGAGTGCGCCACTGACAAAGGAGCAGGAACGGATTGTTTCGATGCTGGTTACACGACCGGATAATGTGCGGTTCCCGGATATGGAAGTAAAGACGAGGATACCGTTTAAAAAGAAGGGACAGAGTATAAACATTTAATTCTTAGATATATGGAAAATGAACGGAACGAAACGATAAAAGGCGGCAGCGTATATGTCACGGTAGACAGATTTTTCAATCCCGTACATGTCAGCATGAAAGGTGCGGGTGAGGAAGGTTATCAGGAGTTCATGCAGGAAGATGTGGAGAAGGCATTGAAATGCGAGGATATGCCGGCTATGGGTCTGATGTATTATAATGTGCCCGATATGGGTATCGTGCCGCCTTTGCAGGAAGGGGACAATGAGGATTACCTGAAAAGGCTGGAAAAGGCAATGGACGAGCA
>ERZ1694997.904-NODE-904-length-10209-cov-5.054363_pt1 | contig 10209 bp, 8 predicted proteins | sample MGYA00581604_ERZ1694997 | MGnify/ENA primary metagenome ERZ1694997 (study PRJEB42213, sample SAMN07424279) | human gut metagenome | biome: ENVO:00009003; feature: ENVO:2100002; material: ENVO:00002003 | host: Homo sapiens | place: USA | collected 2014 ... | reverse complement strand
AGAGTTCGTCGGCAGCGTCAGATGTGTATAAGAGACAGAGCACGATCTTACCGCAGCGGAAGGCTTCGGTAACGGCATAGGAAACATCCGTGCGGGTCAGATCCATCTCCACCACCTTTGCGCCCTGTGCACGCAGCTTTTCAGCCATGGTGTGGGCAGCGGCACGGGTGTGGCCGTGGATGGAGGCACTGGCTACCAGAATCTTTTCCGGCTCCTCGGCCTTGTAGCTGGACCAGAGATCGTAGTAGTTCAGGTACTTGCTCAGATCACCGGTAAGCACCGGGCCGTGCAGCGGGCAGATCGTCTTGATGTCCAGTGCCGCAGCCTTTTTGAGCAATGCCTGCACCTGCGGGCCGTACTTGCCCACAATGTTCAGGTAGTAGCGACGGGCTTCGCTGGCCCAGTCGGCGTTTTCGTCAAACTTTGCCACTGCACCAAAGCGGCCAAAGCCATCGGCGGAGAACAGCACCTTCTCGCTGCTCTCGTAGCTGACCATGACCTCCGGCCAGTGCACCATGGGGGCAAACACAAAGGTGAGGGTGTGGGCACCAAGGCTCAGGCTCTCGCCGTCCTTCACTACCACGCGGCGCTCCGGGGCAATGGCATCTGCGCCAAAGAACTGCTCCATATACTGGAAGGTCTTGGCGTTGCCCACCACCTGCATCTCCGGGTAGAGGGCTGCCAGCTTTGCCACGTTGGCACCGTGATCCGGCTCCATGTGGGAGACCACCAGATAGGCGGGCTTGCAATCGCCCAGTGCCTCGGCAAGGTTTTCCAGCCAAGGCTCGGTGGCGCGGGCGTCCACCGTGTCCAGAATGGTGGTCTTTTCGTCCAGAATGACATAGGAATTATAGCTGACCCCGGTGGGCACCGGATACTGGCTCTCGAACAGGTCGATGGTAGTATCGTCCACGCCCACACCAAGGATGGCTTCGCTGATTTTTTTCATGCTCATACCGTTCAGACTCCTTTTGGGTTTATCTTGTGCCGTAAATTGGCAAATATTTCTGAGAACAATTCCTATTGTAGCACATCGTCAGAAATTTCGCAAGGGATAATGCGGGGAGCTTCTGCGCATCAAAGCTCTTCCCCGCTCTCCGGCAGACGTGCCGTTACCGGTCTGCCCGGCTCGGTGTCCAGTTCCAGCAGGGTGGCAGCGGTGTTCTCGTCCAGTGTCTGCACTGCACGCAGCTTGCGGCTGATGGCGCGGCTGCGCACCCCGATGAGGTTATCCAGCTCTTCGTCCGTCTGGCGCAGGCGCTGCTGCATTTTGGAAAGCCCCTGCCCGAACTTATCGAACTCGGTCTTGACCGCACCCAGCAGCTGCCACACCTCGCCGGAGCGCTTCTGGATGGCAAGGGTCTTGAAGCCCATTTGCAGACTGTTGAGCAGCGCCGCCATGGTGCTGGGGCCGGCCACGTTCACCTGATAATCCCGCTGCAAAACTTCCAGCAGCCCGGCGTTCACCACCTCGGCATACAGACCCTCAAAGGGCAGAAACAGAATGCCGAAAGCCGTGGTATAGGGCGGCTCCACATATTTTTCCCGGATATCCTTTGCCTCGCTGCGCAGCACCAGTTCCAGTGCGTGGCGGGCGTTTTCCACTGCCTGTGCATCGCCGGAGGCCTGCGCATCCTGCAGGTGGGCATAGGTATCGCCGGGGAATTTGGAGTCGATGGGCAGCCAGACACTGTTGCCGTCCACACCGGGCATACGGATGGCGTACTCCACCCGCTGGGTGCTGCCGGGGATGGTGGCTACGTTGGTGTCGTACTGCTCCGGCGCAAGGATCTCTTCCAGAATCGCACCCAGCTGGATCTCGCCCAGAATGCCGCGGGTCTTAACGCCGGAGAGTACCTGCTTCAGCCCGCCCACATCGGCGGCAAGGCTCTGCATCTCGCCCAAGCCCTTGTACACTTGTTCCAGCTGGTCGTTGACCGCCTTAAAGCTTTCGGTCACCCGCTTTTGCAGCGCGTCCTGCAATTGCTCGTCCACAGTGTGGCGGATCTCGTCCAGCTTCTGGGCGTTCTGTGCCTGCATGGCGTCAAGGCCGTCTGCCAGCGCTTTGCGCATCTCTTCCAGCTTGCGGGCGTTGGAGGCTTCCAGCCCCTGCAAGCGCTGCTCCATGGTCTGCTGCTGGGTGTTCTGCCCTGCCGTCAGGGTGCTGCTCATGCCCTGCACTGCGGTTTGCAGGGTATCGCTGATGTGCGCCATCGCGGCCAGATTCTGCTGTGCCTGCTGCGCCTGCTTTTCTTCCAGCACCCGCGCCTGCGCTTCCAGCTGCTGGCGCAGCCACTCCTTCAGGGCTTCATCGTCCTGCTGAGCTGCGGGCTTGCCGGTGCGGTGCAGCAAAAGCGCCTGCAGCAGGCAGATAGCCACCAGCAGAAGCGTGTACAGTCCTGCCAAAAATTCCATAGACATTCTCCTTTTAACTCAAAAATCCGGGTCTTGCGGTAATGGCAGACCCGGATGTGCTTATACTTCCTGATGCTTTACGATCTCCTGCGTGGTCTCCACCTGCTGGCCGTACAGACCCACGCCGTCTACCTCCATCTCGCCTACCTGATTATCACAGGGGTCGGCGCGGAAGGAGCACATGGGCGGGTCGAAAGGCGCGCAGATGTCGCTGTTGGCCACCATGCGGTCGGTGTCCAGATTGCCGAAGTAGTGCAGACGCATCTTCTCGTTGCCCGCACGCGCCATGGAGGCACCGGCAGAGCAATCGGCGTACATCCAGCCCTTGGGGGCAATATAGAACATTGCCCAGTCGTGGCAGCCGGCTGTCTCCGGCCGTGCCACCATGCCGCTCTGCCACTTTGCCGGGATGCCTGCAATGCGGCAAAGAGTGATAAAAGTAGCGGCCATCACGCCGCAATCGCCCCGGCGGCTGCGGGCGCAATTATCGGTGATGTTCTCGTGTACAAAATACATAGGCTGGAAGTGGTAGTGCACATTCAGGGTGACAAAATCGTAAATGCGCTTTGCCTTCTGCACCGGGTCGGTGATACCCTCGGTCAGCTGCGCAGCCAGTGCCTTCATATAGGGGGTAAAGGCGATGTGGGGCAGCTGCTCGGCGGTGTCAAAATCCGGCTGCACCGGGTCGGCCTGCATTTCCAGCGGGGCAGCGTAGTGCGCAGTGCTGCGGTAGCTGTACTGTGCCCCAAAGCGGCAGTTCTCGGCAAGGTCCGCCTCCCAGTACGCGGTGCGCTGGTGTGCAGTCTCCGGTGCAATATAAGTTGGCTGGGCGGTAAAGCTGTCCAGCGTGATATTGCTCTGTGCCGGGCAGGCAGCGGGCAGCGGCAGCCACACCTTGACGTGCACGGTGTTTCTGCTCTCAGCCTTTGCAGCAGCAAGGGCGCGGGCAAAGGTCTCGTCAGTCATGCCGATGCTGGTGCGCAGGGTGATGTCTGCGCTGACTGCGCCGGTGCGCACCATCTGGTCGTGCTGAGGCTCAAAACGATCCCAGCTGCGCTCCGGAACGGGCGGGTCCAGCTGACGGGCAGCAAGGTCGGGATGGGTAGCCACCAGCGTTTCGGCAGCGCGGTAGATATAGCGCTTCTGTCCTTCCACAAAGCGCCAGTCCATCTGCCCGGCAGCGTCCAGTGCGGCAAACTCCTCTGCGGTAAAGTCCCGCAGGGTGGCCTGCAGCCGGTTCAACAGCTGGTCGGCGGTCAGGGTGTAGTCCCGCGGCAGACGGCGCAAAATCTCCCGGTGCGCCAACAGACCCTGCCGCCATGCGTCCACGCCGTGGGGGGTGGGGTTTACCGGCAGCGCGCCCTGCGGGTGCAGGGGCTGGTTCTGGCTGGCAGTCCAGTCCTCGGCCAGACAGGCATCGATGCGCGCAATGGCGGCGTCGTAGTAACCGGCCTCTTTCAGGCGGCGGATATCGTCCGGCAGCTCCATATTCAGGTATGCAAAACAAGTATTCTGATCCATCATGTTCTACTCCTTTTTTATTTATGGTCAGGCAGCGGTCTGCTGCTCCCAAAAAGCCACGGCATCTGTCAGCCAGCCCTCGGCATCGGTGGTATAGCCCACCCCGATACTATGCGGCGCAGACTCAAACACCTTCATAACATAAGGTACCTTGTGGGCTTCCAGCGCCGCTTGCAGCGCCGGGCCCTGCACCTGATTGATCATCCAAGGCAGCACCTTGTCGTCCTTCCCGTACCAGAAAAATACCGGCGGATAATCGTCCGTGACAAGATCTGCCACACTGGAGCAGTAATAGTGCCACCCATAGTTGCCGGTATCCATAAGCGCCTGATACGCGATTTTTACCTCTGAAAAGTTCACTACCGGATAAGCCAACAGCAGTGCACCGGGTTTTGCAGCGCCGTAATAGCCGTAGCCGCGCTCCTTATTTGCGAACACGCCCACAAGCTGGCCGCCAGAGGAGTAGCCCACCAGCGCATAGCCCTGTGTATGGATGGAAAGCTCCTCGTCAAGGCTTGTCACCAGCTGCACCGCCCTTGCCAGATCCTCCAGCGGGGCGTTATTGCCCAGATCCAAAAAGGTGCGGTAGCGCAACACGAACACGGCATAGCCCCGGTTATGCAGCTCGTAGGCCGTGGAGCCGCCCTCACCCATCTCCGAGGTTGCGGTCAAGGCGTTGCCGGGCACTACGATAGCGGTTTTGGCGTTGGGGGTCTCGGCCGGATAATAAAACAGCTGCACACAGCCCAGACTGGAATTGTGTTCGATCTCCTCAGGAGTGTAGACCTGATAGGTGACCTTGACGCCCTTATTATAGTTATCAATGATAAGGTTCAGCGCAGCAATGCCGGATTCCCGGTCGGTGTCGCCAAAATAATCGTGCAAGGTCTTGTTTTTCCAGCGTTCCACCATCAGCGGCGTCATCTCACGGCAATATGTATAATAGCCGCTTCCCTGGATCGCCGGGTTTGCGCGCAGCTGAGCCATTGTAGTTTCTGCCGTGACATGGGGTGCGCTCTCTGCGCCAAAGGCAGGCAGCGCCGCGCAAAGCATAAGCCAAACCATACACAGCAGTACCCGGACAGTTTTTCTCATACATCCTCCATGGGATACGGCGCACCCCCCGCGCCGCATTCTTGTTCCCTTATTGTATCACAAACAGGTGAGATGTCAAAACAATTTCTGTGCAGTCCGCTTCTTGTACCGCGCGGCAAATTCTGCTATACTGAAATTTATCCGGGAGTGGAAAGAGAATGCGGGCAATTTTCGGCCCGCCGAGGATGAAAGTATGGATAAGATCATCATCCGGCCTATGACGCCGGAGGACTGGGGCGCGGTCTCCAGAATTTATGTTGAGGGCATTGCCACGGAATACGCCACCTTCCAGACCGAATGCCCTCCCTATACCGCGTGGGACGCTTCCCACACAAAGGAGTGCCGTCTGGTCATTCTTTCCGGCGGGGTGCTGGCAGGGTGGTGTGCTTTGCACCGGGTAGACCCCCGGTGGTGTTACCGGGGCGTGGCCGAGGTAAGCATCTATGTAGGCGAGCAGTTCCGTGGGCACGGGCTGGGCTTTCAGCTGTTGAGCGCGCTGTGCGCCGCCGCTGAAAAGGCCGGGTACTGGACGCTGCAATCCACTGTTTTACAGGACAACACCGCCAGCCGCGCCCTGCACGCCAAGTGCGGCTTCCGGCTGGTGGGGCGCCGGGAGCGCATTGCGCGGGACTGCCACGGCCACTGGCTGGACACCTATCTGATGGAGCGCCGCGCCGCCGCAGACGAACCGGAGGGGTTCAAAAAGCTGTAACCAGCCCCACCGGGCACAGAATTATTTTTATTTGCAGAGCGGAAAAATCCGCAGTTTTTCCCGCTCTGTCTTTTCACGACGTATAAGGCAGAAGGAGCCGCTGCACTTTTTGGGTGCAGCGGCTCCTGTTATTTGTGATGCTTCGGTTTTACCACTCGTTGTATTCGCCGTTGGCGTTTTTGGCGGCAGCCACGCGGCTGTGCTTGAACATACTTTCCACCACAGCGCAGTACTTATCGGCAAGGCAGACGATGATGGCCTCGCGGCAGCTGGGCACATGACGGAAGGTCAGCGGCCACATGTGGCTGGAAATGATGCTCTGTTCCTTTTTGGTGATATGGAACACCTGTTCTGCATTGACGCAGGCGCAGCCCGGGTGGGAGAAGCCGTGCATCTCGAACAGGCGGCGGATGCCATGGAAGGTACCCTTTTTGTGCCAGTCATACAGATAAAAATCGTGCAGGAAAGCACCGACAGCCAGCGAAGTCTCGTCTGCACCCAAATGCAGCCGATGGTTCAGCCAACAGCTGACCAGCACCACATTCTTGCAGTGCTGATAGGTGGTAACGTCCCCGTGCTGGATGAACTCCCGCATCTGCTGCACCTTGGGGTTTTGATCGTATTTTTCCAAAATGGCATAAAGCCGTTCGCGTTCCGTAACAGAAAGCTGCATGAGCAAAATTTCCTTTCAACTCAATACGTTAACGTTTGTTTCAGGAGCGGAGCTGCACCGGGTTAGAATTGCCGAAGTTTTCAGCCTCGGAAGGGTTTGCCCGCTTGAGGGTCAGGTCTACCAGATACTGCTTGCCGTCGCCCAGTTCTTCCAGCTGGGCAAGCTTTGCATTGGCAGAAGCCTCGTCCGGGTACCACTGGATCAGGAAGAAGTTTTCTGCTTCCACCCCGTAGTACAGCCAGAAGCCGTCCGCGCGCAGCAGATCATCCAGATGATCCACCTCTTCGCCGTCCGGCAGGCCAAGACCTTCCTCTGCGTAGAGGTTTTCCGGCTCTACCTGAAGCATCTCAATGACCTGAATAGAGCTTTGCAGGTATTCGTCCTGCGAGGTGCTCTTATCGGAGCGCTCCCAGCCGGTGAGGAATGCCTGCATAAGCAGATCGCGCACCTTGATGCGCGGCAGTGTGGGATCCATAACCATTTTTGTTTCCTTCTTTCGTGGTTTTATCCCCGTTGGACAGTATACGGCATACGCCTGTGCAAGTCAACGGTTTATTTGTGAATTTTTTGTAGGTACGGCCAAAATTCACAAACGCTTTTTCTGTTTCAGTCGATTATCTCAGGCATGGAAAGAAAAGGTATCGTCCAGCCACTCCACCGCAAGTTTAACCCAGCGGTTGCGGTGGGCGCTGTCGGCGTCCACCTCCGGGGTGGAGATGCTGGTGCCGTGGCAGCCTTTTTCAAACAAGTGTGCTTCGCACGGAACGCCTGCCTTGTGCAGAGCGTTCAGTAACAGCAGGGTGTTTTCCACCGGGACGGTCTCGTCCTCCATGGTATGCCAGACAAACACCGGCGGTGTGACCGGGGTGATCTTATCCTCCAGCGTAAAGCGCTGGTGGGCGGCAACATCCTGCGTGCCTGTCAGCTGCACAAAGCTGTCCCTGTGGGCGTATTCTCCGGCGGTGACCACCGGGTATGCCAGCAGCAAGGCATTGGGCCGCGGCTGGTCTGCCATGCCGGGGATCTCCCACACCGCACCGGACAGTGCCAGATGCCCGCCGGCAGAAAAGCCGCACAAAGCGATCTTATCCGGCAAAATATTCCACTGTTCTGCGTGCTGCCGCACAAGGCCGATGGCCTGTGCCAGCTGCCGCATGGGCAGCGCATCCCGGGCGCTCTCCCCTACTGCGTAGTGCAGTACCGCCGTGTGGTAGCCAGCTGCCGCAAATTGCAGCGCTACGGGGTCGCTCTCCCGGGGGCTGACGTGGGTATAGCCGCCGCCGGGCACCACCAGCACCAGCGGACGCTGCCGGAAATGCGGCATGGCCTCCACGCTCTCCCGCAGGTAGAGCGTCAGCGTACCGCCGCCGGTCAATTCCAGTTGTTCAAGCTGCATTTACGCATCCTCCTTATATAGTCCGTGCCGTCCCTCCGGGTGCGCCGCAATAAATTCTGCACACAGGTCGGCGCAGATGCGGCACAGCTCCGGGCAGGGTCGCTTTTTATAATAGTCTGCGGTGCGGTCCTCTGCCGCCGTACCCCCAGCAGGGGCAGCGCCTGCCTTTGCCAGCAGCTCCCGGCAGATGATACTGCCGCCGCCGTTGCGGGTGCGGTACTGCTCTGCCGCCTGTTGCACCAGTGCATACATCCGGGATTTATCCTTGGGGTCTGTGGGGTCGGCATAGACCATGCTCAGCACGGTCACCACGCCGCAGAACGCCCCGCACACCTCCCGCATCCGGCCAATGCCTGCGCCAAACCCTGCGGAAAGGCGCAGGGCCATCTCCTCGGTCAGGCCAAGCTGGGGTGCAAACGCCGCCACCACGCTCTGACTGCAATTATAGCCCTTTAAGAACCATGCGTAGGCGGCATCGCCCTGTTTTGACATTTTCTCACATCCTTCCGGCATACTCGTTCCATTATAGCACAGTCTGCGCAAAAGTGGGAAAGACTTTGCAAGAAATTTTATTTTCCATATAAGAAACGAATCCGGAGCGCCGCTTCGCGCACAGGAGAACAAATTTTAACTTTTTATGAAAAGCCTTGATTTTCCCTGCAAGTCGTTGTATATTAGCACTCAGAAGTTATGAGTGCTAAGTATTCCGGCAGTTTACCGGGTACGGTGCACCAAATATGTGATAAAAGAGGTTTTGTATTATGGCCAAGAAAGAATTTCAGGCAGAGAGCAAAAAACTGATGGACATGATGATCAACTCCATCTATACCAATAAAGAGATCTTCCTGCGGGAACTGATCTCCAATGCTTCGGACGCCATTGATAAGCTGTATTATAAGAGCCTGACCGACACCTCCGTGGGCATGAACAAGGGCGATTTCCGTATTCTCATCACCCGCGATAAGGAAAACCGCATCCTGACCGTGGAGGATAACGGCATTGGTATGACCAAGGAAGAGCTGGAGCAGAATCTGGGCACCATTGCACACTCCGGTTCTCTGGATTTCAAGAAGGACAACAAGGACGAGAACATTGATATCATCGGTCAGTTCGGCGTGGGCTTCTACTCCGCCTTTATGGTGGCCGATAAGCTGACGGTTATCTCCAAGGCTTATGGCTCGGACGAGGCATGGCAGTGGGAGTCCTCCGGTGTGGACGGCTACGAGATGACCCCCGCCCAGAAGGATACCGTGGGCACCCAGGTCATTCTGCACATCAAGCCGGATACCGACACTGAGAAATACGACAACTTCCTGGATGAATACGGCATTGTGGCCATCGTGAAGAAGTACAGCGACTATGTGCGCTACCCCATCCAGATGGAGCGCGAAAAGAGCCGTCAGAAGCCGGAACCGGACCCCAAGCCCGAGGACTACAAGCCCGAGTGGGAGACCTACACCGAGCTGGAGACCCTGAACAGCATGATCCCCATCTGGAAGAAGCAGAAGAGCGAAGTGACCGATGAGGAGTACAACAGCTTCTACAAGGATAAGTTCGGTGATTACGCTGACCCCGCCCGGGTCATCGTGAGCCGCACCGAGGGTACCGCCAACTACAATGCCCTGCTGTTCGTGCCCAGCCACCGTCCCTACGACTTCTACACCAAGGACTACGAGAAGGGTCTGGCGCTGTACGCTTCCGGTGTGCTCATTATGGAAAAGTGTGCCGACCTGCTGCCGGATTACTTCAGCTTTGTAAAGGGCATTGTGGACAGTCAGGATCTGAGCCTGAATATCAGCCGTGAGATGCTGCAGAAGGACAGCCAGCTGAAGCTGATCCATAACGCACTGGAAAAGAAGATCAAGAACGAGCTGCACGCCATGCTAAACAACGACCGTGCGAAGTACGAGGAGTTCTGGAAGGAGTTCGGTCGTCAGATCAAGTTTGGTGCTTATTCTGACTACGGAATGCACGCCGAACTGCTGCGCGACCTGCTGCTGTTCTGGTCCGCCAAGGAGCAGAAGATGGTCACCCTGCAGGAGTACATCGACAAGATGCCCGCTGAGCAGAAGTACATCTACTTTGCCGCAGGCGATTCCACCGACCGTCTGGCAAAGCTGCCCTCCGCAGAGCTTGTGCTGGACAAGGGCTTTGACGTACTGCTGCTGACCGAGGATGTGGATGAGTTCTGCCTGCAGATCCTGCACAGCTACCCCCGCAAGGATGCCGAGGGCAAGGACGGCACCGTGGAGTTCAAGAACGTGAACAGCGGTGATCTGGGTCTGGAATCCGAAGAGGAGAAGAAGGCCGCCGAGGATGCCACTGCCGAGAACAAGGCTCTGTTCGATGCCATGACTGTCTCTTATACACATCTCCGAGCCCACGAGACTGCAGCTA
>ERZ1694997.889-NODE-889-length-10497-cov-11.228883_pt1 | contig 10497 bp, 7 predicted proteins | sample MGYA00581604_ERZ1694997 | MGnify/ENA primary metagenome ERZ1694997 (study PRJEB42213, sample SAMN07424279) | human gut metagenome | biome: ENVO:00009003; feature: ENVO:2100002; material: ENVO:00002003 | host: Homo sapiens | place: USA | collected 2014 ... | reverse complement strand
AGCACAACAGGTTTTGGTTCTGTTTGTCCAAGTTCGAATCTTGGTAGTCCAACAATTTTCAATCTAAAATGAAATAAAAACCCGTTAAACATATAGTTTGACGGGTTTTTTTCGTATCCGGTCGTCACAGTTTTAAAAATAGCCCTATAATCAGGGCCCAATTGGATGCCAACAATTTGCTCTCATTGCTTTGGGTGACTTGTCTGAGTAAGAACAAAGATACAAAAATAAAAGTCTAAGTGTTTAAGATATTGTTTTTATAAAAAAGTTAGAGCCATTCTCCTTTTATACTACAGATTTATTTTTGAAAATTCTCCTGTTTCTGTTGTTTGATTCATATTTGCTTTTCTCTTCTATATTTAAAGAATGCGGTATCTGTCTATATTAAAGTAAAAATAAGAATGAATAGGGTACTGAATATCGGGAATATGACAAATAAAAATAGTTACAATATCTACATATCTCTTGGCAAGAGATCTATAAAGTATATTGCAAAAATACGTAAATTACTGGTAATAAGCAATAAAAAACAACGATAATTCTATATTAAAGAAATAAAAAGTTATGATAATCAAAGTTTATATATGTATTTGGTGAAGGATATTTATTTTATAACTATCTGTATTTCAGTGTATTAATCATGAAGAGTATATCTCTTGCCAAGAGATATATCGTAACGTAGCATGAATTGATATAAATTATAGATATAATGAAGTTAAAAAATTATGCAATCTTGCTTTCTTTCCTGCTTGGTGGAAGTGCATTTGTGAAGGCGCAGGATATCGCGTTGAAGAGCAATATCCTTTATGACGCCTCAGGCACTATCAATTTGGGTGCTGAGGTTGGTCTTGCCCCCAGATGGACGCTTGATGTATCAGGCAACTATAATGGGTGGGTCCGTTCGCATGGTCGTACGTGGAAACATTGGATGTTGCAACCTGAGGCACGTTATTGGTTCTGTGATCGTTTTACCGGTCATTTTGTGGGCGTTCATGCTCACGGTGGACAATACAATGTGGGTAACCTGAAGAATGACATTTCGTTTTTGGGTAGTGATTTGTCCAAACTTTCTGATCGTCGTTATCAAGGATGGTTTGTAGGTGCCGGTATTGCTTACGGTTATTCGTGGATTCTTTCCCGCTACTGGAACGTGGAGGCCGAAATCGGTGTGGGTTATGCCTATACCCGTTTCGATGCCTATCCCTGTGCCGATTGCGGCACCAAACTGATTGATGGCAAATCCCATCACTATGTAGGCCCTACAAAGGTCGCACTAAACCTGATCTACGTATTTTAAAAGATACTGCTTATGAAGAAATTACTATGTATACTTCTTTTGTTATTTTGCATAATAGGAATAAACAGCCAGACTATTCTGACGTTGGGACGTGTAAAAGTAGACGGTCTGAATATTGCTCGTAGCGGTGAGAATCTGCTTGTGTCAATGAATATTGATGTGGCAAGTATTGATATGCCGTCTTCCCGTGAAGTATCTTTTGCTCCTGTGCTCCGTGCGGAGAATAATGAATTGTTTCTTTCTCCTGTAGTGCTGGCAGGTCGTAACCGTTATTATTTCCATTTACGCAATGATGCTGCTCCAGGTGTGGGTATTTCACTGTTTCGTGCCGGTCATGACCGGGTAATTCATTATAGCGCCATGGTGCCATATGCTGAATGGATGGCCGACGCTACTCTTGAGCTTGGCGATGAGGTGTGTGGTTGTTTGTGCGAGGTACTTTTGTCCGACCGTTCGCCGTTGACTACGCTGGATTTTCACCCGAAGATTTTCTCTCCGATCTTTGTTTATTGTGTTCCGAAAGCAGAGGAGCTGAAAACCCGTGAACTGAAAGGTTCCGCTTATATTGATTTTCCAGTGAACCGCACGGAAATTTACGAGGATTACCGTCGTAATCCGATAGAACTTGCTAAGATCCGTGCCACGATAGACACCGTGCGCAATGATGCTGATACCCGCATCACTTCTATCCGCATTAAGGGCTATGCTTCTCCTGAGGGTAGTTATGCCAATAACACCCGCCTTGCCCAAGGACGTACGGAAACATTGAAGGATTATGTACAGCGTTTGTATAATTTCCCGTCTGGTGTCATGGCTACAGACTACGAGCCTGAGGACTGGGCAGGACTGGAGCGTTATTTGAAAACTTGTACACTTCCGGATCGTTATGGCATTTTGGAGTTGGTGCACAGCGGTGGTGATCCGGATGCACGTGAACAGAAAATCAAGGCGCGTTATCCCCGGGACTATCAGTTTCTGCTTCGTGAGGTCTATCCCGGTCTTCGTCACTCGGACTATACGGTGGAATATGTAGTCCGTGCTTATACTGATATAGAAGAGGCGCGTCGCATTTGGCGTACTGCCCCGGGTAAGTTGAGTTTGAATGAATTTTATCGTGTGGCGGAGAGCTATCCGGCAGGCAGTGACGAGTATAATGAGGTGTTCGAAACCATGGTTCGTCTCTATCCTGATGATGCTACGGCAAATCTGAACGCTTCCAATGTGGCGATGTCTCGCGGTGATCTTGTTTCGGCGCGTAAGTATGTGGCAAAGGCAGGCGGCACGCCTGAGGCGGTATATGCGCGCGGTGTACTTGCCGGACTGGACAAAGACTATGTACAGGCACGCCGCTTGTTGTCGCAGGCACAAAGCATGGGTGTGAAAGAGGCTGCCGATGCACTGGAACAGATTAACAAAATTGATAAGAAGTAATAATAAGAAAATAAGGAATCAATATGAAAAAGTTTAGTAAGATTTTGATGTCCGGGCTTGCAGCATTGTGTTTGTGGGCATGCTCAGATGAGGCAAATGTGTCTCAGCCGGCCAATGCTGAGAATGATGTATATGTGGAATTCGGGGTGCAACTGATGCAGGGAAGCAGTTCAAGGAGCACGACAACAGATGGCGAGGATGGAAACGGAAGCAATTCTACTGGCGGTGCTGAAGTGGGCAAGAATTATGAGAATAGTGTCAAGGAGATATTGTTGGTGCTGACAAAGGCTGACGGATCTCTCATTGTCAGTCAACGTCTGGATGTGGAACCTAAAGAGGATGGAAAATACCCCAGACTTGTGACAACTTTGGACAGAAGTGCATTGGAGACATACAAAACAGGAGAGATTTACGCTTATGCTTTCTGTAATCCCATTTCTTCTATCAATATCAATGATCTGACCCATAGTATTCATACGCTGTCGGATGAACCTGAATTATTAACAGACAACGATGAAATCTGGAAAAAAGACGCTTTCCTGATGTCTAACCACAATTTGGTGAAAGTGGCAAATTCTACCCCGAATACGATTTGGAACTGGGAACAATATACTGAGTCCAATCGTCTTTCTCTGGGTACCATCTCGGTGGAACGTGCTTGCGCACGTTTTGATTTCAAAGCGAGCAGCTATCCCACTACAGAGGCTACCAACACTTATGTGCTGGAGAGCACCAATGGCGTCAAAGTCCTGCTGACTGATATGGTAATGGTCAATATCAGCAAGAGTTTCTATCATCTGCGCCGGGTGTCTGCTAACGGACTTGCGGATGATATAGACTTGTGTGGACAGGAAACTTCAAACAACTATGTGGTGGACACGGATGCAAGGGAAAAGAACGGTAATGTCGGAGAAACTTATAAAGGTAACTATTTTTATAATAACTTTTTTGCTAGATCGGCAGCTGAATGGGAAAATAAATTCACAAAGATATCTTCTTTGACCGAAGAAGACAATGACGAATCTTGGAACACAGGCAATCGCAACGGATACAAAATTTGGCGTTATGCAACCGAGAATACCATCCCTGCTCCTAATAGTAATCAGAAAAACGGTATCTCTACCGGTGTGATTTTCAAGGGAAAACTACAATTTAACAAGTCAACTTATGGCGTAACCGGTGATCAGCCCATTTTTGTATATAACAATGTGTTGTATGGTACTTGGGAGAAAGTGAAAGATGTGGCTAATGCTGCCAACGCAGATGAGAGCCTGAGAGCCGCTTATGCCCAAATAGGGGAAACACCCGCTGCCGATGCTGAATTTGGCAAAGCAGGATTCACTGTTTTACGCCCGAACGGAAGCGGTGACTATGAAATGTATTATTGCTATTGGAACCGTCATAATGACAATAATGATCCTAACCTGATGGGACCGATGGAGTTCGCTGTGGTGCGCAACAATGTGTACAAACTGATGGTGAACAAAATTAACGGCTATGGCCATCCTACCTCGCCGGGTCCTAAAGATGATCCCGATCCGTTCGATCCGAACAATCCGGATGAACGAAATGACCTCTACATCGAAGTAACCGTAGAAGTGCGTCCTTGGGTGGTCCGCATAAATGACATAGAGTTCTAAATAAGTACTTATTATACCCTATTAAACAATGAATAAGACAACAAGATTCATACATACATTAAGATTGCCGGGCATGGTGCTTTGCACCGTGCTGGCGGTAGCTGCATTGTTGTCCTCCTGCCATGGCATATACAATGATCTGGAACCCTGCTCGCAAGGTGTCCGTTTGCGTTTTGTCTATGACGGAACCCTGCTCGCAAGGTGTCCGTTTGCGTTTTGTCTATGACTATAATATGGAGTATGCCAATGCATTCCATTCGCAGGTGGACTGTCTGGCTCTGTTGGTCTATGACGAACAGGGCAACTACCTGGTTACTTATATCGGTACAGGTGACGAACTGAAAGATGAGAATTACCGCATGACCCTCGATTTGGAGAAAGGTAGTTATCATTTCATTGCATACGGCGGGCTGACTTGTCCGAAAACCTCTTTTTCGTTCAAGGCGGTTCCCGGCATCGGTTCAATCATGCAGGATTTGCGTGTAGAGATGCATAATGCCGGACGTGTTTCGGAAACCGATCTGCATCCCTTGTTCCACGGCTCGCTGGACATGAGTGTGGACAATGGCGCTTACGAGGAAGCGACTGTGTACCTGATGAAGAACACCAACAACATCCGTGTGGTGCTTCAGCAGATGAACGGCGGCGAGGTGGACGACAAGAACTTTACTTTCCGTATTACGGATGACAACACCTTGTTTGCTCCCGATAACAGTCTGATAAGCAATGGCGGACAAGTCTATGCTCCATGGACACAAGGGCAACGTACAGTGGGAGTGACAGAAGAAGGTGATGAAACAGTGACAGTGGCATACGCCGAGTTTTCTACCTCGCGACTGGTTGCCGGCAATCATACGCGCCTGACCATCACCCGTAATAGTGACAATGCGCAGGTACTGAACATTCCGCTGAACGAGTATCTGCTGCTACTGAAGAGTGATCACTTCGACAAAATGGGTGATCAGGAATTCCTGGACCGTGAAAATAACTGGTCATTGATATTTTTCTTGGATAATAATCACAATTGGATACGTACCCATATTGTTGTCAATGACTGGATAGTAAGAATTAATGATGCAGAATTATGAGAATAAAGGATTGGGGATATACCGTGGCCGTGCTGGGCGTCTGCTTCCTCCTGATGTGCGGATGTGACAGCAGAAGTGATGAGGGGCTTTCGTTATCTAACGGGCCTGATGCGGTCTATCTGGATATCAATGTCGCCCTGAGAGATGCTTCCGCATCCGGACGTTCTGTTTCCGGACGTGCGGAGGAAGAAATGTATGGTGAGGTGACGGAAGCCGAGAAGATGCATACGCTGCGTGTCATTCTGGTTCGTCCGGATGGCAGGGTGGAACATAATGTCTATCTTGATTTGAAGAATGCTTCTGTGAGCGACCGATATGGAAAAATCCGCCTGAAGGTGCAGGGCAATGAGGAAAAGACTATTTACCTGCTGGGTAACGAGGGGAGTGCTTCGGTGGAACTTCCCGCTGTGGAGGGTGAGGTGTCTCGGGTATCCAAAGCTTGGGGCGACTTTAAACCCGGAGACAAATTTCTTGCCAAGGAGCAGATGGCAGGGCTTGTGTTGTCGTTTGACAATGTGGGGGCTTTCGATAAAACTCACCCGCTACCTATGAGCGAATGTCATACGGTGATGCTGGATGACGAAGGTCTGGAACCTGACAATGGGGAGCAGGGACAGACCGGTGAAGAGGGTGAGAAAGTGGTACTGAAAAAGAAGGAGATCACATTGAAACTTACCCGTGCTGCCGTAAAATTCACGTATGAGATAACGAACAAGAGTAGCCGGGATTACTGGTTGAGTGTAATCAGAATAGATAAGTCGGCTTCCCATGAATATCTTCTGCCTAATGGTATGACGTACGATGATGCGGAAAATGTGACTGATTTCCAAGTACCGGCAGCTAAATATACACCGTTTAATCAGCTATACAAGGAGAATAAGAAATTGACAGCAAAATCAACGGAGCCGGTCAAACTACCTTCATTCTACCTGTCGGAAGGAAAGTATGAGAATGCCAATGACACATATTCAGATAATACGAATGGCAATAATTATAAGACTTCCTACAAGACCGCTATTACGCTGGATACAAAGGATAATAGTGGTGAGGTGTTAGGCGACAGGGCCGGAAACACTTCCTTCGGGGAGTTCACCTTGGAAAGTTTCTTTCCGAATCTTTCTGCTTTGCCTCGCAATACCCATGTGGTGGTGCGCATCACCATCAATGATGCGAATGACATATCATGGCAGGTGGATTTGCGTCCATACGGCGAAGTGGTACTTGAACCTGAATTTGGAATATAATGAAAATAAGGAGAAGAGAATGATGAAAAATAAAGCGATGCGTTGTGTTTGGTTGGTATGCGGTCTGTTGATGCTTGCCGTTACCTCGTGCAAGGACGATCTGCTGTACACGGACGGGGAACCTATTCCCGAAGGAGAAACCACAATAATAGCACAGGTGGACTTCCGGCCACTGGTGGAGGGGCTTGCGGGCAAATCGCGTACGGCGGGTGATGCTATCAAGTCCATTCAGGATTTGTGTGTGTTGTTGTATGACACGGAAGGAAATTTTGTAGAGGGACATTCGTTGGAATCGATAAGCAATGCAAACCCGACTGATGGACAGTTTTATGTGAATGAGGTAACACGCAAGGATGGGGATGCACCTGATGGTGGCACTATAGCCGAAACGAAAACCCCACAAGCGAATCTCAAATTGACCATTCCTTACGGACGTTATTACATCTATGCGGTAGCCAATATGGGAGAGGACTTTAAGAAGGCGGTTCAGGCGCATGGGAAGGAAAATGGTGCTGCAGAGGAGGTTGCAAAGTATAAGACAGCTATTGCAACGAAAGAAGGATTAAAAAGCATTTCTCTTACTTGGGATGTTGCTGATGTGGCTAAGAACAGTCAGATGTTCGGTCATTTCACCATAGTGGGGCAAGAGAATAACAGTGAATTGATCACTATCAATAAAAAGGGCATGAAGTTGCATTCCTGGATACGCCGTGCAGCTTCCAAGGTAACGATTGCATACGATGGCAGTAAACTGGAAGAGGGTGTTTTCATTTATTTGAAATCGGTGACCATAAAGGACATCCCGCAGAATTGTTGTCTGGGACAGGATAATCCTGCAGTTCCGGAAAACTATCAACCGAAGGATAGGGACGAAGGAGTAAAGCTTGATTTGATAAAAAATGGTGAAACCATAAAATATTATGAAGGTGACACCGAGCCGACTATAAGTGATTTTAAGGAAACATACGAAGCCCGTATTACGAAGGGGAAACCTCTATTCGGCAGTAAAGAACAGGGTGAAAACGCATATCATCCCAAAAAGTTGGCGGATGTGCATACCGAAATTACCAACGCTCTTTATTTTTATGAGAATATGCAGGGTAAGGGTAAAGAAGGTACTCCTAGTGATAAACGTCAGGTGGTTGCAAATACCCTTAATAAGACCGAACCGACCTATCCTAACGGAGGTCAAGAGAACAATGAAGCATGGAAAGATGCCAAGCCATACGGAACCTATATAGAAGTGGATGCTTTTTATGTTTCTATCAATGATAAGAAAGTGGGTAGAGGTCCTATCAAGTACCGCTTTATGTTAGGAAAAGATGTGATAACCGATTATAATGCGGAGCGTAACCATCACTACAAACTGACTTTGAAGTTCAAGGGATATGCCAATGATGCAGACTGGCATATAGAGTATGAAGAACCGGAGCCGGGTATCGAGGTTCCGAATCCTTATTATATCTCTTATCTTTATAACCGTACGATGAATCTTCCGGTAAAGATTAATACGGGAGGAGGTACACTTACGTCTTTAAAAGCTGAGATTCTCACGAATAATTGGGCACCGTATGGAACACTTCCTTTGGCGAAAGGTGGGTTGGATTATGCCAGACAATATGATTATGCTGAAAATCCAAGTAACTCATCGCTAAATCAACCATGGAATGGATTTCTTTCACTTCGTAAAACTGCTGCCAGAGTTCTAGCTTGTAATCAAGAAGGGAATGCTAAGGATCAGGTACCCTCCGGTCTACCAGAAGGAGCAATGGTAAATATCAGTAGCAATAAGGACTATTATGAGACAACAAATAAAGGAGTTCGTAAATATGTAGTGGGAAATGGAACACATGAGGAAGCAGACGGTAATTACAGTATAACTGAAAATGACGATCATTTACTTGCTTCTATTCCTTTATATACTCGCGCCAAACAGATGCATATTAAAACGGGTTATACAGGAAATAATCCGTATGTGGCTTATCAGCGGCATGCAAAAGTTAAAATTACCGCTACGGTAAAAGTGTCAGACATAGAACATACACTTGAAGAAACTGTCGATATATATCAAGTACGAAGACTTGTGAATCCCAAAGGCATTTATAGAAGCAATAACAAAAATGAGCCTTTTCATGTAACTTTATTGCGATTGCCAAGGGAAAATGCAACAGAGTTTATTCCTTTTTCATCCGAAGGACCTTGGAAAGCGTATGTTGTAAATGCACAAACAGAGGCTGATAGAGGAGATCCCCCTTATACAGATCCTAATCGTGGATTTATCAGTCTTTCTGTTTCAGATACAGAAAATACAAGTCAGGATGAAAAGGGGGTTATACATGGTGTTACTGGTTCGGATATTAAATTTGATATTAATTTTAATGGAACAATAGCAGCGGATGCCCCCAATAGGAATGCGATAGTGCGTGTGGAATATCATAATTATACCTGCGAACATCTTATTTTCGTGCACCAAGGAAACCGGCCGCAGAAGTTGTTATCCGACAAGCCGGCATGGCATGTGTCGAATCTGGTCAGCAAGAATAGGGAAGCTTCTAATCCGTTGGATGAAGGCTCTTTGTTTAAATATAAAAATCTTGATCAGCCTATTGCTGCAAAGAATCAGTATTCCAGTAAGATTCCAATGATAGATGTAACCTCCAAGGATTTCCCTGATCCTGTATCAAATCAGAATAGGTATGAATTGGTAGGTGGTGAAATCAAGAAGTGGATGGAGATAACAAATCAGCCTGCAAATAATAAAGAGGCTTCTTGGGGGCTTGACTTGACGAGTACTCGTATTGCTCAAATAGAGGATTATGAGGCATTGTTTGAAAACGAAATGATTGCGCAAGGTTATGGTGTGCTTTATGGGGATGAATCTACGGAACCCAAAACAAACATTGTGGATGCATACGGATATCAAGAAGATCAAGCATATTACTTCGGTGGAAGTGCTATAAAAGACCGTGGAATACGTGGATGCTTTGTTTATAATAGAAATACGGGTAATCATATCTTTCTTCCGGTGGGGGCTTCCGGATATGGTCATAGAAAAGCTAAAGAAGGAAATGGAGTTCTGCGTTATTCTTGCGGGCAAACTCAGATATTCCCAACGAATCCTAATGGATTCTATACTGATGCATCTACCGCTCCGTTATTTTATGACCTCTATATGCGGCCCGGTGCTATTTATTGGACAGAGGATGTTACTGGAACAGGAACATGGGGAACGACTGTAGGTTGGGATATTAATTATTTTACATTTGACTTTAACAGAATATATGAGGCTAATGTGTTTAATGGAAATAACAGTGACGCCTGCTTCATCCGTTGCGTAGAAGATCCAAATTAGTTTCTTTTTAGGCAAATATAAACAGGACAATCGCATCCAAAGTTGCTGGAACTTGGATTCGATTGTCCTGTATGTTGTTCATGTACGTGCGTGAATGTTTGCAAATATTTCTGGTGACGCTCTTCTCTTAAAGTTTCATTTTCTGCTGCCACTGCTACCACCCTATGTGTAGGGTGTTCTTGAAAACTACCGGGATTAACGATGCAGCACATTTACAATTTCCACCACATACATCTTGTGAAAACCACCGTGCGATTCCCCGTACCATCGGTCTGTAATGCTCTTGTCGATAAAGTTTCTGGGCTTGATCAGGTCGGCATACAATTTCTTGCATTCAAAAGTCAGCCGCGCCTGCTCAAAAATAATGCTCCCGTTCTCGGTGAACAAGGGAGATAGTCCTGTCGCTTTTACTTTATCCATGTCACGTCCCGATTTGGAACCGCAT
>ERZ1694997.888-NODE-888-length-10561-cov-6.919570_pt1 | contig 10561 bp, 9 predicted proteins | sample MGYA00581604_ERZ1694997 | MGnify/ENA primary metagenome ERZ1694997 (study PRJEB42213, sample SAMN07424279) | human gut metagenome | biome: ENVO:00009003; feature: ENVO:2100002; material: ENVO:00002003 | host: Homo sapiens | place: USA | collected 2014 ... | reverse complement strand
CATCCACGCGGTCGGTGTTCTCCCACTTCACGCCCAGATCCTCGCGGCCCATGTGGCCATAGGCGGCCAGCCGGCGGTAGATGGGCTTGCGCAGGTCGAGGTCACGGATGATGGCGGCGGGGGTCAGGTCAAACACCTTCTCCACAGCCTGCTCGATCTTCTCGTCTGCCACGGTGCCGGTGCCGAAGGTATCCACCATGATGGACACAGGCTTTGCCACGCCGATGGCGTAGGCCACCTGTACCTCGCACTGCTTTGCCAGACCCGCAGCCACGATGTTCTTGGCCACCCAGCGGGTAGCGTAGGCTGCGCTGCGGTCCACCTTGCTGGGGTCCTTGCCGGAGAAAGCACCGCCGCCGTGGCGTGCATAGCCGCCGTAGGTGTCCACGATGATCTTACGGCCGGTCAGGCCGGTATCGCCCTGCGGGCCGCCCACAACAAAGCGGCCGGTGGGGTTGATGTAGTACTTGGTGTTCTCGTCCAGCAGCTCAGCGGGGATGGTGGCCTTGATGACCTTTTCCATCACGTCTGCCCGCAGCTGCTCCATGCTCACGCTCTCGCTGTGCTGGCTGGAGATGACCACGGCGTCCACGCGCACGGGCTTGTTGTTCTCGTCGTACTCCACGGTCACCTGACTCTTGCCGTCCGGGCGCAGGTAATCCATCTCGCCACTCTTGCGCACTTCAGTCAGGCGCTTTGCCAGCTTGTGGGCAAGGCTGATGGGCATGGGCATCAGCTCGGGGGTCTCGTCACAGGCATAACCGAACATCATGCCCTGATCGCCTGCACCGCCCACCTGATCGTTGGTGCCCAGTGCAATATCGGGGCTCTGGCCGTCAATGTTGGAGATGACGGCGCAGGTGTCGGCGTCAAAGCCGAACTTTGCGCGGGTGTAGCCGATATCTGCCACCACCTCGCGGACGACCTTCTGGAAGTCCACATAGCAGCTGGTGGTGATCTCGCCCATAATGTGCACAAGGCCGGTGGATGCGCAGGTCTCGCAGGCCACGCGGGCGTTGGGGTCGTGGGTCAAGATCTCGTCCAGAATTGCATCCGAGATCTGGTCGCAGATCTTGTCGGGATGTCCCTCGGTGACGGACTCCGAAGTAAACAGGTGTCTAGCCATTTTTTGCCTCCTAAATGTTGCAGTTGCGTGTATTTACCATTCCATCAAGTTTGTTCTGAAAAATAAAAGCGCCCAGAGCCGAAAGCTCTGAGCGTTGCACTCTTATCTTCCGGTTTCCCGCAGGATTTGGCACCTTACGCTCTCGCGCAGGTTGTCGGGCTTCACAGGGCCTGTCCCCTCAGCCGCTCTTGATAAGTCGGTATTCAATTGGTACGCCACATATTCTATCATTGCAGCGTCAGATTGTCAAGATAAGTCGCACTTATTTTAGACATTCCTTTTAAATTGATGGAGCATTTCCCTGCTCCGGTGCGGCATGGCCGTCCCGGGCGGCGTGGAAAGCGCGCTTTTCTGCGTACATCCGCTGATCCAGCTCCACCAGAAACTTCTCCACGCTGCCGCCCTCGTACTTTGCCACACCGGTGGAGAAGGACAGCTGAAAGCTGCCCGCCGGAGCGGTGGCGTTATAGTGCTGCACCCGCTGCTCGATGGCGGTGCAGATCTCGTCCAGCAGCTCCTCCGAGCCGTGCCGGATCAGCACCATGAACTCATCGCCGCTCATGCGGATGGCTACCGAGTTTGCCACCAGCGCCCCGGACAGGATGTGCCCGATCTCCTGAATGGCGCGGTCGCCCTCGGCGTGCCCGTAGGTGTCGTTGATCTCCTTGAAGCAGTTCACGTCCATCATGATGCCGTAAACGTCCTTCTCCTGCGTGGCGTGGATGCGGTCCAGACAGTAGTTCATGTACTTGCGCCCAAACAGGCCGGACAACTCATCGGTATAGCCGCGCAGGCTGCGGGTCTGGCTGTCCACTAACACAAAAGCGATGGCTACTGATAGCCAGCCAAAGGCCATGCCGTAGAATGCGCCCTGCAGCAGCGTGCCCACCGCACAGGTGACCACAAAGTAGTACACCGGGAAGAACTCCACCGTAATGCCATCGCGCTTGGCCTTATGCACCTGCCACACGCTCTCGGCATAATAGCCGAACAGCAGCAGATACAGCAAAATGTTCAGTGGGCCCCGATGGTAAACGTTGTCCGCCGAAATGGAAAAGATCCACCCCGTGCCAAAAAGGTTTGCCACCAGCAGCACCAAAAGCGCCAGCAGCGGCGCACCCAGCAGCAGATGCCTTCTGCGCAGGCGTCCAATGCTGCGGTAGACCCGGAAGTCCACATACAAACACCACGCATAGCCCACGCACACGGTAGCGCCGGTGCAGACGGTGTTGGTCAGGTACAGCCAGAACCGGCTTGCCGCGCCGGGCACGCCGTCCAGCAGAAAGCTGATCGTCTCTGTGGCCTGTGCCAGCAGCGTCACCACCAGAATCCGGCAAAACAGCTCTGTTCCCACGCTGTTTTTACTCTCGCCGCGCACCCGCAATAAAAGCAGAAAGCTTACCAGCACCGCCCCTGTGCCATTGGCCACAAGGATCTCGGGTATATTCATTGCATTTCCTCCTCTGCCCGCCTTACCCCATAAAGCGAGCAGCCCCTATTTTATACAGTACCTGTCTGTATTATACACCCTGCCGCGCCCTGCTTGCAAGGCTTGGGCGCAAAAAGGGCCGCTGCACAGCAATTTGTGCAGCAGCCCTTGAGAGATCATCCTTTGCAGTTCAGCCAAGCCCAGAGCTTTGCCGAAATACATTTTTTGCAGAAAACTTAATAGCCCTTTGCCTGCTCGCCGTTCAGGATCTTGACAGCGCGGGAGGTGCCCAGACGGTCAGCGCCCAGTGCAAGGAAGGTCTCCATATCCTCCACGGTGGAAATGCCGCCGGCAGCCTTGACCTTGCAGCGGCCACGCACGCCCTTGACCATCAGTTCCACGTCGTGGAAGTTGGCACCTGCGGTGGAAAAGCCGGTGCTGGTCTTGATGTAGTCGGCACCGGCCTCGCAGACGATGTCGCACATCTTTTCCTTTTCTTCCTCGGTCAGCAGGCAGGTCTCAATGATGACCTTCAGAATCTTATCGCCCACAGCCTGCTTCACGGCACGGATGTCCTCGCGGACAGCATCGTACTCCTTGTTCTTCAGGCGGCCAATGTTGATGACCATATCCACCTCGGCTGCGCCGTTTTCGATGGCAGTCTTGGCTTCAAAGGCCTTGCTGGCGGTATCCATGGCACCCAGAGGGAAGCCCACCACGCAGCACACGGGGATGCGGCCCGCCATATACTCCACAGCCTGCTTGACGTAGCAAGTGTTGATGCAGACGGATGCGGTGTGGTTTGCAATGGCTTCGTCACACAGCTGCTGGATCTGGGGCCAAGTGGCCTCCGGCTTCAGCAGGGTATGATCGACATGGGACAGGATCTCTTCGCGGTTCATGTTCGTTCCTCCGTTGTTTTACTTGTTGGCACGGCGCACCTTTGCCATGCCCACAGCGCTCAGTGCGATCGCAGTCACCGATGCCGTTGCACCAATGATGCCCAGCACCAGACCGGAAACCAGGAATGCGAACCCTTTCAGACCACGTTTCATAATACCGTACCTCCTGAAAATTATTGTTTCTTTTTAAAGATAATGAGCTTGCTGAACACATAGTTCAGCAAGATCACCAGTACATTGGAAAAGACCTTCACGGCAAGGCCCCACATTGCCTGAGCATCGTAGGCGCTGGTGACGAAGATGGCTGTGGGGCCGTCCGCCCCGCCGATGACGGCAATGGCAGCGGAGCCATCTGCCACGGCGGCATGGCTCCCGGCAAAGCTGTTTGCCATGTAGAGGGTAGTATCCGGACCCAGCCAGCCCGCCACGGCGCCCAGCAGACCCTGCATGGCGGTGTCCACCAGCGCCGCGCCCTGCGCAGCCAACAGGTTGCCGCCCACGATCATGATAGCGGCATCCAGCACCATGGTGCCCAGACGGCAGGTGACAAAGGTGCCGAACTCCTTGGCCATGGCTTTGCCGGTGGTCTTGCTGCGGAACACGAACGCCCGGTTGGTGCAGTAGGCAAACAGGATGCACAAGGCGTTATCCAGCACATTGCCCCAGCTGTTGGCGGCGGTATAGCCGAACAGCTGGCTGAACAGCGCATACAGCACAATATTCAGCAGGGTGGTCAGCACACCAAAGATTAGGTAACTAAGCACTTCCCAGTGCTTTTTGAAGAATTTTATCATGGCTTTGTTAACAAAAACAGCCCCGCCGCCGTTTTCCCGGCAACGGGGCTGCAGATCGCATTGTGTCAGAAGCTATGCTTTTGCACGAAGGGCTGATTACTCAGCGTCGTTGTTCAGCAGAGCCTTCATGGACAGGCTGATGCGCTTCTTGTCGAAGTCAACATCCAGCAGCTTCACATCGACCATATCGCCGACCTTCAGTGCGTCAGAGACCTTCTCAACGCGGTCATTGCTGATCTCGCTGATGTGGACCAGACCGTCAACACCCGGCAGGATGCGGACGAATGCACCAAACTTGGTCAGAGAAACGACCGGAGCATGGAAGGTGCTGCCAATGGGGTAGTTGTTCTTCAGCTGCTCCCAGGGGTTGTCCTCGGACTTCTTGTAGCCCAGAGAAACCTTGTGGTTCTCGGTGTCGATGTCCTTGACATACACTTCGATGGTGTCGCCAACGGAGACGACCTCGGAGGGGTGCTTGATGCGGTTCCAGCTCAGCTCGCTGATGTGGCACAGGCCGTCAACACCACCGATGTCAACGAATGCACCATAAGAGGTCAGGCTCTTGACAACGCCGGTGTAGGTCTTGCCCACCTCAACGTTTGCCCAGAACTCCTCACGCTTTGCCTTGTTCTGCTCAGCGGTCACCTTGTTGATGCTGCCCACGATCTTGCGGCCGGAGCACTCGGTGACGACCAGCTGAACGTGCTGGCCGACCAGAGCAGTGTAGTCCTCGTCGCGGCGCATAGTGGCCTGAGAACGGGGAACGAACACCTTGACGCCCTTGACGTTGACGACAACGCCGCCCTTATTGAACTCGGTAACATCGCCCTCGACGACTTCACCGGATTCTGCTGCCTTGGCGATCTCTTCCATGCCCTTGCGAGATGCGAGCTTCTTGCGGGAGAGCTGGATGACGCCATCCTGATCCATAACCTTCTCGACGATGAGGTCCAGCTCATCGCCAACCTTCACCAGGTCTTCGACCTTGGCGGAGGAATCATCGGTCAGCTCGCTCAGCTTGACAAAGCCGGTCTGCTTCGCACCGATATCCACCTGGATCTCGTTGGCAGAGATGCTGGTCACGATTCCTTTCACAATACTGCCTGCATGAACACGCTTCTCCTCGGATGCGTTCAGCATCTCCTCGAAGCTCATGCTGTCATTGATTTCTGCGCTCATACTGTTAAGTACCTCCTCAATAATAGACGATGGCGTTGAAGCCCCTGCTGTTACGCCCGCCGTTTTTACATCTGCAAACCATTCCGGCCGAAGTTCGCTCGCTGTCTCGACCGTCACGGCTTTCGTATGCTTTGCGGCGACCTGTACCAGCTTTTGGGTATTGGAAGAATGATGACCGCCAATGACAACAATGATGTCGCATTGTTGGCTGAGGTCTTCCGCTTCCTGTTGCCTCGCCCACGTCGCATTACATATTGTATCAAAAATTCGGGCGTTTGTATAGGCTTTTTTGAGAAACTCCGAACTTTCTTTCCATTTTGTAACCTGAAATGTGGTCTGTGCAACTGCAAAAAGGGGTTTTTGGGGGTCAGACGGGCCGTTCCACGCCTCTAACTCGGCTAAATCGGCAAAAACGAACACCTCGCCCCGGGTATGTCCCACAATACCCTGCACCTCCGGGTGGGTCTTATCGCCCGCCACCAGCAGCACCGCACCCTCTTTTTCGGCCTCGGCGGCAATGCGCTGGATCTTCTGCACAAAGGGGCAGGTGGCGTCATGGTACGGGATGCCGCGAGCTTCCAGTTCGTCGTAAACGCTGCGGGGCACGCCGTGGCTGCGGATGACCACCTCGCACCCGGCGGGCACATCCTGCACGGTGTCCACTACCTGTGCACCCTTGCGCCGCATATCCTCCACCGCCTGCGGGTTGTGGATCAGCGGGCCCAGTGTTGCCACCTTATGCCCCTCGGCCAGCAGGCCGTAGGTCAGTTCCACGGCACGGTTCACACCAAAGCAGAACCCCGCCGTTTTTGCCAAATGGATCTCCATCTCTTACGCCCCCATCTTTTCCCATGCTTCCAGCAGCGCCTGCTTGTTGGCACGGAGCTTTTTGGTGTCCCGGCGGCCCTCCATGGCAAACTGTGCTGCGGGCATCGGCTCGCCGTAGATCACCCGCACCTTGCAGAACAGGTGCATCCTTCCGTCCGGGGTGTCGTACAGGATGCGGCAGGGCACAACATCCACCCCTGCCTCGGCGGCAATGACGAACAGACCGCTCTTGGGGGGCAGGAGCTTGCCCTCCTTTTCGCGGGTGCCCTCCGGGAAGATAAGCAGCGTTTTGCCCTGTTTGCAGGCCTCCACCGTCTGGGAGATGACCGCCATCTCGTCCTTGGTGCCGCGGACGCACACGCCGCCGCAGCAGCGGAAGAACCACGTCAGGAAGGCGTTGATCTCGAACAGTTCCTTTTTGGCGAACACCACCATCCGCCTGCCCCACCGGGTAACGACAATGAACACCGGGTCGATGGCAGACACATGGGTGGGCGCAAGGATATAACCCTTCGTCTGCACCTTTTTCAGGTTTTCACGCCCCTCCACCCGAATGCGGAAACCGATGTGCCACACAAGCCATGCAAGGGGCACCAAAATATAATATAGTACCATTTTCTATTCCTGTCCTGTTTGTTTTATCCACCGATCTTTTTGGCAATGATCTGCTTCATGGCGTCAAGGCTCTGCTCAAAATCCAGTTCCGAGGTATCCAGCAGCACGGCGTCCTCCGCCTGCTTCAGCGGGGCGGCGGCGCGGTGGGTATCCTGATAGTCCCGCTGCTTCACGTCTGCCAGCACTTCCTCGTAGGGGGTGTCGATGCCCTTGGCCTGATACTCCTTCCAGCGGCGGGTGGCGCGTGCCTCCGGGCTGGCGGTCAGGAAGATCTTCACCGTAGCGTCCGGCAGCACCACCGTGCCGATATCCCGGCCGTCCATCAGCACATCCTGCTTTTTTGCCATGCTGCGCTGCAGCTCCAGCAGAAATGCCCGCACCGCGGGGTTTGCGCCCACGGCAGAGGCTGCCATGCCCGCGGCTTCGGTGCGGATGGCGGTGCTCACATCCTCGTCCTTCAAGTAAATGTGCTGCTCGCCCGCAATGGAGGCCAGCCGCAGCTCGATCTGGGGCAGCAGAGCATCCACCGCTGCGTTGTCCTTGGGGTCCTTGCCCGCGCGCAGGGCGTACAGGCCGATGGCGCGGTACATTGCACCGGTGTCCACATAGATATAGCCCAGCTCTGCCGCCAGACGGCGTGCCAGAGTGGATTTGCCTGCACCCGCAGGCCCATCAATTGCAACAGATACCATGATATGTTCTCCTTATTTATATATAGTACACAGGAAATTGACTGCACTGTTTTTACAGGTTATTCGCAAAGCTTTGTGCGGTGCAGAAAGCGATCTGCAGATTGTAGCCGCCGGTGTAGGCGTCCACGTCCAGCACCTCGCCCGCGAAGTACAGTCCCAGCGCCTTTTTGCTCTGCATGGTCTTGGGGTCCACCTCCCGCACCGATACGCCGCCGCTGGTGATGACTGCGTGGGCAAGGTCGCCCCGGGCGTCAATGGACACCTGCCAGTGCTTGACCAGCTGCACCAGCTCCCGCTTCTGCTCCCGGGTGATCTGGTTTGCCTTGGTGGCGGGGTCAATGCCCCAGCGCGCCACCATGACCGGCTGCATACTGGAAGGCAGCAGCTTGACCAGCGCACCCTGCGCCGCGTGGTTTGCCAGCAGCGCAAAGTCCCGGGTGATGCGGTCGTACAGCTGCTCCTCGCTCAGGGCGGGCTTCAGATCGATCTCCGCGATGTACCTGTGCTTTTTCATATCCCCCAGATGACTGGACGCGCTCAGGGTCAGCGGCCCGCTGATGCCAAAGTGGGTAAACAGCATCTCGCCCTGCTCGTCAAAGATGGCCTTGCCGTCCTCCAGCAGGGTCAGGGTGACGTTTTTCAGCGCCAGACCCATCATCTTTTTGCAGTCCGGGTCCCGGCTGACAAGGCTGACCAGACTGGGCACCGGCTCCACAAGGGTGTGTCCCGCCTGCTGCGCCAGCTTGTAGCCGTCGCCGGTAGAGCCGGTGGTGGGGTAGCTTACGCCGCCGGTGGCCACCAGCACCGCATCCGCCCGGTACTCCCTGCCGGAGGTGCCCCGCACGCCCACGCAGCGCAGCGCCGGGCCAGCCTTTTTCTTTTTGGGGTGACGCGGGTTTTCCGCTGCCGCCGGGGCGGGCTCTGCCTCCGGCACGATGTCCTCCAGCAGCAGCTTTTTTGCGCCGTCGTAGACGATATCGGCGTCCTGCGCATAGCGCAGCAATGCCTGCCGGATCTCCTCGGCCTTATCCGATACCGGGAACACCCGGCGGCCGCGCTCCACCTTCAGCTCCACGCCAAGGCTCTCGAACAGTTCCATGGTCTTTGCCGGGGGGAACGCCCCCAGCGAGGAGTACAAAAAGCGCGGGTTCGTGCGCACATGGCGCAAAAACTCCTCTGCCGGGCAGTCGTTGGTCACGTTGCAGCGCCCCTTGCCGGTGACAAGGATCTTCTGCCCGGGCTTCTCGGTATGCTCCAGCACCGTCACCTGATGTCCCTGCCGCACGGCGGCACCCGCCGCCATCAGTCCGGCTGCCCCGGCTCCCACGATCAAAACCCTTGCCATCTGTCATCCTCCCAAAATCGCCTGTTGATTCTATTGTATCATACCAGAAACCCCGCGCAAAAGCAATGCAGCGCCGCAGGAAATGAATGGATTTTCGGTTCTCCCCCTCTTGACAAAGCCGCCGGGCTGCTGTATTCTTTTTACAGACCGTTAGTTTGTAAAAAGGAGCATCCGCCATGCCGCGCAACAAATACCCGGAACAGACCGTTGAAAAGATCCTGGACGCCGCCGCCCTGCTCTTCCTCCAGAAGGGCTACCAGAATACCACCCTGCAGGACATCATCGATGCCACAAAGCTTTCCAAAGGGGCGGTGTACCATCACTTCCGCTCCAAGGAGGAGATCGCGCAGCGCGTCGGTGACCGTTTGGGCGACCAGATGTGGGAGCCGCTGCGCCATATCCGGGACGACCCGGCCCTGACCGGGCTGCAGAAGCTGCAGGCGGTGTTTGCAGTTTCCTTTGCCGGGCAGCGGCAGCAGCAGATCGCGCAGACCTTGCCGCACCTGTGCAGCAACCCGCAGTTCCTTGCCATGGAGTTGACCAACATTGAAGCGCATCTGGCCCCGGAGTGCATTGCACCCATGATCCGGCAGGGCATGGCGGACGGCTCCATCCACACCGCCGATGCCAATGCACTGGCCGAAGCGCTGTTCGTGCTGGCAGACATCTGGCTTTCTCCCCAGACGCGCCCCACCACACCGACCGAGCAGCGGGCGCGGAACCTCGTGTTTCAGCAAATGACCTATGCACTTGGGCTGGATCTTTTGACGGACGCACAGGCCGAACAGCTGGTGCAGCTGTGCACACCGGTCAAAGACTGAATTTCCCGGGCGGAACGCTCCGCCTTTTTTTGTATGTAAATACAGACCGGCAGTCTGTAAATAAAAAAGCAGGAGGTTTCCATGAACACTTTTATCCTTATCGTCCTCGGACAGATCGTCTCCCTGTTCGGCAATGCCGCCCTGCGGTTTGCGCTGCCGCTGTATCTGCTGCGGCAGACTGGTTCTGCCGCGCTGTACGGCGGCATCACCGCTCTGGCCATGCTGCCCGCCCTTGCTGGAATGCTGACCGGCGGCGCGCTGGCAGACCGCTGCCGTAAAGCCCGCCTGATGGCACTGCTGGATCTGGTGACCGCCGGTATTTCGGCGGCAGCCGCTGCTGGGTTGCCGCATCTGCCCCTGCTTCCGCTGGTCCTGACAGTGCTGGGCAGTCTGTACGCCATTCAGGGGCTTTACCAGCCCGTGGTACGCGCCTGCCTGCCTCTGCTACTGAACGGCACCCAGCTGCTGCGCGGCAACGCAGTCATCCAACTGGTGGATACCGTGGATGAGCTTCTCGGTCCCCTGCTGGGTGCTGTTCTGCTGGAGCACCTCGGCATCCGGGGTCTGCTGGTGCTCTGCGGCTGCTGCTTTGCACTTTCTGCCGGGATGGAGCTCTGTCTGCGCATCCCACAGGATGTCCCATATGACACAAAGCTCTCCGTCCGTTCTCTGTGGGCCGACCTGCGGGAAAGTGCGCAGTTCCTCACCGGGCAGGCTGCGGTGCTGCGGTTAGCTGCCGCCATGGCGGCTGTAAACCTGCTGGAAGTCCCCGCCCTCACCGTAGGTGTTCCGGTGCTGGTGGTACAGACTTTGCAGAAAAGTGATGCCTC
>ERZ1694997.871-NODE-871-length-10758-cov-4.125759_pt1 | contig 10758 bp, 10 predicted proteins | sample MGYA00581604_ERZ1694997 | MGnify/ENA primary metagenome ERZ1694997 (study PRJEB42213, sample SAMN07424279) | human gut metagenome | biome: ENVO:00009003; feature: ENVO:2100002; material: ENVO:00002003 | host: Homo sapiens | place: USA | collected 2014 ... | reverse complement strand
GAGATTAGCTGCAGTCTCGTGGGCTCGGAGATGTGTATAAGAGACAGGTCTGTTGCCGCTGATGCTTGCCAACGGTGTAGGCGCCAACGGTAACCGTTCGCTTGGAACCGGTGCTGTCGGCGGTATGTTGATTGGTATGATTCTTCAGGTGCTTATCGTTCCGGCATTGTTCGTTGCGTTCCAAAAGATTCAGGAGAAGATACAGCCGCTGAAGTGGAAGGACACAGACAACGCTGAAATCGACGATCAGATTGAGCAATATTCACGCAATTAATAAAGAGTGAAATCAATGAATAAAAGCAAATTATTAAGTGCAGCACTCGTAGTGGCAATCGCCACTACGACGGCAAGCTGCCATATCTATAAGAAATTCGAGATGCCAGAGGAAGGCATCGCCGGTGAGGTCGCCGCAGCCCAGAAAGAGGCTGTCGACTCAACGGCTCTCGGCAATGTGAAATGGGAACAGGTGTTTACCGACCCGCAGTTGCAGGCACTCATTCAGATAGCTCTCGACAGCAATGTCGATCTTGAGAACGCCCGTCTGAATGTGGATATCGCCAAAGCTCAGCTGCAGGGCGCCAAGCTCAGCTATCTGCCGAGCGTGGCTTTGACACCCAATGGCGGAACGGCTTCCTATGGAGGCTCGAAAATAACGAAAGACTCGTGGTCGTACACCATCCCGGCTACCGCAAGCTGGGAAATCGACGTGTTCGGAAAGTTGCTCAACAACAAGCGCAACGCCGAGGCGGCGGTGCTTCAGACAGAGGCATACCGTCAGGCAGTGCGCTCGCAGATAATCAGTGGAGTGGCAAACTGCTACTACACCATCGCAATGCTCCAGCGTCAGTTGCAGATTCTCAACGAGACATCGGCAATCTGGCAGGAAAGTATCAAGACGATGCAGGATTTGAAAGAGGCAGGACGCTACAACGAAGTGGCAGTGGTGCAGAGCAAGGCCAACTATGCAAGCCTGCTCGCAACCATACCGCAAGTAGAGGAGTCGCTTCATCAGGTCAACAGCAGCCTGTCGCTGCTCTTGAACCGTCCGCAGCAGACATGGGTTGTCGACTCATCCTATGAGCCGAGTTTCCCGGAATATATGGAGAAAGGCGTGCCGATGTCGTATCTTGCGGCCCGTCCAGACGTGCAGGCAGCAGAGCAGTCGCTCGCAATGGCATATTACGCCACCAACACAGCGCGTGCGGCATTCTATCCAAGCCTTGTAATTTCGGCAGGCGGCGGCTTCACCAACCTGCTCGGAAGCGTTATCGTCAACCCTGGCAAATGGTTCTATCAGCTTGCCGGACAGCTAACGGCGCCACTCTTCAGCCGCGGACGCAACATCGCCACGCTGAAGGCAGCCAAACTGCAGCAGCAGCAGACGCTCAACACGTTTGAGCACACAGTGCTTGCCGCCGGAGCTGAAGTGGGCGACGCTTTGGTGAGCTACAACAAGAACAAGCAGCGCAGCGCTCTGCTCGTCGACCAGGTTGACAACCTGTCGAAAGCCGTTGAATACAACAACGACCTTATGAAGTATAGCACAGCCACCTATCTGGAAGTGCTTACGGCACAACAGTCGCTTCTCAACGCGCAAATGTCGCAGCTGCAATGTGAACTTCAAGTGCGTCAGGCAGCCATCAGCCTCTATCAGGCTCTCGGCGGCGGACGTTGATATAAAAATTAATTACCTTAATCAGAAACACAATGATTAGTCCATTAGCATTTGTTGACCCGACAGCGAAAATCGGCGACAACGTAACAATTTATCCTTTCGCTTATGTCGACAAGGATGTGGAGATAGGCGACGGATGCATCGTGATGCCTAATGCCAGCATTATGCAAGGCGCGCGCCTCGGCAAGAATGTGAAGGTGTATAATAACGCAATCGTAAGCGCGTCGCCTCAAGACTTCCGCTGGAAAGGCGAAACGTCGTACGTTATCATCGGCGACAACACCGTGATACGCGAGATGGCGATAATCAACCGCAGCATCCACGAGGGCGGCGCCACCAAGGTGGGCGCAAACTCGTTTGTGCTTGCGGATTCGCACATCGGCCACGACAGCGAGATCAGCGACCATTGCGTGGTTGGCAACAACGTGCAGATTGCCGGAGATGTGTTTATCGACTCTTGCTCGATTCTTTCCACCGGCGTGAAAGTGTTTGAAAACAGCCACATTGGTAAATGGGTGTTTGTCAAAGGTGGATGCCGCGTTTCGGGCAATGTGCCTCCTTTCATCATCCTTGCCCACAATCCGGCTGTCTATTATGGCGTGAACGCAACGATTATGCGCCATAAGGACAACTTCAATGAAGAAGAAATCGACGATATCGCAAAAGCATACCGCCACATCTATCAGTGCAACGTGTCGCTCTTCAACGCCGTAAAACGCATTGAGGCCGACATCCCTGAAAGTAAGTCGCGTGATGCCATCCTTGATTTCATCAAGAAGAACGACAACAAGATTGTAGCATTGCCTAAACTGGACATGTATTAACGGTCGCAGTTGCAGACCATAAAAAGCGAGGCCGGGCAGAAATTGCCTGGTCTCGCTTCTTTTCGCGTTTAAGGCTCTTCTGGGTCAAAAAAATATGTTGCTGTCTGATAGAATGTTGGCATTCTTAGCTCAATTTTTTTGAAAAAAATATCCCGAAAATTTTGTGGGATAGAAAAAAGGCATTACCTTTGCAACCGAAATCAACAAAACGTTGACTCCGTAGCTCAGTTGGTAGAGCAAATGACTCTTAATCATTGGGTCGAGAGTTCGAGCCTCTCCGGGGTCACAAAGCAGTCGCTGAAAAGTGGCTGCTTTTTTTATTTCTGCCGGCCACAGGCAGTGGCGTACCTCCAGCACGCATCCGCGCGTACCGGGTTATGGAAGAGTGTTGTCGCTCCGCGACGATGGACATACCGATGTGGGACGGTTTTGTCAATGTCAATCAAATGGCGAAGGCAACCGCCGAAGGGCGGTTGTATAAATCAAGGAAAATATTTTTGCAAGAAATTTTGCATCGGCGATTTCGGGAAAGTTGAGTCTGCGGAATCGCAACCATCCTGGAGAAGCCGTCGTACCCTCCGCGCAGCATCTTTCTACAACCGCTCTTCGGCGGTAGTTGCGCATGCCACCAGTGTCACGGGGTAGGCAAGCCAACCCCGTGCTAACATGTGAAACCGCTCTTCGGCGGTTTTTCCTTTCCCGCAACATCTCTCTACAACCGCTCTTCGGCGGTAGTTGCGCATGCACCAGTGTCACGGGGTAGGCAAGCCAACCCCGTGCTAACATGTGAAACCGCTCTTCGGCGGTTTTTCCTTTCCCGCAACATCTCTCTACAACCGCTCTTCGGCGGTAGTTGCGCATGCACCAGTGTCACGGGGTAGGCAAGCCAACCCCGTGCTAACAAGTGAAACTGCTCTTCGGCAGTTTCCCCTCCGCGCAGCATCTCTCTACAACAGTTCTTCGGGTGTCTTAGAGGATAATCGGAGATATTATTTTTATTGTGTTTGATTTGCGTTAACTTTGCCGTCGTTAAAGGATTCGGATATGGATATAACGCAAGGCCTTGTCGGATGCTGTCTTACCGTTGTGAATGCAGTTGCATTCATCGTGTATGGCATAGACAAATATAGGGCACGAAACGGCAAATGGCGCATACCGGAGGCAACGTTGCTGATGCTGGCGGTTGTGGGCGGAAGCGTCGGAGCGTGGCTCGGCATGAAGGCGTGGCATCACAAGACGAGGCACAGGAAGTTTCGGTATGGTGTCCCGGCAATTCTGCTGTTGCAGATTGTGGTGGCGACGCTTTTATATGTGAATCATTGTGTGGGAAAATGTTATTAAAACTACTGATAATATGAAACTGAACAAAATACACCATGTGGCAGTGATTTGCTCCGACTATGAGCGGTCGAAGCGTTTCTATGCAGACGTGCTCGGGTTGAAGATTGTGAGCGAGCACTATCGTAAGGAGCGCGACTCCTGGAAGGCAGACTGCTGGCTCGGCGGAACGTATGTTGTGGAGCTGTTCTCTTTTCCGAATCCTCCAGCGCGTCCTTCCCGTCCGGAAGCCGCCGGTCTGCGCCATCTTGCCTTCGAGGTCGACGACGTTGCCGCAGCTGTAGGCGAGGTTGAGGGAAAAGGCGTAGCCTGCGAGCCGATACGCACGGATGAATATACCGGCAAACGGTTTGTGTTTTTCAGCGATCCTGACGGGTTGCCGATTGAATTGTATGAGAAGTGATGCGGAATTGCAGTCAAAATGCAGCAATAAGCAGGTGATGTGGCGAAGATGAGAGACAGGCAACCGGTAAGTGTCCAATATTACGACTCGCCGTTCGGAGAGATGGTCTTGGCGTCGGTGGGAGAGGCTTTGTGTCTGTGCGACTGGAACGGGATGCCATGCGCCTGCCGCAACAAGCGCCGGCTTGCGCGCCGGCTGAATGCGGAATTTCTGGTTGAGACATCCGCCGTGCTCGAGCAAGCGAAGAAACAACTTGGAGACTACTTCGCATGCCGCCGCAAGGCTTTCGACATCCCGCTGCGTCTTGTGGGAACGGATTTCCAACAGCAAGTGTGGGAAGCATTGCTCAGCATACCATACGGAGAGACTGTGAGCTACAAAGATATTGCCCTGAGAGTTGGCAATCCTGAAGGCGTCAGAGCCGTGGCGCAAGCCGTCGGGGCAAACGGCATAGCAATTTTTATTCCATGCCATCGCGTCGTGGGCTGCAACCATTCCCTGACCGGCTTTGCCGGAGGATTGGAGGCAAAAAGAATGTTGCTTGAAATAGAAAACAAAAACAAAACGAAGATATTATGACCATACATCAGATTGCGTTCAGTCCCACTGGAGGCACACGCCGCGTCAGCGAACTGCTGTGCAGCGGCATTGAGGCAAAAAGCATACTTACAGAACTTTGTGTAAAAGAAGAAGAGCTGTGCTTGCCAAGTATAGCAGCTGGCGACTTGGTGGTTGTCTCGATGCCGGTATATGCCGGGCGCGTGCCGGCATTGGCTGTGGAAAGGTTGAAAGCCGTTGAGTCAAACGGCGCCACCTGTGTGATTGTCGCCGTTTACGGCAACAGAGCTTATGAGGATGCTTTGGTGGAAATGCAGGATGTGGCGACAGCGATGGGATTCAACGTTGTAGCAGCCGTTGCCGCCAACGCAGAGCACAGCATTTGCCGTATGTACGGCGCCGGCAGGCCTGACGCTGCCGATGCCGGAGAGCTGGCATCCTTTGGCAGAGCCATTCTTGAGAGGGTGCAAGGCGGCAAACCGTTCGGCCGTCTCGCATTGCCAGGCAACCGCCCGTACAAGCAAGGCTGCAGCGGACCTTTTCCTGTGGCAAACCAAGACTGTACGGAATGCGGTGTCTGCGCGAGCCAATGCCCGACAGGTGCAATATCTGCCGACAATCCAAAAGACAACAACAACCAGCTCTGCATCGGCTGTATGCGGCGTGTGTCGGTCTGTCCTGTGCAGGCAAGAAGCATCGGTGAGCATCTGAAAATGTTGGCAGCACACCTTGAGCCACTTTGCCGAGAGCGTAAAAAGAACGAGTTGTTTGTGAGTTAAGCCTTGCCCGGCTTCAATCGGTTTCTTTCGAGCTCCTGAAGGCTTTCCATCTTCTTTGACTCAAGGAACTCGTAAATGCCGCACAAGTGCTCGCGTACGCGGCCGTGGCCGAATTCGTATACCTTGCTGACAAGTCCGTCGAGGAAGTCGCGGTCGTGACTCACCACGATGAGCGTGCCATCGAAGTCCAGCAGGGCTTGCTTGAGCACGTCCTTTGTCTTGAGGTCAAGGTGGTTGGTCGGCTCGTCAAGGATAAGCAGGTTGACGGGTTCCAGCAAGAGTTTGAGTATGGCAAGGCGAGTGCGTTCGCCACCAGACAGCACCTTCACTTTCTTTGTCGACTTCTCTCCTCCGAACATAAATGCGCCGAGAAGGTCGCGAATCTTGTTGCGCACATCGCCTTTAGCCACGTCATCGATGGTCTGGAACACCGTTAGCTCGCCGTCGAGCAGCGAAGCTTGATTTTGTGCGAAGTAGCCAATCTGCACGTTGTGTCCGAGTTCGAGTTTTCCTTCGTTTTGCAGTTGCCCCATAATGCATTTCACGAGAGTCGACTTTCCTTCGCCGTTTCGCCCCACGAAGGCAATCTTGTCGCCGCGTTCGACGGTAAGATTGACACCGCTGAAAACATTCTTGCCGTCGAACGACATTGCCACATCGCTCATTTGCACAGGGTAGGCACCGCTGCGCGGACTCGGAGGAAACTTCAGCCGGAGTCGGCTTGTGTCTTCCTCGTCCACCTCTATGAGTTGGAGTTTCTCAAGCATCTTTACGCGGCTCTGCACCTGCAGAGTCTTGGAATACGTGCCTTTGAAACGCTCGATGAATTCCTTTGTGTCGGCAATCATCTTCTGCTGCTCCTCATATTGTTTCATCTGCTGTTCGCGACGCTCCTTGCGCAACTCCAGATATTGGCTGTAAGTTGCCTTGTAGTCGTATATCCGTCCCATTGTCACCTCGATGGTGCGAGTGGTTATGTCGTCGACAAACTTGCGGTCGTGGCTGATCACCACCACGGCTTTTGAACTGTTGCAGATAAAGTCCTCAAGCCATCCAATCGACTCGATGTCGAGGTGGTTTGTAGGCTCGTCAAGAAGCAGCACGTCGGGCGACTTGAGCAGCAGTTTCGCAAGCTCGATGCGCATGCGCCAGCCGCCCGAAAACTCGCTGGTTGGGCGGTTGAAGTCCTCGCGCTCGAAGCCCAGCCCGAGAAGCGTTTTCTCAACATCCTCCTCGAAATGAGTCATGTCGATTGCGTAGAACTTCTCAGAAAGCGTTGACACATTCTCGATGAGCTGCATGTATTCATCGCTGTCATAGTCGGTGCGTGTCAAGAGCTCGTTGTTGATGCGGTCTATCTCCGCCTGGATTTGGTGCAGATGAGCGAAAGCCTGGCATGTCTCCTCAAACACGGTGCGGCCGTCCTCGGTCATCAAATGTTGGGGAAGATAGGCGATTACGCAATCTTTAGGCGCGGAGACAGAGCCGCGTGTGGCTGTCCGCACGCCGGCGATAATCTTCAGCAAAGTGCTCTTTCCTGCGCCGTTCTTGCCCATAAGGGCTATACGGTCTTTCTCGTTTATCTGAAAGGAAATATCCTTGAATAGGGTGGTGCCACCAAATTCGACGGTCAGTCCATCAACTGTAATCATAAATGTTTCTTGTGGTTGTTGAAAAAACGCTGCAAAAGCAGATGCATGCCGCTGCTTTTGCGTATGCGTATCGAGCCGCTTTTCTTCTGCAAAGGTAGTGCTTTTATTGGAATATCCGAGAACCGCAAAGCAGATCCCGTTAATCAGTCAGCTTGTTGCGAGCCTCGGAAGGCGTCATGCCATAAGCGTCACGATAGCACTTCGTGAAATAAGCCGGAGAAGAGAATCCTATCTCATATGCTATCTCACTTATGGTTTTGTCGGTTGAGGTTATAAGGACGCGCCCTCTTTGCATCCTTAATTTGCGCATAAGCTCAACCGGGGCATAATTTGTCAGCGCCTTAATCTTTCGGTAAAACTGAGAGCGTTCAAACCCCATTTTTGAAGCAATCGCGTCGACGCTGAGATCCGCATCGCCCATTTCGGTCTGGAATAGATTGAGGAAGCGGTTATAAAACTCATTGTCAATGTCTTCCGCCGGTTTCGCCAGTCCGTTGTTGTTCGCGTGAGGCACTGATGACGACAGCCAAAGCTCTTTTATGCGTTTCCTGTTGGCAATCAGACTTGAGCACCGCGCTTTCAGCACCGAACTGTTGAAAGGCTTTGACAGATATCCGTCGGCACCGCTGTCGTATCCCTGCGCTCTCTGCTCGTCCATGGAGCAGGCCGTAAGCAGCAATACGGGAATGTGGGAAGTGGAAAGCTCTTTTTTTATCCGCCGGCAACATTCCAGACCATCCATAACCGGCATCATTACATCACAGATTATGAGGTCAGGCACATATTTAGCGGCAAGTTTCACTCCCTCCTTGCCGTTTGAGGCCGTGATTATATTGTAATTACCGTTTAATAATTCTCCGACAAGTTTTTGAATGTCAGAGTTGTCATCTATAATCAATACTATCGGCTTGTCTGTGTCGAAAACCGGATGGGTCTCGACGTCTTCAATCTCCGCCACAGCGTCGTTGCCGACAATGCGCTTGACGGCGGGGACAGCGGTCTGCGCCACATGCCGTATGGGGAGAGTCACCGTAAACACCGAACCTTTGTTTGGCGTGCTTTCAGCGGAGATTGTGCCTCCGTGAAGCTCAACGAAAGCTTTGGCAAGTGAAAGCCCTATGCCGGAACCATTGGAATGGATGCGGTCCACCTGATAAAATCGGTCAAAGATATTGCCAATGTCACACTGGCTTATGCCTTCTCCGGTGTCGGCGACTTTGAATGTGAGATTTGTGGCGTCACAGTCGTAAGACACGGTTATGGATCCGTTGTCGGGAGTGTGTTTGAAGGCATTGGAGAGAAGGTTGAAAAACACACGTTCCATCTTTTCTGAGTCAATGGCGATAGGCAGAGGTTTCACTGAGCCTTCCAATGAAAGTTTTATGTCACGCTTTCTGGCAATTGCATAAAACGACTCCATCCAGTCGCGGATCAGTATGCTGAAGTCAACCTCCGACAGATTTATATCCAATTTTCCATTTTCATATTTGCGGAAATCGAGAATTTGGTTGATAAGACGTTGGAGTATCTTTACATTCTTATCGGCAATCTTCATAAGGGTTTGCTGCTGCGTGGTCAGATTGTCGGCGCAGGCAAGCTGTGCCACAGGTTCGGAGATGAGAGTCAAAGGGGTGCGCAGGTCGTGTGACACGTTGGTGAAAAACAAAAGCTTTGACTGTGTGGCCTCTTGAAGCTGCTCGTTGAGAAGCTTCTGCTTGTCGCGCTCATCTTCGAGAAGCCTGTTCTGCAGCATCAGTTCCTTCTGATGCCTGCTGCGTTGCCAATATGCGCGTAGCAAAAGGAATCCGACACCGAAGAGCAGTATTATGATTGCGATGCTTGCATAGAAAAGCGAAGTCTGTGATGAATGCTGCGCCCAATAGTCGTCAATCCGGGCTTTCAGCTGCTTCATTTTCCCAGTTTCTTCCTTGAGAGCCTCGTTTTGCATAAGGAGAATGTCGGCATTGCTCAAGTCGACAGCAGAAGAAGCGGGAATGATGGTTTCTTTCTTATACGGTTTGTTCTTGAGGATGGCAAGGGCGGTGCGGATAAGGCGATGACCCTCCGTAGGGTAAAGAAACGTGGCGTCGATCACGTTGTCGGCAACCGCCTTGATGCCGATGTCGGGAGCCGCATCGATGCCGATTATTTTAATGCCGTCACGACCAAGACGGCGAGCCACCTCCGAAGCACCTATCGCCATCCGGTCGTTGTGGGCGTATATCAGGTCGACATTGGGATAAATGCTCAACAACGAATCCACCACAGGAATTGCGTCCTCTTTTTTCCAATTTCCCGGTGCGCTTGCCAATATTTTGCCTCCTGATGATTCAAATTCTTTTACAAAACCGTTGTGGCGTCCCTCAGCAGGCGTAGACCCTTTCCTCCCGAAAATCTCAATGGCATTTGCACCACTGCCAATTAGCAAACGGGCATAATGAGCCGCTGATTTACCAATGCCTTCATCGTCAACGCCGATTCGTGCGGTGTATGAGTCGCCGATAATATTTCGGTCGAAAATAAGCACGGGAGTGCCATTCTCGTACACGTCTTTTATTACAGGAGTCAGGGCTGCGGCCTCGTTTGGGGAAACAATGATTATGTCGAATCCGTTTTTCACAAAATATCGGATATCCTCAATCTGCTTGGTGTTGCTGTCGTCGGCAGAGCGTATTTCCACAACGGCATCCTCGTGAAACATTATTTCACGATTAATCTCGTCATTCATCTTCTTGCGCCAGTCATCCTGGCTGCATTGCGACACGCCGATTTTGTAGACCTTGCTCTCGGTGCATCCGGACAAAGCTATGATAATTGTCAGCGCAAGGCTGTATGATAGAAACCTTAACATCGGCATCAGAAACTTAGTGTTTTTCGCAAAGATAGTCATAAAACGATGAAAAAGAGTGCATAAGATATCAAAAATCGTGCAATGCAACATGATTGATAGCCTATGCACAATTTTTGATAGCCTATTTTTCGGCATGGCAGTAGTTTTGCGACAACAAAACAGCAGCGCTTGGCTTCGACAGTTTTTCTATTGATTGCGCTGCATGCTGTTGAGGAAAAAACAATAACAAAAAACTATAATGACTATGAATCAAACTCTTGTTACCGGCAGAAAATCGTTTCTGCTTCAGATAGTCCCAGTGATGCTCTGCTTCTTTGCAATGGGATTTGTCGACCTTGTGGGCACTGCGTCCAACTATGTGCAGAAAGACTTGAATTTGACCGATTCGCAGGCAAATCTCTTTCCGTCGCTTGTGTTCTTCTGGTTTCTGATATTCTCAGTGCCCACCGGCATGCTGATGAATAAGATAGGAAGAAAGAGCACTGTGCTGATAAGCTTGATTGTTACTGCGATATCATTGTTTATTCCGGTGTTTGGAAACAGCTACGTTGCAATGCTCGCCTCGTTTTCACTGCTTGGCATAGGCAATGCGATTATGCAGACGTCGCTCAATCCGCTGGTGACCAACTTGATAAGTAGCGAAAAACTTGCGTCGACCCTTACGCTCGGGCAATTCAT
>ERZ1694997.863-NODE-863-length-10863-cov-7.083179_pt1 | contig 10863 bp, 9 predicted proteins | sample MGYA00581604_ERZ1694997 | MGnify/ENA primary metagenome ERZ1694997 (study PRJEB42213, sample SAMN07424279) | human gut metagenome | biome: ENVO:00009003; feature: ENVO:2100002; material: ENVO:00002003 | host: Homo sapiens | place: USA | collected 2014 ... | reverse complement strand
GCTCGGAGATGTGTATAAGAGACAGTTGTAACGGTCTGAAAATCAAAAGAGAACAATCGTTATTTTATATTTGAGAAACAAATAAGGGATAAATAATACATCATATCCTTTCAATAATCCTGTTTTCTTTGGCACAAAGATACATATTCTTTTGTTACTAACCATCATATATTTGCAAATATTAGCCGATGATATGCTATCCGGTATACAGAGATATATCATGAGCGGAGGCAGACTTGGCTCCCAAACATACAACATTTGTAGGCCCGGTTATTTCCAACTTACCAACATTATCCGTACATTTGTGGAATATAATAAATACTATCAACCTCAAAAAAGCAATGGAAGAACCATTTGATTATTCTCAAGTACCTTTCACATTCGGAATGTGCGCTGCCGAAAATTGCCCGCAAGCCTCGACTTGCCTGCGACAGATAGCTTTAAAACACGCCCCTGCAAACAAAGTTTTTCTGCCAATTATGAATCCAAACCATATAAAGGGCATAAAAGAAAAATGTGACTATTTCTGTTCGAACGAAAAGGTGCGTTACGCCAAAGGATTCATGTGCACAATAAATGCACTCACAGTGCGCGTGGCAAACACGTTCCGCTATCGGATGATCGGATATCTGGGACGTAAAAACTACTACTTGAAACGCAGTGGCAAACTGGCGCTCACTCCCGCCGAGCAGCAATGGATTATAAATACCGCCAAAGAACTGGGAGTCATTCAAAGTGAGTATTTCGACAGTTATATAGTAGAGTATAACTGGGACAGGTAAGGGAGATTTCCGTTTCAAGTAAAGAAATGACAGTTTCCTCGTAGAGAAACGCAAGTATCCCCGTAGAGAAACGACCGTTTCCTCGCCGGGAAACCATCGTGTCCTCGTAAGGGAACGACAAGGAAACTGCAATCATCTATTATACAAGACATTAGTATAGACTAAGGAAGTTGCTATCTAATAAAAAGAACCTATATATGCTAAAAACTTTTGCAACCATCTGTATTATCGGTATGTTCACATCTAGTTGTACATCAAAAAAGGCTTCCCGGACCGAAGGCTCCCATGAAGCAGAACAGGAACTGACAATGATTGTCGGTACTTACACTTCGGGAGACAGTAAAGGTCTCTATAGTTTCCGATTCAATGAAGAAAACGGAACCGCAACCGCACTCAGTGAAGCGGAAGTGGAAAACCCATCTTATCTCGTACCTTCTGCCGACGGCAAATTCATCTATGCAGTCAGCGAATTCAGCAACGAACAAGCTGCTGCCAACGCATTTGCTTTCAATAAGGAGGAAGGAACTTTCCGACTGCTGAATACGCAGAAAACCGGAGGCGAAGATCCTTGCTACATCATTACCAACGGAAGTAATGTGGTTACTGCCAATTACAGTGGAGGAAGCATTTCTGTCTTCCCGATCGATAAGGACGGTTCACTTCTCCCCGCTTCTGAGGTGGTGAAGTTCAAAGGTTCGGGAGCCGACAAGGAACGTCAGGAGAAACCGCATCTGCATTGTGTCCGCATCACGCCGGATGGCAAATACTTATTTGCAGACGATCTGGGCACAGACCAGATACACAAATTTATTGTTAATCCGAATGCAAAGGCAGACAATGAAGATGTTTTTCTGAAAGAAGGAAGTCCCGCCTCTTATAAAGTAGAAGCCGGTTCGGGTCCCCGCCATCTGACATTTGCACCGAATGGAAGCTATGCGTATCTCATCAATGAACTATCGGGAACAGTCATTGCGTTTGAATATAGCGATGGAGAGTTAAAAGAAACTCAGACAATTGCTGCCGACACTGTGGGAGCCAAAGGAAGTGGTGATATTCATATCAGCCCGGACGGCAAATTCCTGTATGCAAGTAACCGGCTAAAGGCTGACGGGCTGGCGATCTTCAGTATCCATCCGGAAAACGGTATGCTGACGAAAGTCGGTTATCAACTGACAGGCATTCACCCGCGCAATTTCATTATCACGCCTAACGGCAAGTATTTGCTGGTGGCTTGTCGGGATAGTAATGTGATACAGGTTTATGAAAGGGATACAGATACAGGATTACTGACGGATATACGTAAAGATATAAAGGTGGACAAGCCTGTCTGCATCAAATTTGTACCGTAAACAGGAAGAAGTACTTGGTTAGCACCGGACAGAAACAAGAGTACGCCGGTCCTAACCAAGAACCAATACTTCCTAACCAATCAGACTACGAAAAGCCTGAATACCCTGATGATTGATATCCAATCTTTCTACCTCACTCAGCAACCGAACGGATTTCTCTTTTTCGTTCAATCCCCAATATCCCAATGCCATCATATATTTGCAGTGAATGACGTTTCGTATGGTCAGGTCATCTTCCCATATTAACAAATCGGGTAGTGACACTGCAAAATAATCCATTTTAACCTTGTCAAAAAGATGTTTCTCTCCATAAGTTGTCAGTTTATGGAAGCGTCCGTTAGCCTCATCCATGCGGTTCAGTTTCAACAATGCCAGTCCCTGATAGAAAATCTTATCCGGTTTTGCATCATTGTAGTACATGGCAGCAGCCGGTTCGGTAGGACCGACAATCGCTTGTTCCCAGCATTCTACCGCTTTATCATTCTGCCCCAGACCTTCATAAGCACAACCCATGAAATAATAGAAATCATTTTCCTGTGCACCGTGCAACTTACCTTCACCCAAGTGATGCGGATATTCAAGACACTCTGCCAGCAACGAGACAGCTTCACTGTAATTCCCGGCTTCAAGTGCTTTCTTCGCCAGTTCCACACGGGCAAACTGATATTGTCCCGGTACTTTTCCTTCGCCACCTTCCCACGGATGGAAGATATGCGCATCAAGTAACGTTTTAGCCTTTTCATACTCGCCTGTCTGATTCAGCAAAGTGATCTCTTCCAGTACGAGGTCGTCACGTTGCGCTATCAATCCGGGGTATTGCTGCAAGAACGCCAGACGTTCGGAATGCGGACGACGGACACGTTTATAGAGCTGATCCAATTCCATCAACACACGTGCATCGGTCGCATCGAGTTGGAAAGCACGTTCCATATATTCGATGGCTGTTGCTTCTTCATTCTTTTTGTTAAAGTTAGCCAAAGCCAGATTACGCCATATCGTAGGGAACTTGTCATCCAGTCCGGCGGAAGTTTCCCATGCTTCGAGTGCCAAGTCGTACTGACGTTTGTCGTAGTACAAATTACCCAGATAATAAGGTGCTTTCGCATCATTCGGGTTTTGTTCCATAGCACATTGTAAAGCAAGGATAGCTTCCAGGCGGTTAGGGAAACAATAGTCCGGACAAGCGCCGGCAGCATCGGCAAATGCCTGTTCCGCACCGGATAACTTACCCTGAACAAGACACCAACCCAAGTAATAATAAGTCATCGGTGTTACACTGCCCTCAGCGATAGCTACATTCCACAAAGAAGCGGCTTCTGTCCAGCAACCGGCAGAACAATAATCAAGTGCGATTTCATCATAGTTGTGAGCTTCGCCACGCATCATCACTTTTAAAGTAAGCAGGTTTTCGGCAGCATTGGTTATCAGGTACTTCTCATAACGGCAACCGAAGTTGAATTTATCAATAGCCAATGAATCTTCAATCACTTGCAAGGCTTCTTCCGCTTTCCCCATCTGACGGAGAATGGTCGTTTTCAGAGCACGCGCTTTATGATTATGCCAGTTGCGGATAAGCGAACGGTCCACTTCGTCCAAAGCGTCTTCCAGACGTCCTTGCATCGTAGCAATCTGAGCACAGGCAAAATAACCGGCATCCTGCCAGGCTGCATTCCAGCATGATTTATAGAAACGGTCGTAAGCCTCATTATAGCGTCCCTGATATTTCAAGGCAAGTCCGAGATTATAGATAGGTTCTCCATCATACGGATTCGGATTGCGCTTCTGCAAGGTCTTCACTGCTGTAAGCAAGTATTGTTCAGCTTTACGGAAACAGCCTTTACGGATATACCATAATCCGAGTGCATTATTGCTACGTACATCGATCGGGTCACGGCGCAAGGCTTCTTCGTAATAGTCTACCGGATTATAGGTGGCGTGTCTGTATTGTTCCAGATGTAAACCTGTCAGATAGAGTTGCTCGGTTGTTTTTATTTCTTCCGGCAACAAAGCAGCTTCGGCAGCATCCGGAATCGGTTTTACTTCGTCCGGTTCGGCATGCCAGTAAAGCAGTTCCTTGCCGTTTGCGGTGATTTCAAGATTCAGTTTGTTCAACTTCTCCCCTGCTACGTCTACCGTTTCATTCAATAGTTCTTCCGGAGTAATGGTCACTTGCCTGCTATAATACACTTTTCCATCGTCACCTTTCAGCACTACATTAACTACCTGTTTAGATGTTGCGAATATCTTGAAACGTACCTCCTTTTCACCTTCCGGTTCTATGTTCATCAACAAATCTTTGCTTGCATTCTTCACCACTCCCAGTTCACAGTAAGGCAGGAAGTACTGTACGAAGCTCTTTTCTTCGTAAGGTTGCAGCCATGTAAAGTCCGGTTGGTTCTCGGTATAGACACCAGCCATCAGTTCGATGTAAGGTCCGTCCTCGTCAGTCAGATTACGGTCCCATGCACGGCCGAAATCACCGTTCCCCCATGTCCATTGCTTTTTACCCGGAGAAATATGATGATTTGCCACATGAAGCATACCTGCACAAGTGTCGTTTTCATAGCCACCCTCAAAGTTGTAACGGGAGTTGACAGCCATATACGAAGTAGGAACTTTGATATTCTTATAGTTCGAAATGTCTACTCCGGCAGAATAGTCCATCTTATAATAAGTACCCGTTGCTATAGGGAAGCTGGATACGGCACGCTTCCCATGATCGAACACCGCATTGATATCGGGCGGAAATACGCTCTGATAGTAGTCGTTCACCGCTACGGCAGGATTCGCCCACCACAGGAAGGTTTGCGGCACTTCGGTGCGGTTGTAGAGCACCCCTTTTATTTCGAGAAAAGCATGTCCCGGACGAAGCGTGAAGCCCGCCATCCCTTTCTGATGAAACATCCGTTCCATTTCGTTCACCCATACAGTGACGCTGCCGTCAGCATTTTCTTCAATCGTCGTATCCACAGGCATATAAGTACTGGGACGATGATGCTGAGGCCAGTTAAACTCAATACCTCCCGAAATCCACGGACCTGCCAGCCCCACTAATGCAGGTTTAATCACGTGATTGTAATAAATAAAATGACGTTCCCTGATCTTATCATAAGCCATTTGTACACGACCGCCTAACTCGGGCAGAATCATCACCTTGATGTATTCGTTTTCAATAAAGATAGCTTCGTATTCCTTATCTACTTTTTCATCGGACATCGATTCGATGACAGGATAAGGATAAACTACCCCACTACTGCCCTGGTAGACACGTTTCTCCAGGAAAATAGGATTCTTTTCCGGTTTACCTACTTCATAAGTAGGAATTACAACCTTTTCTCTCCATGCTTTTACCATGATATTATTAATTATATCTTTTTATTTTATCAGATCTTTCTCCAATGTCTCCAGCGATTTCCCTTTTGTCTCAGGCAATGCACGCAGGAAGAAAAGGAAGCCGAAGACGCAGATAGCCGAATAAATCCAGAATGTGCCGTAACTGCCCAATGCAGTATTCAGCAACGGAAATGTGTAGGTAAGCGTGAAACTACCGACCCACAAAGCGAAAGTACAGGTTGCCATAGCGACACCACGCACGCGGTTGGGGAATATCTCAGCAAGCAGTACCCACGTGATAGGCCCCAAAGACATGGCATAACAAGCTATCGCCAACACTACCAGCACTACCATAAAGAAACCGCTGACCTGAAAAAAGTAACACGCACCGAGAACCAGATAAATACCCGCCAGTCCTCCAGCCCCCAAAAGCATCAAAGCACGGCGCCCCAAACGTTCGACCGTATAGATAGCCACAAACGTAAAGATCACATTCGCTACACCGGTCACTACAATATTAAAAAGTACATCACCCAGCGAATAACCCGCCGACTGGAATATTTCCTGTGCGTAATTGAAAATCACATTCGTACCGCACCATTGCTGGAACACAGCCACGATAACACCCAGTACGAGTACCTTACGGAACGGACGACTGAACAACAATTTCAATCCTCCTTCCGACTTGGAAGCGGAGGTTTGTTCCACCATCTGAAGTTCCCGCTCTGCATAGCGGTTTCCTCCTATCCGGCTGAGCACACTCCATGCTTTCTCCCTCTTGCCTTTCATTGCCAGCCAACGGGGACTTTCGGGAATAAAACAGGCTAGCAGCAAGAATACCGCTGCCGGAAATGCTGCTCCCCAAAACATCCAGCGCCATCCCATCTGCCCGTTCCATGAAGCACAGATATCGGCAGGCGTAAAGTCGGCAGGTATAGGCTCGGCTATCAGCCAGTTGGCTATTTGTGCACCAAGGATACCTAATACAATAGTCAGTTGATTGAGGGACACCAGTTTCCCCCGAATGGAAGTAGGAGCTACTTCGGCAATGTACATCGGAGACAGCCCCGAAGCGATACCGATGCCGATGCCTCCCAAAAAGCGTGCTGCCAGAAACCAGCTGAATACGGAAAATGCACCGGTAGCGTATGCGGAAGATAAAAAGATAAATGCGGAAATCAGCAAGAGAGGTTTCCTGCCATAGCGGTCAGCCATCATACCGGCTACCATAGCACCGATCAGACAGCCAAGCAGAGCTACACTCATAGCCAGTCCCTGCATCGTCGGCGAATCGGCAATACCGAAATAGAGTTCATAGAAAGGTTTCGCTCCTCCGATTACCACCCAGTCATACCCGAACAGAAGACCGCCCATCGCAGAAACCAAACAAATGGAATAGACAAACTTTTTATTATAACTTTTCATACCACTAGAAGATTGATTAATTGATGTTGCAAAGATAGAGCGTATCCAAAGCACAAAAAATAGAATTTCATTTTATAAAGATGGACAATCTTATTTTTAATGTATTATTTGACAGATCGCATACATTATTATATATTTGCGCAGAATAACCAATTATGTACTATGGTAAAACTAAAAGATGGATTTACCGGGGAAAGAGCCTTAGTATTGCCCCGCATCATCGTTGATAAACTGGAAGAGGACCCGCTGACCTCCATGCTGCATATCACTGACATCGGATATTATCCCAAAGCCAAGCACCATTTTCGGGAACGGAAAGAGCCCATCAATCAATATGTCTTCATCTATTGTATTGATGGCGCCGGATCTTACCGGATCGGAGACCAGGAATATACCGTCTCCGCCAATCAGTATTTTATTCTTCCGGCAGGAGTCCCGCATTCATACGCTTCCAACAAATCGACGCCATGGACTATTTACTGGATTCACTTCAAAGGTATTCTTGCTCCGTTCTATGCCAAAGACGCCAACCGTCCGATGGATATTCAGCCCGAACAACACTCCCGCATCAGTACGCGGATCAACCTGTTTGAAGAGATATTCAATACACTCAAAAATGGTTATAGCAACGAGAACCTGCGTTATGCGTTTTCTATGTTTCACTTTTATCTGGGAACGTTACGCTATGTCCAGCAATATCGTAATGCAGGCACCAATGAGGCAGAAGACGAGGGAATAGTGAACGTTGCCATCCACTATATGAAAGAGAATATGGAGAAACATCTGAGTCTGGAAGAGATATCGACACAAATCGGATATTCTCCGTCGCACTTCTCCATGTTGTTCAAAAAGCAAACGGGACACAGTCCGCTTACTTACTTTAATCTGCTAAAGATACAGCAGGCCTGCCTGTTGCTGGATACCACCGATATGAAGATAAATCAGATATGCTATAAAATAGGCATTGAAGATACTTATTATTTTTCCCGCCTATTCAGTAAGATCATGGGAATGTCACCGCGGGAATATCGTAAATCAAAAAAAGGCTGACTAAAAAGTCGGTGGTAACTTCCAACTCTCCTCCTTCGGGAAGGAGGGGAATTGTGGGTAGTTCAGACTTTTTAGTCAGCCTATATAATCATTCTTATTTCTTCTCTATAGTCAGAACAAACTGGCGCAAATAGACCTGCTGTTCTTCATCACTCACATTCGTGAAGCGGACAAACTTCACAGGAGCTTTCTGCAAACCGGCCGACAATCTGCTTTCTTTCTGCTTCAGATCCACCGTTTTCCATTCCTTACCGTCCGTAGAGATCTCAAGGCATCCCCATGTGCAAGGAGCATCCTTACCAAAGTTTATCTGAATATTCTCTCCCGGATAGATAGCATCCAGTTCTATTTCAACACTGTTTCCTGCTGCCCATTTCACAACTTCATTGGCAGGAGAAATGAGTACACGGTTCGCTTTCACCTGCAACGGCAGGTTCTTGATCTGCTCCACATTACTGATCATCTTATGCGGCATATAATCGGTAGTGGCATCCAGATGAGCATTAAACTTTTGATTGAAGAATTTCACAACTGTGGCAAAAGTCTGGTCAATCAATGGTTTTATCACTCGCGTAGCTGTCTTTACTCCCGGTTGATAAGGATTCTGATTGCTTGTCTGATCGATATAGAACATCTGTTGCTGCAAAGCCTTCACATGATTGTATTTCCGCAGAAAATAAGATTCATTCCGGCCTTCTACCATCTTCAGCACTTCTTCTCCCATTTCAGCCGTCAGTTTAAACTGATGCACCCAAGGAGTGATTTCCACAATCAACGGTTTGTTCTCCGTATTCATCAACAGGATATCGGCGGATTCTTTCATACGTTCGAACGTATATTGAAGAGTCTCGAAATCTGCCTTATCGTAATTTTTGCCTTCTTTGAACGCTTTCAGGAAACGTTCGGCAGCCGGTTGGATATCCATAGATTCTTCGCGGCGGTATCCATGTCCGTTAGGTCCCAAGTCGGAATTGTGCATTGCAAAGCATTCAAGTTCTTCCGCTGCACTTGGCAGAATGGTACGGATCGCATCCTTCCACGTCTGCCATGTATCATACTTGGCAGGATTCCAGGCATAACTTGCCACACTATAAATCGCTATCTTTGACGATTCGGCATGTTCCATCGGATTGGTTACAAAGCCCGACATCTCTTTGGCAATCGTAGTATCGTTGCCATACACAGGACCGAGAAGCAGATGATCGCGCACATAATCGGACACCGGGAAGTTCCACCAGATATAAGCCGGACGCTTGATTCGTTCGTTAATCCATGAAATGCCGTCACGGGTAATATCGGAAATGACACGGTCTCCCGTCCACATGATCTGAATGGAAGGATTGAGTTTATCGCCCAGCGTAGTCAGATAATTGCCATTAGGGTTCGACCAGCTTTTATTATATTCCGTAGGGCACATCACCAGTTGGTTTATATCCGGTTTTACCTGTGCGAATTTCTCATCAATGTAGTTCAGTAGTTCCGCTTGTTTCTGCGGATTAGTACCTTCACCGGAGATATCATCAAAGAACACGGCGAACGAACGGACACCGAGCTGATACATCTTCTCAAACTTAGCGAGCAGAAGATCACGGTCTTCCTGACTCCATTTGATATCCTGTCCCGGATGGATCGCCCATACAAAGTCAACTTCGTTCTCGTTGGCTACCGCCACCAATTCCTGCAACTGGGCAGCTTCTTTGTCGGGATAAGGCAAACGCCAGTTGGGAGCACTATGATACGGATCATCTTTCGGACCGTATATATAAGTGTTCATCTTGTTTTTACCGTAAAACTTCAGTTGGCTAAGGCGTGCCTGATGACTCCAGGGAGTTCCGTAAAATCCTTCTACCACTCCACGATACCGTACAGAAGGGTAATCTTTGATTTCTACTTCGGGCAGCTTCCCGTCTTTCAGCAATTGCGCAAAAGTTTGCAGAGCGTAATAAGTACCTCGTTCGTCGTTTCCGGCCAGTACGATTTCCTTTTCATTCACAGACAGGTAATAGCCTTCTTCATGGTCAGGAATCCGGCGGCTATATTTACGCACACTCTTGTCACCTTTCTCTCCAATAGAAATAAGCATCCCTTTCTTGCTGCTTTGCTTACCGGAAAGCAGTTCTTTCAGTACCTTTACAGCATGCGGATTGGCTTCTTCCCCGCCATTCAGCTGATAGACAGCAGGCAGATCGATGGTCTTGTTTTGAACAATGAGTTGTTGAGGAGGGGGTTGCAGACTAACATTCTGCGCAAAAACAGTAACAGCACACAGGAGGCAGGCTCCCAACAGATAAATCTTGTTGTTTTTCATAAGTTGTAATAATGGGGGTTAGTTATCATGACTTATATCATGATGCAAAGAAACACTAATTTATCAAATTAAGCAAATTTATGGGGAACCTAGATCAAACAAATCAAAAAGAGCAAACAAAATAATCATAAAGACATACTTTTCTGATTTATTATTTCTATCTTCGTCCGCTGTTATACTTTTTATTTAAATACCCCCAATTACCATGAAAATCAAACATTTTCTACCCCTGCTATTGCTACTCGGTAGCAATGAGATGCTTACAGCACAAGAAATCGCTCTCACCCCACAACCGGCTCACCTTACCGTAAAAGACGGCCGCTTTGAGTTTGGAAACCAACTTAAAGCCAAAGTCGCTCCTTATCAGGGAGACAGCATCCGTATGGTCTTTGAATCATTCAAAAAGGAATTGCAAGAAGCAACCGGCATCAAGGTTTCATCTACTCAAAAAGAAGCTAAAGCAAGGATTATCTTAGATTTGAATCCACAACTTCCCGCCGAAGCTTATAAGCTGAACGTCTCGAAAAAACAAGTCCGGATCGAAGCCTCCCGTCCGGCAGGTTTCTATCTGTCTCTTATACACATCTGACGCTGCCGACGAACTCTAGGGTGTAGA
>ERZ1694997.857-NODE-857-length-10892-cov-5.786288_pt1 | contig 10892 bp, 9 predicted proteins | sample MGYA00581604_ERZ1694997 | MGnify/ENA primary metagenome ERZ1694997 (study PRJEB42213, sample SAMN07424279) | human gut metagenome | biome: ENVO:00009003; feature: ENVO:2100002; material: ENVO:00002003 | host: Homo sapiens | place: USA | collected 2014 ... | reverse complement strand
AGATTAGCTGCAGTCTCGTGGGCTCGGAGATGTGTATAAGAGACAGACGAGCAGACCGAGCTGGATAATCTGGAACGCGAGTACATGAAGAGCCTGAAGATCAGCCTGCGCTCCAGCCGCATCAGCACCACGCAGGGTCTGATCTCTTCCTTCATCTCCACCGGTTTCAGTATGCTTACCACCTACGTGGGCATCACGCAGGTGCTGAACGGCGAGATGACGCTGGGCGGCTTTATGGCCTTCAGCACCCTGTCCGGCTACTTCACCTCCCCCCTGAGCAACCTGATCGGTCTGCAGATGCAGATTCAGGAAGCCAGCATCTCCATGAAGCGTCTGACCGAGATCATGGACTACCCCTCTGAGTACGAGACCGCCGAGGGTGTGGAGCAGAGCGAGCTGGACAAGGTGGAGGGCGACATTGAGTTCAAGGACGTCACCTTCCGCTACGGCAACCGCGCTCCCGCGCTGGATCACATCAGCTTCACCATTCCCGCCGGTAAAAAGGTGGCGCTGGTGGGCGGCAGCGGCAGCGGCAAATCCACCATCACCAAACTGCTGCTGAAGTACTACGACCCCGAGGACGGCGAGATCGACATAAACGGCGCAAATCTGGCCGAGTACACCAACAGTTCGGTGCGCCGCGCCATTGCCTATGTGCCCCAGAACATCGAGCTGTTCAGTAAGACCATCTACGACAACATCCGCATCTCCCGCATGGATGCCACGCTGGACGAGGTGAAGGAAGCTGCCAAGAAGGCCGATGCCCATGAGTTTATCCGTCACCTGCCGCTGCAGTACAACACCTATCTGGAGGAAGCCGGCAACGGCCTGTCCGGCGGTGAGAAGCAGCGTATCGCACTGGCACGCGCCTTCCTGAAGGACTCTAACCTCTACATTCTGGACGAGTCTACCAGTAATCTGGACTTTGCCACCGAGACGCTGATCTTCAACATGATCTACGAGCAACTGGCAGACCGCTCCATGCTGATCGTGGCGCACCGCCTTTCTACCATCCGTGACTGCGACCTGATCCTTGTGATGGATCACGGCAAGATCGTGGAGCGCGGCAACCATGAGGAACTGATGGCAAAGAATGGCCGCTATGCCGAGCTGTGGAATATGCAGCAGGGCATCTTCCGCAAGCGCAAGCAGGAGCCTGTTGAACAGCTGCCCTCCGCTACGGTGGAAGAGGACGACGACGGCGAGTCCATCACCTACTGACCGCACCGCATCCGCAGCCTTTGCCCGGATGCAGCATAAGCGCTTTCCCGCTGGGAAACCAAAAAATGCCTCGTTATGGTGTGCCCGGAGGCAGACGCTTCCGGGCACCTTTTTGTTTCGGTTCACATTAAAAATATAACAGGATTAGGGGTAATTTATCATGAATGAGATCAAAGTTGCTGAAAACAAGACCCTCAAGCTGACCAATGTCCTCTCCCGCCTCGTGCGCCCTGAGGAACTGGGCAATCTGCCGGTCATCCTGACCCAGATGCAGAACTTTATGAAGAGCAACGGCGCACAGCCTATCGGCCCGCTGGTACAGGCGGTAAAGATGGGTACCGGCCCGGATCATGTGCCGGAACTGTACATGATGCAGCAGGCTACCCAGATGATCACCCAGATGGAGCCCGGCTACCACATGGACGCTGTGCTGCGGGTGAAGAACTGTCTGTACGCCCACTACACTGGTCCGATGAGCCACAACCAGCTGGCTACCGCCAAGCTGCAGATCATGGCCTTTGAAAACGACATCAAGCTGACCGGCGACAACTATACCATCTATGTCAATCAGGACGATGACGATGCCGTGATCGACGTATTTATGGAGACCAAATAATTATGACGACAACCATTCAGAACCTTTCGGATCTGCAGGACCGCCGGATCATGATGGACAAAAAGCTGCCCCCCTACGGGTATGCTTTTGTCATTCTGACCGGTCTGTTCATGATTTTTCTGGTGATCTGGAGCACCCAGACCAACCGCATCTATGTCAGCCAGAACAGCGGTGTGGTGCAGGCCGCCAACAAGACCTACATCATGTCCAGCTACTCCGGCTCCATCACCGAGCTGTATGTCTCTGAGGGCAGCTATGTGAATGAGGGCGACCTAATCGCCCGGCTGAAGAGCACCGATCTGGATATGCAGAAGGATAACCTGCAAAGCCAGCTGGATATCTACCAGAAGCAGCTGGATCAGTACAACAAGCTGCTCAAGTGCATTCAGGACGACACCAACTATTTCGACGAGACGAATGCCGAGGACCAGCCCTACTACTACCAGTACCAGACCTACAAAAGCCAGGTAGCGCAAAAGACCTTTGACGCCACCACCTATCAGGCTGCCGGTTACTCCGACACCCAGATCAAGGCTTTGATGGAGCAGAACCAGAGCGAGCTGGAGTCTTTGTACTACTCTACCATGCAGTCCATCTCCCAGAGCATTACCAGTGCACAGGTCAACGTGGATAACCTGCAGGCGCAGCTGGATTCTTTGAACACCGGCGCCAACGATTACTTCATCTATGCGCCCACCTCCGGCGTGATCCACATGGACAGCCCTTACAAGGAGGGCATGGTGCTGAGTGCCGGTTCTGCACTGGCTACCGTTGCCAGCGAGAACGATGATCTGGAGATCATGGCCATGGTGACGGTGAACGACCGCCCCCTGCTGCATGTCGGCGACCCCTGCAAGATCGCCATCACCGGCCTGTCGGAGTATTCCTACGGCACGCTGACCGGCACGGTCACCTCCATTGACAGCGATGTGACCTCCAGCAACAACGGCTCCTACTACAAGATGACCATCAAGCCCGACGCCACCTATGTGGTGAGCCGCAGCGGCGACAAGGTGGATCTTTCCAACGGTATGAGCGTGACCGCCCGCGTGGAATACGATCAGGTCACCTATTTTGAGTATGCTATGGAGGCTCTGGGCGTGCTGTTCCGCTAAAAACGGATTACGCAGCACGGCAGGATGCCCCCTTCTACACCACCCCAAAGAGGTACAAACAACATGATTCGAACCGCAAAGAAACTGGCCGCCTGTGTGCTGATGCTGGGTGTGCTGGTATGCGGCACCGCACTAAGCGCTGCCGCAGCCAGTCTGCCCGTTGAAGAGCAGAACGGCGTTTCACTGCCATGGCTCAAGGACGTGCCCGCCGAGAGCATTGCCACCGGCAGCTACTCTGCCAATATGCTGCTGGGCGCTTCTCAGCAGCTGTCCCCCGTGGTCAGCCCCAGTTACAGCACCGACTCTGTGGTCTTTTTGACCGATGACAGCAGCGTGCTGACCGTAAGCAGCAGCGGCGTGGTACAGGCTGTGGGCGTTGGCACTGCCACCGTTACGGCAGCAGCCGGCAACCAGATCTGCGCCTACACCATCGTGGTATCCATGGACTCCTCCATGATCGTGACCGAGATGGACCTTTCCCTCTCCTCCAACACCATCTATGTGGGCAACTCGGTGTCAGCTTCGCTGCAGGTGCGCCCCAGCTCTGCTTCCAACTATGCCACTGTTACCCTGACCTCCTCTAACGAGAAGATTGCTACGGTGAACAGCTTTGGCCGTGTGACCGGCGTAGCTCCCGGCAAAGCCACCATTACCGCAACCTGCGGCTCGGTGGTAGCCACCACCACCGTTACGGTGCTTGCCCTGCCCACGGATTCCTCCACCGGCACAAGCGGCACCACCTCCAACAACAGCGGACAGGTGATCACCCCCAACACCAACTACATCGTGCTCAAGCCCGGTGCCACCCGCACCATTACGGCCAAGGCCACCCCTGCCAGTGCATCCCAGTCCTTCACCTTCAAGTCCGGCAACAGCAGCATTGCCACGGTCAGCCCCACGGGCGTGGTCACGGCGGTAGGCACCGGTTCTACCTCCATTACCATCTCCAACGGCAAGGCTACTGCCATGGTCACCGTCATCGTGAACCGCTCGGCAGATGCCGCCTCCGGCAGCGACAGCAGCAATGACGGCACGAACACCCCGGACGACAGCACCACTATCCCGCTGGACCCTGTGGTGCAGACTATTCAGGACAGCACCGAGGATCAGGTGGTGTTCGCCCAGTCTGAGGTTCCCATCGTGACCGGCGAGATCCTGAACGCCCTGCGCACCACCGGCAAGACCCTGTGCGTGGTAGGCGATGGCTATACCCTGAACGTTTCCGGTAAGGAGGTGAAGAGTACCACCAGCGAGATCGACACCGCCATCACCTTCACCGAGAGCGAAGAGGGGCTGGAGTTTGAGCTGGATAACGGCCGTACCCTTCCCTGCGCGGTGCAGCTGGAACTGGACGTGAGCACTTACTCCCGCCTGTACCTGTACAACACCATCAGCAACAAGTGGCAGTTCCTGAACAGCTACAAGGACGGCGTCATCACCGCCGACACCGCCGGCCGCTACCTGCTGACCAACCAGAACCTGCGGTTCGGTGATATCAACTGGACCTTCTTCATCGCAGGCGGCGTAGTGGTGATCCTCATCGCCATTGCCTACATCGTGCTCAAGAAGCGCTACTGGTTCTGGTAAGCTCCCCTTCCCCTGCATATACGACCGCCCGCTGCACAGCATTTCGTGCAACGGGCGGTTTTGTGTTATAGACGATTTAGAATGGTCTCCGCACGGCTCCGACCATATTCAGAGAAAAGATGATTTTTACTGTGGTTCAGAAACGCCTGTGGGCGGTTCTAAACCACTTTTTCACAAGAAGAGATGCCCTTTAGGGGATGGCTTTTCCCGTGAAAAAACAAGTCTGGAAAATCCGCAGATTTTCCAGACTTGTAAAATTAAAAAATATTCTTCCACTAAAAATGGTCAGAGCACACAGCGGAGACCATTCTAAATCTTATTCTCCCCGGTCACTCCACCGTTACGCTCTTGGCAAGGTTGCGGGGCTTATCCACATCGCAGCCGCGCAACACAGCCATATAGTAAGCGAACAATTGCAGCGGCACGATGAGCTGCAACGGCATCAGAATGTCGTCATACTCGTCCAAGCGGATAACCTCGGTGGCAACGCCCTCCGGCACCTCCGCGTCCTTGGTGGTGAACAGCAGCACCCGTGCCCCGCGGCTGCGGGTCTCCTTGGCGTTGGAGATGGTCTTTTCGTAGACGTTTTTCTGGGTAGCCAGCGCAATCACCGGCACACCGTCCGTGATCAGGCTGATGGTACCGTGCTTCAACTCCCCTGCTGCGTAGGCATCCGAGTGCACATAGCTGATCTCCTTCAGCTTCAGGCTGCCCTCCAGCGAAAGAGCGTAGTCAAACCCGCGCCCGATGAAAAAGCAGCTCTGGGTGTTCACATAGCGGCTGGCAAGGTACTTGATCTGCTCGCAGTCCGCAAGGCGGGGCTTGATGACCTCTGGCGCGTGCAGCAGCTGGGCGGTGTAATACTTTGTCTTTTCCTCGGTCAGCTGCCCCCGCGCGTAGGCCAGACGCAGGGCAAACAGGTACAGCACGCACAGCTGCACCATATAGGCCTTGGTGGACGCTACCGCGATCTCCGGCCCTGCGTAGGTGTACATGACGTAATCCGCTGCCCGGGCAATGCTGCTGCCCACCACGTTTACAATGGCCAGCACCGGCACGCCCCGGCTCTTGGCCAGCTTGAGGGCGGCCAGCGTATCGCTGGTCTCGCCGGACTGGCTGATGATGATGACCAGATCCTCCGGCTTCAGGTTGGGGTCGCGGTAGCGGAACTCGCTGGCGATATCCACCTGTGCGGGCACCCGCGCCAGCGCCTCAATGGCGGTCTTGCCCACCATGCCGGCGTGCATGGCCGTGCCGCAGCCCACCAGATGCACTGTGCCTATGCTGCGCAGCTTTTCATCCGTCAATTCCGGGATGCGCAGCTCCGGCAGGCCGTTCTCCACCCGGGGGCTGACCGTTGCCGTAATGGCGGCGGGCTCCTCGTTGATCTCCTTGAGCATAAAGTGGGGGTAGCCGCCCTTTTCCGCGGCTTCCATATCCCAGTCTGCGGTCAGCTTTTCGCGCTCCACTGCCTCGCCGAACTCGTTATAGAAGCGGATACCCTGTGCCGTGCACACGGCCATGTCCCCTTCCTCCAGTACGCTGTAGCTGCGGGTGTACTTGAGCAGCGCCGGGATATCCGAGGCCACAAAGTTTTCGCCCTCACCCCAGCCCACGATGAGCGGGCTTTCCCGCTTGACCGCAAAGATAGTGTCCGGGTAGTCCTTGAACAGCACCGCCAGCGCATAGCTGCCCCGCACCTTGGCAAGCGCAGCCTGCAAAGCCTGTAAAGGCTCGCCCTGATAGCAGCTGTCGATGAGCTTTACCAGCACCTCAGTGTCGGTCTCGCTGGCAAAGGTGTAGCCCTTAGCGATCAGACGCTCCTTCAGCGCGCCGTAGTTTTCAATAATACCGTTGTGCACGATGCTGACCCGGGGCGTGGAGTGCGGGTGGCTGTTCACATCGCTGGGCTCGCCGTGGGTCGCCCAGCGGGTATGACCGATGCCGCAGCTGCTCTGGGGCAGCGCCAGCTCTTCCAGCTTACTGCGCAGGGTGGAAAGCCGCCCCTTGCTTTTGACCACGCGGATACCGTCCCTCTGGGTAAGCGCCACACCGGCAGAATCGTACCCGCGGTACTCCAGCTTTTCCAAACCGTCCAGCAGCACCTGCTGGGCGCTGCGCATGCCAACATAACCTACAATGCCACACATACAAAATACCTCCAGACCGACTGCGGCGCGCCGAAATGCGCTGCTGCACAGTCAGTTTCCTCTATCAAAGTCTATGTTCTTGTATGGCTTTCTTTGCAGGGTTCTGTTTCGGTATTGCTGCCGGTTTTTGCCCTGTTCTGCGGCTGGTATAGCCCTCAGCCGGAGAAACATCCGCCGAATCTTTCGATGATTCCTCTCCTCGTCACCCTCACGGCTGTCACCCGTGTGGCCCGGCGCTTTGTGTCAACTGGTGGCAGACATCACTCCTCTCAATTAGAATCCTCTTAGACAAAGCCCTGCTATTAAACCCCACCGTCATCCCTTCGGGATGACACCGCCCCTACTAGGGGCGGCCTTGGCAGAGCAATACAGTTTGTGTATATAGGGAAACTTTACGAAATGCCAAGGGCCCCACTATTAGGGGGGCTGGCGGGCGTAAGCCCGCCTGAGGGGTTTGACCCATTATCTTTTTCCCAGCATCTTATGCAGTTTCGGCCGCCACACCAGCTGATACACCTGCAGCAGGTTGTGGAGCGCCCGGTCATACAGCAGAAAGGCCACGTTGCCCATGGCAAGGGTGGCCAGCGAGACCGCCAGCGCGGTGGTCTTCAGCTCCTGCGAAATGCTGCCCGCAGGCACCAGCAGCAGCACCAGCCCGTATATAGCCAGCACGGCACCGTTGCAGAGCAGCAGCTTGCACAGCACCCGCACCAGCGGCAGACGGATGCGCTCAAACCGGGGCTTGACCAGCGGGTAATACCCCAGCAGGAACACAAAGACCAGCGCCACCTCCTTATCCGGCACAAAGAGCAGGCTGAGCAGGCTCACCGCGCCGTAGGCTGTCAGGGCCATGGTCCTGCCGCACTCCACGCAGACCGTGGCGATAAGCAGGCTGGCCACCGCCGGGGCAATGAACATCAGCACCGGCACCACGGCCCCCAGCAGCATCAGGGCCACGCTCAGGGCAGCAGCCATGCCGCAGTAGGCCATAGCCCAGCTCTTGCGGGCCTTCACGGCAGCTCCCAGCGCACGGGCTGGTTCTCCGGGTCCAGCGGCTCCACCGCATGGCGCAGGCCCAGGATCATAATATTGTCGATCAGGCTCTTGTTCAGCTTGACATCCAGCATCCCGTAGGCGCGCACCAGATCGTTTGCCGCAGCCAGCGACTGCCGACGGGCATTTTCCAGTGCAGCACCGGGGTCCTCGACACCATTGACCAGATACACATTGTACCGCTCGGCCCGCTTGTCATCGGCCACACGGCCCGCCTTATCCAGCAGGTAGAACACCCGCCCGATGCAGCTGCCGATATAGCGCATACTCTTGCGCTGGCTGTTCTCATCGGTGGCAAGCGTGGAGTAGAGCGCACCGTAGATGTTGCTCATAGGCTCGGCAACCTCGGTGTAGTTCTTGGCGTTCAGGTTCATCTGAACGATCGCCTGCTCCTGCTCCTGTTCAAACAGCCGTTCCAGCGCGGGGTTCTCCTGCACGGCCTTTTCATAGGCGCGGCGGAGCAGGATGCGGTCGATGGTGCGCTTCACCCGCTGTTGGAAGGGCAGCTCGTCACCGCGGCGGTCCTGCAGCTTATGCCAGCCCAGCAGCACCTCCACCTGCGCGGCCAGCCGGATGCCCTGGGTCTGGCACATCATCGGCCTCCAGCAGAGCGTCCAGGGCAGGCGCACCTTTTTGCAGGTCGCCTCCCGCCCGGCCAGGCTGTCTGACAGCAGTGCGAACAGAACCCCGTTGTGCTGCAGCTGACTGCACGAGTAGAGCCCGTAGGTCGTGTTCAGCTGATACTGCACGCCCCGCAGGTACCATTGGTAGATATTATAATCCCGGATGGTAAGCTCCGGAAGATAAGGCCGCATCCGACCGTCCATGTCTTTTTATTCTCCTGTTTACTTTTTCTTGAACTCGACGGTACGCTTCCCGTCAAAGCCCTGCTTGGGCATCGGCTTTGCCTTGTGCTCAAACTTGGGGGCCTCGTAGTACATATACAGCTGGCAAGGGATCATACCGTTGTACATCTTGCGGCGCTTGTTGGCGCGCTTGCCGTAGTGGCTCTCAAACTCCATATCGGCAGTGATGGCGTACAGGCCCGCGCAGGGATGTTCGGCCATCTGCTGGCCCAGGGTGCGGGCCAGCTTGGCGGCACCCTCGATGGTGTTCATCCGCTCGCCGTACGGGGGATTGGTCAGAACGATGGCTTCGGGCTTTGCCGCAAAGTCAGCGACATCGGCCACCTCAAAATGGCAGCGCTTTTCCACACCGGCCAGCTTTGCGTTGGCATTGGCCAGTGCCACGGCGGCGGGGTCGATATCGTAGCCAAAGGCTTCAAAGCCCACATCCAGCTTGGACTCTGCCAGCGCTTTCTGACGCTGCTCGGCCCAGAGGGAAGCGGGCACAAAGCTGTAGCGCTCGGCGGCAAAGCGGCGCTTGAGGCCGGGGGCAATATTCATGGCCTTCTGGGCGGCTTCGATCAGCAGGGTGCCGCTGCCGCAGAAGGGATCTTCCACCAGACTGTCGCGGCGGACACGGCCCAGGTCGGCAATGGTCGCGGCCAGCGTCTCACGGATGGGGGCCTCCATGGCGTTGCGGCGGTAGCCGCGTTTGTGCAGGCCCTCGCCGGTGGTATCCAGCATGATCTCGCAGACATTCTTGCGCAGCATGAAGCGGATCTTGTACTCCGCGCCGGTCTCGGGCAGAACAGAGGTATGATGCTTGTTCATCAGGCGCTTGACCACAGCCTTTTTGATGATGCTCTGGCAGGCAGGCACGCTGGTGAGCTGGCTGTTCAGGGAAGAGCCGGTCACAGGGAAGGCGGCATCGGCGGGCAGCAGCTCTTCCCAGGGGATGCTGTACACGCCGTCAAACAGCTCATCGAAGGTGGAAGCGGGGTAGGTGTTGAGGAGCAGCATCACGCGCTCCACCGTGCGCAGGTTCAGGTTGGCGGCAGCGATCATCTCCGGCCCGCCCGCAAAGGTCAGGCGGCCATCCCCTACCCGGATGTTCTCGGCCCCGATGCGGGTCAGCTCAAATTTCGCAGTTGCCTCGCAGCCAAAGAAGCAGGGCGCGATCAGTTCAAATTTTGCAGGCATTCTGGTTCCTTTCTTGTCCGTGGGCGTTGCCGCACCACCAAAAAACAGGCCCGCCCCGCTGGGGCAGGCCAGGTTCGTTCTATGGCTCAGCGGCCGCGGCGGGAGCGCGGTGCATAACCGCCGCCGCGGCGGTTGTTGGTCTCGTGGTCGAGGTCGGCCATCTTTTCCTCGCTCTGGCTCTTGAAGCGGCTCATCATATCCTCAAAGCTCAGGTTATCGCTCTTGGCCGGGGCCTTGGGCTGCCACACACGGGGTGCAGCGTCCCGGGCAGGGCCGCGCCCGCCCTCACGAGGGGGCCGTCCGCCGCCGCGGGAATTGCCGAAATGGCCGCCCTCGCGGGGGCCGTTCTGGCACGGGCCGCCGGGCCGAGGCCCACGGTCACTGCGCGGCTGACGGGGTGCCGGCGGCAGCAGCCGCTTGATGGACAGCGCGATCTTGCCGTCCGGTGCAATGTTGATGACCTGCACCTTCACAGCGTCGCCGTCGTGCAGCACCGTGTTGATATCCTGCACATATTCATTGGACACCTCGGAAATGTGGACCATGCCCGATTTGCCCTCAGGCAGCGCAACAAACGCGCCAAAGGGCTTTACGCCGGTCACACGGCCTTCCAGTACGTTCCCTACCTCAATTGCCAAAACTCAATACTCCTTGCTCTCTTTTTGTGGGGGCACCGGGTCTGTCCGCAGAGCTGCCCGGCGGGGTGTGCCCTCAGTTGCCGGTCACATCCACAAAGATGCGCTCGTTGGGGGCTGCGTAGTTGTAAGAATCCCGGGCGACCCACTCGGTCACATCGTCGGCATCGCCGCTGAGGATGCGCTTCATCTCCTCGTTCTGGGTCTTTTGCTGTTCGATCTGCTCGCTCAGCGTCTGCAATTCCGCACGCCGGGAACTGATGGACACCTGATTGGAGATGTAGGCCACCAGCATACTCAACAGCAGCAGAATGAAGAAAAGACGAAGGATCGTCCGCACAAACGGGCTGCGTCTGCGCTTTTTCCGGGTGGTATTTGCCATTTTTCAGCGCCTCCTGTGCTCAGCAGGCCCGAAACGCCTGTACTCTTACTTTGATACGTTAGAATTATACAACAACCGCCGTGTGCTT
>ERZ1694997.806-NODE-806-length-11519-cov-5.208566_pt1 | contig 11519 bp, 9 predicted proteins | sample MGYA00581604_ERZ1694997 | MGnify/ENA primary metagenome ERZ1694997 (study PRJEB42213, sample SAMN07424279) | human gut metagenome | biome: ENVO:00009003; feature: ENVO:2100002; material: ENVO:00002003 | host: Homo sapiens | place: USA | collected 2014 ... | reverse complement strand
GAGACAGGTCCTCGGCAATGGTCACGCCCCCGGCCCGCACCACGGCCCACAGGTTCGCCGCCCCGCCGGGCAGGGAAGTATGGGCTTTCACGGTCACGGTGCGGGCATCATAGTCCGGGGTGACGGTCAGCTCCGTGATGTAATTTTCCGGCACACGCTCCAGCCAGACGGTCTGCCAGATGCCGCTCTGGGCCGGGTAGAACATCCCGCCGGGCCGGAGGGTCTGCTTGCCCCGGGCCTGCACGCCGGTGCCGGTGGGGTCCTGCACCGCCACCCAGAGCCGGTCATGGCCGGCAGGGTTCAGCGCATCGGTGATATCCAGCGCAAAGGGCCAGTAGCCGCCCCGGTGGCCCCCCACCAGATGGCCGTTGACCTGTACGGCGCAGGCATAGTCCACGGCCCCGAAGTGGAGCAGCACCCGCCCGCCGGTGCCCGCCGGGGGCACAAAACTCCGGTGGTAGTGGAGCCACGCCCCAGGCTGCAGGGTGCGCCCCACGCCGGAGGCTTTCGTCTCCGGGGAGTAGGGCACCAGAATGTCGCCGTCCCACTTTGCGGGCAGCCCGGCAGAGCCGGTGATGGCGTACTGCCACAGGCCGTTCAGGTTCTCGTAGCTGTCCCGCCGCAGGGCCGGGCGGGGATATTCGGGCAGAGGATGATGCTGCATACTGTCACCGCCTTTTCTGCTCCCATTGTAGCACAGGCCAACCGCCTTGTATAGGCGCAAAAAGCCCCCGCCGCCGGGGTTCCGGGGCAGGGGCCGTGATGCAGCGCTTATGCCAGTTTTGCTTCCAGCCGGGTGCGGATGGCCTGGATGAATTCCTCGCTGTTCACCTGGGTGGGGGTGATGCCCTCCGCCAGGCCGCAGAGATCTTTGGTCATAATGCCGTCATTGAGGGTCTGCAGGCTGGCGGCCTCCAGCGCCTCGCCAAACCGGACCAGCGCGGGCAGGCTGTCCAGCTCGCCGCGCTTTTTCAGGGCACCGCTCCAGGCAAAGATGGTGGCCATGGGGTTGGTGGAGGTGGCCTCGCCCTTGAGGTACTTGTAGTAGTGGCGGGTCACGGTGCCGTGGGCGGCCTCGTACTCATAGTTGCCGTCCGGGCTGACCAGAACGCTGGTCATCATGGCCAGCGAGCCAAAGGCGGTGGAGACCATATCACTCATCACGTCGCCGTCGTAGTTCTTGCAGGCCCAGACAAAGCCGCCCTCGCTGCGGATGACACGGGCCACGATGTCATCGATCAGGCTGTAGAAATAGGTGATGCCTGCGGCCTCGAACTTTTCCCGGTACTCAGCATCGTACACCTCCTGGAAGATGTCCTTGAAGGTGTGGTCATACTTCTTGGAAATGGTGTCCTTGGCACCGAACCAGAGATCCTGTTTGCTTTCCAGCGCGTAGTTGAAGCAGCTGCGGGCAAAGCTGTAGATGGAGGTGTCCTTGTTGTACTGGCCCTGCAGAACACCGGCACACTCAAAGTTGTAGACCGTGGCGGCCTGCCGGGAGCCGTCGTCGCCGGTGTAGATCAGCTCCGCCCTGCCGGGGCCGGGGATGCGGAACTCGGTGCACTTGTACACGTCGCCGTAGGCGTGGCGGGCAATGGTGATGGGCTTTGTCCAGTTCTTGACCACCGGCTTGATGCTGTCGATCATGATCGGCGCGCGGAACACGGTGCCGTCCAGCACGGCGCGGATGGTGCCGTTGGGGCTCTTCCACATCTGGTGCAGGTGGTATTCCTCCACGCGCTGGGCGTTGGGGGTGATGGTGGCGCACTTGACCGCCACGCCATACTTCTTGTTGGCAAGGGCGGCATCCATGGTCACCTGATCCTGGGTGGCATCCCGGTTGGGCAGGCCCAGATCGTAGTACTCGGTCTTCAGATCCACAAAGGGCAGGATGAGCTCCTCCTTGATGATCTTCCAGAGCACACGGGTCATCTCGTCGCCATCCATCTCCACCAGCGGCGTGGTCATCTTGATCTTTTCCATAACAGTTTCCCTTTCCTCTGTTTCAAAAAATACTGTGACCCCCGGCGGCACTGCCAGATGCTCTGCCGGAAGGTTCGGCTTTATTGATACGCGGCCGCCAGCTTCTCCAGCGCGGGCAGGCTGCGCTTTACCTTTTCGGTGTCGATGCAGTAGGCAAGGCGGACATAGCCCGTTACGCCAAAGGTATCGCTGGGCACCAGCAGCAGGTCAAATTCCCGGGCCCTGCGGCAGAAGGCGTTGGCATCCTTCTCCAGCGCCTTGGGGAAGAGATAGAAGGTGCCGCCGGGCCGCTCGACCTCAAAGCCCAGCGCTTTCAGCTTGTTGTAAAGCAGATCCATATTGGTCTCGTAGACGCTCAGGTCGCTGGTCACATCCAGGCAGCGGCTCACGGCGCGCTGGATGATGCTGGGCGGGCAGTTGTGGCCGGTAAAGCGGGAGATCTGGGCCATCATATCCACCAGCACCTCCTCGCCCTCACAGCCGGGGCGCACGGCCACATAGCCCAGGCGCTCGCCGGGCAGGCTCAGGCTCTTGGAGAAGGAGAAGCAGGTCAGGGTGTGGGGGTAGAACGCCGCCGGGTAGGGCACAGCCCTGCCGTCAAAGGCGATATCCCGGTAGGGCTCGTCGCTGACAAGGAAGATGTTGTGGCCGTAGGCCCGGCTCTTCTCGGTCAGGATCTCCGCCAGCCGGGTCAGGGTGTCGGCAGAGTAGACCACACCGGTGGGATTATTGGGGGTGTTGATGAGGACGCAGGTGACCTTCTCGGTCAGCATCTGCTCAAAGGCCTCCAGATTGGGCTGGAAGGCCGGGGCCTGGGGCGGCACCACCCTGAGATGGGCACCGGTGCCCTCCACATAGGGGCCGTACTCCGGGAAGTAGGGGGCAAAGGTCAGCACCTCGTCCCCGGGCCGGGTCACGGCGCGCAGGGCGTGGGCAATGGCACCCGCCGCGCCCGTGGTGGGAAAGATATCCTTCTGCGCATAGGGCAGGCCAAAGGTCCTGTTCAGGTGAGCCGCCACGGCGGTGCGGAACTCCGGGTCGCCCTGGCTGGGGCAGTAGCCGTGCAGGGCCACCGGGTCCTCCTGTGCCAGCAGCTCCTGCATGGCGGCGGTGAACTGCTCCGGGCAGGGCACGCTGGGGTTGCCCAGCGAGTAATCAAACACGTTCTCGTAGCCGATCTGGGCCGCGCGCTGCTTGCCGTACATAAAGGTCTCGCGGATGACGCTCTTGTGGGCCAGCATCCCGCGGTAAGTCTCGTTCAGCATAAGTTCCTTCCCCTCTAAAACACAAATTTATTTTTCGTGGGCAGCAGACGCATAGCTCTGCTCCACTTTCACCACACAGCTGTATTTCGGGTCCTGCTCATGGACGAACTGGCACATGGCGGCCAGCATCTCGTCCTTGTTCCCGGTATAGCCCGCCGGGAACTCCAGATCGAACAGGACATTCGTATGGGTATCACCCGGCACGATGCGCAGGTCGTGGATCGAAAGGCAGGGGTCGAGCTGGCGGGCCTTTTCCATCAGGCGGGTACGCAGCACGCCCACCGCCGCATCGGTGGTGACGATGGGGTCATAGTGAATGGTCACCTGCAGGCCGTCCCGCTTTATAAAATCGTTCTCGATGTTGTCGATGACATCGTGGGCCTTGAGCGGGTCGGTCTCTGCCGGGAACTCGATGTGGAGGGAGGCGAACTGATGCCCCGGGCCGTAATCGTGCACCATGAGGTCGTGCATCCCCAGCACGCCGGGGTAGCCCATGACCGTCTGCTCAATGTGCTCCACCAGCTCCGGGCTGGGGCTCTCGCCCAGCAGGGGGCTCAGGGTGTCCATAACCAGCCCCCAGCCCGACCAGAGGATGAAGGCTGCCACGGCCACGCCCATGATGCCGTCCAGCCGCGCCCAGCCCGTCAGGCTGCAGACCACGGTGGAGATCAGCACCGCGCCGGTGGTCAGCACGTCGTTGCGGCTGTCGGCGGCGGTGGCCATCAGGGTCTCGGAGCCGATGGTGCGGCCGATGGTACGGTTGAAGCCGCTCATCCAGAGCTTGACGAGGATGGATGCGGCCAGCACGCCCACGCTCAGCCAGCTGAACGCCACGGGGGTGGGGTGGAACACCTTGACCACCGACTCCTTGAGCAGGGAAAAGCCGATGCCCAGGATGGTCACGCTGACCACCAGACCGGCCAGATATTCATAGCGGGCGTGGCCATAGGGATGCTCGGCATCCGGGGCCTTGGCGGCCAGTCGGAAGCCGATGAGGCTGACCACGTTGGACGAAGCGTCCGAGAGGTTGTTCAAAGCATCCGCCATGATGGCGATGGAACCGAACAGGGTGCCTGCCAGCAGCTTGCCCAGGCAGAGCAGCAGGTTGCAGGCCATGCCCACACCGCTGGCAAGGTTGCCATAGGCCGTGCGGGTGGCGGGGTCCTGGGGATCATTGGGATGCCGGATGAACCGGCGGATCAGAAATTGCGTCATATCTATCTTTCATCTCCAGAGGTACGTTCAAAAAATACGACTTAGGTATAGTATAGCACCCAGCTTTACCGTTGTGAAGCGTTCACCCATGAAACTGCGGCTTGTCAGGCGGCAGTTTTGTGAATTTGCTTCTTGTTGTAATCAAAAAAGAGCTGCCGCGCGCCCCTTTGCCAACACTTTGGTTGGCAGAGAGCGCCGCAGCAGCCCCTTTTACAGTTCCGTCAGGGGAACTCAGACATTCTTGGCAGAGGGCTTGCTCAGATCCACACCGCGGATGATCTTGCGCACGGGCAGGATGCTCTTGGCGTTCATGGACAGCTCGTCCACGCCCATCCGCAGGAAGGTCTCGGTGAGAGCGGTATCCGCGCCCAGCTCACCGCAGATGCCCACCCAGATGCCGTGGCGGTGGCCCGCCTCAATGGTCATCCGGATGGCCTTCAGCACAGCGGGGTGGTGGGGATCAAAGAAGGGCTCCAGCTTGGCGTTCTGGCGGTCCAGCGCGCAGGTGTACTGGGTCAGGTCGTTGGTGCCGATGGAGAAGAAATCGCACTCCTGAGCCAGATCGTCCGCCACCAGAACTGCGGCGGGGGTCTCGATCATGGTGCCCACCTCGATCTTGTCGCTGAACTTCTTGCCCTCGGCGGTCAGCTCTGCCTTGCACTCCTCCAGCACGGCCTTGGCATCCTGCAGCTCCCGCAGACTGGTGATCATGGGGAACATAATGCTCATGTTGCCGTAGGCAGAAGCGCGCAGCAGGGCCCGCAGCTGGGTCTTGAAGAAATCCCTGCGGGTCAGGCAGATGCGGATGGCGCGGTAGCCCAGCGCGGGGTTGTCCTCGTGGTCCAGCTTCATGTAGTCCACGGTCTTGTCCGCACCGATATCACAGGTGCGCACGACCACCTTTTTGGGGGCCAGGCTCTCCAGCACCTGCTTGTAGGCCTCGAACTGGTATTCCTCGGTGGGGTAATCCGTGCAGTTCAGGTAGACGAATTCGGTGCGGAACAGGCCCACGCCGCCCGCGTCGTTCTGCTGGACCGCGCCAACATCGCTCATGCCGCCGATGTTGGCAAAGACCTGCACGGTCTTGCCGTCCAGCGTGGTGTTGGGCTTACCCTTGAGCTCGGCCAGCAGGGCCAGCTTCTTCTGGTCCTCCTGCTGGCGCTTTTTCAAGCTCTCCAGCAGATCGGGGGTGGGGTCCACATACACGCAGGCGTTGTAGCCGTCCACCACAGCCATCTTGCCGTCCCAATCTTCCTGGATCTCCTTGCACTGGATCAGGGCGGGGATGTTCATGCTGCGGGCCAGGATGGCGGTGTGGCTGTTGGAGCTGCCCTCCCGGGTGATGAAGCCCAGCAGCAGACTCTTGTCCATCCGCACCGTCTCCGAGGGTGCCAGATCCTCCGCCACCAGAATGCTGGGCTCAGTGCCCTGCAGGGTGGCATTGTCCACGCCCTGCAGGATGTCCAGCATGGCCTGGGCAATGTCGATGACATCGGCGCTGCGGGCCTGTAAATAGGGGTCGTCCATGGCGGCAAACACGGCGGCCTGGTTGTCGCCCGCTTTCTTGACGGCATACTCCGCACACATGTGCTGGCCGTTGATGATCTCCTTGATGGCATCCACAAAGTCATCGTCATCCAGCATCATGGCATGGATGTTGAACACCTCGGCAATGTCCTCGCCTGCCTCGGCCAGTGCCTTTTCATACAGGGCAGTCTGCTGGTCAATGGCCTTGGCCCGAGCCTCTTCAAAGCGGGCTTCCTCTGCCGCCGTGTCCGCGACCTGGGCGGTGGAAATCACGGTATCTTTTTTCTTGTAAATTTTCAGCTTGCCGATGGCAATGCCGTTCAGGATGCTTTTACCGGTTCCTACCTGCATCGTTCTCTCTCCTTTGTTGAGAATTTTAGTGCGAAAAAGCCCCCGCAGGGTCTCCCGCAAGGGCTTTTGTCCGCAGATTCAAAGATCAGACGTTCTCGGTCAGGAACTTCTGAATGGCCTCGGCAGCGGCGGCCTCATCGTCGCCCTCCACCTTCACGGTCACGGTGTCGCCCTGCTTGACACCCATGCCCATCAGAGCCATCAGTTTGCGCAGGTCGCAGCTCTTGCCGTCCTTTTCCAGGGTAGCGGTGCTGGCAAAGCCCTTGGCCACCTTCACGAGCAGACCGGCCGGACGAGCGTGGATGCCGCATGCATCCTTAACAGTATACTGGAATTCCTTCATAATCATTTTCTCCTTACTTCATCCCGTTTCAGATCCGGACGGTCCTGCCACTCCGGACGCAGCCGATTTTGCTGCGGGATGCTACTATTATTATAAACCCGCTTCGTTATTTTTTCATCATTTCATATTGCTGATTTTTAGCCAGAAATTTTGGTGCTATTGAACAGAAGTTTTGCCCCCATTTTTCCACCGGATTCATTCGACAGGATACCCCTCGGCATCCAGGGGCAGGTCGGTGTACTGCGCCTCCTCGGGCACCACGGAGTCCGGCTCCCCGCTGGTCTGCTGGCTCTGCCCGGCCGCGCCCAGCTCCTCATCATGGCGCTCTCCCCAGTCGCCGCTGTAATCCTCACCGGACACCTGCTGGGCATCCTGCTGCTCAGCCTGCGCCATTGCGGTCTGGGCATCCTTCAGGCCCATCACCGTGCCTGACGGCTTTTCCAGCAGGTAGGCCCCCACAGCCTTTTTGCGGTAGACCAGCAGCACGCCGTAGCGGCTGGTCTCTCCGCTGCTGGCCGCCGGGATCAGGGCGGTCCACTTTTCCACGGTTTTCCCTTTGTAGCGGATAAGATCCATTCCGCTTTGCTGTACCACCCCGTTGAAGGCCGAGAAGCTGTCGTCCCACTTGCGGGGGATCTTGACCTTATCCGCCGTGATGGACGTGCCGTCCACATCCAGCCCATAGCCCGTGAACCAGGTCTGGATGTCCTGTGCGCTCTCGATCCGGTTCACCCCGGCCGCTGCCGCCACCGTGCGGGTGCTGATGTACCGCCCCAGAAAGGCGCTGAAGATCACCAGCGCACAGCAGAGCGCACCGGCCCCCACCTTTTTCAAGCTCGTCTTGTTCAGCGTTACCACAAACATACCGTTCCCTCCCACCCGTTTTGTTCTGAAAAGAATATATGGGGCGGGCAGAGGAATTATAACCGCGCTGCGGCAGATCCACTTTCCTGCGCAGGAGTCATTTGAAAAAGTTGCTTCTTCTGTTAAAAAGTCGCTCGAAAAAGTTTCAGCTATCGCAAAGAAGTCCCTTGAAAAAGTTGTTCTTAGTTGGGCGTAAAGGGCTACGGCAAAGAACCAAGATCTGTTCCAGTCGGATCGGAGACGGTTCTTGAAATGTACCCACTGGATTTTGAAGAATTCTTATGGGCCAATGACATCACCGAACCTGTCATTGCGCTGCTGCAAAGTTCTCTGGACTCCGGTTCTCCTGTGCCGGAAGCGCTGCACAACCGGATGCGGCAGCTTTTGCTCCAATATACCGTTGTGGGAGGAATGCCGGATGCTGTCCAGACCTTTGTGACCAGCAGGCAGATGGATGAGGTCCTGCGTATCCAGCGGGACATCGTTCGTTCCTATGAGGACGACATGGTAAAGTACGCGGAAAAAAAGGATAAGTCCCGCATCAAGGAGTGTTTCCAGTCCATTCCCCGCCAGCTTGCCAAGGAAAACAAGAAATTCCAGTATTCCGTTGTAAAAAAAGGCTCCACCTCCGCAAAATATGCTGGAAGCCTGCAATGGATCGAGGACGCCGGCATCATCACACGATGCCACAATCTGTCCATTACCGAGCTGCCTCTGGATGGGAACGCGGAAGAGGATACCTTTAAGGTCTATATGTGCGACACCGGCCTGTTCGTCAGCATGCTGGAGGACGGAACGCAGTTTGACATCCTGCAAGGCGACCTCTATGGCTACAAAGGTGCTATCTTTGAAAACCTGATTGCCGATATCTTCACCAAGATGGGGCGCAAGCTCTACTATTTCCACAAGGATTCCGGCCTCGAGGTGGATTTTGTGATCCGTTATCAGGGAGAATGCACCCTTGTAGAGGTAAAGGCCCGCTCCGGAAATGTCAAAAGCACAAAGACGATCCTCAACCACCCTGAAAAATATCATGTATCCCATGCAATCAAGCTCGGGGACTATAATATCGGGAAAAACGGGCCGCTCCTGACCCTTCCCCTCTATATGGCCTTTCTGCTGCGCAGCTGCTGACCTGTACAGCACCAAAAGAGCCCCCGCCGGAATAGACCGGCGGGGGCTCTTTCTCATAGCGGTAAGTTCAGGATCACTCGATCAGGCCGTTCAGCAGGGCCAGGCACTTGCGGCTGTGCAGCTTGCGGATGGCCTTGGCCTCGATCTGGCGGACACGCTCACGGGTGACACCGAAGTCGCGGCCCACCTCCTCCAGCGTGCGGGGGCGGCCATCGTCCAGACCAAAGCGCAGGCGGATGACCTTTTCCTCACGGGGGGTCAGGCTCTTGAGGGCCTGATTGATCTGCTGGGCCACCATGGCGCGGTCCGCTGCCTTGCCGGGGGCCTCGGCGTTCTCGTCGGCCACGAAATCGCCCAGAGAGGAATCTTCTTCCTCGCCCACGGGGCTTTCCAGGCTGGCGGGCTCCTGCGCCATGCGCTGGATCTCCCGCACGCGCTCCACGCTCATATCCATGGCCTTTGCCAGCTCCTCGGGGGTGGGCTCGTGGCCGTTCTGGTAGACCAGCTGGTTGGTGGCCTGACGCATCCGGTTGATGGTCTCGACCATGTGCACCGGAATGCGGATGGTGCGGGCCTGATCCGCAATGGCGCGGGTGATGGCCTGACGGATCCACCAGGTGGCGTAGGTGGAGAAGCGGAAGCCGCGGTCGCAGTCAAACTTCTCGGCGGCCTTGATCAGGCCGATGTTGCCCTCCTGAATCAGATCCAGGAACGCCAGGTTGTGGCCGACATGCTTCTTGGCGATGGAGACCACCAGACGCAGGTTGGCCTCGCTCAGGCTGCGGCGGGCGTTCAGGCCGTCGCGGCGGATCTTGAGCAGCTCCTGGCGGCGCTCCTCCGTCAGGGGGCCGTTCTCCACGGCCTCCATGGCCTCCTCTTCGGCAGCTTTTTCCTCGTCATCCTCGCTGGACTTGGTGTTGCCTTCCTCGTCCAGATCCTCGGTATAGCTCCGGCTGTTCTCATCCTCCTCGAACGAGAAGCGGGCGCTGTTCTTTTTGATGTACTCAGGCGCGCCGTACTTCTGGCGGTCGGCCTGAAGGATGTGGGCAGCCTCGGCACCGGCGTGGATGCGCTTGCTCAGGTCCACTTCCTGCTCCGCGCTCAGCAGCGGGATCTGACCGATCTGCTTGAGGTAGTTCTTCACAGGGTCATCCAGCAGCTCATCCATGGCAGCCTTCAGGTCTGCGGGGTTCTCCTCTGCCGGGTCGTCCTCATTTTCATCGCCCAGGCCCAGCTCATCGCTGTTTGCCTCGGCACTTTCCACCTCTGCCATGATGCCTTCCACATCCAGGCTGGTGTCACCGTCGGCCTCGTCATCCAGAATTTTGATGCCGCGCTCCTCCAGAAGCGTGTAAAGCGTTTCCACATCCATCCGGCACTGGGAAGCCAGTGTCTTGGCCTCGCCCGCCGTCAGGGTGCCTTCGCCCTTCGTCAACAGTTCCTTCAAAGTCATGCCCATTTCGCTCTCTCCTTTTCACCGCGGCGCTGGCTGCGCCGTAAGTGATATCGTATCATAAGTTTTGCCGCTGCGGGATGGTTCAAATCACCAGGCCGCCGTTCACACCGAACACCTGCCCGGTGATGTAACCGGCGCTTTCGCCTGCCAGGAACACCAGCAGCTGCGCCACCTCGTCCGCGCTGCCCAGGCGGCCCACGGGGGTCTCCTCGGCCAGCGCAGCCTTATCCTCTGCCGTAAAGGCAGCCATCATATCGGTGTCGATGACACCCGGAGCCACGCAGTTCACGGTGATGCCGCTGGGCCCCTCCTCTTTGGCAAGGGCCTTGGTCAGGCCGATCAGGCCCGCCTTGGCAGCGGAGTAATGCACCTCGCAGCTGCCGCCGGTCTGGCCCCACATGCTGCTCACGGTCAGGATGCGGCCCGCCTTGCGGCGGATCATGCCCGGCAGGGCCAGCTGGCACAGGTGGAACGCGCCGCTCAGGTTCACGTCCAGCATGTGCTGCCACTCCTCCGGGGTGATATCGGTGAACAGCTTCTGCTGGGCAATGCCCGCGTTGCTCACCAGCACATCCACATGGCCCACGGCCTGCTCCACGGTGTGGAACGCCACCTCACAGCTGGCGCGGGAGGCTACGTCGCACTGGACCGCCAGCAGGCCCGGCAGCTCCTTTTCCAGCGCCGCCGCCGCCTCGGCGTGGGTGTGGTAGAGCACCGCCCCCCGGTAGCCCGCCTGCCAGAAGGCGCGGGCCGCCGCGGCTCCGATGCCCCGGTCGCCGCCCGAGATCAGCACGCAGCGCCCGTTGGCCGCAGGGACTGCCGGTTCCGGCACAGGCTCCACCGGCGGTTCCGTTTCCGCGGCCGGTTCCGGCGCAGCTTCCTGCACCGGCTCCTGTTCCGGCTCAGGGGCCCGGGATGCCTTGTCCTCATCGCTCAGGTCAAAGGTCAATTCAAATTCATCATCGTACAAGAGTCAGCCCTCCTGCCGTTTGTTCTCTGCCTGCAAAAAAATCCCGCAGGCAGGAAGGTCCCGCCCTCCACCGCACCCATGGGCTGCGCTCTGCTCCTCTTTCCGGTCAAGGCCGGTCCTGCGGCGAGCCCGCTGGTCTGTGCGAGTGGTTTCGACAAGTTACCATTAAATAATATAGCACAATTCGGCGAAAAAAGAAAGTGGGAACCGCCGTCTTTTCACGCAGTTCCCACTTTTTTTCACGTTCTCAGGGGGTCACGGGCGGTTTCCAGCGGGGCTTTGCGGCCCGCTGCTCCCGCAGCCGGAGGAAAAACGCCTGCAGCAGCGCCTGCGCCTCCTCCGCCCGCAGGCCGCGTTCCACCACCGGATGGTGGTTGAAGGGCAGGGCGAACAGGTCGGTCACGCTGCCGC
>ERZ1694997.779-NODE-779-length-11964-cov-10.762617_pt1 | contig 11964 bp, 14 predicted proteins | sample MGYA00581604_ERZ1694997 | MGnify/ENA primary metagenome ERZ1694997 (study PRJEB42213, sample SAMN07424279) | human gut metagenome | biome: ENVO:00009003; feature: ENVO:2100002; material: ENVO:00002003 | host: Homo sapiens | place: USA | collected 2014 ... | reverse complement strand
AATCAAGGTTTTACGGGATTTGTCATACTTTGAATCCTTTTTGTCTTTGGAGCTCAGCGGAGAGACAGGGTTCTGAACCCATTCACCTAACCGCCTATAAATCAGTCATTTATTTTCCAATATTTCAAATAGGTAACGAAACAGTAACGATTTTTGCAGGGCTATTTGTCCGGCTTTGCCCGCTGTTTGTCTGCCTATCTCACGGGTTCAAAGATACTGCTTCTTTTTGAATTATGCAAATGTCTGAATATAAATGTTCCAGCTTAGGTGCAAGGTGCAAGTATATATCTATATATAGCTTGCACCTTGCACCTATCCGACTTGTAACAGAAAACCTTATAGCTAATCAATAACAAAAAAATGAAAATAAATAGCTTTTTCTTTTGATGTCACCAAATGGTTACTTAACTTTGTCACCAAATAGTGACACGTGTAACTTATGGAACTAAAAGAAACGGAAAAGCGGTTGCTTGAAGCAGTTAGTAAAGTAATCGAAGAAGAGGGTTTTACCAAAATAGGCATTAATCGCATTGCAAAGCAAGCGCAATGTGATAAGGTTTTGATATACCGCTATTTTGGTGGTTTAGACGGATTATTGGTAGCTTGGGCAAAACAATATGATTTCTATTCATTTGCCTATTCAGAGTTTATCAATCAGGTAGAACAGGCTACAACTTCCAATCTCCGGGATATAATAAAAGCGGTATTGTTGAAACAACTGGAATACTTGAAAGATAACCGGCTTATGCAGGAATTGTACGTGTGGGAATTGTCGGGAAATTCATCATTCCGGGCAATACAGGTAGAACGGGAAAAGAACGGTCATAAATTGCAGTTGGAATTGGAAAAGAGGTTGGGCGATAACTGTAATTTCTATATTACTATCATTATTGCCGCAATTAACTATATCATATTGTTTACCCGTCAATATAATATGTTTAACGGAATAGATTTCAGTAAACCGGAAGCATGGGATGAACTGAAAAGCGTTATATCCGATTATGTTGATATATTCTTGATGTCAAAAATAAAATGAAAAAGATACATCTGTTTACTATCGTCTTGTTGTTCTTTACTTTGCCAATCCTTGCTCAAAAGACAAACTATCTTTCCGAATGCGGCGGACAACAGGCAACAATCGTTTGGCAGGAGAATAGAACAAATGGAAAGATACACTTGGATGTAACACAAGGGGATGAACGGCACGAATATGTAATGAACAAGTCATTCCAAACTGAAAAATGGAAAGTTGTAAACCTACCGTCTCAAACTGATTTAACGATAGAACTACATAACGGCACATATTCGATAGCAGGAAAGCTCAAAGGCAAGTCTATTGCCAAAACCGTTAAAAGTAAGGGCTATGTTTGGTATCAAAACATTGCTTATAATGCCGGAATATCGTTAAAGGATAAAAGAGCAGTCAGGTATGAATGCTTTCGTCCTGATAATATAAAGCTATATACCATGGTAGCGGAAACTCAAGGCACAGAAAAATTTGAGGGAATGAACGCCAATAAAATAACGGTCAGTCTTACAGGCTTTTTATCCGTCTTTTGGAGTTGTTCTTACTATTTCGACCCTGCGACATTAAAATTCATTGGTTATAAAGGTGTGAACGGGAAACCGGGAACACCGGAAACAATCATAAAAATAATGAAATGAAGACGATTATATTCTATTCATCCACCTATAACGGGAATACATTGAAAATTGCCGAAAGTATGGCTGCGGCGCTTTCGGCTGACTTAGTTTCGATAGAAGCTAAAATATCCGATATAGACCTGTCAAAGTACGACTTAATAGGCTTCGGCTCGGCCATACATTTTGCCGGGCATACTATCCGGTTACAGCGTTTTGTTTCAGAATTGCCCTTACAGGGAAAGCAGGTCTTTATATTTTCTACCCGTTGCCGTCCGTTCCTGGGCAGTTATCACAAAGCACTGAAAGAAGTTCTAAAGCGACAAAAGGCTAATCTTGTCGGTGAGTTTTCTTGTGTAGGCTTTGACAGAACAGGTCCGTGGGTATTGATAAACGGCTATAATAAAAACAGACCTAACACCAATGACCTGTTCAAAGCCCGCTTGTTTGCAGAAAAACTGCAACAGAAGCTCAACCCGCTTTCTTTCATCGCCAAAGAAGCCATTACAGAATACAAACAAGGCGTTGCCTTTCGCATAAACGGAAAAAACAGAATAGCAGGTCGCAAAGTGGTATTCCTCAATACCACTTCGTGCATACAATGCGGAAAATGTATGAAAGTCTGTCCGATGAATATTTTCTCCAAAAGCGATACCATCCTGCCGATGAATGACGAAAATTGCATCCAATGTCAATTATGCGCCAAGAATTGCCCAACGGGTTCTCTATACATCCATGAGTCGTTTGCAAACGGGATGCGTATTGCCATGCGGGAAATGTTTAGTACAAAACTCCAAAATCGTTATAACTCCAAAGCAGAATAAGTTTTGAATGATTTTAATAAAATATTGGCGCAATCCGATATAGAGATAGACGAAATCGACCTCTACGGCTATGATATTATTGAAACTTCTCTTTCAATGCAAAGCACCGAATGTCTTTTTCATACAATATTGCAGTGGAATAAAAGAATTAATTTTGCAATCGCAAATATATCAGTCAAATTGTTGTTTTTATGGAATTTAGAATCATATATCCCTCTACGCTTCTTACCCCGTTTGTGAAATACTACTGGGTGTTTGAACGGAATTATCTTGTCCGAACCATCGAGCGAGGTATTCCGATTGGGTGTATGCAGTTGGTATTCCACCGAAAGAATCGTGTATTCTCGACAGCAATTAACGACTTCCAGCCAAAAGCATTTATCGAGGGACAAATGTCATCCTATTGGGATTTACAATATGAGGGAGAGAACGAAACAATAGCCATAACATTCACTCCACAAGGAGTACAGGCTTTCTTTAGTACTCCATTGTCCGAGTTTTACAACAAGAATATTCCGGTAGAATGTCTCGGAGACAGACTATTCATAGATTTGCAGCAAGCAGTATTGAATGCCGATGATAAAATGGACTGCATCGGAATTATAGAATGCTATTTGCTCGAAAAAATAAAAAACTTAAACCCTCAAATAGCTATTTCAGAAGTTGTCATTCAGCAAATTGAATATGATTGCAATACTTCCATTGAATGGCTTGCAAATGTTTCTAACCATAGCTATAAACAATTTTGCCGCAACTTCATGAAAAGCATAGGGATTAACCCTAAGCAACTTGCACGGATTATTCGTTTTCAAAATACGTTGGCAACACTGCAAGCCGGAAATAAAGAAAGCCTTTCTGCACTTGCCTTTAGGTGTGGATATTATGACGCTTCACACATCACGAGAGAGTTTAAAGAATTTTCAGGTTATACCCTGAATGAATACATCAATATTTACAATCCCTTTTCTGACTATTTTTTGCAGAAAGAGTTAATTCAAAACAGAGCTTATGATAAGACATGCACTGATTGACGAGAAAAGAAAAACATACGAGTGGATGTGTTTGTCCGACACCGCTGCCGCCCACATGGGAGGTGCGGAGTTTTCAGCAAATCCAATCCCGACTTGGGAAGAGTTTCAAGAAGCATTTGAAGATTGGTATTATACCAAAGACGGCAGAAAATTCGGTTCGGTTATGATTATTTTTAATGAAAATAAAGAAATCGGCTGTACCTGCTATGCTTGCTTTCATCTGCATAACCAAATGGCGGAGTTAGACATTTGGCTGAAATCCGAATCTGAATGCGGCAAAGGTATCGGAACACAAGCCTTGAAAGACACTATCAACTACTTAAACCAAGAATTGAATATCAACAAATTTCTGATTCGTCCCTCTGAAAGAAATGTGAGAGCTATCAAGTCGTACCAAAAGGCAGGATTTACCTACCGGAACGATAAAGAGAATGCTTTGCGCAGATATTACAAAACAGAGTTTTTCGAAACATATAAAAGCGGAGATTATGGATTTGAAAATACGGCTGTTCTTACACTTGAATTATAGATAAAATACTCAAAGTTTAATGAAACAATATTCTGATGAAATAATATCCAAAATCAATGCAGAAGTAGAAACGTGCTGCGTAGATGGGGACTTATCTTCCGATAAAGCCCTGTACATGATTAATTTCATAAGACCTTTATTTGAGGAACTGCGGGCATTCACCCACCAGTATGTATTTCACAATGAAAACGAGGAGATTTGTTTCTTCAAAGAAACAAAACCTACTATCATGAGTAAGCTGATATACTTTAATGACATTTATACGCTTGAACTAAGAAAGCCAAGCGGCAGTAAAGAGGTTGTGAAAGCATATTATCAAAAAAGGTTGGGTGCAATAACAGAGTTTTGCAACGCCAATCTTGACTTTTACCAATATTATCGCTCTAAAGCTACTCACTTAGATAAATACTATTTCCTTAGAGGACATGAGAATTACAAATTATGCCACAACTGTGGTATGTTTGATAAAGACCCTATGTTTTCGACTTGTTGCGACCACAAGGTAGCAAAAATGCTGGCTTATGATATGTTGGAAATTTATCTCCAACAACGATTGCAAGAGGTAGAAAGACAAGAAGTAATAGAAATCAGCCGGGCTTCACTTCCCGACAATCCTTTTCGATGGACTGGGACTAAAATTGCTGCTATCGAATTGGGGTATGCCATATATGCTGCCGGAGTTCTGAATGATGGTAACGCTGACATTAAAGAGATTATGACTTACATAGAAGCATCGTTCAAAATAGACTTAGGGGATTACTACCGGACTTATCTTGCTATAAGAGAAAGGAAAAAAGATAAAACATCATTCCTAACCAACCTTATAAACAAGCTCTTGCGAAAAATGGACGAAGACGATAAGCTATAATAAACTTCCTCTGAAAAACTACCAAGTTACTACCAACTTGGTAGTTTTTTTATGTCCTCTCCTAAAGGTGAATTTCACCCTCTTTTCCCTCTATTTAGCCCCATTACAGCACCAAATTCCACAAAAAAATAAATCAACCAACTTGGTAGTATCTTGTAAGTTTTATCTTTTGTAACTCCCGACCTTTGCAGCAAATCAATTAGTTAGCAAAATGGAGATAATAACATTCGAGTCAAAAGCCTACAAGGATTTAGACAACAAAATTACCGCTATCGCCGATTATATATTCAATCACATAGAAGCGGAAAGTACCAATGAAGATGAAATTTGGGTGGACAGTTACGAGGTTTGCACATTCCTGAAAATTAGTGAAAAGACACTTCAACGCCTGCGGGTGGCTGGAACTATCGCCTACTCCAATATCCGGGGACGTTACTTTTATAAAATCAGCGAAGTAAAACGGATGCTGGAAGAACGCTTGATAAGAAGTAACAAAGAGAATATTCAAAACCTGATAACTAACCACCAGCTATATGTTAAGGAAAGAAGAAATCTTAGAAAGGACAAATAACGGGCTATCTGTGTTCAAACACTATATACCGGGTAACTGGCGGATAGGTCGCAATTTCCTGAACCCGCTTTACGAGGATAACAAGGCATCGTGCAATATCTATTTTGACCGCCGGAATGGTAGCTATAAAATGAAAGACTTCGGCAACGATAGTTATAGCGGTGATTGTTTCTTTTTCGTGGGACAACTCAAAGGACTGGACTGTAATAATCCGGTGGACTTTGTGGAGATATTGGAAATCATTGACCGGGATTTGGGGTTGGGACTGGCAGCAGGCAACCCGATACCTGTTACCCGTACTTCCTACTGGATGGCGACACCCATACCGGAAGAAACACCTGAAAAGGAAAGCAAACCTTACCAGTTCAGAGAACAGAAATTTCCGCTTGCCGAATTGATGTACTGGCAACAGTACGGCATCACCCCAGAAATATTAGAACTGTACAAGGTTTGTTCCCTACGGGATTTTCAGAGTGAAACGGCAGACGGTACGCCATTTACTTATACTTCGTCCGTGGCAGAACCGATGTACGGTTATAAAAGTAAACGGTATATAAAACTATATCGTCCGTTCTCGAAAACCCGCTTTCTGTATGGCGGCAGCATCGGTGAAAATTATTGTTTCGGGCTGGAACAACTGCCCGCAAAAGGTGATACGTTATTTATCACGGGTGGTGAAAAAGATGTTATGGCAATGGCGGCACATGGTTTTCACGCTATCTGCTTTAACAGTGAAACGGTGACTATCCCGCCTACCCTGATTTATAAACTGACGTTCCGTTTCAAACATATAATCTTGCTATATGACACCGATAAGACGGGCAGGGAAAGCGCACGAAAGCAGGAAAAACAGTTGGAAGAATTTGGGGTAAAACGGCTGCTTTTGCCACTTCCCGGCACGAAAGAGGAAAAGGATATTTCCGACTATTTCAAAGCGGGAAATACCCGTGAAGATTTCCTTAAACTTTTCATTGAATTTTTAGACAACCTTTATAGCGATACATTGATTATGCTTAAATCGTGCGAAATAGACTTTAATAATCCTCCGGCAAAAGCGCAGGTGATAATTTCTGCCGGGGATGTCCCATTGGGGACACAAGGCAACCTGTTCGGTATCACTGGTGGCGAGGGAACGGGAAAAAGTAATTATGTTGCTGCAATGGTAGCGGGGTGTATCTGCCCGGCAGGGGCAGAAGTGGACACGCTCGGCATACAGATAGCACTCAACGGCAAACGTAGGGCAGTTTTGCTGTATGATACGGAACAGTCCGAAGTACAACTATTTAAAAATGTAAACAATCTACTGTCCCGTGCGAAACAATCCGACAAGCCGGAAGAACTGAAAGCATTCTGCCTGACGGGTATGTCTCGTAAAGAACGCTTGCACGCTATTGTTCAGAGTATGGATAAATTCTATTACCAGTACGGCGGCATCCAGTTAGTAGTTATTGACGGCATCGCCGACCTTGTAAAAAGTGCGAATGACGAAGCGGAAAGTGTAGCAGTGATAGATGAATTATACCGATTAGCTGGAATTTATAATACTTGTATTCTTTGCGTGCTTCACTTTGTACCGAATGGCTTAAAATTGCGGGGACACTTGGGTAGTGAATTGCAGCGTAAAGCGGCAACAATTCTTTCCATCGAAAAAGACGATGAACCCACGCAGTCGGTAGTGAAAGCACTGAAAGTAAGGGACGGCAGCCCGCTGGACGTTCCCCTGATGCTCTTTGCTTGGGACAAGGCAGCCGGGATGCACCTTTATAGGGGTGAAAAGCCACGTGAAGAAAAGGAAAAACGCAAAGAAAAGGAATTGGTAAGCGTTGCCCGTGATATTTTCGGGCGGCAAACCCATATCACCTATATAGACCTTTGCGAACAGTTGCAGCAGGTTTTGGACGTGAAAGAACGTACTGCAAAAAGTTATATCCGCTTCATGCGGGAACGGGACATAATCATTAAAGACCCGTCCAACCAAAGTTATTACATAATTGGTTTAATTTAATCCGGCAGCCTTATGTACATAGATAGAGAAGATTTTGTAGCATGGATGGAGCGTATCATGGATAGGTTTGATATGCAGGACAAAAAGATAGACAAAGTGATAAAAGGACGTAATTGTTTGGACGGGGAAGAACTACTGGATAATCAGGACTTGTGCCTGCTTCTGAAAGTAGCTCCCCGAACGCTGACCCGTTATCGTAAAAAGGGAATACTCCCTTTTCTTATGTTGGATGGCAGGTGTTATTACCGTGCCACGGACGTACACAAGCTAATCCGGGAGAAAACCGATTAATTTTTTCTTTTCTAATGGCTTTCAGTCCTGCTTTGTCGTGAGATAAGGCGGGATTTCTTTGTCTTATATGCAGGAGATTTCAGGGATTTGGCTAACTTTGCAAAAGTAACATAAGGAAAGGGATAAAGATGATTAAATCCCCTTTCAAAAAGAACATATATTACGACCAAAGTATTATTTTTACAGTATAATTGGATGAAAATGAGAAGTATTCCTAAAGATGATTTCTATAAAACAAAATATGGCAGCGGACTATCAACAGACGTTGTTGAATTTAAATATATAAAAAAATTACTTAATTAACAAATTAGTGTATGAACGAACAACCAATTTCAGAAATAATTATCGCATTGGAAAAAACAGCTATGGAAGCATGGCTCAATGGCAATCCCACTCCTTTTCTCGACCTTTATTCGAGGGATTTTTCTTATTTCGACGCCTCTCAGGAATGGCGGCTCGATGGTTGGGAAAAGATAAAAGAATTATATGAAAACATACGGGGGAAAGCAAAAATGGATAAGTTCGAAATGATAAATCCTATTGTGCAAGCAATTGATACAATGGCAGTCCTTACCTACAACTTACATATACATTCAGGTGAAAAGGTATGGAAAGAGAACTGTACAGAAGTGTATCGGTTAGAAGATAATAACAAATGGAAAATAATCCACAGCCATATTTCACCAACTAAACCTATTATTAGTTAACTATATTTTATGGCTTTGGGAACTGAAATCATTTAGTACAAATATAAACTAACATAAATCAATCTAAAATTAAGCAGTGATGAAATTCAGCAATGTGAGATTATTAGTCAAAGACTATGAAAAGTGTTTCAAATTTTATACCGAAACACTCGGCTTGGAAGCAGCTTTTAATATTGAAGGCTGCTATGGAAGTTTTAAAGTAGCGGAAAATATCGAAGGACTGGCGATATTTTCGTCTGACCTTATGGCTCCTGTGGTTGGTAATGGAGAAAAAAATCAGCCGACCGATTGCAGAGAAAAAATGATGGTGTCATTTGAGGTTGACAGTGTTGATGAAACCTTTAAAACTCTTTCTGCAAAGGGCGTTAAGTTTATCAGTCAGCCCGCCGATATGCCCGGTTGGGGGATGAGAGTTGTTTACTTGAGAGACCCTGAAGAAAATCTGATTGAACTTTTCACGCCTTTGAAAACAGAGTAGATAGTTTTGGCTGGCGAGATTTTAAAATGCCAACCGTGACAGGAAATTTATCGAAACGACATTTAACATCGGTAACTTTTTGATTTCAGAGATATAAATTGATTAGATAACAATTAAATGACTACTTTTGCAAAAGTAACATAAGGAAATAATGGCGATTGAACAGTAATCTGTGATTTCGCCTTTATATATAACATATTCGTTCGCAGAACGTCTCAAAGTAGAAAACTGGCACTTTTCAATAATGACGAGATTTTCAGCGCAATGTCTATGCTATGTTTTAACATAGCGTGGGCTTGCCTGTTTCGTCATTAAGGTATGCCAGTACCTCTACTTTGAAGCAGTGTAAGTTCACGCTTCTTTTTTTGATGTATTTGCGAACAGTTTATAAAAAGTAACTGTTAAATACTCAATTATGAAACACTTAAAAACTTGTATTGCTGTATCTCTCGATGGCTTCATTGCCACAAAGGATAATGAATTGGACTGGATGCCTGAAAACGTAAGAAAAGAGATTTCGGCAACCTATGAACAACCCGGTATATTTCTTGCCGGAGTAAATACCTATACCTATATTTTTGAACATTGGGGCGGATGGCCATACAAAAGTAAAAAGACTTTTGTAGCGTCCCACTACGACATCAATGTGACGGAAAAGGAGAATGTAACCTTTCTTACCGATATACCTTTGCGGGCAATCAATGAACTTAAATCAAGTTCGGAAACGGATATTCAGGTCATTGGCGGCGGTAAGTTTATAACCTCGCTGATTGAAGCGTCCCTGCTGGACGAAATAACGCTGTATATCGTTCCGGTCATGCTGGGGGACGGTATAAAGTTTATAGGAAAGACGTTCGGGTCGAAGTGGGAACTGACCAGACACCGGGTGATAGACAATCAAGTCGTTTGCCTGACCTACCAGTATCAAGAAGAATGACTAAAAAAAGCACCCGGTATCCCTCCGGATGCTTCAACCACAAAAATTTCAATTATAATCTATCTATAATGAAACTTTCTGTGGCAAATATAACGATTTTCGTTTTATTTCTTCGGTTTGCCTTTCTTTTCCGGAAATACGAACGTAACATTAAACTGCTCGTCAAAAGTAAGCGAAGCATCAAATGTTTTGCCGTTCCTGCTTTTGAAACCTTTGATTAGTGCGGTTTTTCCGGTAGTTACCAGTTCGGTAATTTGTTTGTCCGTCAGTTGCTTTTCGCTCTTGTTGCGGAAGATGGTAACGGAACAGTCCACATTGGAACATTTGGCGACTTTGGGATAAAAAAGGATGCGTCCGGTTTTGCATTTGGGGCAGCTACAATTACCACCCGAAGCAAACGAAAGCTGAACGTCCAACAGTTCAGCCGTGATTTGCCTTGCATATACTTCGATGCCTTTACGGAACGTATCGGGGTTCATTTCCCCGCTTTCTATTTTAGCAAGCGTGTTCTCCCACATTCCCGTCATTTCCACATTGGCAATTTTCTTGTTCCGGATGATGTTGTAAACGGCAAGTCCTTTTTCAGTCGGGACAAGGTTCTTTTTCTCCCGTATGATATACTGGCGTGAAAACAGCGTTTCGATGATGGCTGCCCTTGTTGCGGGCGTACCAATACCCGTATCTTTCATGCTGGCTTTCAGGTCGGCATTTTCCAGTTCCTTGCCTGCCGTTTCCATCGAAGAAAGCAGGCTGCTTTCCGTGTGTAACGGTTTGGGCTTGGTCTGCTTTTCCAGCAGTTCAATATCGGAAAGAGGTAAGCTATCTCCGTCCTGCATGGCGGGCAGGATGGTGTTATCTTCCCCGTCCTCTTTCTCGCCGAATACGCCATGCCATCCGGCGGACTTGATTACAGAGCCTTTGACCGTGAAAAGCGAGCCTGCACAATCAAGCGTTACACTGGTAACGTCTTTGACGCATTTTTCTGAAAAGGTTTCCAGCATTCGTCCGGCTATCAGTTCATAGATTGCCTGTTCGTCCGCTTCCAGCTTGCCGGGCAGGTTTTCCGTTACTATCAAGGCGTGATGGTCTGTTACCTTACTGTCATTTACCGAACGGGAGTTGAAAGTTTTGCCTTTCATTCCTGCGGCATATCCGGCAAAACGGCTGTACTTTTCCAAATCAGCCAACCGTTCGGGGATTTCCTCGAACACGTCCTGCGATATGTAACGGCTTCCGGTTCGGGGTAGCTGATTAGCTTACCCTCGTATAGCTTTTGTGCGATAGACAGGGTTTTGTCTGCGGAAAAGTTCAGCTTTGTGTTCGCTTCTTTTTGGAGCGTGGTTAAATCATAGAGCAAGGGCGGTTCTTGGTTCACTTCCTTGCGTTCTACGGATTTCACCTGTACTGTTTCCGCTTCCTTTATCCTTTGCAGTGTGTCGATGGCGTTCTGCTGCATATCGTATTTATCTGCGGACAGGGCAGTAAAGGAAACATCGTCCTTTGCTGCCTGTAATTTCAGTTGCCAATATTTTTGCGGGACAAAGTTCTTGTTCTCTAAATAGCGGTTACATATCATCGCCAACGTGGGCGACTGTACCCGTCCCAAAGAAAAAGTACCCTGTCCGGCTGCCACGCTTAACGCCTGCGATGCGTTAATGCCTATCATCCAGTCCGCTTCACTGCGTGCCTGTGCCGAACGGAACAGGTTGTCATACAGGTTACCGGCTTTCAGGTTTTGCAGTCCCTCCCGGATTGCCTTGTCGGTAAGGCTGCTTATCCATAAGCGGACAAACGGTTTGCCACATCCGATATATTGGTAGATGTAACGAAAGATTAACTCGCCCTCGCGACCTGCATCAGTGGCGCAAATTATCTTGTCTGCCCGGCTGAATACTTCCTTTATTACCTTTAGCTGTTTCAATGCGCCGGGGTCAGCCTTGTACCCCTTTTCCGCTTTCACCTGACGGGGCGTAAGTTGAAAACTCTCCGGCAGGATGGGTAAACTTTCCCGGCGGAAATTCTGTACTCCGTAGGCTTCCGGCATTGCCAAACCTACAAGATGGCCGAACGCCCAGGTAACGA
>ERZ1694997.720-NODE-720-length-12990-cov-307.595671_pt1 | contig 12990 bp, 10 predicted proteins | sample MGYA00581604_ERZ1694997 | MGnify/ENA primary metagenome ERZ1694997 (study PRJEB42213, sample SAMN07424279) | human gut metagenome | biome: ENVO:00009003; feature: ENVO:2100002; material: ENVO:00002003 | host: Homo sapiens | place: USA | collected 2014 ... | reverse complement strand
CCAGCGCGAAATTAGCAAAGGGGACGGGGAGAGATAGAACCTATCCCACACACGTGAACACACACGAAAACCGCACACCCGGTACACAACAGAATTACCCAACAAAACCGCACAACAAAACGTGTCCAGAACACCACAAAAAAACTCATCGGTCGGGGAGCGCCGCACGGCAAGGGGCGGGACCACCCGTCCCGACGAGTGCAGCCGTTTGCTTGGATATATGATATAAGTTATTTTGATTCTGTCACAAATTCAAAAGGATTGCAGTAAGTTCCAAAACGGCACATACTGCAATCCTTCATTTGTCGTCATAATGTCCCCAGGCTGAAATGATGAACACAATTACGGTAGTCTCGTTAACCATATACCTGATACGGTTCTTCTTGTCCAGCTGCCTTGACCAGACACCCTCCAGGTATCTCAACTGTTCCGGATGTCCTGTACCCGTATATGGGTGTTCTCTGAGTTCATCAAGCAGCTTCTCCAGCTTCTTGAAAAGCTGCGGAGAGGATTTTCTCATTAACAGGATATGTTTTACCGCTTCTTTGGAAAATTCTATCTCATACATTGCCTTCGCCCTCTATACGGTTAAGAAAATCGTCCAGAGACTCGTTTTTAGCCATTCTGAAGGTATTTCCGTTCCGGATATCTTCAATACCTCTCTGGATGGCCGCAAGTTCTTCCTTTGAAGGGAAATCACCTTCTCTGACTGCACACACCATAATAGGGGCTGCATTGCGTCTGGAGACCAGGATCGTTTCCGTCTCTGCCATTTCGAAGTATTTCTTCTGATTGGCACGAAATTCGCGTGTTGTAACAATCTGCATAGTTCTAATATATTGGTTTACACCGCAAAAATAGGGATAAAAATCAATAAAGCAAAAGTTTTGTGTACTTATTTGTGTACACGCGCGGAAAATTCGTTCCTAAAAAAACGCTGCGCTGGCTTTTGCTTTGCTTTCACAAACATTCAAAAACTCGTTTTTCACGGATTTGGAGGTCTGGAAGCCACATTCAGGCTAAAATTTTATGACTTGTTTTTAAGCATTGCTTATTATATGCTTATCAACTTTTGAAAAATCATTTATAAAATACTGAATAACAAATCATTATAAAGAGTAAAAACGCTCGAAAAACGACTTTTTGAATGTTATAAACGACTTTTTGAATGTTTTTTTCGCCTTTAAAAACGACTTTTTGAATGTTTACGACGACATACATTTTTAAATGTCGTTTTTAATTTCTATATTTGCGAACATTCATTTTGTCGTTTTTTAAAAACAGAGGAGTATGGCTATAAAAATAACAAACAAAGATGTGATACAGAGCTATTTAATGACTGTATCTAAGTATGATTTTTCAGTGTACGAAAAACGCATTCTGTACAGGCTTGTGGAAGCAATGCAGTGTGAGATAGAAGGTAAAAAGCTTTATCCTGGACTACGTATAGAAAAGACGTTATACGATGATAGAGTTGTTTTAATGCCCATTTCTGCGTTTTTAGCCAACGATGATGACGAGAACTACACCCGTGTCAAAAAAGCGCTGTTAGACCTTAGAAATAAGTCTTTTGAGTTCGATGATGGGCAAATATGGAAGGTGATAGGTATTATCGAGAAGCCACAATTCAATTACAAAAGAGGCTGGGTAAGATTTGAAATACAACCTGAAGTATATAATGCCGTACTTAATTTTTCAAAGGGCTTCAGGAAGTATGAACTTAAAACGGCCATGGAGTTTACAAGTCAGTACTCGATGCGTTTCTATGAACTCATGAGTGGTCAAGAAAGGCCTTTGATTTACAGTATAGAGGATCTGAAAATCATGTTTGGTGTACAAGACAAATACAAACGTAACCCGGATTTCATAAAAAGAATCATAGTCCCAGCTAAAGAAGAACTGGACGCAAAAAGTCCATATTCGTTTGAATACAAAATTCTGAAAGAAGGTCGTTCTTTTCATTCACTGAAACTGTATCCCAAATACCAACCGGAACACAGGGATGAAGAACTTGAAAAGCACGAACTACAAAAACAGGTCAGTCTGGGCTGGGATCTGGACAGGCTTATCAGAAACTATCTAAAGCAAGAGCTTCTTTTCACAGACCAGGAAATAAGAAACAACATAGACCTCTTCAGGGATGCACAGAAGAAACTTGATTTAATGCTGGAGCTTTCAACCCTGAAGGGAAAATCAAGGGATAAAAAGAACCCTAAAGGGTATATAATAAACGCACTGAAGGGAAAAGTAAAAGACAAGGAAGAACTTTGATTATGTTACACAATCAAAAAAAACAACGATATGAAAGAAGGAGATTTGATATTGGTATCAGCTGAAGCTACAGGCTTAGGAAAGCCAATGGAAGCCATTATAGACAAGATTGAGACATTCATGGGACAAACCCTTGTAACGGTCACTTACACGCAACCAAACGCCTTATCCGGCTTTGGAGGGTGCTTTGTGGATTCTCATATCACTTTAAGCGAAGAAAAGGCCAAGTAACCTGAATATATTTCAGGAATATTCAGTATATTTACAGCATATTTAATTAAAAAGAAGCATAAAACCAGCATATCAAGCATATTATAAGCATATTTATATCAATCGGTTAAGGTATGACAGATAAAGCAACCATACAACCCAAAAGCAAGCCGGAAAAGACTACAATCTCAATAAGCGGAGAAACATCTGAACGGCTGGAGATATACTGCCGGGCAAACGGCATATTACGGAAAGAGTTCGTTTCTCTCGCCCTGGAATACTTTGAACGCACAGGTTTCGACCTGAAGAGTAACGCGCTTGATTACTCCCCCTTGGAAAAGATCATCGGAGAATTGAATGAAGTAAAAGCGACCATGCAGACAAGCAATGAGGGAACAGAAGCGATTCGCCAACTACTACAGGCAGTCCGGGAACAGACCGCAAAACAGCTTCCAGCTCCGGAACTTATAGTTCAGGCTGCAGAAGCAAAGGCCAAAGCGGAAAGCCTGGCAGCAGAACGTGCCAAAGAGCTTCAGTTCCTTCAGGAAGAAAACAACCGATTGCGTAACGAAATCAAAGTTCTTCAGGAGTATAAGGAAAAGGCACACCGGGAACTTTGCCGGGTACGTGACGAACAGAAAACGATAGGGAAAATAAAAGTAAATACAGAACTGTAGTTTGGTATATGCTTATTTCATTGGATGAACGACATTCACTTCAAGACTTTCTTCATGGAACTATGGAACAAGCTACAAAAAGCATTGGGAATTAATAAAGAATCACACTCATTAAAGCTATAATAAAAAAGAGAAAAGATAACAATTAATCATTACTATCCTTTCTCTCATTTCTACTCATTTTAATATCTGGAAACCTGAAGACGTGCATGTATTTCATTTGCTAAACAATAATACCCATATCCATAATCATCTATACCAACATGCAATCCTACTACATTTTTATTAACTGAATAACAAATTCCTCCACTATCGCCACCTAAGGGAGTATCTTCATACCATACACTTGTACACATTCTAATAGGAACACCTTTAGTATTTACAACAGTTTCTCCTGTTCCTATAACTACCCCATTTGTTTTTGTGTGAAATCCAGCTAAAGAAACACTATTATTTTCACTAATTACATCTACTCCCAATCCCAACGTAACATCTCCAGATGGACCTGATATCGTATTAGAAACACTCACTCCATCAGTATATCTAATAAAAGAAGCATCTACAGTACCTGAATGTCCCACTACAGTACATATTCCAAGAGATTGATTGTTATACTTAACTGGATAACTAACTGCATCCGCAAAATGACCTGAAACTAAAAAACCAGAATACATAGAAGACTTAACTCTATACCCTAAACTTGCAGATGTTCCTCTATGATTATCAACAGATATAGAACCCGGATTATAAGTTGCTTGTTCTTTCAATCTCCCTCGAGACTTCTCAAAACTAATCATAGGAGAATTTATCACTTTACTCTTAAACTCGCTAACATAAAAATCACTACATTCCCTCAACCTAATAAGAATTCTATTCTTATCCTTATTTATACTCCATCCATCAACGCCTAAAGAATTTAAAAATGATTTATTTCCATCTTTTGTAAAAAAATCAAATAACCATTCATCCAAATTCATCAACTCCGCATAAGAATAATCACATTCTCTAAATTCCACATAACCTAAATCAATCCTACTAGATAATTCTTTTTTAGCTTCTTCCTTATCAATTCCATTCTTTAAAAAAACAATTATCTTATTATCCTTCACATAAGCACCTCCAAAATAATCAGGATATGACATCGATATTTTCCCTAACCCACGAGTAGAAGTATTTTCAAATGAATTAATAAACTCCGTGTACATAGAAGTTAAACTTCCAAGCTCAGTTTTAGAACTATCATTCCATCCTTCTCCGCCACTTTCCTCAATAGCAGAATCAGAACAAGATATTACCATACCAATTGATAACACAACAAAAAGACTAAAAACAAATTTTTTCATAAGCTCAATAATTTAAAGGTTACTCCATAAAATTATACAAAATATAGACTTATTGTTCTCAAAATCTAATATTTAACTATTCCGGTGGGCTTTTTTCTTCCTCAAGATAAATTTCCTGAAGAAGTTCGTCCTTACTTGTTACCTCATAACGACACAAAATCTATGCTCTCAGATATAAGATCACATACCCATTCCAAAACCCCGGCTTCTTTTCCTGGGCTGGTCGAGTTCTTCCTCCAGCTGCTTCTTCCGCTGCGGTGTCTGGTCTATTTCCGGAACCTGGGAAATACTGTTCCCCTGTTGTTGGCTCTCTTCTCGGCCTTGTTCCTGGTGCTGTTCCTGAAGGCTCCGGCTCCATTCGGCTTTCATCCTCTCCAGACGCTCATGATTCACACGTTCCGCCCACTCCTTCTTCTGGAAGATTTCTTCCGGAGTTCCGTTCTTCATGGTATTGAGGTAGTCGAAGGTCTGTTCCGGTGCCCGGTCATACCCTGTGCGCTTGTCAAATGAGGTTTCACACTTTCGGAAAAAATCCGTCCTGTCAAAACCGCCCTTCACGTTGCCGCAGTTCTTCTTCCCTGTATGGTTGGTCTTCGGGCTTAACTTCCTGGTGTTGCTCCTGTCCTTCCGGCTGACGATGATATGTGCGTGCATGTCGTACCGGTCGGCTCCCTTCCTCTCGAAATGGATCTTTCCGTAATACTCGATATCCTCCTTGTTCAGGCCTTTTCCGAACCCTTCCGCATAGTGCTGCATCACATCATCACGGACATACCTTCTCATGGCTTCAGCCTGTTCCTTCTCGGTCTTGCCCATCTGCTCCAGCTCCCGGCTGGAAGGGCTTACCGTGATCACATAGAACTTCGCATCGTTCCGGCTTAATTTTGCCTTGTTGTTGTCTATCTTGAAGGTTACTTCCTGTGCGCTTATGTAGTCACGAGAATTATTGAAGAACGGCTGCACCTCCCGGCCGTTCTTCATGCGCTCCAGATCCTCATGCTGGAGATAGGTCGTCACTCCTGTGCAGCTCCCTGTATTGGCATAGGTTCCGGAACCGCCACCCTGAATCTTTATGTTCATAGTCCCCTCCTTTCCTTTTCCCTCTCATAGACCTTGTTTATGTCATCGAGCAGCCCGGTCTTTCCTTTTGCATCGAGGAAGGAAACGATATGCTTATAGGCTTTAATCTGTGCCGTTTCGCTGGCTTCTATCCGCTTGAAGATAATATCCTGGTTCTTCCTGATAGTTGAATCTGCATCCCGCACCGCTTTTTCTGTCCGGCCTATGGCCTTGCCGTTGTTGTCGGAACTGTTGATAATCCCGGCAAGCAGCTCCTTGTTGTCCTTCAGGAACCGCCTGAACTTTTCTTCCGAAAGTAAAGATGAAAGGCTTATGGTTATCTGTGTGCTGGCTCCGGCCAGAGCTTCACAAGCCGGACGCACAAGATCCGTTTCCTGTTTCTTCAGGAATGCGAACACCTGATCCATGCGTTTGATAAGCTTCTGCATTTCCTGTGCCGGACTTTCATGCTCGACCGGGTTTATACCGTACTTCTCAAAGTAGTTTATGGCATGAGTAATATACTCCATTTTTGACACACTGTTTGCCTTGGCCAGACGGTCAAGTTTAGCAAAAGTAGTACGTTCTACCGCTACCGTTGTTTTACTGTCTTTTTCCATATAATTATAAGGCTTATTATAACGAATAAATATATTAACTTGTTGGTTTACAAGGTAGTATATTTTTTCGTTATAATCAACATATAACGGTTAATTTTTCTAATGCTTTGATTATCAAAGCATAACCCCGTAGGGCAAGAGGAAAAAACAGGGCTTGCCCGGTTTCCTCTTGCTGTTCTATCGAACACCCTCCCCAGCGCGAAATTAGCAAAGGGGACGGGGAGAGATAGAACCTATCCCACACACGTGAACACACACGAAAACCGCACACCCGGTACACAACAGAATTACCCAACAAAACCGCACAACAAAACGTGTCCAGAACACCACAAAAAAACTCATCGGTCGGGGAGCGCCGCACGGCAAGGGGCGGGACCACCCGTCCCGACGAGTGCAGCCGTTTGCTTGGATATATGATATAAGTTATTTTGATTCTGTCACAAATTCAAAAGGATTGCAGTAAGTTCCAAAACGGCACATACTGCAATCCTTCATTTGTCGTCATAATGTCCCCAGGCTGAAATGATGAACACAATTACGGTAGTCTCGTTAACCATATACCTGATACGGTTCTTCTTGTCCAGCTGCCTTGACCAGACACCCTCCAGGTATCTCAACTGTTCCGGATGTCCTGTACCCGTATATGGGTGTTCTCTGAGTTCATCAAGCAGCTTCTCCAGCTTCTTGAAAAGCTGCGGAGAGGATTTTCTCATTAACAGGATATGTTTTACCGCTTCTTTGGAAAATTCTATCTCATACATTGCCTTCGCCCTCTATACGGTTAAGAAAATCGTCCAGAGACTCGTTTTTAGCCATTCTGAAGGTATTTCCGTTCCGGATATCTTCAATACCTCTCTGGATGGCCGCAAGTTCTTCCTTTGAAGGGAAATCACCTTCTCTGACTGCACACACCATAATAGGGGCTGCATTGCGTCTGGAGACCAGGATCGTTTCCGTCTCTGCCATTTCGAAGTATTTCTTCTGATTGGCACGAAATTCGCGTGTTGTAACAATCTGCATAGTTCTAATATATTGGTTTACACCGCAAAAATAGGGATAAAAATCAATAAAGCAAAAGTTTTGTGTACTTATTTGTGTACACGCGCGGAAAATTCGTTCCTAAAAAAACGCTGCGCTGGCTTTTGCTTTGCTTTCACAAACATTCAAAAACTCGTTTTTCACGGATTTGGAGGTCTGGAAGCCACATTCAGGCTAAAATTTTATGACTTGTTTTTAAGCATTGCTTATTATATGCTTATCAACTTTTGAAAAATCATTTATAAAATACTGAATAACAAATCATTATAAAGAGTAAAAACGCTCGAAAAACGACTTTTTGAATGTTATAAACGACTTTTTGAATGTTTTTTTCGCCTTTAAAAACGACTTTTTGAATGTTTACGACGACATACATTTTTAAATGTCGTTTTTAATTTCTATATTTGCGAACATTCATTTTGTCGTTTTTTAAAAACAGAGGAGTATGGCTATAAAAATAACAAACAAAGATGTGATACAGAGCTATTTAATGACTGTATCTAAGTATGATTTTTCAGTGTACGAAAAACGCATTCTGTACAGGCTTGTGGAAGCAATGCAGTGTGAGATAGAAGGTAAAAAGCTTTATCCTGGACTACGTATAGAAAAGACGTTATACGATGATAGAGTTGTTTTAATGCCCATTTCTGCGTTTTTAGCCAACGATGATGACGAGAACTACACCCGTGTCAAAAAAGCGCTGTTAGACCTTAGAAATAAGTCTTTTGAGTTCGATGATGGGCAAATATGGAAGGTGATAGGTATTATCGAGAAGCCACAATTCAATTACAAAAGAGGCTGGGTAAGATTTGAAATACAACCTGAAGTATATAATGCCGTACTTAATTTTTCAAAGGGCTTCAGGAAGTATGAACTTAAAACGGCCATGGAGTTTACAAGTCAGTACTCGATGCGTTTCTATGAACTCATGAGTGGTCAAGAAAGGCCTTTGATTTACAGTATAGAGGATCTGAAAATCATGTTTGGTGTACAAGACAAATACAAACGTAACCCGGATTTCATAAAAAGAATCATAGTCCCAGCTAAAGAAGAACTGGACGCAAAAAGTCCATATTCGTTTGAATACAAAATTCTGAAAGAAGGTCGTTCTTTTCATTCACTGAAACTGTATCCCAAATACCAACCGGAACACAGGGATGAAGAACTTGAAAAGCACGAACTACAAAAACAGGTCAGTCTGGGCTGGGATCTGGACAGGCTTATCAGAAACTATCTAAAGCAAGAGCTTCTTTTCACAGACCAGGAAATAAGAAACAACATAGACCTCTTCAGGGATGCACAGAAGAAACTTGATTTAATGCTGGAGCTTTCAACCCTGAAGGGAAAATCAAGGGATAAAAAGAACCCTAAAGGGTATATAATAAACGCACTGAAGGGAAAAGTAAAAGACAAGGAAGAACTTTGATTATGTTACACAATCAAAAAAAACAACGATATGAAAGAAGGAGATTTGATATTGGTATCAGCTGAAGCTACAGGCTTAGGAAAGCCAATGGAAGCCATTATAGACAAGATTGAGACATTCATGGGACAAACCCTTGTAACGGTCACTTACACGCAACCAAACGCCTTATCCGGCTTTGGAGGGTGCTTTGTGGATTCTCATATCACTTTAAGCGAAGAAAAGGCCAAGTAACCTGAATATATTTCAGGAATATTCAGTATATTTACAGCATATTTAATTAAAAAGAAGCATAAAACCAGCATATCAAGCATATTATAAGCATATTTATATCAATCGGTTAAGGTATGACAGATAAAGCAACCATACAACCCAAAAGCAAGCCGGAAAAGACTACAATCTCAATAAGCGGAGAAACATCTGAACGGCTGGAGATATACTGCCGGGCAAACGGCATATTACGGAAAGAGTTCGTTTCTCTCGCCCTGGAATACTTTGAACGCACAGGTTTCGACCTGAAGAGTAACGCGCTTGATTACTCCCCCTTGGAAAAGATCATCGGAGAATTGAATGAAGTAAAAGCGACCATGCAGACAAGCAATGAGGGAACAGAAGCGATTCGCCAACTACTACAGGCAGTCCGGGAACAGACCGCAAAACAGCTTCCAGCTCCGGAACTTATAGTTCAGGCTGCAGAAGCAAAGGCCAAAGCGGAAAGCCTGGCAGCAGAACGTGCCAAAGAGCTTCAGTTCCTTCAGGAAGAAAACAACCGATTGCGTAACGAAATCAAAGTTCTTCAGGAGTATAAGGAAAAGGCACACCGGGAACTTTGCCGGGTACGTGACGAACAGAAAACGATAGGGAAAATAAAAGTAAATACAGAACTGTAGTTTGGTATATGCTTATTTCATTGGATGAACGACATTCACTTCAAGACTTTCTTCATGGAACTATGGAACAAGCTACAAAAAGCATTGGGAATTAATAAAGAATCACACTCATTAAAGCTATAATAAAAAAGAGAAAAGATAACAATTAATCATTACTATCCTTTCTCTCATTTCTACTCATTTTAATATCTGGAAACCTGAAGACGTGCATGTATTTCATTTGCTAAACAATAATACCCATATCCATAATCATCTATACCAACATGCAATCCTACTACATTTTTATTAACTGAATAACAAATTCCTCCACTATCGCCACCTAAGGGAGTATCTTCATACCATACACTTGTACACATTCTAATAGGAACACCTTTAGTATTTACAACAGTTTCTCCTGTTCCTATAACTACCCCATTTGTTTTTGTGTGAAATCCAGCTAAAGAAACACTATTATTTTCACTAATTACATCTACTCCCAATCCCAACGTAACATCTCCAGATGGACCTGATATCGTATTAGAAACACTCACTCCATCAGTATATCTAATAAAAGAAGCATCTACAGTACCTGAATGTCCCACTACAGTACATATTCCAAGAGATTGATTGTTATACTTAACTGGATAACTAACTGCATCCGCAAAATGACCTGAAACTAAAAAACCAGAATACATAGAAGACTTAACTCTATACCCTAAACTTGCAGATGTTCCTCTATGATTATCAACAGATATAGAACCCGGATTATAAGTTGCTTGTTCTTTCAATCTCCCTCGAGACTTCTCAAAACTAATCATAGGAGAATTTATCACTTTACTCTTAAACTCGCTAACATAAAAATCACTACATTCCCTCAACCTAATAAGAATTCTATTCTTATCCTTATTTATACTCCATCCATCAACGCCTAAAGAATTTAAAAATGATTTATTTCCATCTTTTGTAAAAAAATCAAATAACCATTCATCCAAATTCATCAACTCCGCATAAGAATAATCACATTCTCTAAATTCCACATAACCTAAATCAATCCTACTAGATAATTCTTTTTTAGCTTCTTCCTTATCAATTCCATTCTTTAAAAAAACAATTATCTTATTATCCTTCACATAAGCACCTCCAAAATAATCAGGATATGACATCGATATTTTCCCTAACCCACGAGTAGAAGTATTTTCAAATGAATTAATAAACTCCGTGTACATAGAAGTTAAACTTCCAAGCTCAGTTTTAGAACTATCATTCCATCCTTCTCCGCCACTTTCCTCAATAGCAGAATCAGAACAAGATATTACCATACCAATTGATAACACAACAAAAAGACTAAAAACAAATTTTTTCATAAGCTCAATAATTTAAAGGTTACTCCATAAAATTATACAAAATATAGACTTATTGTTCTCAAAATCTAATATTTAACTATTCCGGTGGGCTTTTTTCTTCCTCAAGATAAATTTCCTGAAGAAGTTCGTCCTTACTTGTTACCTCATAACGACACAAAATCTATGCTCTCAGATATAAGATCACATACCCATTCCAAAACCCCGGCTTCTTTTCCTGGGCTGGTCGAGTTCTTCCTCCAGCTGCTTCTTCCGCTGCGGTGTCTGGTCTATTTCCGGAACCTGGGAAATACTGTTCCCCTGTTGTTGGCTCTCTTCTCGGCCTTGTTCCTGGTGCTGTTCCTGAAGGCTCCGGCTCCATTCGGCTTTCATCCTCTCCAGACGCTCATGATTCACACGTTCCGCCCACTCCTTCTTCTGGAAGATTTCTTCCGGAGTTCCGTTCTTCATGGTATTGAGGTAGTCGAAGGTCTGTTCCGGTGCCCGGTCATACCCTGTGCGCTTGTCAAATGAGGTTTCACACTTTCGGAAAAAATCCGTCCTGTCAAAACCGCCCTTCACGTTGCCGCAGTTCTTCTTCCCTGTATGGTTGGTCTTCGGGCTTAACTTCCTGGTGTTGCTCCTGTCCTTCCGGCTGACGATGATATGTGCGTGCATGTCGTACCGGTCGGCTCCCTTCCTCTCGAAATGGATCTTTCCGTAATACTCGATATCCTCCTTGTTCAGGCCTTTTCCGAACCCTTCCGCATAGTGCTGCATCACATCATCACGGACATACCTTCTCATGGCTTCAGCCTGTTCCTTCTCGGTCTTGCCCATCTGCTCCAGCTCCCGGCTGGAAGGGCTTACCGTGATCACATAGAACTTCGCATCGTTCCGGCTTAATTTTGCCTTGTTGTTGTCTATCTTGAAGGTTACTTCCTGTGCGCTTATGTAGTCACGAGAATTATTGAAGAACGGCTGCACCTCCCGGCCGTTCTTCATGCGCTCCAGATCCTCATGCTGGAGATAGGTCGTCACTCCTGTGCAGCTCCCTGTATTGGCATAGGTTCCGGAACCGCCACCCTGAATCTTTATGTTCATAGTCCCCTCCTTTCCTTTTCCCTCTCATAGACCTTGTTTATGTCATCGAGCAGCCCGGTCTTTCCTTTTGCATCGAGGAAGGAAACGATATGCTTATAGGCTTTAATCTGTGCCGTTTCGCTGGCTTCTATCCGCTTGAAGATAATATCCTGGTTCTTCCTGATAGTTGAATCTGCATCCCGCACCGCTTTTTCTGTCCGGCCTATGGCCTTGCCGTTGTTGTCGGAACTGTTGATAATCCCGGCAAGCAGCTCCTTGTTGTCCTTCAGGAACCGCCTGAACTTTTCTTCCGAAAGTAAAGATGAAAGGCTTATGGTTATCTGTGTGCTGGCTCCGGCCAGAGCTTCACAAGCCGGACGCACAAGATCCGTTTCCTGTTTCTTCAGGAATGCGAACACCTGATCCATGCGTTTGATAAGCTTCTGCATTTCCTGTGCCGGACTTTCATGCTCGACCGGGTTTATACCGTACTTCTCAAAGTAGTTTATGGCATGAGTAATATACTCCATTTTTGACACACTGTTTGCCTTGGCCAGACGGTCAAGTTTAGCAAAAGTAGTACGTTCTACCGCTACCGTTGTTTTACTGTCTTTTTCCATATAATTATAAGGCTTATTATAACGAATAAATATATTAACTTGTTGGTTTACAAGGTAGTATATTTTTTCGTTATAATCAACATATAACGGTTAATTTTTCTAATGCTTTGATTATCAAAGCATAACCCCGTAGGGCAAGAGGAAAAAACAGGGCTTGCCCGGTTTCCTCTTGCTGTTCTATCGAACACCCTCCCCAGCGCGAAATTAGCAAAGGGGACGGGGAGAGATAGAACCTATCCCACACACGTGAACACACACGAAAACCGCACACCCGGTACACAACAGAATTACCCAACAAAACCGCACAACAAAACGTGTCCAGAACACCACAAAAAAACTCATCGGTCGGGGAGCGCCGCACGGCAAGGGGCGGGACCACCCGTCCCGACGAGTGCAGCCGTTTGCTTGGATATATGATATAAGTTATTTTGATTCTG
>ERZ1694997.707-NODE-707-length-13229-cov-4.468878_pt1 | contig 13229 bp, 11 predicted proteins | sample MGYA00581604_ERZ1694997 | MGnify/ENA primary metagenome ERZ1694997 (study PRJEB42213, sample SAMN07424279) | human gut metagenome | biome: ENVO:00009003; feature: ENVO:2100002; material: ENVO:00002003 | host: Homo sapiens | place: USA | collected 2014 ... | reverse complement strand
TAGCTGCAGTCTCTTGGGCTCGGAGATGTGTATAAGAGACAGGTGTGGCAGCTTCGGTGGCGGCATCCCTGCTGCCGCCCCTGCTGCTGGCCCGGGTCATCGATCGTCTGACCATGGGCCTCCCGCTGTCCTTTCTGGCCGTGCTGTTCTACTTCGGCAGCCTTGCACTGGAAGGCGTGCTCACCTCGGCGCAGGAAAGCCTGCTGGTGCTCTTTGGCCAGAGGATGACCCATGCCCTGCGCTCGGAGATGTCCCGGAAGCTGAGCCGTCTGCCCGCTGGCACACTGGCAGAGCAGAACCCCGGCGAGGTGGCCGCCCGCTTTTCGGGCGATGTGGACACAGTGGAAGCCCTGTTCACTTCTGGCATCATCAGCATGGCGGCAGATGCCTGCCGCATCGTCTCCATCATGGGGGTCATTGCGGTAAAAAACACCGGCCTTGCGCTGATCCTGCTGCTGGTGCTGCCGCTGTTTGCCGTGTTCACCCGTTACGTCCAGAAGCGGATGCTGGCCGCGCAGCTGGACAACCGCCGCGCGGTCGCCGCAGTTTCCGGGCAGGTGCCCGAGACCCTGCACAACATCCGCACCATCCGGGCGCTGGGTCTGGAAGATTACATGGAACGCCGGTATGACCGGTGCATCGGTGACAGCTATGCCGCCATGGAGCGCACCAATTTTTATGATGCCGTCTATTCGCCGGTGGTGCTGCTGTTGAATGCCGTTGTGGTCGGCATCGTGATGCTGCTGTCCGCTTCGGGGAACGCGCAGCTCCTGACCCTGTTCGGCATGTCGGTGGGCACCTCGGTGGCCGTCATCAACTACATCTCCCGCATCTTTGCCCCCATCGAAAGTCTGGGCATGGAGATCCAGACCATCCAGTCGGCCATGGCGGGTGTCAGGCGCATCGATGCCTTTCTCGACCAGCCGGAGCGCACGATCCCGCCCGCGCGCAGGGAGGCTGCCCGGGGCGATGTGGAATTTGCGCACGTCACCTTCGGCTATGGGGAGCGGCACGTTCTGAAGGATTTTTCCATGACCGTGAAACAGGGGGAGCAGGTCACGCTGGTGGGCCGCACCGGTGCGGGCAAGAGCACCGTGTTCAAGCTCCTGCTGGGCCTGTATCAGCCGGAGGCCGGTACGGTGACCATCGGCGGCGTGAAGGTGGGGGACATCACCGACCGGGAGCGCCGCACCTGCATCGGCTGTGTGGAACAGCATTTCTCCCGCGTGCCGGGCACCGTGCTGGAACAGATCACGCTGGGAGACCCGCAGATCACCGGGGAAATGGCAAGGGCTGCCGCCGCACTGGCCGGGATCGATGCTGCCATCCGGGCTCTGCCGGAGGGTTATGACACCGTCTGCACCGAGGGCATCTTCTCGCAGGGCGAGTGGCAGCTGCTGTCCATTGCCCGTGCCGCCGCCGCAGACCCCGCCGTGCTGCTGCTGGATGAGATCACCGCCAATCTGGATGCCGAAACGGAGGCCCGCGTGCTGGAAGCTCTGCGCCGCGCGTCTGCAGGCCGCACGGTGCTCTCCGTCTCCCACCGCGTCTATGAAAATCTTGGCGGCAGAACGATCGAGATCAGGACCCGGGAATGACGTATGATAAAAACGCCCCCTGTGCGCCGCAGCAGGCACACAGGGGGCGTTGTGGTATGCTCAATTCTTTTCGATGTAGACGCTGGTGGAGGGGAAGGCGAAGTCCACGCCGTCTGCCTGCATCACGTCCATGATGTTCAGGTTCAGATCGTTCTGCTGCTGCAGGAAGGTGGCATAGACGTTGGTGGTCAGGTAGGCCGAGATGAGGATGTTGATGCTGGAATCGCCAAAGCTGGTCAGCCGGACGATGTTGGTTCCCTTGTTGGTGTAAGGGCTGTTGTCCAGCATGGCCTGCAGATCAGCCATCAGCTTTTCCAGCTGGGCACGGGTGGTGCCGTAGGTGACACCCAGCGTGAACTTATAGGGCCGCATGGTGCGCAGGGCTGCGTTCTGGACAGTGGAGGCGCAGATCTGGCTGTTGGTGATAATGACCACGCTGTGGTCCATGGAGCGGATGCGGGTGGAGCGGAAGTTGATGTCGATGACTTCGCCCTCCACATTGCCCACGGTGATCCAGTCGCCGATGGAAAAGGGTTTGTCCAGCAGGATGACGATGCCGCTGAACAGGTTGCTGGCGCTTTCCTGCGCGGCCAGCGAGATGGTCAGGCCAACAAGACCGGCACCGGCTACGATGCTGCCGATGGGGAAGCCGACGATCTGCGCGCAGGTGGCAACACCCAGAATGATGACCAGCACTTTGTAGGTGGTGTCCAGCAGGGAGCGCAGGGTCTTGTTGCTCCGGATCTCCGGGCTGCAGGAGGCCAGCAGCAGGTCGGCTACCTCAGAAGCGTTGTACAGGCCCTGGCAGAACAGGAGGGTCGTTGCGATCTTATAGGCCGTGAACAGAAACTTTGTCAGGCCCGGAATGGCCCACGGCAGGCTGGTCAGGGCCAGGTACAGGCCGCTGTAAAAGGCCATCCGCGCCAAAGGGTTCTGTAAGCTGCGCAGGAGGATGGGCGTGGCGGCAAAGTGCCAGCTGCGGGCCTGCAGAGCGGGAAAAATCTTCCGGCGCAGCAGCCAGCCGACCAGAAGCCCCGCAAAAACGATGACAGCGGCGCAGACAGCCCGGGCAGCCAGCGCCCACCAGCCCTCCAGCAAAAAAGGCCCGATCTCGAACCCGAGGTCACGAACGGTAAAAATCATGGCAAAAAGCTCCTTGTATCAAAAATTGTAACATCCTGTCCCACAGTATACCATATCCGGCCCGTGCAGGGCAAATAAAAAAGGGGTTGACAAGGCGGAGCAGCCGCGTTATACTCTTGGCCAGAAAGTTCGTTTCAGGGCGGGGTGAGATTCCCCACTGGCGGTACAGCCCGCGACCACCCGCAAGGGTGCTGACCCGGTGAGACTCCGGGGCCAACGGTATAGTCCGGATGCAAGAAACGGCAGGCAATACGATTTGTCTACGCGCCCTGTTGCAGTGTTTGCTGCGGCAGGGCGCGTTTTTGATTGTCTTCCCGGTTCCGAACCACGCGAAAGGGGCTTTCCAATCTTTGATTTGGGGCCAGAACGCCCCGGGAGGATATTACCATGAAGAAAAACACGACCCGCAACCTGACCGTTGCCGCCATGCTCAGCGCGGTGGCCTTTATCCTGATGTTCATCGAGTTCCCGCTCCCGATGCTCATCCCGTCCTTCGTCAAGATGGACTTCTCCGACCTGCCTGCCCTGCTGGGTGCCTTTGCCCTTGGCCCGGTGTACGGTGTGATCATCAGCTTTATGAAGAACCTGCTCCATGTGGTCATCAAGGGCACCTCTACCGCGCTGGTGGGTGAGCTGTGCAACTTCATGCTGGGTGCGGTGTTCTCCGCACTGGCCGGTTACCTCTACAAGCACCACAAGAGCCGCAAGAACGCCATCATCGGTGCCGTGGCCGGTGCCGTGGCCATGGCCCTGTTCAGTGTGCCGTCCAACTACTTCATCACCTACCCGGCCTACGTCAAGTTCTACCACATGCCGCTGGAAGCCATCCTGGGCATGTATCAGGCGATCCTGCCCTCTGCAAACAGCCTGATCAAGTGCCTGGTCATCTTCAATATGCCCTTTACGCTGGTCAAGGGCCTGCTGGATGCCCTGATCTGCATGTTGATCTATAAGCCGCTCTCTCCCATCCTGCATGGCCGGAAGTGAGTGACAGAACAAAAAAAGAAAGGACGAGAGAGCGTCCTTTCTTTTTTGCTTTTATCGATTTGATTTAAGACAGCGCGCCCTTTTCCAGCCACTTGCCCCGGGCAAGGCGGATGAGGAACAGCAGGCCCCGGATGCTCAGTTCGCAGCACATAGCACCCCAAACGCCCATCAGGCCCAGCCGGGGAGCCAGCAGGAACGCCAGTGTCAGCCGGATGCACCACATGCTGAATATGTTCAGCACAAAACAGGAGGTGCTGTCGCCCGCACCCTGCATGGCACCGCTGGCCACGATGGAGGCACCGAACATGGGCTCGGCCCAGGCTTCGATGCGCAAAACCTGAGCACCCAGAGCGATGACAGCCGCATCGGTGGTGAAAAGGCTCATCAGGGTGGGGGCAAAGATCCACAGACCAACGCCGGAAAGGGCCATGACCCCCATGCCAAGGCCGGTACACAGCCAGGCAAACCGCTTGGCCATATCCTTCCGGTTGGCACCCACGGCCTGGCCGATGAGGGTGACAGCTGCGCTCTGGATGCCGTAGCCCGCCATGTAGCACAAGCCTTCGGCGTTGACAGCCAGGCTGTTGGCGGCAATGGCCACGGTACCCAGGCCGGCCACGATGCGCACCACCACCACCTGCGCCAGAGAGATGGCGGCACGTTCTCCCGCCAGAGGACCGCCGACCCACAGCAGGTTCCGCAGGCAGGAGCGGGTGATCTTCCAGGGGGCAGGCTTCCGGATGCAGAGGGGGCTTTCCCGCAGCAGCAGGATGGCCAAAGCCAGCAGGCCGCCCACCACAGTGGCCAGGGCGGTGCCCAGGGCTGCGCCGGGCACGCCCAGCCCAGCACCCCAGACGGTGATGCCCCACAGCGTCCGGGTGGGATTGATGAGGAAGAAGTTGAAGATGGCATCCAGCACGCAGACCAGCACGCTGATGAGGCTGGCGGTCAGGGCGTTGCCTGCTGCCCGGAGGATGGAGGCGTACATGCCCATGGCCATGGTGAAGGGCAGAGCCGCTGACCAGATGGCAAAGTAGGCTGTGGCGTTTGCCCGCAGGGAGGGGTCAGCTCCCAGCCACCCCGGCAGAAAGGGGCTGATGCCCAGGCCGAAGAGGGCGGCACCCACGCCCAGGATCACATTGAAAAGCATGGCCTGTCGCAGCACGCTGCGGGCATCATCCTGCCGGTCGGCCCCCAGATACTGGGCGATCTGGATGGAAAGGGCAGTGTACAGGCCCACCAGAACGCCGTGGAGCAGCCAGGTGCTGGAGCTGACGATGCCGATGGAAGCAGTAGCTTCTGCACCGATGTGGCCCACCATGGCAGCATCGATGTATCCCATGGCAGTGACCACCAGCTGCTCCAGAATGGAGGGGATGCTCAGCGCCAGAGCCACCTGGGCCGTCTGGCGGGAGGGGATGGTCTCACCCTGCCGCATCCGGGCCGAAAGCCGTTCAAGTGAAAGTTTCATGTCTTCTCCTTTTTCTCCGATTTTCCTGTGAGACAAAAAAATACCCTCGAAAGGGCGTTTGTCCTCCCATTATAGACAGGGGGGCGAAAAATGTCAACCCATCAGCCCATGGGGGAGCCATTGCCCCGGAGATTGATTTTTTGGCCCGGGCGTGATACACTTCATTTGTATCCAGCCGTGAAAGAACAGGAACGGCCTCTGCCGCTCCGGGAAAGAGGAAAAAACTATGCTTCAACTGCTTTCTGGCAACCCGCGCACCGTGGATGCGCTGGGCTTTCTGCTTGCATTTGCGCTGACCGCGCTGATGGACTCGGTGTTCCACGATAAGCTCCCCCACGACCATGGCCGCGCGTTTGCCGTGAACGGCGAACTCTCCAAGGGCAAGGCCCGGGGCTCCGGCCTCATCTTCGTGCTCTGCATCGCACTGGTCACGCTGGCCGTGGTGCCCTTTAAAGCAGAGTACGTCATCTACACCGTCCTGCTCATTGCGTCCATGCTCTCCGGCTATTTTGACGATGCCGCCGAGACTGCCTGGAACGAGTACAAAAAGGGCCTGATCGATCTGGTCATCGCCGTTGTGGCGGGCGTGACCTACCTGAACTTCAACGGCACGGAGGTCAACTTCCTGAGCTGGAGCTTCAACCTGCCCTATGCCGTCTACCTCATCCTGATCATCGTCCTGATCTGGGCCAGCATCAATGTGGTCAACTGCACCGATGGCGTGGACGGCCTTTCCGCCAGCCTTGCCGTGGTCAGCATCGGCACCTTCCTGCTGGCCTACTGGGAGGAACTGGGGGATTACGCCACCGCAGGCATCGTGTTCATTGGTGCCCTGCTGGCCTACCTGTGGCAGAACGCCAAGCCTTCCACCCTGCTGATGGGTGACGCGGGCAGCCGCGCCATGGGCTTCTTCCTGGCTGTTCTGGCCCTCAAGAGCAGCCATCCCTTCGCCTTTCTGCTGGCCGCGCTGGTGTTCATCGTGGACGGCAGCCTGGGCATCCTGAAGATCAGCTTCAAGCGGTTTTTGCACATCTCCATCCTCAAGAACACCCTGACCCCGCTGCACGACCATGTGCGCAAGCGTCTGGGCTGGAGTGATGAGCAGGTCGTGGCTCGCTGGCTCATCCTGCAGGCTGTGGCATCCGCCTGGCTGCTGCTGTTGGTGCGGTAAAACACAAAAAAGAAATGCAGCGCCCGCACAGGAAAGCTCCTGCGCGGGCGTTTTGCTGTTCTGGTCCGGGAGGAAAGTTCCAGCTTCCGGTACAGCGTTTCCAGACAGGCTGGGTCACAAATTTCCTGCATGAGTTCACTTCATTTCTTTTATTTCATTGTGCCATGTGTCACAAACAAATGCAAGCAAAACCTTTATAATAGGGACGAAAGTGGAGGAAAAACCAATGGATTCTATTTTTGATCTCGATCATCTGTACCGCACCTATTTCAAGATGGCGCTGCCCTCGGTGTTCGGCCTGATGGTGAGCGTGGTGTATAACCTTGCCGATACCTTTTTCATTGCGCAGTCCAACAATACGGCGCTGATTGCGGGTGTTTCGCTCTGTGCGCCGGTGTTCACAGCCCTCATGGCCTTTGGCAACATCTACGGCCAGGGCGGCAGCTCACTCATTTCCCGCCTGCTGGGACAGGACGACCGTGAGGGCACCGGTCGGGTCAGCTCGTTCTGCTTCTATGTGGCCCTGACCACGGGCGTGGTGTTGGCAGCCCTGATGATGCTGTTCCGCGTCCCGCTGCTGGGCATTCTGGGTGCGACTGCTGAGACGATGCCGCACGCACAGGCCTATTACACCGTGCTGGCCATTGGTGCCCCGGCCACGGTGCTGAACTTTATCCATTCCAACCTCGTCCGCTGTGAGGGCATGGCCACCCAGTCCATGATCGGCAGCATCGGCGGCACGGTTATCAACATCATCCTCGATCCCATCCTCATCACCACAGTGGGCTGGGGCGCAGGGGGCGCGGCCATTGCCACCATTGTGGGCTACCTGTGCAGCGACCTGTACTTCCTGTGGCTGCTCCACAAAAAGAGCCGCTGCCTGTCTGTCAAGCTATCCCAGTGCCACGTCACGGGCAGGGAGCTGCAGCAGATTTTGGGCGTGGGTGTTACTGCCGCGCTGAGCAACCTGATGCAGAGCCTGACTGTCATTGTGATGAACCAGTTCCTCTTGCCCTACGGCAACGATAAAATTGCCGCCATGGGCATTGCCAGCAAGGTGAGCATGATCGCCCAGCTGGTGCTGGTTGGCTTCTCGTTCGGCGGCATCCCACTGTTCGGATACCTGTACGGCGCAAAAAAGCGGGACGTGATGCGCAAGCTCATCCGCTTCTGTCTGACCTTCCTCGTCTCCATTGCCGTGGTGCTGTCCCTCATCCTCTGCCTGAATTCCGGGGCGCTGATGCGGCTCTTCGTGCAGGATGCCGGGATGATCGCCACTGGTGCGCAGATGCTCCGCTGGCAGGTCTGCACCGCAGCTTTTGGCGGCGTGGTGCTCCTGCTCACGGTGCTGTTCCAGGCAACTGGTAAAATCATACCGTCCTTCCTGCTCTCCATCAGCCGTCAGGGGGTGGTGTTTCTGTTGGCACTGGTGGTCTGCGTACATCTGTTCCAGTATCAGGGCGTGCTGATGGCTCAGGCTGTGGCCGACATCCTGAGCGCTGCGCTGGCCCTTGGCCTGCTGGCGGCCAGCCGCGATATCATCGCAAAACAGTAAACACAAAAACGCCCGGAAGGCCGCTGAAAGCTGCGGTTCTCCGGGCATTTTTAGTATTCGATGCCTTTGCGCGCCTTGATGCCCTTCTGGTAGGGGTGGCGGCAGCATTTCATTTCGGTGGAGTAGTCGGCGGCATCCAGCATCCACTGCGGGGCCTTGTGGGCGGTCAGCACGCATTCCTGTGCGGCGGGGCGCTCCAGAACGGCCCGCCGGAGCAGGTCTTTGTCCACCATGTCCAGCTCCCAGGCCGAACCGGCCTCATCTAAAATAAGCAGGTCGGCAGGCTCGGCCAGTGCGGCGGTCAGGTTTTCGTTCTGCACGGCCCGGGCAGCGGCCTTTTCCGCTTCGTTCATCTGGAACACGAACTTCTGCCCGCCCTTGCCCCGGAAAATTTTTGCCCCCAGCTGGGCCAGCAGAGGGATCTCGCCGCTCTGCCCGCCCTTGAGGAACTGCACGATGACCACCCGTTTGCCGCTGCCCAGTGCGCGGAGGGCAAGGCCCATGGCGGCGGTGGTCTTCCCCTTGCCGTCGCCCCAGTAGAGATGCAGCATGCCCTGTTCCATCATCCGTTCTCCTTGGTGTACTGCACGGTCTCCACCAGGTGCAGGATGTGCTGCTCCGGCCAGTCCCGGGCATCCAGCACATAGCCGCCCGCGTTGGGGCCGCACCAGTCGTGAAAGCTGCGGCGGGGCACGCCAAACCGCTCCAGTGCGGCCATCTGGGTGCCGCCATGGGCCACGATGACCAACCGCTCCTGCCCTTCGGCAAGGGCCTTGTCAATGAGGTCGGCCAGCGTTTTGCACACCCTGTTGCAGAAATCGCTCCTGCGCTCCCCATCCGGGTGGGCGGCGTGCTCGTTTTCCTGCACCCATGCCAGATACTCCGAGTCCTGCTCCACCTGTACGAAGGTCTGGCCCTCGAACCGGCCGAAGTTCATCTCCTTCAGCCCGTCCACCGGAATGAGCTTTGCCCCGGGAAAGAACACCCGCGCCGTCTGGGCGGTGCGCTGCAGCGGGGTGACATAGACCACCTCCGGTGAAAAATCTGCCTGCCGCAGCTGGGCGATGCCCGCGGCGGAAAGGGGGATGTCCCGCTGGCCCTGATATCGTTTTTGCGCGTTGTACTCTGTCTGGCCGTGACGCAGCAGATAAATGAGCATAATCGTTCTCCTTTTTGGTTTGTTCTGCACCATTATAGCCTATTTTGCGGTTATTTTCCAGCCATGCTCTTGCAATTCTTCCGCATTTCAGATATATTGAGTGGGTATGAAATTTCAGGGGAGAGAAGTGTCAATGGAGATCCGGGACCGGAAAGCAGCGCAGCGCCGGGCGGGCATCATGGCCCGCAGGGGCCTGCCGCAGGCAGAGAGAGCGGCGGCCAATGCAGCTATCTGTGCCCGCCTTCTGGCCATGCCCTGCTTCCAAAAGGCAGAGAATCTGCTGCTCTACGCCGCTTTTGGCGGGGAGGTGGATCTTGCTGGGCTGGCAGAGCAGGCGGCCCGGCTGGGCAAAACGGTGGCCTATCCGGTCTGTGGGGAAAACTTTACCCTGACCGCCGCCGTGCCGGGGCCGGACGGCTGGGAGGTGGGGGCTTACGGCATCCGCACACCGGTTCTGGAACGGGCGGCGCTCATCCGGCCGGAGGCGCTTGATCTGGTGCTGGTGCCCTGCACTGCCTTTGATGCGGTCTGCCGCCGGGTGGGCATGGGCAAGGGCTACTATGACCGCTATCTGCCCAGGTGCCGGAACGCCGTGGCGCTGGGCGTGGCCTTTGAGGCCCAGCGGGTGCCGGAAGCGGCTGCAGAGGAACAGGACCGGCAGCTGGATGGATTTGTAACAGAGAGGAAAGTATATCGTGGAACTGATGAATTTGAGCTGTGAAGGTTTTCTGGAGGAGCTGGCCAGCAAGGCGGCGGCTCCGGGCGGCGGCGGCGCTTCGGCGCTGGTGGGCGCGGCCGGTGTGGCGCTGGGCAGCATGGTGGGCAGCCTGACCGTGGGTAAAAAGAAATATGCTGCCGTGGAAGCGGACATCATTGCCCTGAATGTCCGGGCCGAGGCCCTGCGCAAGCGGCTGGAAGCGCTGGTACAGGCCGACGCGGAGGCCTTTCTGCCTGTTGCGGCGGCCTACAAGCTGCCGAAGGAAACCCCGGAACAGCAGGCCCACAAGGCCGCGGTGCTGGAAAAGGCACTGGACAGAGCCTGCGCCGTGCCGCTGGAGGTGATGACTGCCTGCGGTGAGGGCATCGCACTGGCCGCAGAGTACGCCGAAAAGGGCAGTGTGCTGGCCCGTTCCGATGCCGGATGCGCGGCGCTGTTCTGCAAGGCGGCTATGCAGGCGGCGGGGCTGAACGTGAAGGTCAACACCCGCCTGATGGCAGACAAAGCCCATGCGGATGCGCTGGAGGCCAGAGCGGAACAGCTGCTGGCCGAGTTTGTGCCGCAGGCTGACAGGGTCTATCAGACTGTATCAAATGAGTGAGGGGAGAAGAAAATGGCTCAGATCTTGAAGGGTGCGCCCGTGGTGGCCGCCATGAACGAAGCAAACGCCGCGCGCTGTGCCGCGCTGAAGGAAAAGGGCATCGTGCCCACGCTGGCTGTGGTGCGGGTCGGCGCGCGGGAGGATGACATTTCTTATGAAAAGGGGATCGTCACCCGGTGCGGTAAGGTTGGCGTGGAGGTGCGGCAGTTCCATCTGGCGGAAGATGTTACGCAGGAGGAACTGCTGGCTGTGATCCGGCAGATCAATGGGGATGCATCGGTTCACGGGTGCCTGATCTTCCGGCCCCTGCCAAAGCGGTTCGATGACCGCAGGGTCCAGGAGGCGCTTGCCCCGGAAAAGGACGTGGACGGCATCACGGACGGCTCGATGGCTGGTGTGTTTACCAACATGCCCATCGGCTATCCGCCCTGCACGGCGCAGGCCTGCCTTGAGATCCTGAAATACTACAACGTGCCGCTGTCCGGCAAACGGGCCGTGGTCGTGGGCCGCAGCTTGGTGGTGGGCAAGCCCGCTGCCATGATGCTGGACCGGGAAAACGCCACCGTGACCCTCTGCAATTCCCGCACCCGGGACCTGCCCGCCCTCTGCCGGGAGGCTGATGTGCTGGTGGTCGCCATGGGCAGGCGGGGAGCCATCGGGGCCGATTGCCTGCGGGAAGGTCAGGTCGTGGTGGATGTGGGCATCCACGTCAACGAAGAGGGCAAGCTCTGCGGCGATGTCCGCTTTGATGAGGCAGAACCCATCGTGGAGGCTGTCACTCCGGTGCCCGGCGGTGTGGGCACAGTGACCACCTCTGTGCTGGTGGGCCATGTGGTGGATGCCGCATCCGCACAGTAAAACAGAAAACAACAGGCGGTGCCGGAGATTTCCGGCACCGCCTGTTGTTCTCATACGGTTGCAAGCACGGCAAGGATGCTCTGCCAGCGAGGGTTCTGCACCTGCTGCGCGGCACGGCGGGGCGCGGAAGGCGAAACCGTGCGGGCAGGACGCTGGACGCAGTCAGCCGGCTGCGCAAAGGGGGAGGCTAGTTCGGCCTGCCAGCGGGCGGCCAATGCCATGGCCTCAGGGCTGGATTGCAGGGTGCGGCGCTCCGTTCCGGCCAGAAAATCGCCCAGCCAGCAGAGGATGGCCGCAATGGGCAGGCAGTCGGCGGCACGGGTGGACCAGTAGTTCCACTCGCCGCCCCGGCCCACAAAGCTCTCCACGGTGATCACGGCACCTTCCCGGGCAGACTGAGGCAGGCAGGAGCAGGAGGTGCCTGCCGCGCGGCGCAGCTCCCGCAGAATGATCTCAGTACGGCCCGCGTCCAGGGTGTCATCCCGGATGCAGGCGGAAAAGTCCGCACTGTCCAGCAGGTTTTCGGCCCGGGTGGGGAATTGCCCTGTCATCTCGCCGGATGCGTTGTGGCAGAGCTGCCAGCCCTTGCGGAACAGCTGGAAGTTCAGGTTGCGGCGGCCCATGGTGGAGTAAAACACCCGGGCGCGGCCATTGGGAGACTGCCGCAGCTCCAGATAGGCATCAGCGCCGCCCAGGTCCTGTACCTTGACGGTCAGGAGCAGGGAAGAATTGTTTTTCTGTGCGGACATGGCACGGTGCATCTCTTCAAAATAGCGGCTGGCATCCATAGCGGGTCTCCTCTCTGGTTTTGGATGATGTGTCGGAAACCATCCATCGGTTGTTCTCTGCCTGCATTATAACATATACGACAACAAAATACAACTATAAGTTTGACAAAAACCAAAATATTTTGGAAATTCGGGGATGCTGACAAACGGATTGGTTGTAAATGGAAAAGGCTTCTCCCGTCGGAGAAGCCTTTTGTGGTGGCAGGATTCAATCGCCCAGTTCCCGGATCTCATTCTGGATGAGCCGCCCAGCGGCGCGTGCCAGCTGATCCATGCCCCGGATGCGGGCGAGATTTTTGCCGTAGATGCGTTCTGCATCGTGGCTGGAGCTGTCCTCGCCCATGAACACGGCAGAGACACGCAGACCATTGCGCCGCAGGGTGCGCACCTCGGCAGCGGCATCATCCACACCGTAGGAGCCGCCGTAATCACAACCCAGCGGTTGTTCCGGGCTGGGCGGTACGCGGCGGCTGTCGTTGGGGGAAGCATCCGTCAGCAGGATGAGCAGATGCCGGGGTGCGGGGCCGGGGTCAAAGCTGACCAGATCGCCTGCCGCCCGCAGGGCAAGGCCGTCGCGGTTCCAGCCCGATGCAAAATACTGGTCGATCCCCTGCAGGCTTTTGTCCGCAAAGCCCTTGAGCACCCGCAGAACCGTATAGCCCCGCAGGCTGCAGAAGCTGCTGACCCGCACCGGGATGCCGCAGGCGGCAAGGCTCTGGGCCAGGATCGTGCCCTGCGCCGCAATGACCTCCTGACAGTGGAGCCGGGAAGCCGAAGCGTCCAGCAGCAGGTCCACGGTGAAGGAGGGCTGATTCTCCTCCTCGGCACAGCAGAACACCCGGCTGTCGTTCAGAAGGGGAGCGCGCCAGACCCGCTCCGGGTCCAGAGCGCCGCTGCGGGCGATCCTGGCATTGGGCTGCTGGTGGACTAGAATGCAATTGCGGATCTGCTCGGTGAGCCGGAGCACCACACTGCGGTGAAGCGCCCGGTTTTTGGCGTAGTAGGCGCGGTTGCGGTCGGCCTGCAGCTGAGCCTGCTCGGCCAGGTGCTTTGCCTCCGGTGTGGGGGCCTGTTCCGGGCTGGGCACGCCGGAGGCAAACCAGAGGCGGCACCCGAGGTGCGCCCCGGTGCAGAGCGCCTGCTCGGCCTTGTGCAGACGCTCGGGCGGGTAGAGGGAACG
>ERZ1694997.669-NODE-669-length-14019-cov-23.145875_pt1 | contig 14019 bp, 10 predicted proteins | sample MGYA00581604_ERZ1694997 | MGnify/ENA primary metagenome ERZ1694997 (study PRJEB42213, sample SAMN07424279) | human gut metagenome | biome: ENVO:00009003; feature: ENVO:2100002; material: ENVO:00002003 | host: Homo sapiens | place: USA | collected 2014 ... | reverse complement strand
AGTTAATGATGGAAGTTGGAGACGAAAATACGTGGTTTACCGAATGCTTACGAACGGAAAAATCAGAAAGTACACCAAATCAAAGCTTTCATTCCCTTCGGATGATGCCGTAAAAAAGACCGTGTATCTTTCACTTATGGAGATTGAGAAGAAATGGACACAGCCGATTCATAACTGGGGCTTGATTATGAATCAATTTATGCTTATTTTTGAAAACAGAATCCAGATATAAGAACAAACTTACAGCTGAATCCTGTTCCCATTTACACAAAATTTTGGACAGTGTCCTTTTTAAGCTCCGCAGACAAGTATTCTCGTAAAAGCGAATTTAGATGCGGGAACATCATCGTCAACGAATTTGACGACCTTGTTCCTCTCTTTTTTACTTATGCCACAAACAGTGTTTTTGCGGCTGTTACCTATTGATGTTTTTTATCAGTTTCCTTTAATCTAGAAAGGAAGTCAGAGGTAACATGTAAAGTTTATAAAATGACACCATAAAATACTTATAATTTGTGGTTACAATGAGATGCTTGACTGAGCCACTTTAATAGCATCCCACTTTAATTCTTCTTCATCCTCAACAGCATCAAGAACTTTATCTGCAACCCAAAGGGTGAGAAGTTCTTTTTCATCAACATTAAAATAGTTTGCTATTTGAACAACTTGGGTGCGTTTGGCACGTCTATCACCTCTTTCAATTTTTGAAAACATAGGGGTGTCAATCTCAAGAAAAGATGCTAGTTGTCTTTGCAGTACTCCATTCTCAAGTCTTAGTTCTTTTATCTTTTGTCCTAACAACATATTAAATATCTTTTTAGCTATTGATTTATACTATAATTTCCCAATGACCGCCTTTATTAGGTCCAATTCTCTTCACAACTCCAGTGTCTTGAAGGTGTTTAATATTAGTTGCTATCCAACGACGAGATACTCCAATTTTTTCTGCTATCTCAGAAAGAGTAATATTAGGATTATTTCTAATCTCTTTAATGATTTGCAGTGCAGTTTCTGGTGCACTTTGTAGTGCAGTTTCTGGTGCACTTTGTAGTGCAGTTTTTAATGAACCACGTTTAGAAACTTTTAATGAGCCATCTTTATGCGCAATGTCAGCAATAATATTTCCAGCTGCTTCATGACATGGAATTGTTATTCTAAAAAAGGTTCGTTCTTCATCAGTAACCACATTAGCTCGTGGTGAACCATTATTCATCAAAACATTCTGAATAGTAGGAATACCAGTACTACGACCTTCAGTCAAATCGAGTTCTTTAAGATATTCTCCGAGTCTGCGATTACGATATCGCTTTGATACTAAAACTTCACATCTTGAAATATCAGCTGCAGATATACTCCTGTCAGGACCGCCAACATTCTGTATGGTAATTCCTTGCGGTTCTATGGTGATAACCACTGGTTCCCATTCACGATAATCTCTATGATATAGTGAATTTGTTACACTCTCTTCCAATGCTTGATATGGATATGAGAAAAACTTTTGGCTCCGGTTGCTATCCTTTGGCTTTATTATCGTCTGCATAACAAGCATGCGATTCAGGTATTCCAATGTTCTTTCAATAATCTGCGTAATAGAACCTTTAATAACAGGTCCTTCATATAAATTGTTTGGGTTATTCAATCTTCCTTCTGGGAAATATACGATTTCCACCTGTGTGCGTTTGAAGAACTTACTTGGGTCTTCACAAAACATCATTGCAGCTACATTTCTAAGCATACGATTTTCTTTGGGGCCAACATATAAATCCATTTGTTCCAGAATATTCTCTAAAGGTTTTGTGTATAATTCATTGGCAAGTTTACTGCCAACCTTAACCAAATATTCTCGTAACAGAAGTATTGAAATATCCTCTACTTTAATATCGAGGTTTCCACGTTCGTCAAATGGAATACGACTTGCTAATTCACGTAATTCATCGAGGACTTCACCCTTAGCAATTATACTGCTCGTACCACTACGGATATAGAAATATTCCTTTGTTATACTTTTAGCTGTTACGTTCTCAGGAACAGAATATGGTCGGTTTATTCCTGCAGGACACCATATAACAAGTACAACCTTACCATCAACTTCCTCCACACTCGTTCGAGGCATATAGTAAGGTGAAATTTTGTTATTGTAACCCACCATGTCCTGCAATATTCCATCTATCATTTCTGTAGGGATTCCATTCACAGGACGAATAGCTACTCCTGTTGCTTCGTCTGTATCAACACCAACCACTATATAACCACCACCAAGATCGTTAAAATCATTTGCAAATGCACATACACTATGGTATATGCTTGCCGGATTCCATCCCTTTTTAAACTCTATTCGGTTGGATTCTATTTTCTGCTTATTCAGAAGGTCGTCTATATTTATTGCAAGTGCCATATTTCTAATCGATTATACTCTCTGAATTATCACAATGTTTCTCTTTGTTTTTCAAAACTAGTTCCTTACTCGTATTGGCATAACAATATACACAAAAATGACGGCAAGTATTATACATGCCTATATCTTTGCTTACCATACATCCGCATACCTTACGTTGGCCAGAATCCTTTACTTTCTTTTCCTTATTAGGTAAAGGTGGCAATTGACCGAACATATCACGTTCAGGCCATTTCAACGTATGGAGATAATAAACCAATTCTTCATCATCTGCAAAAATTCTTTTCATTAGTTCTCCATCAATGCAACGATTATGTTCTATGCCATATCCTTCGAGTTCAACCTCCTCACCACAAGTGGCCATAGTTATATTCCAACCTTCTGATTTCCACGCCTCTTTAATTTTAACAAGACCATCAACAACTTCACGACGTTGAGATTCTGTCATTTCAGCGGATTCAACATCCTCTTTTGTAAAGCAAGCAGTTTCTTTGATAAGGTTATTCTGTACTTTACGATAAGCTTTGACATCTACAAAACTAAACACTAGTTTGTCCGTATAACCTTTTAGAAGATTGCCTATATGCCAAATCCTTTTTAGCAGTTCTCGAGGAGTTATCAGCTTGGTTACTATTAGGGGATCAAATCGCCAAATGACTTTCTCCTTTCCAATCATGTTGGATAGTTTCTTGAAAGTATCAATCCTTTCTTCAATAGACGGGACATTTGGCTCAAATCCTTCATTTATATAATCGTTGAGAGTAAATTGAAAATAATAATGAATTCCACGTTCATCAAGTTTGTGCAAATATGGCAATATCGGTTTGGGATTCTTGGTCCAAAAAACAATAACCTTACAATTCTTAAAAGAAATGTACATTGGCTGTTGATTGAACGGATTGTACCATACACAATAACCTTTTGTCAAACGGTTGAAAAACCATTTGGCATAAAAGGCTGGAATATCTGTAGAACGGCTTGCTGAAATAATGACAGGGGCTGTTGCCTCAACAATCTCCCCAAAGTCCGTACGGATAGATATTTTTTCAGATACCATATAGTCTTAAAATATGATCTATGATTTTGTTGATAGGGATATTTGCATAAATATCTGCAAGCCATTGCATTTTTTTATTGCGTGGCTTGAGTCTATTATCCATGTATGCCCTTAGTCTTTCAAGAACACGCCTGTTAGATCTGTCATGATCTGCATAGTGACCCGGAACAATCTCCTTTTTTTTATTATCGTAGTATGTTTTATTATGATTATCTACGAACCATTCCATATCCTCGATAAATTGTCTATTAGCACGAGAATCTGAAATTAAGGCTGCGCATTCATAAATCCATGATTTATTATCGAGGATGGATTTTTCAAAACGTGAGATAGACTGTTTATCCTTTATAGGAATGGATGTATCGTATTCCTGCTCTTTTTTAACATTTTCAGTCTGATTATTTCCTGATAAAGCATTCATAACAGTTTGAGTGGTTTGTTGTAATCCATCCATAAAACCATCAAACAACCCTCTTTCTTTTTTTTCAGGGCCTTGTTTTTTTGTAGGTTCACCAATAAATTGATCATAGTTTGGAACATAATGTTCTTGCATTCTTTTCCATGCCGTACTAGGTCCATTTTTAGTTGGTTTCCAGCCTTTAAAATTATTCAATATGGTTAGAAAAACGTAATGGTCTTGATTGTCACCATTTTGGGCAAGAGCTTCTTCAAGTGATGTAAGAAGTTTCTGCTTATCTCTTTTGATTATCGACACAGCATATTTTCTAATGTCATTTTGCCACTCTCTAAGATTTTGTTTCTCTGTATTCTCAAGAGAAATGTTTTGTACGTTCTTTTCGATAGGGTGGTTCTCTTGCTTCTTTTGTTCTATAGTAGATGAACTGTTAGAAGTTTCAGGAATGCTCTTATCAAAAAGTTGCCCATACATTTCACGATAAACTTTGGATACATAATTTGATTCCTTGTTAAGGAGCAAATCTGTAAAATCACGAGTAAGATTTGCGAATCCATTAAGAACACCATAAAATGCAAAAGCGATACGATAATCATACATACCTTTACTCTGCATAAAGTTCAGAAGCTGTTCCCACTCATCACCTTTAATCAAAATAGCAGAAATAGAAGATAATAACCCATTATCCCATGGTTGATTAAATTCTTCACCGCGTACATGGCGACGAAGTTGATTGAGATATGTTCTAATAGGACTATTATCCCACTCTATTCCAATTATGTTTTTAGCAGACTTTGTTATTTCATCCGAAAGTCCTTCTTTGATAGAGTTAACCTTTCCGTTGAATGATTTAGAACAGAATACATCATTTGTCCAACTAGTAAACAACTTGGATAAAAGACTGTCAGTTATTGCTTTTTGTGCAACAACTTTATCCTTTGATGAAACAATTATTTCTCCATCATCAGGATTTAAATTAGTTATAGAAGACTCTATTAAAGCTCTTGCATGAGTAATCTCCCGATTAACCCATGCTACAGATTGGTTATTCTCACCATCTTCTTGAAGCCCATAAATTAACTTGGATCTATTGATAGATGTGAAAACATAGCCATAACGTTTAAAAACACTAAATATTCTATCAACCAATTGTTTATTACCGACCTCTTTTTCTAAATCTGCATAAATTGGGTTCAAACTATCAAGATAGTCAAATAATTCATTTAATCTATTAAGTTGAACATTAGAAGGAACTTTATCATAACTAGACAATACGGAAGAAAAAATGTTTTGAATCTCACGTAAAGAGTCAAGTTTCTGAATATACTCCTTTGTAGATGAAAGGTTTGCTCCTATATAATAGCCATATAAAAGACCTTTCATCTTGTTAATTACATAATCGTCTTCCACATATTTGTTTATATCACCCACCGATATAGAACTTGAGGTTTGAACAATGGGATATGTTCCTTCAAACTGATATACATATATCTTTCGCTTATATAAGCGTACAAGCTTAGTTTCTAGACTACTATCCGACAATGATATGGCAGTCGTTCTGTCTTTTTCACTGAAAAAGATAAATTTAGTCTGCCAAGGATTGAGATATATGGTTCTATCTGTATAGAATATCCCCTCTGCTAGTTGATTAAATATTTCATCAGTATCAATCTCTAACAACATTGGATGATCCTCAATATCAGATATAGGACGTTTAAACATATGAGGTGCGTCATATAGCAATGTCACATATTCTATACAATTCTCTTCAACCGTGAACCAACGAGAATATCCAAACCCCCTTTTATCATAAAAGGCCTTTGGAGACAATGATTCTGTAGAGAGAATATTATTAAAGTTTAAAGAAGTAGTTGGTATATAATATTTCATAATTACAAATCTTCAATTTCGTCAATTTCTGTTGTTTTGTAAAGATCAGGATTTATCTCAGTTAGCGGTGAAGGTAACGCAGAGGTGTACATTACATATAGGTCTCGATAAGTACGAGTCATTGCCACATATAAAGCCTTTCTATCTGATTCATTCCCCGAGAAGTTCTCAATATATGGTAGGAATACAGTTTCAAATTGTAATCCTTTTGCACTATGATAAGTCATTACTTTAGGGTTGGTGGATGTGAAGTTCAGATTGTCTTGGCTATTTCTGAAATCTTCTTTATCGTTGTATCGAAGTTCATAATTTCCTCCCATTGCCCTTAACTTATCATAAACACTCTTTACATAATCATTATCTGGCAAGAGTATTGCTACATCTGTCATATTGTTCTTGGCTATAATATCATGAATAGCCTTTATTTGGCTATCTTCGTCACTATATTTCAAGAATCTCGGAACAGCTGTTTCCTTACTTTTATAAGTACTCTCTATAAATGGGGGCAGATCAACACCAACGGATTGAACAACTCGAGCTACAGGTAAAGGAAGCCGATAGTTTCGATACAATTCCCAATTCTTTACCTTCATATTCAAAGGTACTATGGAACTTATCCTATCTACAGGCAAAGTTGTTTTAAAACCTTCAAAAATAGATTGTGCTGTATCACCGAAAAAGAAGAAATTTTTGTGCGTTGCATTCAAGAAATCTTTAATCTCTTCATCGCTAAAATCCTGAATTTCATCAACTATGATATAATCAGCTGATGGCATATATGGAATCATATTCCCATTTTCATCCCTACTATATACCAAAAATCTACCTCTTCTTTCACGTTGATATTTCCACTCTTTATGATAATAGAAATCGTTAGTAAGCCCTAATTCCTGTTTCCCAGAGTTCATGTAATTGCAAAGGGCTTTAGTAAAGACAATAATCTTATAGTTATTACCGAATTCTTTTTGAATTCGTTGAGCTTTGATTAATGCCAAAACAGATTTCCCGCTTCCCGCACAACCAGATACGATACAGGATTTGTCAAGGGTTCCCATAAGAACTTTAATCTGATCGTCATCAAGTTCTGACTCTTTAATCATCCAGTCTTTTTTCATGATGCATATTATTTGGTTTATATATTCTCCACGCAATTTTACTTTTATCATATCTCTTTAATGAATGACTAACAAAAAACTCCTCGTTATATCCTTGATTCCTATCAATAATTGTAACATCACAAATTTCTGATGCTCTATCAAGCATTTTTGTTAACCATTCTTTAGACACTTCATTGTATGTTGTAATGTCAGCAATACAAACTATACCTCTTCCTGAAAGTTTTGGTAAAAAAGTCTTTATGATATGTTCATATGGATTTCTTTCTTCGAATTGTTTCTTTGTTACAAACTCACAGATAGCTTTAAAAGTTATAATGAAGTCGTATTTTTGAGTGATTACATCTGTAACAACATTCATATCATAGAAATCATCTATAATGATGGGCATAAATTGACTTTTAATTTTTAAACCTGTTCTCGAAGCTGCCTCATCTAATATAACTTCAAGGCATCTTAATTCATGTACATTTCCATCTAACGCACGAAGCTCAATTGTTTCTATATTAGGGAGTATTTCTGAAACAGCAACAATAAATCCAATTATTTCTCCTCCTGTTCCACAGCCGAAATCAAACAATGAAATCGAAGTCTTAGTTTTATATTGACGTTTAAACTTTGAAAAATATTCCAAGAAAATGCAGTAGGCTTCCGCAAAACTTCTTGGGAAATAAGTACCTAAATAAGTTAATACCTCATCTTTCTCCCATTCCAATACAACAAGATCTTTATTCTTTCTACTATATTTAGCAGAAAGAACTTTAAATATTAGATCATCAATCCATTTAGGAAGTATAACGGATTTATTATTCATAAAACTTTTCTCTTATCTAGTGTCTTCTTTTTGAATTGTCAATATTTGAACACAAATATATAAAAAGGACTGTAGACTCAAGAGGAAATCTTCAAAAAACTGCAATTCTTTTGTGAAAAAAATGTTTTCCTACAAAACAGCAATTTGTTATTGTTTGAATGATATCATACCATTATCATGCTTCTTCTCACTTCACGGCAAATAAGAAGACGAACTACCTCATATGGGTTGCGGCATTCACAAAGATGAAATGCGTTCCACATTAAGAATATTGTCGAATAAAATAGTTAATGAAGATTGATTTGCCGCTTTCATACAGAATTGAAGATTTCCATTCACGCTTTAGTGAATTTGCGCATAAGCAGTTCATCACATATTAGGTGCATTGGTGAAACTATGTTCCAAATGGTTGATGATTGACGACAGTACCTCATGAAATCATTGAATATGTAAGTCACCGAATCATTGAATATGCAGTTATCCGCTGAACCGGATAACCGTTTCGGCAAATGTTTGCCGGTTTGAATTTTCGGGTATTGGACTATGTCATTTCTCATATCTTTAAATCACTGTTTTTTTTGAATCACGATACAAATAAACATGGAAACAATGGAAGTTGTATCACTTCCCGGACAATTGGCAGCATGTTGCGCTGATAGGCAGCAATTAGCTTACTTAATATATTATTCCACAACCGTTTATCATCGTAACTTTGCCCTCGAACGGCAGGGTTTCCCGCAACGGGTGAAGCCGTGGGTCTGAAGTTTTCCTTTCCAATCCGTCCCCGACGGATTTTTGTTGGCTCCAGCCAACAGCAAGATGTCTTTTCAGCGGCTCAAAATGATTTGAGCATCCCTGAAAAGCACTTGCCCTTACAGGGGGTAGGCTTCCTCTCCGGAGTCGGGAAGCCTGAAGAACCCGCGGTAAGCATATCCCCATAGCAGAGTTTGTGCCGCATAACGAACTATATTAATAAGCAAATAAAATGAGAACAAAAATGCCGCCATAAGCTATCTCGTTTGACGGGTAGAAACGCCCCCATCTACCTAGGGTACATCTGGTTTAATAACAACAAATGCCAGTCAAACTCTGATACAGATTCTAAAAACTCTATTTGGCTGGCCAAAAAGAAATAGTCTTATCCTGCGCTTTCACCCTATTCTTGTCTTGAAATGGAAGCACTACAAGAAATCAGGAATACCGTAACGAACTGCTGCCTTATACCATTTTAGGTGGAAAGGCGCTGTATCCCGAATCGGAAATGCGTGAGGTGCTGGAAGCGAACTATCGGAAACCTTTCAGATAGCCTCCGACCAAAGAGGGTGTGTCGTAATACGCGATTCACCCTCTTTTCTTTATCAACGATAAGAGCGTTGTTAACTTTTTCAAGCAGCGATATTCTGAAGATAATCTCGATATTTTGTTCCCAATAGCTTAAATGAGTGGTAATAAGGCCGTAAAGGTGTTTAATTGGCCAATTTATCCCCTCTTTATTCATCTTGGTACACATCTTTTTTATATTGAAGGCGATGGCCAGGAAGGAAAAGTCCATAAGGACCTTGTCCTTTCCAAAATGACGGAAGCGCTTGTAGTTCATGTTGAATTTTATCTGTCCAAATACAGCTTCCGGTTCTATACACCTTTGCCCTCTGTGTTTCAGTCCTTCTTCGGAACAGAGAAGTTCCCGGGCTTTCTGTTTGTATATCCTGAGTCGGTGATTCAGTTCTATCGTCCTGTTTCCTTTAGCTTTAAAACACAGACATCTTAACGGACACCCTTCGCATCTGACAGCCCTATACCTGGCATATTCGACTACATATCCGGATTCGGTTTTCGTATGCCTGGTACCTGCCCTCTGCATCTTTTGTCCCATTGGACAGACGCAGTAGTCCTGTTCTTCATTGTAGAAAAAGTTTTCGGCTTTAAAAGGATTCGGTTTAAATCTTGGCCGCTGCTCCATGTGGAAACAATTGTATTTGACGTATGCTTCCATCCCGTTTTCCGACATAAAGTGGTAATTCTCTTCTGATCCGTAACCGGAATCAGCAACCACCGTATGAGCCAAACGGCCGTATCTGTCGGCAAAGGACTTCAGAAAGGGAATCATCGTCAAGGTGTCAGTCGGATTCGGAAAAAGAGAATAATCGATAATGAATTGATTTTCCGTAGCAATCTGAAGATTATATCCTGGTTTTGTCTGACCGTTGTGCATGGCATCCTCCTTCATTCTCATAAAAGTGGCCTCTTTGTCTGTCTTGGAATAAGAGTTGCGGTCCTGAAGATTGTCCAGATGGTTATTGTATTCCTGAAGCTTATCTCTATGTGCTTCCAGTTCTTTCAGCTGCTTGCGTTTCTTTCTCAGCGCAGATTTCTGCTCTTTCGTGGATGGTTCTGAAGTCTGTTCAAGAGCAGTGCGTAATTCTCCCGCCATTTCTGTCAGCATGGAAGGAGTAAACTCAATTTCCTCGTTGTTTTCCGAAGCTTTTTCCTGAGCGATGACGTCATCTATTTGGCTTAACAAAACACTGATTTTCTTCATCAGTCGTTCACGGTTTCGCTCAACGCTCTTCCGCCATACAAAAGTATATTTGTTGGCCTTGGACTCAATCTTTGTTCCGTCAATATATTCCACATTCAGACTGATGAAACCTTTGGATGAAAGCAGAAGTACGGTTTGGGTAAACACTTCGTTGATCTCCTTCTTCACCCGATTACGGAAACGGTTGATAGTAATAAAGTCCGGTTTCTCATAACCGGCTAACCAAATGTAATGGATATCACGACGAAGGAGCTTTTCTATTTTCCGGCAGGAGTATATATTGTTCATATAGGCATACAAGATAACCTTTAGCATCATCTTGGGATGGTAAGGACTACGGCCGCATTCTTTGTATAACTTCCTGAAACCTTCAAGATTCAGGCTTTCAACCAAAGCGTCAACCATGCGTATAGGATCGTTTTCTGCAATATCTTCATCGATTCTTTGCGGAAATAGTACCGTTTGGTTGGGAGTGTAGGGACGAAAATGTATCTTTGCCATATGTATAAATCTTTAGGCTTAAAGATACAAAATCTTTAGGTAATAACAAAGCCCCAGCTTGTGAAAGTCGGGGCTTTGTGCTAAACAAAGAAGGTGTGCTTTTTGACACACCTTCTGCGTTTGTTCCGTTCTCAGCAATGGCCTCCTTTGGCTATCGGCACAAACAACATATAGGTATCTCTCTACTCTTTGGCGTACGCTTTCCGTAAAAGCCACGAACGGAACACATGGGTATAATAGGTATTCAGGCGGAACGCTATCGGTATAATGATTTCAAGGGAATAGACATCGGCATTCAGACTGTTTTCCAACCGGACATACCGGCACACCTCAAAGTCATTCAGCACGTCCGTTTTCAGGATTGCCCGGATAGCCGCATTAACAGCTGTTGTTGTCACATTGAACAGTTCTCCGATTTCCCATGCCATCATCCATACATCGTTACCGGTTACGGTTACCGATTTTCCTTCTATGGTAATGATATTTCGTTTCATGATTCTTCTTTTTTTAGATGTTGCATCCTTTGAACTCTTCTATGCTGCCAAGACGTGCGACAAGATTTTCCATATCCTGATTGAGCTTTTCTTTTGTAATCTTCGCATAGATTTGCGTCGTCTTGATGCTCTTGTGTCCGAGCATCGAACTCACAGTTTCAATAGGTACGCCGTTTGACAGGAATACCGTTGTCGCCGCCGTGTGGCGGCTCTGGTGCCATGTAAGGTGTTTCGTGATACCGCACCGTTTGGCTACGGCTCGTATTCCATACAGGCAGGTCATGTAATGGGGGACAGGGAATATCCTTCCGTCCTCACACAGTCCGCGGTATTTTTCTATGATTCTTCGGGGCAGGTCCAGCAGGCGGATATTCGATTCCACGCCCGTCTTCTGGCGGTTGATGTTTATCCACTCATGGTTGTCGAAGTATGTACGGATATTTTCCTCACGCAGATTGCGCATATCGGAGAATGACAACCCCGTGAACGCACAGAACAGATACAGGTCACGGTAAAGCTCCTGTTTGGCGTTTTTCAGTTTGCCGTCCATCAGCATACGGATTTCCTCTTTCGTGAGAAACCCTCTTGTCGTTTCCTCTTTCTTGATTTCATATTCACGGAACGGGTCGCGTGTCAGCCATTCATTGTTAATGGCAATGAACACCATTGTCCGTAACGGACACACATAAAGCCAGACCGTATTGGTACAGCAGTGCCTGTCCGTGCGGAGAAACATTTCAAAATCGGAGATAAATGCCGGAGTAAGTTCCTTCAGGGCAATATCCTTCACATGGTATCGGATATTCAGGAACTCTTGCAGGTGCTTGTAAACGACCTGATATTTTGAAAGCGTGGCTTTGGCTTTCATGCCGGCTTCCACCTGCTTTGCATAATCCTCGTTGTGCTGGCGGAACACCTGCATCAGTGTATGGCAGCGGTGTTCCAGTCCGAGAAAGGCATTCTTCACTTTTTCAGCCGTCACAAAATTGTCACGCTCCATGATTTCCTGATAATGCCTGTTGATGCTCACACGCATCTTGTCAAGCAGACGGTTTGTTTCAAGTGCGGCTGAACTTCTTCCCGTGACACGTCCGCCTTTCGTGTCCCACAATTTTGGATCGACCGAAAGTTTGCTGCTGAATTGCGTCTGCGTTCCGTCCACTGTGATACGTCCCATAACCGGTACTGTACCGTCTTTCTTCACTGCCTGTCTTTTCAGGTAGAAGATAACTGAAAATGTACTCTTCATCGTTCTAAAATTTTTTTGGTTTCAAATTTAGTTCGTGAAGAATCCTTCGTCGCTACGCAAATCATTGAGGAATATTGCAATTCTCGTTCACGCCGCATTTTCTTGCGTGAGTTGTTAGTAACTCACTGGAAGTTAGTGTTTTCTATATTCTTCCAACCTCATCATAACCTGTTTTGGGCATGGTCACGAATTGGTAACGTTGCGATGTCCTAACTTGGCTTTTTCATTGCTTTTTCTGTCTTTCATTTTTTCAAGCCATCTTCCTAAAACGCCTATCTGCCAATAACTTTGCTACATTTTTCTGTTTATCACTTTATATTCGTAACTTTGCAGCCACAAAACATATTCTCTTACCTTGTAAGTAAGAGAATAAAATTGGATAATAAAAGTACTCCTATACAAATAGGAATACTTTTACAAATTCTAGTTTTTAGGGCTTTTTCTTTTTGTTTGGATGGATTGTTGCAATCACTTTTTTATTTGCTTTACTCATCGCATTGTTGTCAAAAGAAGCAAGGTAAACGTGAGTTACCTTTTCAGAAGTATGTCCTAAGCTTTCACTAATCACAGAAATGGCCACTCCTTCGTCTTTGGCAGTGGTGGCCCAGCTATGGCGGGCTACATAAGATGTTAATGGAATGCTTAACCGTAACATCTTCGAAAGTGTGTGTAAATGTTGGTTGTAGAGCCGTAAAGCACTTTTGTATTGTCTGTAACCATCTTCCCCGGTCAGTGATAATATCGGTAGCAAATAGGGGGAAGAGGCGGCTTCGTTCTTATACCTATTTATAATCTGTGCGGCATACGACTCTATATGTACGGACAATTGCTGACGGGTCTTATGACGGTAATAATAAATGGTATTGTGCTTGACATCCGTTTTGCGGAGATGTACAAGGTCTACGAACGGAATGCCTCGTAAGTAAAAACTTAACAGAAACATGTCGCGGCTGAAACGCAAGGCGGGTTTCTTCTCCAAATCAAGATTTACCAAGCGCCGGATTAGTAAAGGAGAGATGGCCCGTTTGGCGGTAGGCTCATAACCGGTGAATACATAGGCGAACAAATCGTCTATACTGTGTGTGAATGGAATGCCTTGTTCGGCAGCTTGGTGAGAGATGGAACGGAGCATACGCATATAGGTGGATATGGTATTATGGCGCCGTCCTTCACCGAGCAGCCGGTCTTCGTATTGCTTGATGAGGCTGGGGGTAAGCTCTGCAAAAGTGATGGAACGGTGGCCGACGAAGCGGAAAAAGCTGTTCACTGTACTGGTATATATACCGGATGTACTGTATCGTCCGGCTTGTTTTGTCCGCTGTATCAGGGAAGCGGAAAAATTATGTATAGTATTCATAATCTGAATTTTAATATTTTAAATACATATAAAACAACCTTGAGCATGAAATGATTGTATGGCAATCAATGCACACTTAGGGGAGAAATGGTAAAATTTCTATATAAATTCAGATATGTATTCTCCGGGCAGACAGGAGGAGGGTTACAGTATGCCCGAACGTACCCGACTCAGTGTTTCGGGGGTCATCAGC
>ERZ1694997.662-NODE-662-length-14201-cov-7.529337_pt1 | contig 14201 bp, 9 predicted proteins | sample MGYA00581604_ERZ1694997 | MGnify/ENA primary metagenome ERZ1694997 (study PRJEB42213, sample SAMN07424279) | human gut metagenome | biome: ENVO:00009003; feature: ENVO:2100002; material: ENVO:00002003 | host: Homo sapiens | place: USA | collected 2014 ... | reverse complement strand
GCCGGCTTCAAATGTTTAACTTTTAGCGCGGTAAATTTTTACCGAAGTATTGATCGAAAAACGATAAAAATTATTTGTTTTGCAGAAGTTCTTTACTATCTTTGCCTCACCGGAGGTTAAAAACAGGTCGAACACCTCCATTACGTATTCAGCAAACCGAAAATGGACAAAAAACAGAAAAAATCTCTGCGGCGCCATCTGCTGGTCATTTACATCTTTTATTTCCTGGCTCTGGCCGCAGGATTCATCCACAGCTTCGTGCCCCACGTGTCGTCGAGTCTGGCGACAGGTTGGCAGGCTGCGTCCGAAGACATTCGGATGCAGGAAAAACACGGTATCGCGCAACACACCTACTTTTTGGCGGCCCGGTTGCAAAACGCCCAGAGCGACGAAACTCTTTTCCCGATAGAAACCGGACACGCATCGATCTCCACCGAAGCCGAATATACGGGGGTTAATATCTACGTCAAAACGGACGAAAACAGTGACCCGACAGTAGTCCGGACACTGAACAGAATCAATTACATACTGCTGCTGTCCATCCCGGCCCTGCTGGCCAAGCTCTCTATCCTGATCCTGGTAGCGCTGATTATCAATATCCTGCGCAAATCGGTACGGGACGAACAACCCCTGCCGGGGCGTATCATCATCTACACGCGTGCCGTAGGGTTCCTGCTGATTCTGGCCGAAGTCTGCACCGGAGTCGGCTCTTATATTTACCAGAGTACGACCCGGACGTTTCTCGAAGATTCGCCCCTGCAAGTCGCCGCCTCGTTCCCGCTCAACTACTGGAACATCGTCATGGCGATTCTGGTACTCTTCTCGGCCGAGGTCTTCTCGATCGGATCCCGGTTGAGCGAAGAGCAAAAACTCACGATCTAAAGAAAAAATAAATGTCGATATACAATATACACACGGGGGGGGGACGCAAGACATGGCGATAATCATCAACATAGATGTCATGATGGCGAAACGAAAGATGTCACTCGGCGAGCTCGCCGAGCGGGTCGATATCACCCCGGCCAACCTTTCCATTCTCAAGAACGGCAAGGCCAAGGCGATCCGCTTTTCAACGCTGGAAGCCATTTGCCGCGAACTGAACTGCCAGCCGGGCGACATCATCGAATACCGACCGGAAGAAACAACCGAATGACAACGCAATACAAATAATTTCACCCAAAATCAATTAACAATCATTTTATGAAAAGGTTCATTCTTTTACTTGTCACGCTGTTCGCAATGACGAATGTCATGGCGCAACTACAGCCTGACATGCCGATTCCCGCCGATAAGGAGGTGCGCGTCGGACGACTCGAAAACGGCATGACGTACTACATCCGTCACAACGAAAAACCCAAGGGACAGGCATCTTTCTACATTTTCCACCACGTAGGAGCTGTCCAGGAGGAAGATTCCCAACAGGGCCTCGCCCACTTCCTCGAACACATGGCCTTCAACGGCACCAAGAACCTGCCGGGCAAAAAGATGATAGAATATCTGGAGCGTAACGGCGTCAAATTCGGTGCGGACCTGAATGCCTACACCTCTTACGATGAAACATGCTACAACCTGGACAATGTGCCCACAGCAAACCCTGCGACGATCGACACCGCACTGCTGATCCTGCACGACTGGTCGCAGTTCATCAGTCTGGAGCCTCAGGAGATCAACAACGAACGCGGCGTAATCATGGAGGAGCTGCGCACCCGCGACGGAGCTGGATGGCGCGCCATGGTACGACGCAACGCCGCCGTCAACAGAGGCTCGAAATACGAGCACCGCAACGTAATCGGCTATCTGGACGGTCTGAAGAGTTTCGACCATAAAGCCTTGTACGACTTCTACAAAACGTGGTATCGCCCGGAATACCAGGCGATCGTCATAGTCGGCGATATCGACGTCGATCGGATCGAAAACAAGATCAAAACCCTGATGGCGGATATTCCGGTTTCCCCTGCAGATGCCCCGCAGAAAGAGGCTTACCTAGTTCCTGAAAACGAAGAACCCATCGTCAGCATCTTTTCCGATCCCGAAATGACGGCTTCGGTCATGCAGCTCTTCATCAAACGACCCGCTCTCCCCAAGCAATACAACAACCTGATAATTAGCCAAATGTACGATGTACTCAACTCCTACACAAGTGCCATGGCGAACGACCGTATGAATGAAATCGCCATGCAGCCCGATGCTCCGTTCCTGAGTGCCGGGATGGATTCAGGCAACATACTGGGAGTGAATCCGACCCAAGATCTCACGATGGTCGCCGTACAAACTCGAGACGGAGAGTTGCTCTGCGGTTACAAAGCTATCCTCGAAGAGATGGAAAAGATGAAGCGTTACGGCTTTACACAGAGCGAATTCGATCGTACGAAAGCTGAATTCCTGCGTCAGGCCGAGGCTACCTATGCCAATCGGAACGACCTTACGAACGGACAATATGTTCAAACCTACCTGGCGAATTACAAGAAAAATACCGCTATGGCAGATGCCGAAACGCAGTACAACCTCGACAAACAATACCTCGAAGCATTGACCCTCGACGATGTGAATGCTTGGGTAAAACAACTTCTGACACCTGAAAACCAGGTTATCACCGTCGAAGTACCGAAGAAAGAGGGACTGACCGAGCCGACCGAAGCCGAACTTCTGGCCATCCGCAGCGAGGTCATGGCATCCGACGTCGAGGCTTACCAGGACAATACCGTCAGCGAGCCTCTGATCCCCGCAGATATCAAGCTGAAAGGCTCGCCCGTGAAAAAGACCGCATACAACGAGGATCTCGGAACGACCGAATGGATTCTCAAGAACGGTGTGAAGATCATCGTCAAACCGACCCAACTCAAGGCGGACGAAGTCCTGCTGCAGGTACAGGCTGACGGCGGGATGTCGCAGCTTGCCGATACTGAGGTGAAGGAGGGTGAATTCCTTCCGGTCATCGCGGCCCAGTCGGGGGTGGGCAAATTCTCTGCAATCGAACTGAACAAGCAGCTCGCAGGCAAGAAAGCCGGAATCAACCTGTACGTCAATAACTACAGCAACGGTATGAGCGGTTACTGCTCGCCCAAAGACATCGAAACGATGCTCCAACTGCTCTACCAGAACTTCACAAGTCCCCGCTTCTCGGAGGAGGATTTCAACACGACGATGGACAGCTACAAGGCATACGTCCAGAACCTGACCTCGAATCCCGACTACATCATGCAGATAGAAACGATCAAAACGCTTTACAGCGACAATCCGCGTCAGCAGCCGCTGACGATCGAGGCCCTGGAAAGCATCTCGTTCGAAAATCTGCCGAAAACCTTCAAAACGCTCTACCCGGGTGCGAACAGCTTTACGTTCACCTTCGTAGGCAACGTGGATTTGGAAACGTTGAAGCCGTTGGTCGAGAAATATATCGGTTCGATTCCCACCTCGAAACACGTGCTTAAGTTCACGGACGACAAACTCCGCACAGCCAAAGGCAAGGTCGTGAACGACTTCCGCACCCCGATGCTGCAGCCGAAAGTTTCGGAGTTCCTGCTCTTCTCGAGCGATGCGGACTACACGCTGCGCAACAAGCAAACCATGTTGCTGCTCAACATGGCTCTAAACAACCGTTACCTGAAATCCATCCGCGAGGAGAAAGGCGGCACGTACGGAGTACAGGTAAGCTATACTCTCTCGTATCGTCCCGAAAAACAGGCCCTCCTGCAAATACAGTTCGACACCAACGAGGAGATGGCCGACGAACTCGTGCCGATCGTTTTCGATGAAATCGAGAAAATCGCGACTGAAGGACCGGAAGCCAAAGACATCAACGACTCCCGCGAATACTTGGTCAAGCAATTCAAGAATACGCTCGAAAATAACGGCACCTGGTTCGGGTTGATCGACGACTACAACCGTCACAAGCAGAATCTGCTCGCCGACTACGAAAAGACCCTGAACAGCATCACTTACGACGAGATCCGCGACCTGGCGAAGAAGCTCCTCGACAGCGGCAACGTAATACAGGTCACCATGCGTCCCGAAGCTCAACCCGAAACAGATGAATAATCATCAATAACAGGTTTTATTCACTACTACCCCCGAACTCTCACCGGTTCGGGGGTTTTCTTTGGTTTCGGACTCCTGTTCACGGATGTTTCCTTTTCCGCTCCTATCTGCAATGCAGGAAGATCGTCCACGCACAGGAATCGTATCCGTTTCCGGAAAACAGACGCGGAACCAAACTCCACGAACGACGTTATGTCATACCCCGCCATGCTTTCCGATTCCGCACTTCGCATCGAATTCTCCGTTTCGGCGACGCTCTTCCGTTTGCGGACAGCTCTCTGCCGATCACGTTGCCCCTTCCCGGCAGTCGGAATCGCATTATGCGGACAGCAGGTCCCCCGGTGCGACAGCCTGCCAACTTGCAGCAAAAGAACGATCCGAACAATGTCTTGCTTTTTTCGGACATACGGCAACCGGCTCCCCGGCAGGCAGGAAAAACAGTAACGGGACAAGATCATGCGCTCCGACTTCCGCGCACTGCTCTTCCCTGAAATTTACGCCTCATAAGACCGGAGGCAGCTCCTTCGCGGACAATACGAGCGGAATCGCAACCGCATAAAGAATAAAAAACGGGCCTCATCAAAAAGATGAGGCCCGGCGATTTCAACTGCAAACTGCGGCTATTTCGAAGTCACGACCACGTCGGACGCCTTGTTCAGCAACAACTGATAGGCCGCCGTCGCATCGCTGCCCTGCGAAAACTTGGTATAGATCGCGGTAATGTTCACCACGGAACCGTCCGCAGGTATTTTCTCGTCACGGAAACGGCAATAACCGCTCGAACGTACGACATAATTGCCTGCGAGGGTGTTGATGTCGCCATAGGTGAACCAGGCAGAGCCATAATAGAACGTACTCTCGTGCGTAAGCTCATCGACCCGCTTCGTCGCCCAGGTAGCCCAATCGTTGATATCGGTCCAACCCGGAGAATTCACATCGTAGGAGGTACTGTTGGCGAAGTAGTTGGGGAATGTATTTTTATACCCCCAGCCGGCCTTGCCGAACTTGCTTTCCAACCCTTCGAAACGGATCAAACGCCCCAGCGACTCATCCGTCAGCGTCGAATAGGAAGCGGGAGTAACCACCAAAGTATCGGCCGCCGTCAAGCCGATCAATTCGCCGAGCTTGACATGCTCTTCCAAGGTATTGCGATCCTCCATGTTACCGTTCGCATAATCGGAATTGGTCGATGCGACACCCACGCTGAGCATCGTGCGGTAATTTCCCAGCACCAGACCCTGCAAACGGATATAAACCAGGCGACCGGGAGCATAGGTAATGTAATATCCCGAAGTCACTTTGATTTCAATGGCCGACTGGCAGCTTTCATCGTACAGGTACATCGACTTATAGACGTTACCGGCCTGGTCGCTGGAAATGACTTTGCCCCGAATCACCAGGTCGTCGGTAATGGTCAGCGACTGGCCGATACCGCTGGTCCCGGGATAAGCCTCCTCGAAAATATCCTTCAGCTCCTTGATCGAAATGATTTTACTGTCGCTGAAGTCCGCATCCGTCCATACCTTCGCAGGAGCCGGCGTATCGAAATCGTTATAACAGCCGACGAAGAACAAACTTGCTGTCACCGCCAGAAATATGGTTGCTATTCTATTCATATTCTTCACAATATTAATTCGTTAAGCCGTTAGAAACGGAAATAGACATTCAGGTAGTAAGTCGTGCCGAACAGGTAGAAATACTTGGGAGCGAACTTCTGGTAGGAAGTGATCTCCTTGCCGGTCTTAATGCCCTGCACACGCATCTGCTCATAACCGCCGGTCTTGATATTTTGGTTGTTCAGGATGTTATTCACCTGCAAACTGAAGCCGAGCGTATAACGACGCTGAATGTAGAAATTCTTACCGATGCTCGCACTCAAGGTGTAGGCCGAATCGAACTTCTCCTGACTGCGCAGCTCCCGGATCTGTTCGTCCGTCATCGTAGGCAACAACACCTCGTCCGTACGGTAAAGCGGGTTCATCGACAGATACATATTGTTGTAATAGTTCAGATCGATCGATGCGTAGATGTTATGAGGACCGCGGTACGACAAACCGATATTCATAGCCGTCTGCGGAGTGCTCTCCACGCGCATATCCTTCCAATAGACCGTACCGGAGTTCAGCGGCTCGGCGCTGTTGTCGGCAATCTGCACGTAATTGGGATTCGACGTGTAAGTGTACTGACCCCAACTGATCGCACCGTTCAAAGACAAACCGTTGTAGATCGGAATCGAAGCGGCGACTTCCAGACCGAAATACTGCTCGTCGATACCGCTCAAGGCGAAATTGGTATAGGTCTTCAGCACGTCATCGTAGAAGGAGATCACCTTCGAACGGTCGTTCACCTTCGTATAATAACCGGAAACACGGAGTTTATAATCGCCGTAACGCAGGTTGTACGAAGCGTCGATGCCGTAAACCTTCTCCGTCGTAAGCCCCGGAGTTACCGAATTACGCGTACGGGGCGAAACGAAGGCCGACTGGAACGCAGGAGCATTCTGCATCGCCACGGCGTTGAGTTCGAAAGTATGGTTGGCATTGATGACATAGTCGAAATTACCTTTGGCCTTATATACGAAATATTCGAGTTTCTCCGATTTGCCCTTCGAATTATCCGGGAAGAGACCCTTGCGCCAAAGACCTTCGCGCCACATCGAAAGTCCGCCGAGCTCGGCGCCCAACTTCATGCCGAAACCGCCGAAACGGGTGGCATAAGTAGCCCATACACCGCCGGAACGCAGATGCGCCTTGTAGTTGTAGCTGAACTTGTCGCCCTCTCTGACGGCTCTTGCATGACCGTACTGGTTATAATAATCCATATCGTTCTGCGCCATGATCGGATCGCCGAAGTCGCGCTGTGCGAATTTATCGACGTCCACGTAATAGTCGCCGCCGAGCAGATCCTTCACCTCGTCGTAGTACCACGTGCGGTTGATGCGGACGTTGGCTCCGGCCGTCAGACGGGAGTTATCCTTATAGATTCGGCTGATCTGCGCGGCGAGGTTCCAGTCCAACTGGTCGGTATGGCGCTCCTCGATGATATAGTTCGAACGGGCGCCGGGACCGTATATCGCTTCATCCTCGGCATTGCGGAAATTCATGTTGGTCTGGTACATTTCGTCCCAGTCGAAGTGGCGGATATTACCCACGTTGCGCATCCACTGATCCGCCAGACTGGCCGCAGCCATCGAAGCGGCCTCCAGGTCGGTAGCGTTCAGCAACTTGTAGCTCGGCATATAGCGGTAATAATCGGGACGGGGGTCTGCACCGTCGTACCACGTCAGCGCCGAATAACCGTTCTTACCGAAACGGAACGAAGTGGCCAGGTTGAACTGGGTATGCTCATTGGGATCGAACGTATAGTTGATCATAGCGATCGGCTCGTGGCTGTTACGCACGCGCGCATTACGCATCTTGCCGTCCTGGTAGCCCCAGTTGGGGTTGTAATAGTTGTTGCCGACCAGATCGTAAGCCTCCTGCGTGGAAGCCTGCTGCGCACCGCGCTCGGTGGGAGCACCCATAATCGTGAAGCCCAACCGGTGACGCGAATTGAAAATCTTCTCGGCCGAAGCGAAATATCCGTAGGAGTTGTAATAGACGCCGTCCACGTAGGAGTTGCCGCCCTGACGGGTAGATACCGACAACGCATAGGACCAGCCGTTGTCCAGCAGACCCGAGCCATAGGTCACCATGGCACGGAAGCGATACATCGAATTGGCGTTCACCAGACTCACGCGAAGGCCCTGGCGCACCTGCGAAGCACGGGCGTTGATGTTGGTCGTACCGCCGATGCTACCCACGCCGTAATCCGACATGACCGAACCGTTGGTGATCTCCTGGTTGCGCGTAGCGTCGTTCAGACCGCTCCACAACGACCAGGGCGTATAGCCCGTCATAGCGTCGTTGAAGCGAATACCGTTCAGGTAAACGTCCGAATACTGCGAATCGTAACCACGCACGTTGAAACGCATCTCGCTGAACCGGTAGGAAGCGATGTTGTTAAAAACGTCCTTCGAAGCCGAAAGGGACGAAGGCAGCGACTGCGCATCGTTGCCGCTCTCGGTGTCGAACTCTGCGAAGATCGAATCGTCCATTACGGTCGAAAGCACTTCGGGGACCAGAATCACCGTATTGATGTCGCGCACCATCTTGTCCACGCGCACCACGAGCGTCAAAGGCTCGAATTCGGGAGCCTCGAACTGCAACGTATATTCGCCGGGCTCGACATTCTCGATCACGAAACCACCTCGGCCGTCGGTCGTGGCAGTCATTTCACCGGGAGTGACCGAAACCTTCACCCCGTCCACCGCGACACGTCCCTCGCGGGAAACGACCTTACCCTTGATACCGCCGCTCTGAGCGAACGCAGTCAGCGACATCAGGGTAAATACAAAAATTAGTAAACTTTTTATTTTCATATCCTTTCAAGTTAAGGTATTTATTTACCGATGTAGATATAAACGGGGAAGTGGTCGCTGTAACCGCCCTGGAAATTGTTTCCGACGTACGTGCGCAAAGGATAGCCTTTGAACTGCCCCTCCCGCTGGATCATATAGTTACGCTTGAAGACATTCCCGTAGTACTTCGATCCCGGAGCCCGCACCAGACGCAACTCGCCGGGCTTCGCATTGACCAGGTTTTCCGACACTACGATATTGTCGAAGAGATTCCAGGCGTCGCCGTAAGCCAGCGTTCCCATACCGGCACGCAGCACGGCGTGGAACGGACTGAAGAAATCACCCGGCTGAAGCTCCTTCGTCTTGGGCTTGGCACCCAATCCTTCGAGCATGCTCTGATCGGTCGGATCGTCGTTGAAGTCGCCCATCGCCACGATCTTGGTCGCGGGATTGACCTTCAGGACAGAGTCGGCGATTCGGCGCATCTGCTCGCCGACGGCGATACGCTTGAACTCCGAAGCGTCCTTGCCGCCCAGACGCGAAGGCCAGTGAGCCACCATGAAGAAGAACGGTTCGCCGTCGATCGTACCCCACATGGTCGAAATATCGCGGGTCTTGAAATTCGGAAGCGAAGGAATCTGCGTGCGGATCGGTGCGCTGCCCTCCAGCTTGAAGACATCGGGACGGTACATAAAAGCGACGTCCACACCGCGAGCTTCGGGAGAGTCGTAGTGCGAAATCCGGTAATTGCCCGGAGCCATCTTCGGCGTAGCGATGATATCTTCGAGCACCGAGCGGTTCTCCACCTCCGATACGCCGATCACGATCGGATAATCCTTATCGATACCGGCAATGTCGAAAAGCACCTTTTCGGTATTACCCAACTTCTTCGCATACTTGACAGAATTCCATTTTTTAGGTCCTTCCGGCGTGAATTCGTCGTCATTGACCTCGGGATCGTTGATCGTATCGAAAAAGTTCTCCAAGTTGTAAAAGACCACCTTGTACGGTTTCTGCGCGAAACAGCAGGCTGCGAACAGTAAGGCCAGTAGTCCTGTAAAAATCAGTCGTTTTTTCATAAGTCAAATTAGTTTTGGATTCCCCATTGGCTCGGAGAGTTTTGTGCCTTTACGGATTCCGCAGCCGACTCGGGAATATTGGGAAAGAACGTAAAGCCGGTCTTCTTTTCAATCTCCGCCACGCTCATGCAAATGGACGCAGGCGGCTGAATATCGCCGTAGCTCTTCTGATCCACCCAAAATCCGATCGCCTTCAATTCATCGGCCGAACAATCCGCGATACGTTTACCGGTCGTACCGGTGCGCGTGCGAAGCAATACCTTGAAATAATTCGTCGGGACCGGACAAACTTTCCCGTCACGGTCGGTCGTCGTCGTATTGGTATTGGCATAATAGCAACCGGTCACCACATAAAGCGTGTCGTTGCATATCTGCGCACGCACCTTGGCTTCGAGATTGGCCCACATATCCTGGTTGAGCCGGTTGAGCTGCGGCGTCATATTGGTCGCATAAAACGTCTGGAGATTCAACTCCCGCGTAGCCGTACGGTCCGCCGAAGGGAGCTGATGTCCCCGGTCGTAACTGCCCCGATAGGAACCGGCCGCGAGGTTGGGCTGCCAGGAATAATCGACCTTCGGATCGTACTGAAAATCGTCGGTACGGTCTATCGACCCCCTATATACCGAATGCAGCGGATAAGCCACCCAATGCGCCACATGGAGCGTTTTGTCGTAGCAGAACGAATAGTTGCGCACGGTGCGGTTATTGAGCGAAGCGAAGTGGCTGACGTAAACGAAATTCTCATCGACTCGCTTTTCCGGCAATTCGGCCCAGGCCTTCGCATGACCTTCATCGTAGGGATCGTTGGTCGAAGAGGCCGAAAACTGCGTCAGCACGAGCACCTGCGGCTCACCGCCGAAAAATTCGAATTCGATGGTCGCCGAACGTTCCCCGCTCCCGGTATTCGCCGTGTAATAGACGTCCAGGATATTGCTGATGTTCGAACTCTGTACGGTGCCCTCCTTCACGAGGACCGTCGGATCGTTGAGCCTGAACGAGCACCAAGCACCTCCGTCCTTGATTTCGGCACGCCATCCGGCGCCGACAGGTCCCTCAATCTGTATGGCGGCCGAACCCTCCGCAGCTCCGACCGTCGAAGAGGTCCGCCATACGGCAGAACCCGAAAAATCGTCCGTATCGTCGCCGCAAGCTACGACAGAGAGCGCAATCATCGTCAGGAACAGCCATTTCCATCCCTTCTCACAATATCTGAACATCGACATCATCGGTAAACTATAAAAACTATCCGAGAAACCAAACTCTTGGAGGGGATAATCCCTCCAAGAGTTTGAATTTTCAAAATTAGAAACTAATTCTTTTTGAAGAAATAAATTCCGTGCTTACCCTGCGTAGCGCTCTGATAACCACGAATCATCGTCTTGAAAGAACTATCTACCGTCTGCAACGAACAACCGCCATTTGCTGCAACCAACCGGGACTCACCGTCTTTATCAACCATTGAGAATACCCATTCCGCAGGGTCGGCTCCCAATGACAATGAACGGCTCTTGGAACCGGAAGCCAAATACTGTCCGTTACACTTGATATAATATGTATTGGACTTACCATCAACTGCGACAAGTTCCATTTCAGCAGGAGAATTAGTCACATTAGCATCTATCTTGGTTAATTCCCCGTTTGCAAACGTCATTTGAAGCGTTTCGCAATCTGTTTTACCATTTCCGGTTATCATTTCACCGGTCCAAACTCCATAATAATCTTCTGCTGCAGGATTCGGTTCTGTAGTAGAACCGGACTGAGCCTCACCTTTGGCACGGAATCCGGCCATAAGGAATGTTCCAGCAGTAAGGTTCGACAGATTGTCGATCAGCGTATAAGTACCACTGCCTTCGCCGCCGGTACCGAGCAACGTAACCGGCACGGTCTTGGTACTGCCGGCAAGGGTAATTGTCAGCGTCTGATTAACGGGCGACGTACCGGTGTTGGCCTCGGCCGTGACCGTCACGGTCAAGCCATCGACCGTAGCGCTCAGGGGAGGGGTCAGTCCGCTTACACTAAGTTGGTTGTCACCCTGGTTGAGTACAGAAACCGTAAGAACTTGGTCTCCGCCAGTAGCCGGAATCGAAACGCTGGCCGGAGTTACCCCCGTAATCATCGGGGTCGAACTGTCGCTGAAAGCGGCCACGTCGTCCAGATTGCGCGGAACGAGCTGGGAATTATTCTTATATACGGCAGCCAGACCGGAGATATTGCCCGAACCAGCCTTAAAAGGTACGTCGAGGAACACGCTCGGGTTCTTTTCATCGCTCTGCTTGCAGAATACGGTGAAATTGGCTCCATCGGCAGTGAAAGTATGCGAAGAGAGTGCGCTGGCGCTCGCCCAAACACCTGCCTGGGCAACCGACGCATTGGCGATCGTCACGGCCATACCCTGATATTTCGCCAGATCCGCAGCAGCGATCGTCGCCGTAGGAATCGAAGTCACCGTACCGGTCTTCTCGACCTTGCACCAGGTCGCTTCCCTGTCGCCCGTCACTTCGTACATACCATTGTAATTCTTTACCTTGGCAAGCCCCTTATAGAGGGTTACGCGCACCTTGTCGCCTTTGTTCAGACCAAGTGTCGAAGGTTCTACCTGACTGCCGTAGAGCGTGATGCCGTTACCGGCCTCCGTCGCATTCTCGGTAGCGAGGATCAGGTTGTTGAAGGTATAATTGGCACCGGCCACATCGTTCATCACCACAGCGTCCAGATAGCGATCTGCATTGGCATCCACCGGAGCCTCCGTATCAGTCATCTGTGCGATCAGCTCGGGAATGGTAATGGCCGTAGCCTCACCCGGATCGGGCGGCACCACACCGCCTTCGAGATCGACCTCCTGACCGCCGTTGCCCTCGACGAGTTGTACGTCATCGATTGCGAATACCGACGTCAGATCAGCCGTGAAACGGATCGAAAGCTGGCTGACAGCCTCCTTGAGCGTGAAATCTACGGCGAACTGGACCCAGTAAGGATCGGTCGTATCGCTGCCGCCGATCTTCTCGTAAGTCAGATTGCCCGACCAGTCGGTTCCGTTACCTACGGCAACGTGGAACGATTCGGGTTTGAAAATGTTGTCGTAAGTACCGCCGTTACTCTGCGAATAAGCACCGCCGAAGATGATCCGGTAGTTGGTCTTGCCCGCAGGCATCGTAATAGTGTTGATGTCGAAAGTCGCAGGTGCCGAACCGAAGAAAATCTTGTTCGAACCCGAAGCACCGTCGTAACCGCCGCTGAGCTTACCGGAAGTACGCACCGATACGTTCGCAGAGGTATAGGTCACCGTCGAATTACCCGTACCGGAAGCATTCTGCCATGCATCGGTCTGATCGAGGAACGGCCATTTATTATCAACCTTCTCGGCAGGCGTCTTGTCGAAATTGTTCTCGTAAATCGCATCGCCGCTCGGATCGGGAGGCACGACACCGCCGCCCGCCAGGTCGATCTCCTCGCCGCCGTTACCGGTCATCAGCGTGATATCGTCCAGACGGAACTTCGAAGATGCTTTCGCCTCGAACTTGATGTAAAGCGTCGAAGTCGCATTCTTGAGCGTAAAGTTCTTGGTTGCAAATACCCAGTAAGGATCGACCTGATCACCGTCGTTTACCTCGTAAGACAGCGGAGTATAGTCCGTTCCGTTCGCACTGAGATAAACCACGAAGTTGTCCTTGTTGAAATTATTGTCATTGTTATCACCGTCGTAATACTGTCCGCCGAAAGTCAGCTTCAGATTGGTCTGGTCGGAGGCGAGCGTTATGTCTTTAACCGTAAAGGTTGCCGGAGCCGAGCCGAAGAAGATCACGTTCGGGCCCGAAGCACCGTCATAAGCACCCGCGCTGCTCTTGCCGGAAGAACGAATCGAGGTGTTCGTACCCTCGTAAGAAACCTTCGAAGCACCCTCACCGGTGGTGTTCCAACCCGTGTAAGCCGAAACCAGAGGCTTATCATCAACGGCTTCGTTACCCGCCGTCTCGTTGAAAATAATCGTCGGCGGCACTACTTCGCCCTGAAGTACATTGACATCCTTCTGAATCAATGCGCCGTAGGAGTTGTAAACCTCGAAAGTCACTTTGGCAGACTGACCGATGTTCGAAGCGGGCACCGTAACGGTCACGGCAGCATCGCCCTCGCCTTCGGTAGCCGAAAGGCGCACCCAAGTCTGTTCGTCCTCGACGATAGCACGCCAGGGACGGTTCGTTTCAACGATAAAAGTACCGTTGTACTCATCTGCGGGCTGTCCCTCCGCATCGAACGTCAGGTTCTCCGGCGTGACGTTCAGATAGGGAGCGCCCATGTCGTCATTGTCGTCGGTACATCCCGCGAACACCGCCACGGCGAACACGGTCAATGCACTGAAGAGCAATTTCCAAATGCTACTCTTTTTCATAAACAATTAAATTTTAGAGTGATATAAAAATAGGTTAAAAATAACTTCATCGTCTTGCATATTTACTCAGGCCACTTATTCTTAAACTTTTTGTAAAAATACTATTTTTTCCTGTTTCGACAATAATTCGAACACTATTTTCGTATTACAATCCCGTTAAATCAAATATAACGACACACCGGATTTTTATTTCGTATCAAAAACCCCACCAAACCGTATTCTTTCCCGGCAAAATAAACACAAAAGGCGTGCAGCTGTCTCTTATACACATCTCCGAGCCCACGAGACTGCAGCTAAT
>ERZ1694997.459-NODE-459-length-20664-cov-6.565093_pt1 | contig 20664 bp, 13 predicted proteins | sample MGYA00581604_ERZ1694997 | MGnify/ENA primary metagenome ERZ1694997 (study PRJEB42213, sample SAMN07424279) | human gut metagenome | biome: ENVO:00009003; feature: ENVO:2100002; material: ENVO:00002003 | host: Homo sapiens | place: USA | collected 2014 ... | reverse complement strand
AGGGCGTTCTGGCCAAAGCTGGTGCGGTACTTCAGCCGACCGATCAGCTTGATCAGGTCGGGGTGCAGGCCGTGGATGCCCAGCTCCATCACCGCACGCTCGCCCTCGCGCTTCATCTGCAGTTCCAGATCGTGGCGGCACTTTTCCACCGTCTCCTCGATGCGGGCGGGGTGGATACGGCCATCGCCGATCAGGCGCTCCAGCGTCATGCGGGCCACCTCGCGGCGGGTCTGGTCGAAGGAGGACAGGGTAATGGCCTCCGGGGTATCGTCGATGATCAGATCCACGCCGGTAGCGGTCTCCAGTGCGCGGATGTTGCGGCCCTCGCGGCCAATGATGCGGCCCTTCATTTCATCGCTGGGCAGCGGCACCACGCTGACGGTGGTCTCGCTGCAATGGTCGGCAGCGCAGCGGCTGACGGCCTGTCCGATGAGGTTGCGGGCGATGTTATCGCAGTTTTCCTTCAGGTCGGTCTCGTAGGCGGCAACGCGCACGGCCTTTTCGTGGGTCAACTCCTCGTCCACCTTATGCAGCAGCACCTCGCGGGCGTCCTCCTGGCTCAAACCGGCCAGCGTTTCCAGACGCTCCATCTCCTTGGCGCGCAGAGCGTCGATCTCTGCCAGACGCTCCTCGGCCTCGGCAGCGCGCTTTTTCAGCTCTTCTTCCTTCTTTTCCAGCGCCTCGGTCTTGCGGTCCAGCGCTGTCTCCTTCTGGTCGATGCGGTTCTCCTGACGGCTGATCTCCGCACGGCGCTGCTTGATCTCCTTGTCGGCCTCTGCCTTCTGGGCATCGACCTCGGCTTTCAGACGGAAAGCCTCGTCCTTTGCTTCCAGAACCGCTTCCTTGCGCTTCTGGTCGGCGGTCTTGATCGCCTCGTTCACCAGCCGGGTAGCCTCGGCCTCGGCGCTGCCGATCTGGGCTTCGGCAGTCTTTTTACGGTTGTTGTAACCAATAAAATAGCCCGCAGCCACGCCGACAGCAGCAACGATCAAGGCCACGATCACTCCGATCGCGGTCATTGCGTTCACTCTCCTTTGTTTCAATTCAATGCAAAATTAAAAGCAGGAGACGCTGCGCAGCAGGACACGGGCAATGATATAGAAAGAGCTTTCAATGCAAAAAGTGACACCAAAACCATACGCACCACCCAAAACCGGCGGCACGGGCAAAAGCATACGGCTTTTCTCTTTACGGTTCCATTTTATATCAAACAGGCACACTTTGCCTGAAACGGGTACAGGGTCACACTGAAACCTGTGTACAGCGTCTTTGATTCCATACTACTAAATATAGTACGAAACATTTGCCCGCTTGTCAAGAGGAAAACCCTGCCCGCAGAACATTTTGTGCAGAAAAACAAAAATAAGATGGCCGAGGGGGTTCTCTCCTTCAAACCAAAAGGGCTGCCCCGGAGAACGGAGCAGCCCTTCTGGCTTATGATGAAAAGAAGAAAATGAAGGAGATGTCTTATTATTTGGCGGCTTTTTCGCCCTCCGGGAAGATGATCTTATTCACAAAGAAGAAGATGACCATGGAGATGCCGCCGTTGAGCACGGTGGTGCCGATGTTGTAGATGAAGTCCGGTACCAGCAGACCGGCCACCGCCACCCAGATGCAGTTGATGGAGTTGACGATGCAGGTGATGATGCAGAAGGCCAGCACATACCAGCCGATCTGTTTTGCCAGATTGCCCTTGCTGCGGAACACAAAATTGCGCTGGATGGGGAAGTTGATGCACTCGCCGATGACCATGGCGATCATGTAGGCGCAGAAGTAGGGCAGACCGCCGTGGGCGGCATCATAGCCGAGGATGTTCCACTTGAAGGTCTCGCCGAACAGGGTAATGTCGATGCCCGGCCAGCCGAAATCCACCACCGGCAGGCTTGCAAAGGCCTTGGGCAGGAACTGCAGCAGCAGGTACTTGAACACCGTGATGAGGTTGGACACGATGACGAATAGGCCGCCCTCACGCACCCACTTGGCAGCGGCGGGGTGCTTTGCCGCGAAGTTATTCCAGAAATTCATAGCCTGCTTCCTTTCAGCTGTTTTTCAAGCGCTCTTCCATGCGGCTGTTCAGCACGAGGTTCTTCACGGCCTCAAAAATCACCCGCACAAGACCGATGATCCAGAAGCCCTGCAGCTCCATCACGATGCCGTCCACCATGCCCATGCTGATAGCGCCGTTGGTCATTTTGGACAGCGCACGCAGAGGCATATTGTACTGGAACAGGATGTTCAGGTCGGGCTTGCCCTTTTTGATGCTGCGGCGCAGCAGGGTGCCCAGCACCGCAGCCGCCAGCCAGCCGATGGGGCTGCGTCCGTGCCCCATCTCGCCCAGCGTCATGTTGCGGTCGATGTGCACCTTGTTCTCCGGGATGGGACGGCCCAGCAGCGCCTCAAACTCCGCGTCCGGCACCTTCTGCACCTGCGCAGTGCGGTAATGCTCCAGATTTTTGCCCGCGTAGGGGTCGGGTGCGCCGGTGCCCGCCACCGTGACAGCGGCAGTCAGACGGATATCGACGCTGGAAGCGCCCACCAGCAGCTGATAGCTGCCGCCCTCCACCTCCCAGCGGTCGGTCTTGACGTTCCAGTAGCGGAACGCCTTATCGTCCAGCGGGATGGTGACGGTCTTGCTCTCTCCGGCTTCCAGCTGCACCTTGGCAAAGCCCTTCAGCTCCTTGGCAGGGCGGAAAACTTTTGCATCCGGCTTTGCCACATACAGCTGCACCACCTCGGCACCTGCACAGCTGCCGGTGTTGGTGACAGTCAGGGTCACGCCCTTTTCGTCTGCTTTCAGGTCACTGTACGCAAAGCTGGTATAGCTCAGGCCGTAGCCGAAGGGGAAGGCGGTGGGCACACCGGCGGTGTCGTAGTAGCGGTAGCCCACATACAGTCCCTCGCGGTACTCCACGGTGGGACCGTCGCCGCCGAAATGCTCCTTTGCGGGGGTGTCGGCGTAGCTGCGCGCCCAAGTCTCAGCCAGCTTACCGCAGGGGTTCTGCGCGCCGGTGAGCACCTCGACCAGTGCGCCTGCACCGGCCTGACCGCCCAGACAGCCGTAGACCAGCGCCTTGCAGTCCTTGACCCAATCGCTTTCCAGCGAGGAGCCTGCACTCAGCAGCACCACCACGTTGGGGTTTGCCGCCGCCACAGCCGCCAGCAGTTCCAGCTGGTTTTCTGCCAGCTTCATGTCGGCGCGGTCGATGCCCTCGCTCTCCTTGATCTCGTCCAGACCCATGCACAGCAGCACTACATTGGCGTTCTTTGCCAGCAGCACCGCCTCGGCCTTCAGTGCCTCATCGGGCTTGCCCTGCCGGTCAAAGCCCTTGGCGTAGCCGACGCTGTTCAGGCCGCTTTCGGCAAGGCAGTCCAGAAAGGAATCCACCTTGATGGAGTTGACGGCGCTGGAGCCTGCACCCTGATAGCGGGGTGTCTGAGCAAAGTCGCCGATGACCGCCACCTTCTCCCCCTTTGCAAGGGGCAGCAGGCCGTTTTCGTTCTTCAGCAGCACGATGCTCTGGGCAGCAGCCCGGCGTGCCAGTGCGTGGTGGGCGTCGGCATCGAACTTGCCGGGTGCGGCGTCCACCGCCGCCTTGGTGGTGAACACCAGTTCCAGCAGCTCCTCCAGCCGGGCGTCCACGTCCGCTTCGGTGATCTTGCCGGTCTGCACCGCTTTCATCAGTTCCCGGATGGCGTCCCCGCCGGGGGCGGGCATTTCCAGCGTAGAGCCGTTCTTTACGCCAAGGGCGTGGTCGTTGCTGCCGCCCCAGTCGGTGACCACTGCGCCGTCAAAGCCCCAGTCCTTGCGCAGGATATCCATGAGCAGGTGGGTGTTCTCGTTGGCGTAGGTGCCGTTGACAAGGTTATAGGCGGACATGATGGTCTTAGGCTGCGCTTCCTTGACCACCATCTCGAAGCCGGTCAGGTAAATTTCCCGCAGGGTGCGCTCGTCCACGATGGAATCCGAGGCCATGCGGCGCAGCTCCTGACTGTTCACCGCAAAGTGCTTGGGACAGGCGGCAATGCCGTTTTTCTGGATGCCGCGGACGTAGGCCGCAGCCATCTTACCGGCAAGGTAGGGGTCCTCCGAGAAATACTCGAAGTTGCGGCCGCACAGGGGGCTGCGCTTGATGTTCAGGCCGGGGCCCAGCAGCACCGACACGCCCTGTGCCGCTGCTTCTTCGCCCATGGCTGCGCCCACAGCCTCGCCCAGTGCGGGGTCCCAGCTGTTGGCAACGGTAGCCGAGGTGGGGAAGCAGGTGGCAGGCACACTGGGGTTCAGGCCCAGATGGTCAGCCGCGCCCGCCTGCTTGCGCACGCCGTTGGGGCCGTCCGACAGGGTAATGGCCGGGATGCCCTTGCCCGGCAGCGCCCGGGTGGTGAACACCGTGCCGCCGCTCAGCAGGGCGCATTTTTGTTCCAGGCTCAGGCTGTTGATGATATCTGTGTGTTTCATGGCATTTTCCTCTTTGCCTTTTCAAATCCAGAAAAGGCCCGCTGTTTTTACGCAGCGGGCCTTTGGTCTGGTTTCAGTTCAGGTGCTGCAAACGTTCAGAGCGTCTTGCCCTAGATCAGGCGTTGACTTCCTCTTCCTTGCGCTTTTTGTAGCCCTTGAGGGTCTTGACTTCCAGCGTCACGAACAGCAGAGCCACCAGAACATCGGCACCGATCAGGACGATCTGCCACTTTGCCATACCGGGGTTCAGGTTCTCCTCTGCGTATGCACGGCTGTTGACCACGGTGTAGAGGATGTTCTTTGCGGACTCGCGCAGGGCCTGCTTGCTGCTGTTGGTCAGCACGGTCACGGTGTTGAAGTCGTTGCCGGTGGTGCAGAGCATCAGGTCGTTGCCGTTGCGGACGCACTGGTCAGCAGTCATGTAGCCGGAGACGCCGAAGTAGTCTGTCTCGACGAAGCCCACGAAGCCCCACTCGCCGCGCAGGACGTTCTTCAGCAGCTCCTTGCAGCCGCCAGTCCAGCGGGTGCCGATGTAGTTGAAGGAAGACATGACCGCGTGGCAGTCTGCATCCTTGACGGAGATCTCGAAGGGCTTGAGGTAGATCTCGCGGATGGCCTGCTCGTTGGACCAAGTGCAGAGCATACCGCAGCGGTTGGTCTCCTGATCGTTCAGAGCAAAGTGCTTCATGAAGGCGTAGACGCCCTGCTCCTGAGAGCCCATGATGGCATTGGCAGCCATTGCGCCGGACAGCACGCCGTCCTCAGAGTAGTACTCGAAGTTACGGCCTGCGAAAGCGGAGCGGTGGATGTTCATAGCCGGTGCGTACCAGCCGGAAACGTCCATGTCGTCCGCCATCTTGCCGATGGAGGTGCCGAAGTCGTGTGCCAGATCGGTGTTCCAGGTAGCTGCGATCATCACAGCGGAGGGGAAGCCGATGGAGCCCTGCTGGGTGAAGTTGTTGTTGATGGAGGCGGGGCCGTCGCAGTCGATGGCCTGAACCTTACCAATAGAGGAAACGGCAACGGACTGGTAGCCGCCCAGAGCGATCAGGCTGTCCATATCGGATACGATCAGCTGATCGAGGAAGGTATCCCACTGGGCGTCGTTGTAATCCACGCCCACCATGTCCTTCAGCTTCAGGCCGTTCTTGGCACCGGTGGTGGGAGCCACATCGTCGGCGTTGTTGAAGTCCTCGGGGTTCCAGTTGGAGTTGTTGTAGAAGGTTGCCTTAGCCTCTGCCGGCAGTTCAAAGTCTGCGGGAGCAGCGGTAGCCTCGGCGTAGTTCGCAAAGCCGTCGGCGCGGGACAGGTAGGTCACATTGCCCTCGGCAAAGTCGAACTTGTTGTCGGCGACCTCCACATCGCTCTCACGCTTGTTGGAAGCGTCGTAGACGATGTCGGAAGCCACGTTGTAGACCTTGGAGTCCAGAACGGTGTGGGAATCGGCGTTGATGCTGATGACGTAATCGCCCTTTTCCAGCACATAGCAGCCCTTGCCGTAGGTATCGTAGGAGGCCATATCCTCGGCCTTGAAGGTAACGGTGACGTTCTCGGAAGCACCGGGAGCCAGCTCGGAAGTCTTTGCAAAGCCGATCAGGTTTGCAGAAGCCTTCTCGATGCCGCCGTTTGTGTACGGAGGATTATAGTAGACCTCCACGACTTCCTTACCGGAGGCAGAACCGGTGTTGGTGACGGTGACATCCACAGTGATGGTGCCGTCAGCCTCGGTAACGCTGTTCAGGGTCTGGGTGAAGGTGGTGTAGCTCAGGCCACGGCCGAAGGGATACACCACAGTCTTGTCGTAGTCGATGAGGCCCTCTGCGGCAGCAGTCTCGTAGAACTTGTAGCCCACATAGATGCCCTCAACATAGTTGACAAAGGCGGGGATGGTATCAGCACCAAAGGAACTGGCCTTGAACTCGTCCATGTTGGTGTAGGTGAAGTTGCCAAAGTTGTTCGCGGTGGGGGTCTGGGTCAGGTCGTACACAAAGGTATCAATGGTACGGCCGGAGGGGTTCACATCACCGCAGAGGATGGAGCCCAGTGCGTTGAAGCCGCTCTGACCGGTGCCTGCGCACCAGACAACGCTCTTGATCTGGCTGTAATCCTTGACCCAGCCCAGCTCCATGGCGTTGGCGCCGTTGTAGACCACAACGACCTTATCAAAGTTCTTGCAGACCAGATCGATCATGTCCTTCTCGGTCTTGGACAGCTGCAGGTAGTGGTCGCCGGGCTCAAAGTCGTTGTAGCTGTGGCCTGCGTCGTAGGTGACCTGAGACACATCGGTGGGCAGGTCAGCACCTTCGCCGCCCACGCGGGTGATGACGACCATGGCGGTATCAGAGAAAGCCTTGGCGTTGTTCATCATCTCGTCGGTGTACTGTGCAGCCTCCGGCTCCGGCAGGGTCCAGTCCTGAGAGAACATGCCCACCTCCGGGCGGTCTGCACGGTAGGAGGTGTAGAAGTCGCTCAGCTCGGTGTTCAGCTCAAAGCCGGCATTCTTCAGGCCCTCCAGCAGGGTGACGGTGGGATAAGCATCGGACAGTGCACCGGAACCAGTGCCGCCGTAGCAGGGGTTGGTGGAAGCCCAGCCAAAGACGTTCAGCTTGCTGTTCTTGGCCATGGGCAGGGTGCCGTCGTTATCCAGCAGAACAATGCCCTCATCGGCAATGTTCTCGCACAGCTGGGTAGCGGATGCCACGTTCTCCTCGCTGACCTTGCCGCCGCCGGTGGCAAGGGTGACCATGGAGTACATGGGGCCGGTCAGGATCAGGTTCACGGTGATAGCCAGCGCCAGCACCATGCCCAGACCCGCCTGCCAGCGGATCAGATACTTTTTGGACTTGCTCTGCTTACGGCAGGCGATCATGACTGCGATCAGCAGAACTGCTACGACACCAAAGCCGATCAACTGCGATTTGATCGAGTTGAGAACCTTGATGACGTCATCCATATTGATGGACAACATAGTTTTCTCCTCCTTGTTTTGTCGAATCGGACAACGGCAGGGGACACCCCTGCCAGCTTGATTTTATGATACCAGAACTTGACGGAGAATTTTCAGTTTGTTCACAATCTGTCGTTTTGGGTACACAATTTGCAAAAGTTACAATAAGGTTTCAAATTTTATTGTGCTAATACACAAATATCACCGCATTGCATTTGTGCACCTTGCTAAATACAAAAAACGGCAGGGGATACCTGCCGTAAAAATATTATTGCTTTTGGGGCAGCGGAAATAAGATCCGCAGGGTGCACCAGTTGTTTTCCCAGTGCATCGTCATGCTGCCGCCGTGCTGCCCGACGGTGGTGCGGACGCTTTTCAGGTCCGACCCCTGCTGCGGCAGACCGTCCGCATCCAGTGCGGGGGCGGCCTCTGTATAATGCTCGAACCGCAGCATGGCAAAACCGCCCTGACTGTACACCGCCACCTTGATGAGCCGCTTTTCGGGGTCCGGCTCGGCGCGGACGGCGGCAATGGCGTTGTCCAGCGCCACGCCCACGATGGTGCACAGCTCCCGGATGGTGAGAAAGCCCAGCATCCTGCCGTCCGCTACGCTGGTGATGGTGATATTCTCCTGCTGGCATTCCATGGTCTTGGCGGTGAGCAGGGTATCCAGCACCGGGTTGCCGGTCTTGTTCTCGGCCTCGTACTGGCGGATGTTCTGCTCCATGGCGGCAATGGCGGCGTTCTGCTTGGTCTGGTCCTGCTCCTCCCGGATGCGGGCAAGCTGGACTTTCAGTTCATGGTACCGCCGGTTGATGAGGTTGATGCCCTCCTTGCTGCGCTTGTACTGCTCGTACTGGCGGTGCAACACCTCGTCCATGGCGGCAAGCTCACTGTGCAAAGCGTTCTCCTGCAGCTGCTCGTGCTGCACAGATAAGATCAGCACGCCGGAAAAATCCACCAGAGTGCGGATGGAAAAAATGCTCATATTGATCTCGCTGCCGGGCAAAAAGCCCAGATTGCTCACCGCAAAAGCGGTCAGCGCCAGCATGACCGCTGTCAGGGCGGCGCTGCCGCCGATCTGTAAGTGCCCGGCGGGCTGGGGACGGCGGTGCTGCAGATAGCACATAATGCCGAACAGCGTCCCATACACCAGCGCCAGCAGCAGCAAAGACAGCGGCTCCCATGGGCCGCGGGCGGGCCAGAGGGCGCAGTGCAGCTGCCACTCCACGCTGGCGGCAAGCTCTGCCAGAATAAACGCCCGGGCGCAGTGATACCCGGCTTCCAGCAGAGTAATGCTCCACACGCCCCATAAATATAAGTAAGAAAGCCCGATGGCCGCTGCCATGCAGGGGATCCAGAGCCCGCCGGGCACGTTGCCCGTCAGCCCCAGAAAGGCCGACAGCACCGCCGCCCACAGCAGGGTGATGCCCCCGGTGACCGCCTTGGAAAAGCGGGGCGCAAGCGCCGGGGTGAACAGCAGCACCGCCAGACACTCGGCAAGGGCGGTGTACAGCCGGGGGATATCCGGCAGCGCGGTCATGAGCCTTCACCTCCGATGTAGTCGGTCAGGGCGGCAAGAAAGGCCTTGCGCTTGGGGCGGCTGATCTGCAGCTCATAGGGTCCCACCTGCACCGTGTTCTGCTGCACCGCCTGCACCTGCGCCAGATTTACCAGATAGCCGCTGTTGCAGCGGGCAAAGGGGCAGTCTGCCAGCTTTTCCTCAAAGGCCTTGAGGGTGCCGGGGGCGGAAAAATCGCCCTCATCGGTATAAAAATGCACCCGGTGCCCCTCGCTTTCCAGATAATAGATGCTTGCGGTGTCCAGCCGGCGCAGCCCGCCCTCCACCGGCACGGTCAGGTAGTGCTTTGCCCGCTTTTCCAGCCGGGCAACCGCCTTGAGCAGCTGCTGCGAAAAGGCAAAGTAGGGCACCGGCTTCAGCACATAGTCCAGCGCTCCCACCGAGTAGCCCCGGATGGCGTACTGCGCCATATTGGTGATGAAGATCAGGATGACGTCTGCATCCATCTGCCGGATGCGCTCGGCCGTGGTCATGCCGTCCAGATGCTTCATCTCCACATCCAGAAAAATAATGTCGTAGACCGCGCGGTAATCCTCCAGAATATCCACGCCGTCCGCAAAGACCGTCACTTCAAACTCTGTCCCGTACTGCCGGGTATACCGCCGGACATACTCCTGCAATACCCCCTGTACCTCCGCGTCGTCCTCTACGATCGCCACCCGGATCATGACCGCACCTCCCTTACCACACCTTTGTGGAACTGTTACGGCTCTATTATAGCGCAATCCCGTCCGGTTTGCCAAGGGGCACTCCGCAACAAAGGGCAGGGCAGCCCACAGCTGACCACCGTGGACGTCAACCCCTACCAGCTGGGCATGGAGGCTGCCAGCCAGACCATCAACCACATCGAGAACCCGAACCTTCTGGCCACAAAGATCATCGTGCCGCACAAGCTCATCCCCCGGGAGAGCTGCTGCCCGCCGGAGGAGCAGCGCTAGGAAGTGCTTTTTCAGCAAGACAGTGTCCGCTTCCGGGAGCTGCCGCGCAGCGCTTGCTATCCTGCCCCCAGAGTAGACAGCGTAAAAAACGCTGCATCCTCCGGGGGTATTTTTATGCCCAAAAAGGCACAAAAGAATGCCCGCCCACCTGTGGAAAACCACGGTGGGCGGGCATTTTATGGTTTATCGTTTGCGCGCTGCAAAAGCGTTCAGAGGGCGGTGGGCTGGGGTACCAGCCGGAAGAGCATTACGGGCAGCTCGCTGTTTGCAAAATCCAGCGTAAGGATGATCGTTCCGCGCTCTGTTTCAAAAGGCATCTCCGTCTGTGTGCCGTCCGGGGCAATGCGCACAAGCGTTTTGCCTTCCAGCAATCCGGCGGGCAGCGCGAGCCTTACCCGACCGGTGGGCTGCGTCAGGCTGCCTGCGGTTTCAAAGGCCACACTCAGGTATTCCCCGTTCGTCCGTGCGGTCACATCCTCCGCAGAAAGACTGCCGCTGTTAGCCCACGCCGTTGCCGCTTCGATCATTTCCAGCTGCGCGGCGTTTTCTGCCTGCCCGCACACGGGGCAGAAGGTCAGCGTTTCGCCTTCCGCAGTGCGGAAAGTAAACTTCCGGCAATCCGTGCTGCCAGTGTGCGCGCAGCCCTGCCGCAGACAACTGGCGCTCTGAGAGCCGGTTCCGTTCGGGGACCATGCACCGAACTGGTGCCCCAGCTGATCGGTCGGGTCTGCGGTGTAGCTGTCTTTGCAGCGGCTGCAGGTAAAAACAGTATAGCCGTCTGCTTCACAGGTGGGGGCTACGGTAACAGCCTGATAATCATGGTTCAGCGCGGGCTGCTCCGCATAGGTGTTATAGTTGCAGCGGGAGCAGGTTTCGTAAGCATCCCAGCCGATTTCCGTACAGGTGGGAGCTTGCGCTTCGTGCTGCTCCAAATCATGATTCAGTGCGGGCAGCTCCACATAGGTGGTGGTATAGTCACAACGGGAGCAGGTTTTGTAAGCATCCCAGCCGGGTTCCGTACAGGTAGGAGCTTTTGCTGCGTGCTGCTCCAGAGCATGGTTCAGCGCGGGTATCTCTTTGCGGGTGGTATGGTCACAGCGGGAGCAGGTTTCGTAGGCATCCCAGCCGATTTCCGTACAGGTAGGGGCTTTTGCTGCGTGCTGCTCCAAATCATGGTTCAGTGCGGGCAGCTCCTGATAGGTGGTGGTATAGTTACAACGGGAGCAGGCTTCGTAAGCGTTCCAGCCGATTTCCGTACAGCTGGGGGCTTTTGCATCGTGATGCACCAAATCGTGATTATTTGGGTCTTTTTCGCCGTATTCCGCGCCGCATTTTTCGCAGGTTTTGCCTTTGGTGCAGGTGGGCGTTTCGGTACCGCCGGTATGTACCTTTAAATACGAAACATTGCCATCGTTGTGGCAGTTCTGGCATTCAGTTACATAAACCCTATGACTGTTCGAATCATATTTTCTGTATCCGAGGATCTCACGTGTCTCCGTACTCCCACAGTTTTTGCAGCGCACCGTGGTTGTTTCTGCCGCCGCTTTTAACACGATCCCCGGTATCAGGCACACCATTGCCAGCACCGTCAAACACCGGATCAGCCATTTTTTCATGTTACTCCCTCCTTGTCATCAAACCTTGTTATCCTTTCAGATCAAACTGCACGGACAGCGATGCAAGCACGGCATCTACCACCTTCCGCGCCTGGGCAAGCATATCGATCTCCGCCACAAAAGCGATGACCTGCTCGCGCTCCTGCGCGGGGACCTGCAGCGCACTCAGACTCATACTCAGATAGCGCCGTATTTTGCGCTCCAGTGTAAAGTAGGGGTCGCACCGCCGTGCCATGTAGCCGCGCATCATGCCAGCCGTGCCCAGCTCCATCTCGTAGAAATCGCACTCGGCGCACCCGGGCAGGTACGCGCTGAACGCCGCCTGCAGCTCGGCCGTGGTGCTGCGGTGGATGATCTCCGCCGTGGCGGGGAAGGTGTACGCTTCCACATAGATATCCCGCAGATTCTCGCTCAGCTCGGTCACCGCCAGCTGCAAAGCCGTCTCCACCGCGTAGAGGTACACCGGCGAGGGGGCGTTTGCCGCCAGCGGCCTTACCGCGCCGAACTGCCTGCTGAACATCATGCCGATCAGCTCGGTCAGCACACCGTCCTTGGTGCGGAAAATATTCTGGAACGACCCGGCGGAAACATCTGCTTCCTTTAAAATTTCTGCCACCTTGGTGTTCGTGTAGCCTTTTTCCAGAAAAAGCCGGACACAGGCGGTCAGGATCCGCCGTTTTGCTTCTTTGCTGTCGTATCTGCGCGCCATTGGAAATCATCCTTTTCTATAATTGGTCTCTGACCCAATTATATATTGATTTGAAAATTGTGTCAAGTAAACTTTTAAGGCCGTATTTTGGGCAGTTTGACGAGGGAGAGCTTTCTGCGGGTGCGCATCCGGGCAAAACAAAGCGCAATGGACATTGCTGTTATCCGCTGCCGCAGCCAGACAGTTCGCGGCAGCAAAAAAGAGGCCACCGATCGGGGTGACCTCTTTTCAGCGTATTTTCAGCGTAAATCCCGCAGCAGGCGAACCCACCATCTCCATGACGGCTCTTTTGGAGTTGCTCTTTGCGTAAGATTGCAAGATAAATCTTATTTCTGACAGAAAGAGCCGGACCCGTGCAACGAGTCCGGCCCTTTCTGTGCTTTGGTTGGATCTTAAGCAAAGTTATGGTAAATGAAGAAGTTGGCTTTGGGAGTTTACAGCAGGCTCAGTGCTTCCTCGTCTGCCACAAGGATGCAGTCCGGATGCAGCTGCAGGATGCTGCCGGGGCAGGCAGGGGTCACAGGGCCGGTCACGGCGTCCTTGACGGCCTGTGCCTTGGCTTTACCGTTGGCTACCACCAGCACCTTGCGTGCCTGCATGATGGTCTTGATGCCCATGGTGTATGCCTGTTTGGGGACAAGGGCCTCGTTGCCGTCAAAGAAGCGCTTGTTGGCTTCGATGGTAGTGGGCGCAAGGTCGATGCAGTGGGTCTCCAGCTCAAAGGCTTCGCCCGGCTCATTGAAGCCGATATGACCATTGGGGCCGATGCCCAGCAGCTGCAGGTCGATGCCGCCCAGCTTGTGGATGATACCGTTGTAACGGGCACACTCGGCGGCAGTGTCCAGATTGGTGCCGTCCGGCAGGTTGGTCTTGGCCGGGTCGATATTCACCTTGCTGAACAGGTTCTCATTCATGAAATACCAGTAGCTCTGGGGATGCTCCTTGGGCAGGCCGCGGTACTCGTCCAGATTGACAGTAGTGACCTCGGAGAAATCCAAATCGCCTTTGTTGTACCAGTCCACCAGTTGGGCATAAGTGCCCACCGGGGTGCCGCCGGTGGCAAGACCCAGTACACAGTCCGGCTTCATGATGACCTGTGCGGAGATGATGTTGGCCGCTTTGCGGGACATATCCTGATAATCTTTTGCGCGGATGATCTTCATAATAACGCTCCTTTTATAGTACTGTTACGCCTGCGTTCCGGCAGGCCTGTAAAAATTCTACGGGCAGCTTTCCGTCCGAGATCACAATATCAATATCGGACAGCTCGCAGATGTGGAATGTGCTTTTCAGTCCGATCTTGGAGGAATCCAGCAGCACGGCTTTCTGCTCACAGCGGCGGAGCACGGTCTGCTTGAGCCGTGCTTCATCCTCCACGCCGCAGGTAAAACCGGTTTCCGGGCTGTAACTGGTCACGCCCAGCAGCAGCAGATCAAAGTTGATGCCCTCCATCGTCTGGATGCTCTGTGCACCGCAGACGCTCAGGCTGAACCGGTTCAGGCTGCCGCCCGGCAGGGACACATGGGGCTTTTCCAGCTTTGCCAGCTCCATGGCGCAGCTCAGGCCGCTGGTGTAGATGAGCATGGGCTGATCCGGGATGCACCGGGCCACTGCTGTGGCGGTGCTGCCGGAATCCAGAAACAGGGTGGTGTTGGGGCGCAGCAGAGCAGCGGCTTTTTCGGCAATGATCTGCTTTGCTTCGGCATTGCGGGCGGAACGGCGGCTCAGCAGGTCGTCTGTACCTACCACCTGCTCCACCGACTTGACACCGCCATGCACCCGCACCACACGGCGGGCTTCATCCAGTGCTTTCAGGTCGGTGCGCAGGGTCATTTCCGAAACGGAAGGGAAAGCTTCCTTGAGCTGGGCAAAGCTAATGCTGCCTTTGCGGTTCACCAGCTCCACGATTTGATTGCGGCGTTGTTCCATGGGGGATTCCTCCTGTCTGCGTTTGTCCTGTCCCATGGCACGTTCTGCTTAGTCCTCCGGGTTGAAGTTTGCCAGCAGATATTCCTCTGCTTCCGGGCACCACAGGCCGTTGTGGGCATCCACGATGTCAGCCAGTGCGGTATAGCGGGGGTCGTTGTCCTGTTCGCCCTTGGCACGCAGATCGGTCAGGGCGATGAGGGGCATGGTCAGGTGGGTGTAGATCAGCTTTTTGCCGCCGGGGATCTTGGGCAGGTTGAGGGTGGTCTCGGCAGCGGCGTTCAGACCGCCGATGTGGGTGACCATCACAGCCGGGTCGATGCGCTTAGCGGCGGTCAGTTCCAGCGACTCGATCATGTCGGCGGTATTACCGCCGGTGGTGCCCATGACATGGGTAGAATTGTAGTGCACATCGTAGAAGTTCATCTTGGCGCTGAACTGCTTGTCGGTGGGGCCTGCAAAGAAGTTCAGGCAGCCGTCACGACCCAGCACAGCACTGGACAGCTCCACCACCGGCGCGATGGGGGCGTAGCAGAACACATCATCAAAGCCGGTACCGCCGGTCAGCTCCCGCAGCTCGGCAGCGGGGTCTGCCATGTTGGCGGTGTTGACGAAGTACAGGTCGATGCCGTCCTTCTCCTTGACCTCCTTCGGGGGGAAGAGGGACTCCGCACGGGCCAGACGATCCTCGTTGATATCGGTGACCACCACCATGCCGGGGCGCACATCACGGTGCAGTGCGTAGGTCAGAGCACCCAGACCCATGGGGCCTGCACCGGCCAGAATCGCCAGCTTGCCACCCTTCTTGATGCCCATATCGTGATGGTACACACCCATCTTGGTGTGGTAGGCGGCGTTGAAAGCACCGATGGAGCAGCTCATAGGCTCGGCCAGAGAAGCCTCGTAGTAAGCACGGCCCTTGTACTCCAGCAGGCAGCCCAGTTCCATGACCTCGGCAGGGATGATGCAGTAGGTGGCGTCGCCGCCGAAGAACTCGTAGGAGTAGCCGGGGCTCCACATGGTGCCCTTGTAGTTCAGGGCGGGCTGCAGGGTGAACTTCATGCCGGGCTTGAACTTGTCCTGATGCGCCTTGCCCACCTTGACGATATCACCGGCGAACTCGTGACCCATGATGGCGGGGTGCTCGGCTACATCCGGATGCACACGCTTGTGAGCAGTGCCTCCATCAGCCGGGGCGTTTCGATCAGCTGCCCGCTGACATTCTGCATGACCTCCACCGGGACGCCGTTCCCGTCGTCCGGAGCCAGCAGCACCAGTGCCCCCAGCACGATGCGCCCCGGCTCATAGACCGGCGGCTGTGCCTGCAGATAGCCCAAGCGGCAGTCCTTTACCGCACTTGTCCTGCAATGGAGCAGCAGGGCATACAGGGATTTGATGTAGGTATCGCCCAGCGTTTCACGGCGGCGAAGCTGCTGCTCCACCAGCCGGGCGTCCGCTTCCTGCGGGCAGAACAGCTGCGCCGCTGCATGGATGAGGGCAGCGCGGCTGCCGGGAGCCTTGACGGGCTGGATGGTCAGATATTCCAGCAGCCCGGTCATGGACCGGGTCAGGCGCGCATAATACTGCAGCTTGGAGCCTGCGTGCGGTGCATCCTGCACAGGCTGCACCGCCGGTTCCGGTTCTGCGCGGTTCTGGCTGTACCGCGTGATAGCGTCCTTCAGCACGGCACGATCCGGTTCCAGCAGGGAAGGGCTGATGCACACCGCCGGGTAATCCAGTTCCAGCGGCACGGTGGAGATAATGAAGTCGATTTTTCTCCGACGCAGGTCGGCAGTGTTCAGCTCCCGCACCGAGCAGCACCCCTCTACCTGCAAAGAGGGAAACTCGTTTCCCAGCCGGGAAGCCAGAAAGCGGCTGGAACCCATGCCCAGCGGACAGGCCACTACCACCCGCAGCCGCAGCCGGAACATGGCATTCTGTTCCAGCACTGCGCCAAAGTGCATGGCAAGGTAGGCCGCTTCGTCGTCCGAGATGGCGGGCAGAACGAATTGCTGCTGCACCGCATCACAGACGGCGCGGGTGGCTTTCCACAGGCCGGGGTAGGCGGTGCGGATGGTGTCCAGCTGGGGGTTTTCGGTACGAATGTTCTGCTCCACCCGCAGCAGCATGGGGCGCAGGTGGCAGTACAGGTCATCCCGCAGGGAGGTGTAACCGGAAAGGTCTGTGTGCAGCGCCTTTTCCATTTCCCGGATAAGGGCGGCTTCCAGATTCCGCAGTTCCATCTCCTGCGCACTGCCCCAAGGATCCTCTGCGCCCAGATAAGCAGCGAGATAAAGTTCCAGATACTGCGCTTCCTCAGGCGGCAGGGTCAGCCCGAAGGCGCGGTTCAGCGCCGCCACCAGCCGGGCAGCATGATTGCCCGCCGGGCGCAGCCCTCTGGGGGCGCTGCCCTTGTCGCCGCCCTGCCGCAGCTGCTGAATGGTCAGGGTGCAATGGATCGCCAGCGCCAGAAAGCCTGCATCCGGCAGATGGAGCTGTTCTTCCTGTTCAAACTGCTGCAAAGCCGCCCAGACCTTTTCGGCCGTTTTTGTATCCAGCAGGGTCGAGAAGATCTCGTTTTCCGGCATCCGTCCGCAGAGCACCTCTGCCAGTTCCTTTTCCGGCATACTGCTGCGCAACAGGGCAGACACCACCCTCCGGTAGGAAGAAGCATCCCCCTGCAGCCAGACCCCCACGCCGGGGCGGCGGAACATCTCCACCCGGTAGGGGTGTAGCTTGGTCTCAAGTTCATCCAAGTCTGCAGACAGCGTGCTTTCCGAAACGCCAAGCGCCCGTGCCAGTACCGCTGTTTTGCAGGGCTCCTGCTCGCTGAGCAGCCTTGTCAAAAGCTGCTGCCGCCGCTCTGCGCGGGAAAGTTCTTTCCTGTCGCCGCTGTTCAGCTGGGTGCGCAGTGCGTCTCGCCGCTCCGGCGCTTCATCCAGCAGCAGACCCTTGCCGGGATTCCGCACAAAATGCGCCCCGGCAGCCTGCATCCACTGCTCCACAGCGGGCAGCTCCCGCAGCACGGTGCGGCGGCTGACCCCGATGCTTTCAGCCAGCGCCGCCGCCGTCACCCAGCCCTGCGGAAGGCTGAGCAGCTGCTCGATCAGCTTCCGTGCATTTGCCGACAGTTCCTCACGATACACCGCACCCATGTTGCTTCTCTCCTTTTCCCAAAAGTTACCCATTGCTTCTATTGTAGCATAGTGCCACCCCGTCTGCCAGCCCCCAACGCAGAAAAGAAGTTGTGTGTTTTTTGTCACCATTGCCCGGTGACAAAAGCTTCCTTGTTCCCGTCTTGTATCCCGGCGCATCAGCAAATATGCACAAATCACCCGCGCATCCATTGGAAATGTTGCCGTATCAGCCCACTGGTGTCACCATCCTCCGGTGACAACCCCACCGCTTGTCACCATTGAAATCCGGCGCAGTATCGGCTAGAATAGTGCCAGAACGAAACGAAAGCTCCTCCGAACAACCGTCCGCAGGCCGCAGCTCCCATGCCACAGGAGCTGCACCGCCTGCCTTTCAAGTGAAAAAGGAGAGCTACAAATGAAAAACGCTGTTTCCCGCTTTGGCAAGTTCCTCAGCGGCATGGTCATGCCGAATATCGGCGCATTCATCGCGTGGGGCTTCCTCACTGCTCTGTTCATTGAAGCGGGCTGGTTCCCCAACGAAAAGCTGGCCAGCATGGTCTCCCCGATGCTGACCTACCTGCTGCCCATCCTCATTGCAGGGCAGGGCGGCAAGATGATTGCAGGCGACCGCGGCCGTGTCATCGCCGCCATCGCCGTGGTGGGCTGCATCTGCGGCTCGGACTACACCATGCTGATGGGCGCCATGGTCATGGGCCCTCTGGCCGGCTGGGTCATCAAGCAGTTCGATAAGAAGGTGGAAGGCCATATCCCCGCCGGTTTCGAGATGCTGATCAACAACTTCTCCATCGGCATTCTGGGTATGCTGCTGGCCATCCTCGGCTACTACGTCATCGGCCCGTTCATGACCGCCATCCTCACTGTGCTGACCGCCGGTGTGGACTTCCTTGTGGCACACAGCCTGCTGCCGCTGGTGTCCATCTTTATTGAGCCTGCCAAGGTATTGTTCCTGAACAACGCCATCAACCACGGCATCTTCAGCCCCATCGGTGCAAGTCAGGCTGCTGAGACCGGTCGTTCCATCATGTATATGCTGGAAGCCAACCCCGGTCCCGGTCTTGGTGTCCTGCTGGCCTACTGCTTCTTCTGCAAGGACGACACCACCCGCCAGTCCGCTCCCGGTGCTGTCATCATCCACCTGCTGGGCGGCATCCACGAGATCTACTTCCCCTACATCCTGATGAATCCCGTGATCATCATCGCCCCCATCGTGGGCAACTTCTGTGCCATCCTGTTCTACTCTATGACCGGTGCAGGTCTGTCCGGTCCTGCTTCTCCCGGTTCCATCATCGCCTACATGGCAATGGCTCCCCGGGATTCCATTCTCACCGTTCTGCTGGGCGTTGTCATCGCCGGTGCTGTTTCCTTTGTTCTGTCCTCGGTCATTCTGAAAGCGACCTCCGGTCACACCAAGAGCCTGACCGACGCCCAGAACGAAATGAAGGAGATGAAGGCACAGGCTAAGGGCGAGATCCCCGAGCCTACTGCCGTAAATGTCGGCCAGATCCGCAAGATCGTCTTTGCCTGCGATGCCGGTATGGGTTCCAGCGCCATGGGTGCTACCAAGTTCCACAACCGCATTAAGGCGGAGCGCCCCGACTTGACCGTGACCAACTCCAGCGTGGATACCATCCCCGCCGACGCGGACGTAGTGGTCTGCCAGCGCGTTCTGGCTGACCGCGCCGCCAAGTGCGCCCCGCAGGCACAGCTTGTTACATTGGATAACTTCCTTGCAGATCCGCATCTGGACGCATTGTACAACGCACTGACCTCCACTTCCCCGGCACTGGATGCCAAGGCCGAAGCTGCCGCCAACGAGGAGATCGTATCCGACCTGCGCAATGCAGCCGTAGCCCCTCTGGCGGCTGCCGTGACCGAGGCTTCCAAAGCCAACGGTTCCGTGATGAAGATCCAGGCGGAGGACATCCAGCTGGGTCTGCCCTCCGTCACCAAGGAGGAGGCCATCCGTGCCGCCGGTGCGCTGCTGGCAAAGCGGGGCTATGTGGATGACAGTTACGCCGATGCCATGGTGGAGCGCGAAAAGCTGGTGAGCACCTACATGGGCATGGGCGTAGCCATTCCCCACGGCACCAGCCAGAAGAAGGGCACCGTTAAAAAGTCCGGCGTTGTCCTGCTGCAATATCCGCAGGGCGTGGACTTCGGCGATGAAAAAGCCTACCTCGTGTTCGGCATTGCCGGTGTCGGCAACGACCATCTTGACCTGCTGGGCAATGTCTGCGAGATCCTTGAAGACGAGGATGCGCTGGAACAGCTCAAGACCACTTCCGATATGAACTATGTGCTGGAGCACTTACAATAACGATTCCAAAAAGGAGAGATTTTTATGAAGAGCATCGATATCACCATTCAGGACAAAGAAGGTCTGCACGCCCGTCCCGCCGGTATCCTGAGCAAAGCTGCCAAAGGCTTTGAGAGCAAAGTCACTATGACTAAGAACGGCAAAGTCGCCGACATGAAGAAGATCTTTGCCGTAATGGGTCTGGCCGTGAAGTGCGGCGAGACCGTGACCATCGCCGCCGATGGCCCGGACGAGGATGCCGCCATCGAAGAATTGACCAAGCTGTGCAAGGACGCATGACTTCTCCCTCCGTCTATGACCATTCTGCATAAATACTGCTGACGCAAAACCGCTCCGGGCAGAACGTTCGGAGCGGTTTTACTGTCAGTATGCGTTTTTCATCACCGTGTTTTCCAGAAAGCTGAAAAACACATCGTATTCATTTGGGGTCAGCATTTTGGGAGAACTCATGATCACAAGATCATGCCCGTGGTTTCCCACATGATAGGGTGGATGAGTGTGAGAATAGGGGTTTTCCAAAACCCTCTTGACGAATTTCACATACAGTAGTATTTTTCCTGTAAATCCCACCGTCTTTGTGGATTGGTTTGAAACCACCCACAAAATGTGGTCGTGTTCATTTTGAACACAGGCACAGAAAGTGGTCGGTTATCACCGTGAGACCCACCACTTCCGTGAGGAAAAGTCCACGAAAGAACTTACCGTCCCGCAACACACCCGATTCATTTTGCCGCTTACTTCACCCGACAAAATCCATCGCTGCGCTGCGTGGGCGGTATTTTTCTTTTATGGTCACTTGTCGGGGCGGAGGCCCCTCCATCTTGCTAACGCAAGACCGTTCGGTCGCTCAAAAGCCCCACTGGGGCTTTTGTTGCTGCGCAAACGCGGCATTTTGCTTTCCGAAGAAACAAAAAATCCGAACCCTTCTCCTATTGAGAAAAGGTTCGGATTTTCATTATTTGGTGCGATGGAAGGGACTCGAACCCCCGGCCTACTGATTCGTAGTCAGTCACTC
>ERZ1694997.420-NODE-420-length-22107-cov-10.780473_pt1 | contig 22107 bp, 27 predicted proteins | sample MGYA00581604_ERZ1694997 | MGnify/ENA primary metagenome ERZ1694997 (study PRJEB42213, sample SAMN07424279) | human gut metagenome | biome: ENVO:00009003; feature: ENVO:2100002; material: ENVO:00002003 | host: Homo sapiens | place: USA | collected 2014 ... | reverse complement strand
ATGCTCAGTTTGGAAAAGGAGTACGAACAGGAGCCGGAAGTTCTGAAAATAGGCGAAGTGGCTATCGGGACATTGGGAAATTTCAGTGCATCTATAGGCAAGGCTAAAAGCAAAAAGACTTTCAATGTGTCGGCTATGGTGGCAGCAGCTTTGTCAGGGAAGGAAGTTCTTAACTACAAAACGGACTTCCCAGAAGGAAAGAGCCGCATCCTTTACATTGATACAGAACAAAGTCAAAACCATTGTATGATTGTGATGCATAGTATCATGAAACTGGCAGAGTTGCCGGCTAATGAAGATTGCGACCGTTTCTATTTTCTCGCTCTACGCAAGTTCAACCCCAAGGAGCGTTTGGCTATCATAGATGATGCAATCAGTCAGATTGAGGGTCTCGGTTTCGTGGTGATTGACGGAATCCGCGACTTGGTCTATGACATTAATTCTCCGAGCGAAGCCACGTGCGTAATCTCCAAACTCATGCAGTGGACTGACGAATACCAGATTCATCTTCACACCATCCTTCATCAGAACAAAAGCGATGAAAATGCCCGTGGACACATTGGCACGGAAATCAACAACAAGGCTGAGACTGTCATCCAAATCGAAAAAGACAAGGACGACAACAACATCAGCAAAGTGGAAAGTGTGCATACCCGTTCCAAAGACTTTCTGCCATTTGCCTTCTGCATCAATGACCAATCACTTCCCGAACTTCTGCCGGACTATGTGCCAACCAAGAAAAGCGTAGGTCGTCCCAAACAGGAACCCTTCTCCCCTTATAGGGACATCCACGAAACAATCCATCGCAAGGCTCTCGAACTGGCTTTTGAGGGAAGAGAAACTATTTCGGGATATAAGGCTTTGGAAGAAGAACTGACCACTGCCTACGAACTGGCAGGAACGAAATTTAATCACAACAAGATTGTGAAGATAATTAAGTTTCTCACGAACAAACGGATGGTGGTTCAGGAAAGCCGTGGCATTTATCGGTTCATGCCGGATTATCACTATTGACTCTCCACTTGACTTTATTCTAAAAGTGTCCATTCGTATATAAGTCAAAGTCTAAGTGCAACGACTGGTTTCATGATAATTCACGGAACTGGTCGCTGCCATTGATTGGGCTTGCCCGTTGTACAGACATTATCTTGTATGGGGAGCCTAATATCCTATATATGGATAAAAATGAAAAGAAGAGCCAAACAAAAGCAAATATATTTCTTATTATTAGATAGTTATGCTTTTACGTTCATTCCTTTCAATTCTTGAAAAATCCCATTTTAGATGTATTTTTGTTACCCGTTTTTGTTTCTTATTTCAAGAAAACAAACTATATTTGCGGTGTGATAACAACTTGAAATTTCAGCATGGCAGACAACGGAAACAAAGATACACAAAAGTCGCCTATCAAGATCAGGCTCAAGGCGATGAAGAACGGGTATCAGTCTATTTATTTGGACTGTTACCACGATGGTCGCCGCAGTTACGAGTACCTGAAACTCTACCTTGTACCGGAGATGGATGAGAAGGCCGCGCGTCAGAATGCAGCTGCCATGCGCAAAGCCGAAGCTGCCCTCAAAGCCCGCTTGCGTGAGTTGAAGAAGCTGCCGCCCTCCAACAAACGACTTATACCGGAGAATGTACCGCAAACCGACCTTACCTTGTCGGAATGGCTCGCGCGATTCAAGGATATACAGCGAAACCGGGGCGTGAAAGACCTCCACGCAATAGACCGGCTTTGCAGCATCTTCGCCGGTATGGGTAACAGCGATGTAAGACTCAACACGATAGACAAGGATTTCTGCCTGTCGTTCATGAAATACCTGAAAACGGGTTACAAGACAGCAGACGGTCGGTCGCTCAAATCCAAAACCGTATTCAACCGCCAATGCACCTTGGTAACGGCACTCAATGCCGCCGTCCGCGAAGGGCTTATACCTCCAACCCGATGGACAGGCTGTCACGTCACGAACGGGCAAAGACGACCAAAGGGAAAAGGGAATACCTGACTATCGACGAGGTGAAATCCCTTGTAGCGACTCCCTGCAAACGGGAGGACATCAAACATGCTTATCTTTTCGCCTGCAACTGCGGCCTGCGTCTGGGCGATGTGAGAAAGCTGAAGTGGGGCGACATCACGAAAGACGGGGACAGTTGGATGCTGTCGGTAGTGATGAACAAGAGCGAGAAGCCCGTTCATGTCCCGTTGGGCGTGCAAGCCCGCCGGTGGCTGACTGAGCGGAAGGGCGCAGATGCAGGCAGTCTTGTTTTCGAGAGCCTGCCCAATGACACGAACCTTACCGCACACCTGAAGGCTTGGGCGGCAAAGGCGGGAATATCCAAAACGGTAACCTATCACACGAGCCGCCACACGTTCGCAACGATGCTGCTCACGCTGGGGGCAGATCTTTATACTGTCTCCAAGCTGCTGGGACATTCACAAATCAAGAACACGCAGATTTACGCCGAAATCATCAATCGGCGGAAGGACGATGCGGTAAACCTCGCCGACAAAGTATTCGATTAATGACAACACTTTTATATACGTACCCGATTATGGCAAGAACGATAAAGATACCCAAACAGCCCAAGGTCAAGGAACCCGTGCGCGTCCGTTACAAGGCGTTAAGTGACGGCAGCCAGTCCGTCTATCTCGATATTTACAGGGACGGCAAGCGTCAGTACGAATTTCTGAAACTATACCTTATACCCGAAACGAGTGCGGCGGCCAAGGCACAGAACAAGGCTACATTGGCCGCCGTGAACACCATAAAGTCGCAGCGCATCATCGAACTGACCAACGGCGTGGCCGGTCTGAAAAACACATCGCTGCGCTCCAAGATGTTATTGCTCGACTGGATGCAGACCTACAAGGAGAGCCAGGAGAAGAAAGGCGTGCGGGGAAGCGGAAAGCTTATCGGCAACACGATGAACATCCTGCACTCGTTCAACGAAAAGGCCGTCATGCGGGATATAAACCGTGATTTCTGCCTCGCTCTCATAGACTATATGCGCAACGTCTATGTCAGCGCGAACGGCAGGAAACTGTCGCAGTTTTCCTGCGTCTCCTATTTCGGTTGTTTCCGTGGTGCATTGAACGCCGCCGTGCGTGAAGACATTATCGCCGAGAACCCCGTAAACAAACTGAACACGGACGAGAAAATCAAGATGCCGGAAAGCAAACGGGAGTTCCTGACCATAGACGAGGTGAAGACGCTTGTCTGCACTCCCTGCAGGCGGGAAGACATCAAGAGCGCGTTCCTCTTCTCCTGCTATTGCGGGCTGCGTATCAGCGACGTGCTGGCGTTGAAATGGAAGAACGTGGACTGCACGGGCGAACAATGGCGTATCAATATCATCATGCAGAAGACACGGCAGCCGTTATACCTGCCCCTTTCTATGCAGGCGAGAAAATGGATGCCGGAACGTGGCGGGGCGGCCGAGGATGATCCAGTATTCGCCACCCTGCCGTGCGAGGACACCTGCAACGTGCAGCTTAAACCGTGGGTAAAGGAGGCGGGTATTACCAAGCACGTAACCTACCATGTCAGCCGCCACACTTTCGCCACGATGATGCTGACCCTCGGCGCAGACCTTTATACCGTTTGCAAGCTGCTCGGGCACACGGACGTGAAAACCACACAGATATACGCGAAAATCATCAACAAGAAGAAGGATGATGCCATTGGACTGATTGACACCGAGTTTGCAAACACCTGACCCCATGAGAAAATTGCCCGAAGATTTCAGGATAAACATTCTGCTGCCCGGCGCGGTTTGGTTGCTCGTCTCTACTCTCATAGGACGTGTTGCCGTGGCCCGGATGGAGACGGACACGATTACCGTTATACTCTTTGTCGTGATTACACTTGTAGTATTCGCCATCCCGATGGCCGTCTATATGGAATATCGCAGAAAAATCGAGGAATGTGTTTCACGGCACAAGCCGGGACATACCTGGCGCGTCGTGGACTGCCGGAGGGTGGAAGAAGAAACGGATGCCTCGTTACAGCCGGCCGCCTTACCGCAGGACTTTCCAGACGCGCTGAAAGGCGGGAAAACCCTCGCTTTATTGGATGCCTTGCGCCGGGAGGGGTTTCTGGACGAGGAATACCGCCCATGCAAGGGTTGCAACGCCACGCAGATGGCTTTCATAGCCGACAGCATCGCTGAAATCTGCAATGTCACCCGCCAATGGAAGACATTCGGAGATTACTGGCATTTGGAAAACATGCGCCAGTTGCTGGACGCGAGGAACCGGCGAGGTTCCAAAGTAGACAAGGAAGATGCCATCATTCAAATATTCAAAAGAACGGCAGAAGAGAATGAGTCCATAAACGATACCGACGCATTCCGACATTGGTTAAGAAACAAGTAGATATTTGCCCGTAACACACCCGGGAAATCCCGCAACCCAAGAGGCAGGCGGGATTTTTTCGTTAATCTCCTCCCTGTTTTTTCTCGTTCCCTCTTTCGGCTGGTTCCTGTTGTTTTACAGCAATGTATTCAAATGTTTTCTACTTTTATTTCCATTTGTTTTACAGTGCGCTGAAATCCTTTCAAGCATGATTTCCCATGACTTACTTTGCATTGTCTTCCATGAGGGAAGATGACTATCGCAATCCAAGAAATCACATTAAAAACAGAAAACATGGAACAAACGAACCAACTGATTCCGACGACCGAGGCGGCGAAATTTCTCGGCATCAAGGTAAGCTACCTGCACAAATTGATGATGCGCCGTGTTATCCCTTATTACAAGCCTAACGGGAAACTGTGTTTCTTCGACAAGAGCGAGCTGGAGGCATGGATAAAAAACATCCGCGTGGCTTCACAAGCGGAACTCGACCGTGAAGCACAAAAGTATATCGTCAACCGTGCCAAACGGTAGATCATGGCAGGCATCTACGAATACATCAACCGCTTTTGGGCGGAGGCGGAGCGCAGCCCGTTCAATCCCTCGGAGGTAGCACTGTACCATTACCTCCTGTACGAAGCGAACCGCTTGCGGTGGAACATGCCGTTCGCCTGCCATACGGCCATCATCTGCGTAAGGCTGTCAACGACCAAACAGAACATCTGCAAGGCACGCCAGCACCTCATGGAGCGGGGGCTGATAGATTTCCGGACGGGCAGCGGCATCCGTGCCCCCGCCATGTATTCGTTGACCGAACCGTATACCGTACAGTTGTCACCACGGTTGTCCCGTGAGTTGACCGTGCAGTTGACCCATTCTAATATAAAAGATAAAGAAACAGATAAAGATATTATATCCAACCAACACGCGCGGGAGGAGAGTTTGAAGTCATTGGATGAACTGGAATCGCTACTGCTCACGGATACGGGATGGCAAAACAGCGTGTCAGACATGCTGGCGAAAAAAGAAAACGGAATGATGGATACGGCACGGATACAAGGGTACATACGGGACTTTTTCAGAGAACAGCGCATAGGCGGGCTTTCCCAAAGGGAAGAAAGCGACTGCCGCAGCCATTTTTACCATTGGATAAACAAACAGTTGAAAAACAATCGACATGGAACAGATAGAAAATCCGGAGATTATCGGGACACTGATGTCACGGCTCGTTCAGCCAAGGATTACGAAGGGCCGTTTTAGACTGCCGTTCGATGAAGATACGGCGAAAAAGCTGCTCACGTGTGCCATTGAAGGCGAAGTGCGCGGTCGTGGCGGTACGTTCGCCTGTACCGCTCCGGTTGAGACGCAGATAGGCAGGCTTGCGGCAAGCCTGACCTCCGGCAAACGGTATGGCGTAATCCTGTGCGGGACGTGCGGCAACGGCAAAACCACCATGATGCGGGCCTTCCAAAATCTGCTCAATGTTCTTCGACTGCCTGACGATTACCACAAAAAGACATACGGTATGTCTGTCGTGAATGCCGGACACATCGCCTACCTGTGCCGGAGCAATTACGAAAGGTTTCTGGAACTCTGCAACACGGAAATGCTCGGCATAGACGACATGGGAACCGAGCCTTTGGAGGTGCAGGAGTTCGGGAACATGCACAGGCCGATGGTCGATCTGTTGACGAGACGTTATGAAAACGGGACTTTCTCGTTCATCACGACCAATCTTGTCCCGCAACAGATCCGCAACCTGTATGGGGAAAGGATTGCCGACCGGCTCAACGAGATGGTCGACAAAATCATATTTGAAAATCCGTCATTCAGAAGCATGTGACATGACTAATCAGTATAACAAGACAGTGGCACTTATAGAAACCAAAACGTGTTTCGGGTATCGGGCGCGTGCCGGTAATGGCGTGTGTTCGGGGAGCAAGTATAGGTTTTGTGTCCCACAAAACCGCCGGACGTGCCGGAGAGTTTCCGGACACGGCAGCAGAAAGGAGGTGGCATGACGACCCGAACACAACTCCAGACTAATGACCGCGAACGGAAGAAAGGCGGACGCCCCAGACTGCCCGACGGCGAGAAGCGCGACTGTCCCGTGAAGGTCTATTTCGACCGGGCGAATTACGCCAAACTGGTACGCCGCAGCAAGCGGACGGGACGGCCGCTCTCCGAGATTGTCTATGAACTGGCGGTAAACGGTTATGTCAAGGAACCCGTGCCGCAGGGTGTGGCGCGCAGCCTTCGTGCATTGGCAGGCATGGCGAACAACCTGAACCAGCTGGCGCACCTCGGGCACATACACGGGCCACAGTACATTGCCGACGAGAACAGGCGGCTGTCCCAAGAGATAAGCGGCCTGATTGTAAAACTCAACGAACAGTTATAACCATGATGGCAAAGATACGCAGCGGACAGGGATTCGCAGGACTGGTGGATTACGCCAACGACATACAGAACAAGAAAGCGGACATCATCGCTTCCGAGGGTGTGGACCTGACATCGAACAGGTCCATAGCGGCGAGCTTCAGCCTGCAGGCCAAAAGCCGCCCGTCACTGAAGAACTTCGTCGGGCATATCTCCTTGAGCTTCGCACCGGAGGACGCGCCCAGGCTGTCGGACACGTTGATGGCCGACATAGCCAAGGAATACCTGCGGCGCATGGGCATCGTGAACACGCAGTACGTCATGTCCCGTCATCACGACAAGCCGCATCCCCACGTGCATATCGCCTACAACCGGGTGGATAACGACGGCAACGCCATCACGGGTGACCAAGGATTCCGCAAGTCGGCACGCATCACCCAAGCCCTCACGCGGGAATACGGCCTTACTTTCAGCAAGGACAAGAAAAAGGTGAACCGTGACCGTCTGAAAGGCAAGACCGCTGTCAAATACCGCATCTACGACACCGTTACCGAGGTATTGCAGACCTGCCGCAGCATGGAGGCGTTAAAAGCCGCCCTTGCCGCACGGGGTATCGGCATGAACATCACCCTCAACGCGGAAGGTAAGCCCAAAGGCGTGGTGTTCACCTACAATAACATCTCTTTTGGCGGTTATCAGATCGACCGCTCCATGACATACGCCAAGCTCTGCCAAAGTCTGGGCATAGTACAGGATGTCGCCGGAAACGCCAAAGACCTGACCGCCCCGGACGTGCGGACGGAACAGCCCGGTCTCTCTTTGGGCCGGCAACCCTTCGACACGCATTTGGAGGCGGTCGGAACTGCGGACGGCATGGCCGCCACGGAAACGGTGGCGGATGGCGGGGCTTCCTCCGGAGGCGGCATAGGCGAAGCGGTGGCGGAACTCGTCATGCAGCCCCATGTCGTGCAAACCGGCGGCGGAGGTGGCGGCAGCAACGACCGGGACTGGAACGACGAAGACAAGGAGAAGAATAAGAAGAACCCATATAAACGGAGGAGATAACGATGACAAGCAAAAGACCTACCCCCTTGAAAGACGAGCCGGTAACACCGCTCGACGAGTTGCAGGAATTACTGGCCGCGAACCTCGCAGCGACGAAAGCCCTGAACAGAAACCTGTGCGGGCATTCCGATGCGAAGCCCGTCGATACGGAGGCTTTGAAAGAGCGTATCGCGACGGTGGTGAGAAACGCCGTCAAGGAGCTGCTGGAAGAACGGCAGCGTGGTTTCGAGCGGGAGGAAGAGGAAGCCAAAGCACGGGGCGCACTCACACCGCAAGAATGCTACACGAAACTTTCGGCAGACTATGCCGACGTGTTGCAAAAGTGTATCATCGTATGCGATGCCTACAAGTATATCGAGGAAGCTGCCAAGCGGCAGGAAACCCACAGCCGCAGGGTTGAAGCCAAACTGGATGTCCTTATCGCCAAACAGGACATCCAGGCGGCAAGGGTGACAAAAACAGCATTTCCGTCCCGTCCCAAGCGGTTAAAGGATGTGTTTGCATACCTGTTCAAAGATATACCGTTATACTGCCTGCATCGGGCATACCGCTCCCGTCACGTCCGGCAACTCATGTGGATATGCCTGCTCTGTATTTGGCTGATTACCGTTGCGATAGCTTGTTATATCATACACGACAATAACCGATTACGGCAAGAGATACGACGGTATTCGTTACAACGAGAGTATATAGAATATAATTCCACCCATACAAAGTAACATTTTATTGGCTGTTTTCTTTCACACAAAAGCAACAACATCCAACAAAACCGGATGCTGTTGCTTTCGCCTATTGCAAAATGGTTCGTTTATTTTCCCAGTTGACCGATAGCTTTCTTTATGGAATAAGCAACTGCCCCCATATTGCTCCTTACAGAGGAAAGGGCCGATGAAAGGCTCGATGCAGAAACGAACCGCTTGCCGTCTTTGGACAATAGGAGCTTACCTTTATCAAGAACGGACTGCCAATGCGGTTGAATAAGCGAATTTTCAAGAAGTGCATCGAACAGAACAGCCACATGGCGGATATTGTTCACCCGAATGCAGAAACCTTCCCTGCAGGCAAAGAGTGCTTCCATGTCCTCGATGCAAAGCATAGAAACGCAAAATAGATGATAAGCGGTGGCACAAGCCACGATACCTATCATCTGTTCTTGAGTGAAGTTGCAACCGAAAGAAAGCGGTGGGGCTTCTGTTACTCTATCGGTGTGATGCACAACAGGTATCGGCAACGGTTCCGACCTGTCATACTGCCTTTGCAGTTCCATACACTCCTCGAAAGAGAAGCTTGATGCGGTAAAGAGAGAGTGAATGTGGTGGGCATATTCTGTTAGCAGCCCTTTAACGATATGGATGTTCATTTCGTGGCAGTTTCTGCAAACCGCATCGTTGCAGTTGATATAACGGTGGCTGTTCACGAAATCGTTCACGTAACGGTAATACCGCTTGCCGTCCGTGATGACATCCTGAAGGTAAATAACTCTCGCCTCGGAAAGCAGGGCGAATAATTCTTCTGCTACATCGTGTTCAGTAGCAAAGTGGGTCAGGTGCTGTTTCCCTTCAAAAAAAGAGAAGCCTTTTTGATTTGTTCTTTCATATTGAATTACTTGTTTATGAGTTTATTTAATTGCTAAATTCATTGTTGTAATCATTTAAGAGAGGTTTTGGAGAATATCATTTCTCTGTCCGAATGTCTTTGTGTGTTGTTTTATTTACGATAAGAATACTTACCTCATACAATAACCACATCGGCAATGCAACCAGCGACAGCGTGAAGACATCAGAGGTCGGCGTAATAATGACCGCCACCACAAGAATGACCACAATGGCGTGTTTGCGGTATTTACGCAGGAAATCGGCAGAGAGGAATCCCAATTTGGCGAACAGCCACGAGATGAGGACGCAGTTCCTCAAAATCGTCACTGAATATACACTGACCGTTCATACCGCAACGGTTGCAGGCGATGCAAGGCGAGACCTTGCGTTGGGCGCAATCGAAACGGTACACCTCGTGTCCGGCTTCTTTTACTCCCTTGATGAATTGCCCGGCCAAATGGTTGGTATTCCCGTTCCGGCGCGGACTTCCTGTCAATACTACTATTTTCATTTTCTTATCCGTTTTATCATTCAACAATTCGGTGGCTTTGCTATCCCGACTCCGGAAAGCAGGGTTGCTCCGGCTGCTGCACCGACAGTCTTTATGAATTTTCTTCTGTCCATATCAGTTCAACTTTTTTCATTTAACCACTTTGATAGATGGTCTGCCACTTCTGATATTATTCAAGTCAGGCAACAGGAAATGCGTGTGACGCATAGTTCTGTTCCCGCCAACTGATATCCCGATACGATTTATCGGTTACCACGGGAAATTATCCGGGTCGTTCTGTTCATACGCGCGTTGGTTGCGGTTCAGACCGGTAATAATCTCCATTTCGGAAGACGAAAGCTCGAAGTCGAAGATGCGGATATTCTCGTCCGTGTACGTATCGTTGTCGCAACGTGGAATGGTGACCAGTCCGCGCTGCATGTGCCAACGCAGGATGACCTGTGCAGCGGATTTGCCGTGTCGGGCGGCAATCTCCCCGATTGCGGGGTCATCGAGCACGCCAGTAACGCCCTGTCCCAACGGTCCCCATGCTTCCACCTGAATGCCCTTGCGGAACGTATAGCCCACGACATCGTGCTGGGTCATGTACGGTTCAATCTCGATTTGATTGACAACGGGACGTATGCGTGCATACTCCAGCAACTCGTCAAGATGGTGCGGGTTGAAGTTGCTTACACCGATACTGCGGATTTTCCCCTTGTCCACGTATTCCTCCAATATCTGCCAAGTCTCCTTGATATGTCCTTTTACGGGCCAATGGATGAGTACAAGGTCGATGTAGTCCGTTCCGAGGTCGGCAAGACTTTTGTCAAGCGACTGGCGCACGGTGCCGTTGCGCATTTCCGTAGTGTTCACTTTCGTGGTGATGAACAGCTCACTGCGGTCTATTCCGCTCCGGCGAATGCCTTCGCCCACCTCTTTTTCGTTTCCGTAACCTTGTGCCGTGTCAAACAGGCGGAATCCGACCTTGATTGCATGGCACACTCTTTCTGCGGCATCGTCCTTGACCAGAAATGTGCCTACCCCCAGTTGTGGCATTTCCATGCCGTTGTTCAGTTTTACAGTTGGTACTTTATTCATTTCCTGTGCGTTTGTTTGAATTGCCATCCCCCATACAAGGGCAATGGCAAGGATTGTTTTTAATCTGTTTCTCATTCTATTTATTGTTTATTACATCGCCGTGTATCCTCCGTCCATCGCCCAAGTCTGCCCAATGGCAAAGCCGGCATAGTCGCTGCAAAGGAGCAGCACCATCGAAGCGATTTCTTCCGCCTTGCCGACACGCCCCAACGGGATGGCGTTGATGACACGTGCCATGTGGTCGGGCGACTGCTCGATGGCCTGACGTACCATCGGTGTTTCACAAGTACCGGGGCAAATGGCGTTGATACGGATTCCCTGCCGGGCATACTCCAACGCTGCCGATTTGGTCAGTCCCAGTACACCGTGCTTCGAGGCGTTGTAAGCCCCGATGCAGGGGATGCCTACCAGACCGCCCTGCGATGAGCAGTTCACTATGGCTCCCTTGCCGTGCTTTTTCATCTCGACAAGTTCGTACTTCATGCAGTTCCACACGCCACGCAGATTGACCGAAATCACATAGTCGAAATCCCAGCCTTCGGTTTTCGCAAGATCTTCCCGCACAGCGGCATGTATGCCCACGTTATTATAGGCTATATCCAACTTGCCGAAAACAGCGACCGCCTTTTCGACAGCCGCTTTCACTTGTGCCTCGTCCGACACGTCGCACCTGATACCGATGGCATTGTGTCCTTCCGCCTCCAATTCCTTGGCACGGTCTGTTATCTGACCATCCCAATCGACCATGACAACCGACGCACCGGCTTCGGCAAACATCCGTGCGGCGGCATAACCGATACCGCCAGCTGCACCCGTAATAAATGCTACTTTATTTTCAAAACGTATTTCCATAGTGAATCAAAGTTTTTCCGTATCAGACATATCACGTGTAATACTCACGCTTTGACGGACATAGAGCGTGTCATCATGTATAAGACGAACGGCAAGCCCGACAACGGAGGGGATGGTCGAAACATATCCCTTGGCCTGTTCGCCTTTGAAAGTCAATGTGTAATCATCCTTATCCCCATCCCGTAAATACCCCGGACGAAGTACCGTGTAATCCAGACCGCTGTTTTCTACAATATCCGCCGCTTTGCGGTTGGGTATTTGGTCGGGATTGTTTTTCACGTTGTCTTCATCGTCCATGTCCGCCGGAATTTCATCGTAGATTCCCACGGCTCCCATAAAGATAAGACGGCGTAAACCGGCCTTCCTCATGGCTGATACCGTGTTTTCAACGATGATAGGCAAATTGTCACCTGAAATGGCGCAATACACCACATGGCAACTCGTCATCGCCTGTTGTAAATCATCAGTTTTCATGGCGTCACAATCGATGACATGGCATCGCTCGCTTTCGTGGTAGAAAGCCGAGGCATGACGGGACGCAAGTGTCAGATGACACTCTTTGTCATTGCTCAGTTTCTCGACAAGAGCTTTCCCGAATGTTCCGGATGCTCCTAAAATCAGTATTCTTTTCATTCTTGAATTATTTTTGTTTTAACCAGTTGTTTCCGAATGAAGTCTGCTCGGTCTCCGCATGACCGCGTATGCCATATATCGGCAATCTGTCAAGCTCGGACTCCAGCCTGTCGAACTCTTCATCCGTCAGTTGCACTTCGCACGCCCGCAAATTCTCCATGATACGCTCTTTGTTCTTCGAACCGGGAATAGGCACGACATTAGTATATTTGCGGAGCATCCAAGCCAAAGAAACCTGCGCCGGAGTCGCCTGCTTTTCTGCGGCAAAACTCTTGAGCATTTCAACAATGGGCATATTGCCGGCTATGTTCTCCCGTTTCAGTTGTGGAACCCATACACGCACGTCATCGACCCGGCCAAACTCCGTATTCGGTGTAATTTTTCCGGATAAAAGTCCGCTGGCGACAGGCGAGAACGGCACAAATGCAATCCTGTTTTCCACACAAAAAGGAATGACATCTTTTTCAGAAGTGCGCTCCACCATAGAGTAGATATTCTGCACGGCACCTACGGGCGTTACGGCATGCGCCGCTTCAAGTTGAGCCTTGTCCACCGCCGAAATGCCCCATTCGCGGACAAGTCCCTCCTGAATGAGCCTGCCCATCGCATGGGCGACCTCCAGATAGTCCACCTCCATGTTGATACGGTGCAGGTAGTACAGGTCCACGTAACCGGTCTGCAAATTCTTTAAGGAGCGTTCAAGGTGGCGGCGAACGGCAGCATAAACGGAGCCGCAATCTTCAACCGTCTCAGGCTGGATATGCAGTTTTGTGGCAATCACGGCCTCATTGCGAAAACCTTTGACCGCACGCCCGACAATCTCCTCGTTATGTCCGGGATAATAAAGCTCCTTCCCGTATCCTTCTGCCGTATCGAAGAAATTGCACCCATAGCCGAACGCTTCCCGAATGGCTTCTTCGGCATACCCCGCGTCCGGGACTTGACCATACCCGTGGGAAAATCCCATGCAACCCATGCCTATTTCACTGACACTTAAACTGCGAATTTTTCTTGTTTTCATTGTTTGCTGTCTTTCTCATCAAAATGACATAACCTTAAATATCAATCTATAACGGCCTCACAGAGCAAGTGAAACAATCCGAAATCTGTGTAATGGAAACCGTTAATACCCCAACTTGTCGAGCCATGCACGAATGCTTTTCTCATCGGCACGATTAAGCAGGCGCCCCTCTTTCCAGTCCAGCGAGGGATAGGTTTTCTTCAACGCCGCCGCACTGCCTGCGAGCGAACTGCCTCCTGATGTGGCGAAAGGAATGACTGTCTTGCCTTTCAGGTCATGGCTTTCGATGAACGTATTGATAATACGTGGCGCAAGATCCCACCAAATGGGATAACCGATGAAGATGACATCGTAATCGGTGATGTTTTCCTTTTTGCTCTTGATTGCCGGCCGCGACTTCGGGTCGTTCATCTCTACCGAACTGCGCGACTGTTTGTCGTTCCAGTCAAGGTCGGCACTCGTATAGGGTTGTGCAGGCACAATCGCATAAAGTTTTCCGCCCGTATCGTTCGCCAGTTTTTCGGCAGCTCGTGCCGTCGTTCCCGTCGCCGAAAAATAGGCTACCAGTATTTTGCTGTTTGATTTTCCTTTGCTCATATCCTGTCTTTGTTGTGCGTCGGTGGCGGTCGCCATGCCGACCACCGACAGTAATATCAATAAGAACCTATACATGATGTTTACTATTTGAGTTTGTCATATTCTTCGTCGGTGACCGGTTCCAGCCATTCATTGGAAGTGTTCTCACCTGAGACCTCGAATGCAAGGTGAGCGAACCAACTGTCGGCTGCCGCGCCATGCCAGTGCTTCACGCCAGCAGGAATGTGGATGACCGTGCCGGGCAAAATCTCTACCGCCGGTTTGCCTTCTTCCTGATACCAGCCACGACCGGCCACACCGACAAGCATCTGTCCGCCGCCTTTCGTTGCTTTATGGATGTGCCAGTTGTTGCGGCAGCGAGGCTCGAAAGTCACGTTGGAGATGTTTACCTGCTCACGCGAAACCGGTGCGAGGTAGCTGTTGCCGGTGAAATATCTGGCATACGCCGTGTTGGGCTCGCCGATGGGGAAAATCATCTCGCGTTGGAAGGTTGCCTTGGCATCCTCGCCGGTCGTGTCTTCCGCCCATACGTCTTTTGCCAGACGGAATGCTGCCCATGCTTTCGGCCAGCCGGCATAGAAGCCGATATGGGTGATGATTTCGGCTATCTCGGTGCGGGTGATGCCGTTGTTCTTCGCCGACTGTAGATGAAATGTCAGCGAATTGTCCGTAATACCTTGACTGATAAGAGAGGTTATCGTTACCAAGCTGCGATCACGAAGACCGAGCTTGTCGGTGCGGCTCCATACCTCGCCGAAAAGGACATCGTCGTTGAGTTCTGCGAATTTCGGGGCGAACTCGCCTAACTGGTCGCGCCCGGCTGTCTGTACTATCTTTTCCTGTGCCATAACATTAAATGTTAAAACGGTGAATACTGTAATTAAAATAATTCGGTTCATGATTCTTTACTGAATGAAGCTATTGATTTTGTTCGCAGGGTTGAGCGGCGTCTGGTCAGCCAGCACTAATGACTTGACCATGTGCAGCGTTCCCTGTTTGTATTTCTGAAAGTGTTCCGAGGCGATGTGCTTCTCGTATGCTTCATGGCTTGCGTATGTTTCAAGGATTGTTACCTTGCAGGGATTCTCCTTTTCGCTGACAGCATACATCGTCAATACGCCCGGTTCGGTACGCAGGGAGACTTCGCCCACCTCGGTTGCGTATTTCATATACTTGTCGAGATGCTGCGGGTAAACTTCTATTTTCGACAGGCGCACGATACCGTCGGCGGTCATCGGCTCCTTGGCGCACATTCCCGGCTGCTTGTCCAAGTTCAGGCATTTGCCGATAATCTCTCCGGTGGCAATGTAGGAATAGGTCGGAAACTCGAACAGCACGGGTTTCAACCGCGTATAATCGAGTTTCCCGTCAGCGTCGAGTACATCGGGGGCGGCGTAGGTATTGGCGACGGAACAGATGAAGTTGTCGAAGCCTTCAGTTTCATAGATGTCCACAACGTCACACTCCATCGTCAACGGCGAGGCGTCGATTACGGGAGTGCCGTTCTCTCCCCAATGGTATTCGAATACGTTTGACTTATCGACCGATGCGCCGCTCACGCTGCCCACATAGTCGGCTTTCGGCAACATTTCACGACTGACAAGGTTGATCGAGAACTTCTTCGACTTCCTTATTCCTTGATTGGTATAATGGCTTTTGCTCATGCTCACGAGAATCCGGTTGTGACCGATAATACCCGTATGGCCTACTACGAGCCAGTTCACTTTGCCCTCTACCTCTGCACCGACGACGGTCATCGGTTTGGGATAGAGAGCAAGCAGGCTTCCGATATTCTTCTTTTCCATTTCCGTACTGTTTTGTTTGTTTCCCTCCTTTGCCGGTTGCGTATTGCACGACAATAAAAGGGAGAGAAACAAGATAGTTCCTATTGATTTTCTCATCCTCAAAATGGTATTAAAGACTTTGACGCAACACCTCGATTACATCCTCACGAGTAAGGACGACATAGCCGCTTTCGTTGATGGGGCATGCATCGGCCATGCCTTCGAGTTGCGACGTATCGGCACCGCAAGCCGTGATATTCATTGCCAGACCCAAGTCACGCATCCACTCTTCCATTTTCAGCAGTCCTTCAACAGCAATATCCTTTTCGGTCTTGCCGTCAGAAGATACGCCCCATACATTCTCCGCCAAGCGGCAGAATTTCTTCACGGCATCCTTTGAACGGCTGATGAGCAGACGGTAATAAGCCCCGCTGACAGCCGAGAGCGTATGCCCGTGGGTAGCGTCGGTATAGGCGGCTACAGCCTGTCCCAGCATGTGTACCATCCAGTCGGTGGGTTTACCGCAGGCGATAAGCCCGTTCAAAGCCCATGTCGCAGTCCACATGATGTTACTGCGTGCCTCGTAATCCTCCGGATTGCCGAGCACTTTCCGTGAACTGACAATGAGGGAGCGCATCAGTCCCTCGGCAATGTAGTCGGACGTGTTGTCGTCCGTCCCCGAAAGGTATTGCTCCAGGATGTGCGACATGATGTCGTAGATGCCCGCCACCGTCTGATACTGGGGTACGGTAAAGGTGTATGCGGGGTTGAGAATGGAGAAATCGGGATTGCGGAAATAATAGAACTTCTTCCGGTTCTCGCTGTGCTTGGAGATGACGGCACAACTGTCCATTTCCGACCCTGTTCCCGCCATCGTGAGCACGCAGCCGACCGGAACCCAACGGCAGGTCATTTCCCCGAAATTGTTGAAATAATACTCCCACGGGTCCTGTTCGCAGTACGCAGAACCTGCCACTGCCTTGCAATAGTCGCAGACAGACCCGCCGCCGACGGCAAGGATTAAATCTACCGCTTCTTTTCTGGCAAGTGCCACACCCTCCATCACCTTCTCGATGGTGGGGTTGGGCATGACGCCCGACAGTTCGACCGTCTGTTTTCCTGCTTTGCGCAGTTCAGCCAGTACCGCATCGTAGATGCCGTTCTTACGGATGGAACCGCCGCCGTACACCAGCATTACTTTTTCTCCGTATTTGCCCAGTTCTTTACTCAGATTCTCCAATGAGTTTTCCCCGAAGTATAGTTTCGTGGAATTGTGAAAAGTGAAATTACCTAACATATCAATTTGTTTTTAAGTTATTACTTACTGTTAATGTTCTTGATGAACCGTGCCGGGACACCGCCCACGACCGTATTCGCCGCCACATCTTTCGTAACTACCGCGCCTGCTGCAACAACGGCATTGTCGCCGATGGTCACACCTTGCAGAATGGTGGCGTTCGAGCCGACCCACACATTCCTGCCCAATACGATAGGTGCAGGATAAGTGGACTTTCGTTCTTTTGGTGCAAGACCGTGGTTGAGCGTGGCAAAGACCACATTATGACCTATCTGGCATCCGTCGCCTATCGAAACCCCACCGTGGTCTTGAAAATGACAGCAGGCGTTGATAAACACATTTTCGCCTACGGTGATGTTTTTACCGAAATCCGCATAGAGGGGTGGGAAAACGCGCAACGATTGCGGAACTTCATAGCCGAACAACTCGGACAACAGCCCGCGCACTTCATCCGGCGTATGATAAGCCGCATTCAGGCGGAACGTGACGCGACGGGCCTCGTTACTCATCTCGTCCATGAAACGGTGGATTTCCTCCATATCAAGAGGCTTCCGTGTCTTTACGTATGTCTTGAAATCTTCTATCGTCATATATTTATTGTCTTTCGAATTTTACTGCTATATCTCCTCCGATATTCAGAGCTTCGATACCGTCACCATCGATACGGCCTATTTTGATAAGGTCATCGCTATGCGACCAGCTCTTGCAGAAAATCGCCACGTTTCCCCACGGCACATAAATCGTGATGTCGCCGGGTGTAGGGGTGCAGCCGCGTGTCACTCCTTCGGTCGTCAGAGCCGGATCGGGATAAAATATTTTTTCGGTCGTGTTGTTGTAATCGTTCAACGTAACCTCTAACGGTAGACGGGTGAGGAAGTCCCTGCCTGCCGCATTGTCCTCCATCGTGGCGGTAATAGTGCGGTTGCCGACCGATATTTTTACTTTCATGGATGTTTCTCCAGGGCTTTCCGTTTCTTCCCGGGTTGCCCCGATTTCTTCAAGCCATGACGGGACACGTGTCGCCATTTGCGAAAGCCCCGAGGAGGTCAGCAACAGGGTTCGGTCAATTATCGTTGCATCAGGGCAAAGACTACGGGCTTCATTGACAGAAGTGGAAATACCGCTGCTGCCGCTGGTGGCGAACAGGGTGATTCGTTTTCCGGCAAGTTTGGAGGCATGGGAATGCAGGAATGTTTGCATCGGTGTCGCCATACTGCCGTACCAGATTGGATAACCGACGAATACGATGTCGTAATCGTCAAAACTCTCCATCGAGGTTTTGACAGGCGGATAATTGCCCTGACGGATGGCAGCCAGTTCTTCTTGCGACCGTTCCAACATGGAGTTGTAATCATTGTCGTATGCCGTTTCCGGCTCCACTTCAAGCATGTCGCAGTCGAGTGTCGTCTGAATCAGTTGCGCCACACGTTCGGTATTGTTCGTGCGGGAAGCATAGAGAACAAGGTAGCGACCGTTCCCACCGGGAACAGGCCTGTCGGGATTATCATCGGAATCATCACCGCTGCCCGGATTTTCCGGCTGTTCGGGCTGTTCAGGAGTGAACGGCTCGTCAGAACCACCTCCGCAAGCCGCCATGGACAAGACGGCAAACAATAAAAACGGAATCAATAAAAACTTTTTCATCATTTATACTCTTTATTTGTCGATTTGGCTTTCGGTAAACGGGTCGGCACGGTGTCCCATGAGGTCTATCCGGGCATATTCCTTGTCGAACTCTTCCATTTCGTAGGGAGTGAGACGAACGGTTGCCGCACCGAGGAAATCATCCAGATGGTCGGGATTGGTCGTGCCGGGTATCGGGGCTATCCACGCCTTGCGCGAGAGCATCCACACGAGGGCGAACTGCGCCGGAGTAATGCCTTTGCGCTCCGCCCATTTGCGGACAAGTGCCACGAGCGGCATATTGTGTTTCAAGGCTTCGGGTGTGAACTGCGGCAGGTTCCATCGGCGGTCTCCCTGTTTGAAGCGGCTGTCCTCGTTGATTACGCCCGTGAGGAAAGCACGTCCCAACGGGCAATAGGGAACGAAACCGATGCCCAGTTCTTCAAGCGTCGGAAATATCTTCGTTTCCGGTTCCCGCCACCAAATGGCATATTCGCTCTGTACCGCTGACAAAGGACATACGGCATGGGCGCGACGGATGGAGCGTGCGCTGGCTTCCGACAGTCCCCAGTGCAATACCTTTCCCTCCTGCATCAAATCCTTGACCGTTCCGGCAACTTCTTCCATCGGCACGTTTGGATCGACACGGTGCTGGTACAAAAGGTCAATATAATCTGTACGCAACCGCCGGAGCGACCCTTCCACTGCGCGACGGATATGGTCGGGACGGCTGTTCAGAGCGGTCGGTTGCCTTTCCTCGACCCCGAAACCGAACTTCGAGCCGATTTTCACTTTGTCACGGAACGGAGCGAGTGCCTCACCCACCCACTCTTCGCTGGTATAAGGCCCGTACACTTCCGCCGTGTCGAAAAAGGTCACGCCTTTGTCGTATGCACGCCGGATAAGGGCAATCATATCCTTTTTTTCATATTTCCCGCCATAATAGCCTACCATCGGCAGGCAGCCCAGACCGATGGCTGATACGGCCAATCCTCCGAGGTTTCTGTATTCCATATTCCCCGATGGATTATTCCCGTTCGAATAACCGTTTTTAGACCGCGACGTAGATTGGGCAAAGACTTTCGACAATCCCGTCCAATCCCCGGCTGCCAATAAGGCGGTCATTGATGACATTTTCAAAAAATCTCTTCTGTCCATAAATCCTGTAATTTTTAAGAATGACCTCCATAAGTCAAGCCTCGCATAATCTCCATTTCATTGTCTTCCAACCGGAAAGTTATGGGTTCATTTTCCTGTTCCGGGCAAATCCCGTCCTGTACGAGAAAACATCTCACCACATTTTCGGTAGAAGTATGATAACGGTCTGCAAAGAAGCACACGACTTCATCTTCATACAATTCCGCTGGAATGTCAATTCGTTCATTCATCATTTGATTTCTTTTGATGATGCAAAATTACCGGGTTACACGACAGCGGACTTAACGATAAGTGGGTAACTTGTATCACTTTTACTGAATTTCATGCCTGACATTCGGCTATGTGATTGAAATAATGTATCTTTGCATTCACAAGAAAAGAGTTATATAAGATGCTATGAACAAAATTCTGAAGGTCAGAAACGTGGGCGATTATAGCCGGTGGGTGGGGCATACCGACAGGCATCCGCTGGTCAGTGTCATTGACTACGCGGAAGTGTCTCCTGTACGTCATAGCCTGAACAATTACAGCATCTATGGCATATTCTTTCATGACGAAGCGGAAATAGACCTGGCATACGGTTGTGGGAAATACGACTACAAGAAAGGAACGGTCATTTGCGTCGCCCCCGGACAAATCGGCGGAAAAGAGGACAACGGCGAACGGGTGATGCTGACGGGCTGGGCGTTGCTGTTCCATCCCGACCTGTTGCACGGCACCCCGTTGGAAAAGGCGATAAAGAATTATTCCTTTTTCGATTACCGTGTCAATGAAGCCCTACACATGACCGACGAAGAACATGGTATTTTGACATCACTGATGCGCCAGATAAGGGATGAACTCCAGAAAAGGCACGATGAACTTCAAGACTCCATCATTGTGGGCTATATCGAGTTGGTCCTGAACTTCTGCCAGCGTTTCTATAACCGCCAGTTCATCACCCGGAAACTCGATAATTCGGATATGTTGATGAAATTCGACCGTTTATTGCACGATTACTTTGACGGGAACATGCAACTGGCACACGGCTTGCCGACGGTGCAGTATTGCGCCGAAAAACTTTGCATGTCGTCGAATTATTTCGGGGATATGATAAAAAAGACAACGGGTGATACTGCAAGCAATTATATCCGCCAATACATAATACAACTGGCAAAAAACGAACTTGCCACAGGTGAAAGCATTGCACGGGTAGCATACGGATTAGGCTTCGAATATCCCCAGCATCTCAGCCGGATATTCAAGAAACAGACCAGAATGACACCATCGGAATATTGCGAAAATCTGCGGAAGAAATAACAATAATAAATAACTATTGCCCCCAACTTCCATACCGTGCATTCATCCGTTGGCGCAGCTCTTCCTGCTTGGTGTTCTTGTAGTAGTGTTTCTCGATGGTCCGGGCAGCAGTTGGTGAGGTACTCGCTGGAAGCGGATTCAAAACTCTGGATTTCGTTGTTCCAGCATTTGTAAGCTCCGGTGATGCTGACGACCCGTGGAATGCGGGTGTAACCGGTCTTGTAGAAAATCATTTCCAGTTTGACCATTTTGGGGGCCTGGGGAGCGGCCTTAGAATGGGCATCGAACAATGCATATCGTTAATTTTTTAGTGGGCCATGTATTCCTGCCGGTTCCCTACATGGGAGCCTACATAAGAATAGAACTGTCCACCGTATTCGGGTGGAAACGGAGGTAATCCGTTACCCGATAAATCAATTAACTTGTTGATATGTAGTCGTTTTAGTCTATGCGGATTTTGACTTTATTGGAGTCGGAAAATCTATATTGATTTATTGCCATTATAATCACTTTACTTTGTTTTTCCCTATACGTACCCGGATTAAAGTAAACCTAATTTTAGTTGCGACTTAACTATGTGTGGATGTGAGTAGATTCCCTTCTATATCTCTAATTTGATTAATCGAACAATCCGTTTACAAGATTGACTGCGTCATCTTTTTCTAATTGATGATTTTAGCGTACACTTACTTTTACTTTGATGGAAACCTGCAACTGACACTCGGATTGCCTCCCGTAAAATATTTCGCTGACAAGATTTGTCTTTCTCCCAATTATTTCGGGGGATTTTAAAGCAGGAAACAGGTAAGACAGCGCAGGAGTATATACACTGTCTCTTATACACATCTCCGAGCCC
>ERZ1694997.150-NODE-150-length-49063-cov-24.817622_pt1 | contig 49063 bp, 34 predicted proteins | sample MGYA00581604_ERZ1694997 | MGnify/ENA primary metagenome ERZ1694997 (study PRJEB42213, sample SAMN07424279) | human gut metagenome | biome: ENVO:00009003; feature: ENVO:2100002; material: ENVO:00002003 | host: Homo sapiens | place: USA | collected 2014 ... | reverse complement strand
ACAAGCCAGGCGCCGGGTTTTCGGGATACAAAAAACGCCCGGTCGGAAAGACGGCGGTGTTTTGGCTTAAAAGCAGAGCGGCCATATCTTGCCATCACCGGTTTACGGCTTTAATTTATGAAAAATGAGCAAACCGAAAAAGAGCAAAATGGAAAAAACATAAGTTCTCCCCAACCACAAGCCAGGCGCCGGGTCTTCTTGTTTGCAAAAAAAGAACGTTTCCGAAGAAACGTTCTTTAATCAGCGGTATGCTTATTTTAATAATAAGCACGGGGATAATCTATCCCGTACGCACCAAGCAACGCTTGGAAATAGAAAATCCGGCGGCATTTGCGTCCGACTTCTCTTGAACGGATTTCCGGATCTTCCAGCGAGCGCGACCATTCCAGACGGCGATACTCCTGTTCCAGGTGACGTACCATTTTGCTGGAAATGACCTTCACCAAATCGCGAAAACGATCAAGCGCGCGAAAGCTTCCATCGTTGATGTCGAGCATGAGGCGAACGGCATCCAACGGCACGAATTCCTGATCCCAGACGCATATCCAGAACGACCAGGAAATGCTGTCGGCGGCACTCTCCTTTTCCCGGAGGAAGTTGAAACTGAAATCGTTCAACTCCTTGTCGGGATAGCGCAGTCCTTCAACCAGCAACGCACCGGTCACGGCTGCCAGAACCTGATTTTCGATATCGTAGTTGTTAGTTACGAAATAACGAAAATCACGCTTTTGCTCCTCGGAAAGAACAGTGTCTTCCAAAACGCGTTCTTTTACATACCGTTCGCGTTTCCGACGCACCTCTTCCCACAGAGAATGGATCTTCTTTCGATACTCTTCGACCGAAAGTTCTTCCTTGGGAGTTTCGGACAAAACGAGGTTTTCCTGTTCGAAATCCTCTTTTTCCCGCAGGAGTTTTGCCTTTTCCTCCTTGGCCAGTTTCCTTTTGGCATCGCGACGGGCCGCTTCTTCGGGATGTTGTTTACGCCATTCGGCACGGAGGAATTCTTGTTCCTCCAAAGAAAGTTTTCTTTTGTTATTTACCATAAGCTGTTTTTTAGGGCAGAAAAAAGAATTTCCTCTGAAATTTGTTTTTAACTGCCGGTAAGACTTTTTGTTAATTCCACTCAAGGTTATGTTCTTTGGCAAAAGCCCTCGCTTTTCTCATCACTTCCTGATTTTTGGAAGCGGCACCGCTGACGTTATAGATAAACGCCTGATAAGCCGGACGGGTGACAGAGTTGACACGGGGACGTCTTTGCGAGAGGACGGTAACGACATCGCGCTGCACTTCCACTTTGCGGTAACGACCGTTTCTGATCTGTTCGGTAACTCCGTTGACAAGTTCAACAAGTTCTTTTTCATCGGCAGCCTTGAGCTGAACCTTCAAACTTTCTTCTTTCATTTTTGAAATTTTAATTATGAAACATAAAAATTGACTGTTCTTTTAATATAGACAAAAAAAATGACTTTGACAAGCACTATTTTCTTTTTTCCCGTTCAAAAATATACTTTTCCCGTTTTTTCCGGACACTCTTTCATAAACGAATTTTAAACAAAAAAAACTCCCACACCGGGGAGACAAGGTTTGTTTATAAAGCCGTATCAAAAAAAGGATCCTTTTTTTGTCACGGGAAATATTGTATCAGAAAATTTATCAAAAGTCATCTAAATAGTTATTTTTGAACAAATTTTGCAATATCAACGTTTACTTATAATAACCCTTTATTTTAGCTCAAAAAAAGGATCGATAAAAAGAAGCGTTTTTGAGAATAACGGAAAAATTTGTCAATAACTATTATAGAGGACAAAAGATGACGACAAACAAGACTATCGGACTTTTTTTGCTGGCAACGACGTTTTTGAGTACGCCGGCGGGAGCTCAGGACATCACGGAATGGACGGAAGAGATAGAGAACGGCCGCGGGGAGACCATTGACAACATCAAGGTGGACGTAGACGGAGAATATTCCCTGATTTACAACCGGGGACAAATCGGCAATATCGAAAGCACGTTTACGAACAACGACGGCGTCATTGGAAACTATGGCGAGATCGGCACCGTTCGTTCTGTTTTCAAAAACAATGAAGGAAGCGTTCAAAACTATGGTTTGATAGAACAAGTTGCCGGCAGTGTTTTCGAGAACAACGTCAACAGTTATAGCGGCGGAGCGATCGCTTCGACAGGCGGCGGTTATATCGGCAAGATTGTTGACAGCACGTTTACCGGCAACACCGTTTATGAACAGCAACCGGTAAGAATAGCCATGCCGGAGAAACGTGACGTCGGTCGAGGCGGTGCACTTTATCTTGAGAATCCGTTTATTCCGCAGGCGGGAAGTTTCAAGGCTGACGATCTGTCGGTAACCCATATTGTCAACAGCACTTTCAAGGACAATCATGCGGCAGCCGGCGGAGCAATTTTCTCCAGCCAGTGGCTTGATATTGAGGGCAGCGTGTTTGACGGCAACTATAATCAGACACGGGACGAATACGGTGCCGGCGGCGCAATCGCTTTCTGGACGGAAGAAACGCAGGTAGCACCTACTGAAGTATTGCCGGAACCGGAAGAACCGTTTTATGCCGGAGAACACAACATCAGCAACAGCCGGTTTGAGAACAACCGCTCAAGCGGCTTCGGCGGCGCGATTGCCGGCATGGTTAACGAGTATACCAACCAGACTTACGGCATCAATGTTAAAGGCAGCACCTTTATCAACAACAGTGCCAAAGACGGCGGTGCAGTCTATATGATGTCCGGCATGTCCGAAAACGATCGACGGAACGTGGAAGATGCCGTTTGGAATATGCCCGAAGTCAACAAAGTGACGATAAAATACGGCGATCAGGAAAAAACACTTTTCTATCTGAAAAATAACCAGGAAGAGCGCTACAATATATACAACATGACGGCGGCCGAGTTTGACCAATATGTCAGGGAAGGCGGCAAATTTTACGTACATAACATAGTCGCAACTGCCGTCGACGCCCAAACCTATCAGGATGCGCTGGATTATTATCAGGGAGAGATCCAACCAGGTTATGGGATCAGCGATTTTGAACAATATAAAGACGCCTTATATCAGGCCGACATCGAGCATATGCTGGCTCCGTCCTTAAAAGTCGTCAACTCCAGCTTTATCAACAACAAAGCTTCGGGCAAAGGCGGCGCCATCTATGGCAGCGACGTCAGGATTGTTGCCGATAACGGCGAAAGCCGTTTTTCCGGCAACACCGCCGGCGGCAAGTCTAACGCCGTTTATGTCGCGGGGCTGAACAACATCATTTTGGATCAATATTATGATGAATTTGACGGCAACACGATTTTTGAAGGAATCGTCATTCCTGCTAATGCTCCTGACGGTCAGTTAACGTTGGAATCGGTCAACCGCGGCCGGATTGTCTTTGACGACGGCATTGACGGCGAGAACTATAACATTGACGTTTTTGGTGACGGCACCGGTTATGTCAAATTCAACAATGCGGTTGAGAACGTCAACCGCTTTGCCATGAACGGCGGCGCCGTCGTTCATCTCGGCTTAAACGGACGCATTTACGCGCAGGACTTCGTCAGCGGTTCCTCTTCCGTATATGCGCGTACCGGCGCGCAAAAGCCCCTGTTGACCGTTGACGTGATGGTCGACCGGGAAAACAACACCGTTCACAGCGGCGCCATCCATGTGAACGGAGACGTTGCCGGAGAAACCAACGTACTGGTCAACGCTTTGAACCCCGACGTGCTCGACAACAAAAAAGACGCCGTCGTGCCTTTCCTTTTCGCCCCCAACGACAATGAGGAAACTTCCGCCGTCTTCAATGTTTCCCGCGTGATCGGCAGCCCCTACATGTGGCATGCCGGCAAGAACGTCGCCGGAACGCCGGAAAGCGGCAACGTCTGGTACCTGTCGCTGACCGATACCCTTAACCCCGAGTTTGGCAAAACCGACCCCGAAGTTGCGCCGGAAGTGACGGCCTATATCAGTCTGCCTTCGGCCGGTCTGGAACAGGTTCGCGGCCTGCGCGACACGCTGGAACAAAAGACGGCTTTCTGTAAAGAAGGCGCTTGCGCCCGCGACGCAAAAGCCGACCGTCAGCTGTGGGTTGACAGCGGTTACCTGAGCTCGACGGTTGACAAACCGGCCGAATTTGACGCCGACATCTGGGGCGTCACCGCCGGCGGCGATCTGCAATATGACGCCAACAACCGTCTGGGCGTGTTTGCGGCTTATCGTCAGGGCGACTATGACGTCAGCGGCAAGGGAAGCAAATATCGTTCGACCGTCGGTTCGGAACTTGACATCGACAGCTGGCTCGGCGGTTTATACTATCGCTTTGAGCAAAACGACTGGTACGCGTTCGCGACGGTTTACGGCGGTCTCCAGAAAGCGGACCTCAAAACCGACGACGGTATCGTCAACACCGACAGCGACGGGACGTTGTGGAGCATCGGCGCGGAAGGCGGGCGAAAGTACGGCCTGAGCGAAGCGCTGACGCTGGAACCGAGTTTCGGGGTCTTTTACACGCAGTCGGAGTTTGACGATATTCGCGACAGCGCGGGCAAGACGGCGTCGTTTGACAGCCTGAAACAGCTTGAAATCGAAACGGCGGTTAAACTGGAATACCGTCTGTGCCAGAACGATCTGACGTCGGTCGTTTATATCAAGCCGGGACTGATCCAGACGATCACGGACGGAGACGAAGTGCTGATCAGCGGATTGGGCAAGACGGAAGCTTACCACGACCAGCTTTTGGGGCGGATTGAACTCGGCGCGCGCTTCGGCGTCACGGAAAGTCTTTCCGGTTACGGTTGGGCAAACTATACGTTCGGTTCAAGCTACGGTGCCGCCGCCGTCGGCATCGGCTTAAACTATGCGTTCTGACCGCAGACGTTTGCCGCCGGCAGCAGCCTAAAAACCGCAAGCCGATCAAACGCAAAAATCTCCCCGCAAAAGCGGGGAGATTTTTTAGCGATAAAACGAAACAACCTAAAAAAAACCCCGAAACTTTACGTTCCGGGGTCAAATTGTAAATGTTTGTCAAAAGGACTTTTCACGCATACTTCCTTCCGCACCGCGAAAAGAAGCTTTCCAAGAGAGCTACAGGCCGTTTTTCTTTTCTTCCGCGAAGACAATCATCACTTCAGGGAAAGAGAAGTATTAGCCGTCTTACTGCCGTTGTTTACGGCGTAGGAGATTGTAATCCGGTTACCGGTAATTTTGTAACTCTGAGCGCCCGGCGTCGGCGTTACGTCTTCGCCAATACCCAAAGTTACCGCATTCTTTTCCATAACCGTATGATCCCAGGCAGAACTTTTGCCGGCATAGATCCAACGACCGCTGACAACCGTAACTTTCGCCGGCTGCCATTTGTTTGCACCCCAAACGCCGCTGTATGCGCCGGAAATACAAGTTTCGACGCCGTTCTTTGCCGCTACGGATTCATCAAAAGCATAACACAGGTTCATGTCCACTTTGCCGTTCGGTGCCATGACCACGCCGTTTTCATAAGTGAAAACGATCATGTCCATAAACTTGGCGCCGACACTTTGCTGAACGCGCGTATACTTTGCAGACTTGGGACTTCCCAGCCAGCTCGGCGTATCACGGTCTTCGCTTACGAAAACCCGCAATTCTGCCTCGCCCGCCGCACTTGCCGGATAACCGTTGAACATGGCGCTCATGGTATGAACATAGTTCTTGCGGTCATAGATCCTGCCGTTTTCGGTCAGCCGGCTCATATCGCTCAGCTTAAATCCGTTGTCGGCAAGGTTCTCATATTCGGCATAGGGCATGTTGTGAGTCAGCGGAGAATAAATCGCCTTTTGGTAAGACAACGTAAACACCCGGTTGAACTTGTCGTTGGCAACCGTATAGGTGCGCTGGTATGTCATCACCTTAAAGTCGCCGACGGTTTGCGTTCCCGTCAGTTTTTCACCGCCTGTCGACGGAGCGGAAGCAATCAGATTGAAGTTTTCCAAAACCTTGGTGATTTTGGCCGGCACCGTGATCGAGTTCTTCAGGTTCACCGATTTGGTATACACCTTTTCGCCCGATACGGACCAGATTTCCTTAATCTTGATCCAGCTCTTGGTGGTAGAGGCATCGATATAGTCTTTGCCGTCTTCCACGATCGTACGCTCTTTCAGTTCGTCATTGACTTCCACCCACAATTCGGCTTCGCCGACGGCGCTCACATCACGGCCGTTGAACCTTGCGCCCATGGTGTGCGCATAGCTCTTGCGGTCGTAAGTTTTGCCGCCGCTGACCGTTTGCGACAGATCCGCCGTTTCAAAACCGTTGTCGGAGATGTTTTCGTATTCCGGGTTCGGCATGTTATGCTTAAGCGGATCGTAAACAGCCCGTTGGTAACTGAGGGTGAAAACACGGTCAAAACGATTGTTGGCCACCGTATAGGTGCGCTGATAAGTTTTTACCGTGAAATCGCCGACGGTTTCGGTCTTAAGCAGGCTTTCACCGGCCAGAGAGGGCGTTGCGGAGGCCAGCGCAAAACTCGGCAAAATCTTGGTAACTTTGGCCGGAGCCGCAATACCGTTGGTCAAATCGACCGATTTTACATAAGTCTTTTCGCCGGACACGGTCCAGATTTCCTTAATCTTAATCCAGGATCTGGTGGTGTTGTCATCCACATAGTCCATACCGTCTTCAATGATTTCCTGACTGGTCATGATGTCCGAGGCCAAAACCCGCAATTCGGCTTCCGCTTTGGCTTCCGCCGGATGACCGTTAAAGCTGGCGCCGATCGAGTGCGTGTAGCTCTTGCGGTCGTAAGTCTTGCCCTCTTCGGTGATCTGCGTCATGTCCGCGGTTGCAAATCCGTTGTCGGCAACACTTTCGTATTCCGCAAACGGCATGCTGTGATCCAGCGGATTGTAAAACGCACGTTGGTAAGACAACGTAAATATACGGTTAAACTTGTCGTTGCCGACCGTATAAGTCCGCTGATAAGTCCTTACCGTAAAATCGCCGACAGTCTCAGTTTCCGCCAAGACTTCATCGCCAAGGACAGCCGATATCTGGTTTAAGGTAAAGTCTTCCAAAATCTTGATCACCTTGGCCGGGGCATTGATGCCGTTGGTCAGGTTAACCGATTTCGTATACACTTTTTCGCCCGATACGGACCATACTTCCTTGATCTTGATCCATGACCTGGTCGTCGTCACGTCGACATATTCCATGCCGTCTTCGACAATCACTTGGCTTTCCAGCTTGTCTTCCGCTTTCTTGTGCAATTCGACTTCGGCAACGGCTTCGGCCGAGTTGCCGTTGAAAGTAGCACCGATGGTGTGGGTGTAGAGCCGGCGCTCGTAATTGTCCTTTTCCGACATTTCCGTCAGTTTAAATCCCTTGTCCGTGATGTTTTCGTAAGCGCGGGACGGCATCTCAAACTCTTTTCCGTCAACCTTCAGGACCGCAGTTTCCCAGAACGGGGTGAACACCTTGTCAAACAAATCGCATCCGACCGTATAATCGAGCGTATGCGCAGTAACCGTGATGTTGCCCTCGGTACGGGTACCGCTGACGACGGTTTCGCCGGAAACGGCGTTTTTCTTTTCCAGTTCAAAGCTTTCTACCGTACGGATTTCGTACGCCGGAGCGCCGATACCGTTCTTTAGGATCACTTCGTATCTGGAAACGACGGAACCCGACTGGCTGTAGGTACGCGTGATCTCAACCCAGCTTTTGGCCGTGGTCGAAGACAGCGTTTCATAGCCTTCGTCGGTTTTTGAGGTACTCTGCAAAACATCGTCCGCATCCATTGCCAGACGTTCATACCCTCTCTCTATGCTGCTGCCGCCCATAAAGGCAACTTTGTAGCTTGAAGTCGAGAGATAATAATGAACCTTGTCCTTGATGCCTTCGTCGACAACGCTGATACCGCCGTCTTCAAAAGCAACGCTGCCGTTTGCTGCCGGAAAAACAACCTTCTTGCCCCAGAGCGTCATCTCCGCATCCAGGTAGCTAATGGTGATGTCTTTCAGATACCCGGTCATTTCATGACGATAGGTCTTGACCGTCTTGGTATAAGACACGCCTTCCGCTTCCCAGTTGCCGGAGTTGCTGCCGGTTTCGGCAAAGCTTACCGACGACACTTCGGGCTTGTTCACTTTGATCGTATCCAAGGGCGAAATCTCGAAATTTACGCCGCCCAAAGGCACAATCACCGTGGTGTCCTGCCTGATGCCGTTGACATCTTTCGAGGCCGTCACCTTACCGTTTTCGCTGTCGCGGGTCACGGTAATGGTCACTTCCGTGTTGGTGTCGGGACCGCTATCAGGCTCCACATTAAGACTAAACTCTTCCAGCGCTTTGTCACATGACGTGAACATGGCTAAAGTCAGCATTATGGCAAATGCAACAATGCTGTAAAAGACATTTCTCTTTTCCATATTTTTGTTTTTAAAAGTTATTTGATTATTTTTTTAGGAAATATATAGAAAAATTGCTTCTGCAGGTCTCCCGATGCTTGAAAAATCATTTTCATCAGAGACATTTACAATGATAATCAATGTAATAACAGAATAATTTTTGTCGTTTATACTGTACCATAAAAGAATTAAAACCACAACTTATTTTTGACTGAAAACGGCATATTTTTTCTATTTTGTCTAAAAATATTGATAGACGGCGAGTCCGCAGGCGAATCTCCCCTTTCCTCTTGTTGATAAAATCCGCTTTGCCATCCCGAAAACAGTCCTCTTTTATATTCCGCCGGCGGTTCTTTTGCGCATTCCGTGAGCACCCTTTACCATCCCGCAAACAAACACAACCCCTGTCAGTCGGCTTACAAGCGGCCGCTTCCGTCCTCTCTTTGCCTCTGTCACCCTGCGAACGCGGAAACAAACCCATATTGTCATTCCGTCCCGGTTCGGGAGCTTATAAGAGAAAAAAGGATGGAGGCGGCGGCTCGCTGCTTTGGCACCCTGCCCCGGTTCGGGAGCTTGAGGGGAAAAAGCAAAGAAAGGGGAAAAAGAAGGAAGGGAGGAAGAAAGGAAAACAAACATCGAAACAAGACCTGAAGTGCGGAAGATAATTTTTAAGGCATAGCCTAAAAATGAGATGCCCAAACAAACCCGACATGGTAATTACCGAACGCATGCTAACGGAAGAATCGGTCAGTTTGACGGCACAAAGGAGAGAATTCAGGGATTATGCCCAAGCCGGTGAAGCGGGCAAAGAGTTTTATCGGACAGTATGCGGGAGATTTTAGATATGCAAGAGAGATTGAGTTTTCCGCCTCACCATCCCGAATCTGTCCGGAAATCTTGCAAAAAGCGGAATGACAAAAAATAAGGCGCCGAAATAAGCGAGATTGAGGTTTTTGCCTTGTATGGGAAAGTTATTTTGAAAAGCGGTCGACGGCACGTAGATATCCACGGGTAACTCCGTGGTTCTACAGCAGTTACAAAGCTTGCGGTTTGACCATGATTAAAGGCGCGAAGCGGTGTTGTTCCAACACCGCAGCATTCGGCTCCGGGTTAAACTCGGGCTTTTCTATCAGACATTAATAAAAAAAAGATGCCGGAGGAAAACCTCCGACATCTGAAAATATATTGAAATGCTTTGCAGCGAAACTAGAATTAGTAGTTTTTCTTCGTTTTGCCGAACTGGAAGCGATAGCTCAAAGTGAGCTCAATCTGCCAGCCTTGCTTGACGATATTCTTATCAGCAACTACTTCTCCGTTTACTTTTCCTGACGTTGCATGTTGCACGTCATAAGTGTAAGCGGCGAGCTGGATACCAAAACGGTTTCCGCTCATGAACTGACGGGTTTCCCAGCCAAGGACTGCACCATAACCCAGACCAGAACCTTTCAGAGACGATTTACGAGTAAAATCGTAACCATCACCGGATTCTGAGATAGAATTATCGCTTTCCGTATACTGGTAGCCAACACGGCCGCCAACATAAAAGCGATTTTGTTTGTTTTTACCCCAGTGTGCGAGATTTACTCTCACTTCACCAAAGGCAGACGGCGCCATATAGGTCAAACCGTCGAAATTGATCTCACCCACGCGGCCGGTCACCAAAAAGTCACCCCACCACATGGTATAACCAACTTCTGCTCCAAACACATAAGAGAAACTCTTAGCGTTCGGAATATAGGATGCTCCGCCGACAGCTCCGATAAAGAAGCCTTCAATCGCGCGTCCCTTCCAGTACGTTTTACCGTCGGAAGTTTTGAGCATAAGCTCGTCATGTTTCCGAGAAGCGAAAGCTTCCATATAATCCAGGGTCATAGAATCGACCTTGGCGATCTCCTGCATTTCTGCAGAAGGTTCGGAAGCAAGACCTTTCTTTTCAGAACCAAAAGTTACTGACTGAGCGCTAGCGCTGTTTACATTCACGAATGCAGTTGCCAATACTGCTACAATGGCAATTACTATATTTTTCATCTTTTCTTGTTTTTAAAGGAATGCGGGAATAGCCCCAGATATTTTTTAGTACACCTCCCCGGAATTTTGGTTCCGGAGAGGGATGAGAGAGTATCCTTAGACACGAACGTTCTTTACCTGTTCACAACGTAAAAAATTAACGCAATGACAGAGAAGAATTTGCAGTTGTGCTACCGTTATTAGCAGCGTAAGAAATAGTGATCTTACCGTTGCTGATTGTAGTCTTCTGCGCGCTCGGAATCGGAGTAACGTCAACACCGATACCAAGGGTTACAGCGTTAGTTTCCATTACAGTGTGATCCCAAGAAGAGGACTTGCCTGCATAGATCCAACGACCGCTTACCATGGTAATTTTGGCGGGCTGCCATTTACCGTTGCCGAATACACCGCTGTATGCACCGTTGATACAAACGTCTACGCCGTTTGCAGATGCTACAGATGCGTTGAAAGCATAGATCAAACTCATGTCTACCTTGCCGTTAGGAGCCATAACAACACCGTTCTCATAAGTGAAAACGATCATGTCCATGAACTTCTGTCCGGCAGCTTTCTGCACGCGGGTATATTTTGCTCCGGTCGGGTTGCCTAACCAAGACGGGGTGTCACGGGGAGTTTCAACTTCAACCAACAACTCTGCTTCGGCGTTGGCCTTGGCATCGTAACCGTTGAACATTGCGCTCATAGCATGAACGTAGTTCTTGCGGTTATAAGTCTTACCGTTCTGAGTCGTATTGGACATATCGCTCATGTTGAAGCCATTGTCTGCAACGTTTTCATATTCGGAATAAGGCATATCGTGGTTGATCACGGTGTAAACGGCTTTCTGATAGCTCAAAGTGAAAACGCGGGTAAACTTATCGTTTGCTACCGTATAGGTGCGCTCGTAAGTCATAACCTTGAAATCACCCTTAGTTTCAGTCTTAACCAGTTTTTCACCGCCAAGAGAAGCAGCTGCGCTGTTCAGGTCAAAGCTGGCAAGGATCTTTGTGATCTTAGCAGGAGCAGCAATACCGTTAATCAGGTTAACTGACTTGGTATATACCTTTTCGCCGCCTACAGACCATACTTCCTTAACTTTAACCCAAGATTTCGTAGTTGAAGCATTGATATAATCTTTGCCGTCTTCCACGATCACGCGGCTGATGAGCTCGTCCTTAACTTCTACCATGCGGAGTTCAACTTCTGCCTTTGCTGCAACAGAGTTACCGTTGAAAGTAGCGCTCATATTATGAGTGTACAGTACGCGGTCATAACCGGTGATGCCTTCCATATCGGTGATATTGAAGTTACCGTCGGTTACGTTCTCATATTTGCGGCTCGGCATGTCGAAAGTCTTGTCATCAACGGTCAATACGGCTGTCTCATAAGAGAGAACAAATGTACGATCGAAGATGTTGTTGCCTACGACATAGTTCTGACGATAGGAAGTAACTTTGATGTTACCTTCTTCGCGGTTGCCGGAAACAGAAGCTTCTTCCAGGTTTGCACCTTTGGAAGAAAGATTGAAAGACTCAACATTCATCACTTCGTAAGCAGGAGCAGAAACGCCGTTGTTCAGAACAACTTCGTAACGAGTAGCAACTGCGCCGGAAATTTTGTATGTACGAGTGATCTCGATCCAGCTCTTAGCTGTAGTAGACGTAAGGGTTTCGTAACCCTCGTCGGTTTTTTCGGTGCTCAACAAAGTATCATCGGCGTCGATAGCCAACACTTCCAGACCTTTCTCAACAGAGCTGCCTTCCATGAAAGCAACTTTATACTGAGTGGTAGCTGTATAGTAATGCATCTTTTCTTTGATACCTTCGTCGAGAAGGTTGATTTCCTCAACAACTTCAACTGCGCCGTTTGCCTGCGGGAATTCAACTTTCTTGCCCCATACGTAAGTGTATGCGTCAAGATAAGAGATGTTGATATCCTTGGCATAACCGGTGAGTTCATCGCGGTAGGATTTTGAAGTCTTGGTGAAATAAACACCGTTTTCTTCATATTCTTCTACCTCGGCTTCACCGACTTCGGCAAAGTTGGAACGAATTACTTCTGCGGAAGCCACCTTAATGGTATCAACCGGAGTAATCTCGAAGTTCACTGCGCCAAGAGCAACCGTAATGGTTGTATCCTGACGGAGACCGTTGACTTCACGAGAAGCTTCAATGATACCGTTTTCGGCATCGCGCTTCACATTAATCGTGATCTCGCTATTATTGTTGCCACCGTTGTTATAGGTATTCAACAAAAACTCGTCTTCAGATTTGTCGCAAGATGCAACCACAAAAGACATAACTACTAAAGTGAACATCACGTAGATGTTCCTAAAAATTTTCTGCGCCATCATATTGTCTATTTTTTTTGTTATTTACTGGGTTTAGAAAATTACATGTCTTCAGAAGTCTCCGTACCGAAAAAATACCCGAAACTCTTCCTTTCTTTCCTTTATTTTCAAGAAAAGCAATTTTGAATTATAAGACAATGTAATTAAATAAAATTATTTTTTATAGTGTTAATGTAGCATAAATATTTTCGGGAAGCAAGCGGTTTTTGCGAAAAAAACATTTTTTAGGCTATTTTTTGTTAAACATTCGCCCTTGCCAACCTGTTGTATTTACTAAAAGCTTTATCCGGCAACGATTTCCGCCATTTTTTATTTTTTGTCCATTTTTTGCTTTTGCCTTTTCAGGCCGGAGGAAAAACGGAAAAGAAATCCCCGGCTTGCGGCGGCAAACCGGGGATTTGCAAACAACGGCATGTTTCTTCGAACTATTCTTCCGTTTCGGAATAGAATTTTTCCCCCGAATCCGCAAGCAGCTCAAAATCTTCCAAAAACCATTCCATTTCCTCGTCCGCATCGGCAATCATCTGATAAAAACGGCCGCGATAAGAAAGGATGAGCGAACTTTCCGCCACTTTGATGTCGGTTATCATAATCCGCCCGTTTTTCTTATGCACCCGGAATTCAACCAAAAAAGTCGTCGCCTTGCCGTCCATGCCGCGGTAATCTATATTGGTGCGCACCAGCGCATATTCCCCGTCGCGCTCAACATCGGAAATCACAAAATCCAGATTGTCGTCAAAACTAAGCGGAAAGCCCTTATAGACGTTTAAGGCATAACGGGTAAACAGCTCCTGATATTTCTTCTGCTGTTCCGCGCTCATCTGCCGCCAGTATTTGCCAACGACGAATCGCGAAATATAGTCAAGATCCACATAATTTAAAAAAAGCTCGTCCAGCTTCTTATACTTTACCGCCGGATCTTTTTCGGCAAAAGTGTTCAACAGCTCTCTGCCCTTGGTTTCGCCGAACGCGCGCGCTTCCGCTTCGCTCAAAGGTTCGGCCGCCGCCGGCAGGGCAAGCGTCAGCAGCACAAAAAAAATGATAAGTCGTAAAAAACAGTTACTTTTCATAAAAAAATGCCCTATATTAGCAATCATTCTGAAGTCATAATAGCAAAATGGTTGTTAAAATGAAACTAAAATTATGGTTATGCCTCGCATTCTCGGCGCTGGCCGCCGCACCGGCCTTTGCCGCCGCCCCCAAACCGACCGTCAACGCCGGCCTGCACTACATTCACACCCGCGGCAAAATCTACTGCGGGACGGAAACCGGCAATAAAATTCTCGCCTGGCGGGATGAAAAAGGCAACTGGCAGGGAATTGACGTCGAATTGTGCAAAATGCTTTCCACCGCCGTTTTCGGCAGAAGCGACAGAATCGAGATGGTGCCGCTTTTTTCAAACCAGGTGTCAAACGCCTTTTACACCAACAAAATCGACGTTATGATCGGCGGACTGCCGTTTTCGGCCACGACCGAAATGTCGACCCGCGCCGCGCCGGTCGACGTCTGGTATTATGACCGGCAGGTCTTTCTGGCACATGCCGTCAAAGGCGCTACTTCCATGGAAGCCTACAGAGGCAAAAAAGTCTGCGTGGTCAACAACAGCGACGATCTGGCCAAACTGAAAGTCTACAATGACAAATATCAGCTCGACTTCTCGTTTCTGACGTTTCCCAACATCCAGCGGGCCAAAGAGGCGTTTCTGCTCAACCGCTGCCAGTTGTTTACCGGCAATTCGATGATTCTGCGCGACATCGTCATTCACAGCCCGGCCGGCGTTTCCGACGTCGAAATGCTGCCGGAAACTATTACCGTCCGCCCGATTTACGTTTATGCCGACAAAGACAACACCATGTTAAAAAGCATTATCAAATGGACGATGAACGCGGTCAAGCAGGCGGAAGAAACCGGCCTTACCTCCAAAAACGTCGACATCCACGTCAGTTCGACAGACCCCTCAACCCGCAACCTGCTGGGCTTGGACGAACAATTGTGGAAGCGTTTCAAGCTGGCGCCGACATGGCTGCAAACCTATCTGAAGGAAAGCGGAAACTACGGCGAAGTGTTTGAAAAAGAGCTGGGCGAAGGCTCGCAGTTCAAAATCAAACGCAACGAAAACAACCTGTTGAAAAACAAAGGGCTGATGTTTTCGGTACCGTTTATTTGATGTTCTTCCGGCTCTAAAAATCAAACTCCCCGGGTTTTCCGGGGAGTTTTTTTGTCGCTGCAAAGCACTCCGGCAGACAGATACCCCGGCAGACAAACGATTTTATTGCACTTTTGCACAAAAAACATAAACAAGCCTGAAGAAAAGGATCCTTTTTTTTCGAACGTTCCACTCTTGTAAAAATTATGCAGTAAGGTATTGATTCTTATTCATATATTTGAAATACAAAAGAACAAAAAACGCGGCAGAAAAAGGATCCTTTTTTTTCAACACGCATATTGTCCAGTTTTCATTTTTGTATAATACCCGATTAATCATTTTTATCAATGAGTTAATTCATCGTTGAAAGAAAAAAATTCCTGCTTTGAAAAAAGGATCGTTTTAATGAGTTTTTTTAGAGCAAACCTGCTTTTCACAATCGCTTTGTCTACTTCAACCCGATGAACATTGCTTTGGAAAAAAGGACTGAACACAATGAAAAACAAGACTATCATTATCGGATTGACTGTTTCCCTTTTGTTGTCGACAACCGCCGGCCGGGCAGCGTATACACCGACTTTGGAAGATGACAGCATCTATGAAATCACCAACGTTTCTTCTGCCGAAGAGGCCGATTTTTCGTTGGTTGAAATCGACGAAAACGGTCAGGCTGCCGTTACTTATTACAAATACAACATAAAAGAAGGCGCCGTAAGCCATGAACCGCTTGACGAAGACATGAAAGGCCAAGACATTACCGGCAACTTTTTCGGACAGACCGGAGGAAACGGCGCGGCAATCACCAATCGGACGGACACGGTATTCAATTCCTGGGACATCGGCAACATTACCGGCGACTTTGTCAACAACAGCGTTGAGGGAAATCTCTTCAACGGACCGCAGGGCGGTGCCATCTACAACCGTCCGCTCAACGGCGGCAGCACCTCCATCGGCAACATCACCGGCGATTTCATCGGCAACAGCGCGGTTTCCGAATCGACCTGGCCGTCTTACGGCGGCGCCATTTACAACTCGACCAATGCCGCGGCACAGACAGCCACCATCGGCGATATTACCGGCAATTTCATCGGCAACCACGCTTCAAACGCCAACACTCACGCTTACGGCGGCGCAATCTACAACTACAGCTATAACAAAAACAATCTGGCAACCATCGGTGTCATCAGCGGCAGCTTTATCGGCAACTACGCGGAAGGAAAAGGCATGGCTCTCGGCGGCGCCATTTACACTTCCGACAACCTGACGCTGGCCAGCAAGGGTAAAAACATTCAATTTTCCGGCAACTATACGATAACCGACGGCAACCGGGTCAACAACGCGATTTTCATGGACACGGACATCGCCGACACGGTGCTGACTTTCGACGTTTCCGGCGGCGGACACATTACTTTTCTTGATCAGATCGACGGCGGCGACGTTAACGACACGGGAACGGAAATCAATTATGACAAACAATATTCTATTGTCCTGAAAGGCAACGGTTCCGGCACGGGCAAAGGGAACATCTTTTTCGCCGACACCGTCAACAACGCTTCTTCCGTCACCGCCGACGACGTCAACCTGACGTTTGGAAGCTATGACGGACATCATGCCAATTTCGGCGACAAATCAACTTCTTTGCAACTGAACAATTCGCTGCTCAGCCTCAAATACGATTCATATCAAAGTCTGAAGTTAAACGAACTGACCGTTTCCGGCAATTCGCTGTTTGAGTTCGGCGCCAATTTTAACCAAGGCTTATCCGACAGCATCAACACGGAAAAAGCCGAAGGCAGCATCGGCATCTTCAACATCCGCTTTGACGATTACGGCAACGTCGGCGACAAAATTACGATTTTTGACAATGCCGGGCTGACGATCAACAATCTTGGCAGCTACACAAAGATATACAACAACCTCACTTACAAATTCGAGCAGCAGGGCAATCAGCTGGTGATCGCTTCCAAAAGCCTGAAACGCCCGCAATCGATCGTCAAGAAAAACGAAATTCTCGACGTTCAGGAAACGACGCTGAATGACGCGATGACGGGAATACTCGACAACAGCGGCATCACCACCATCACCGACAGCAGCTTCAGCAACAACCGCAACGACGGCCACGGCGGCGTGATTGTCAACCGCGGACAACTGACAATTCAAAACACCGACTTTACCAACAACGCTTCCGAAGGCAACGGCGGCGCGATTGACAACGCCGGAGACTTGACGCTGATCGCCGACAACGACGACATGACCTTTGACGGCAATACCGACGCCTCCGGCAGCAACGACATTTACATGCGGCAGGGAACGCGGCTTGACATCAACATCACCAACAAAGGCACGATGACGTTTAACGGCGGCATTAACGGCGAAAACGGCTACTTGATCAACATTACCGGCGACGGCAGCGGCAACCTGGTGCTAAACGGCAGAGTTGACAACGCGGAAAAACTGAACGTGGCCGATACGTCGCTGGTGCTGAAATCGGAAGCATTTCTCGACAATCAGTTTGTTGAACTGACAAACGCCATGCTGGACATTGCCAACAACACCATCGGCACCGTCAACCTGAAAGGTTACCGGGCCGACGGCGCCGCCATCCGGCTGGACGTCAACACGGCCGAAAACGTTTCCGACGTTCTTAACATCAGCGGCGATCTGACCGGCACCACCGGTCTCATTCTCAATATGCTGAGCAGCGTTAAACAAACGGAAGACATCGTTTTTGCCAACACGCCGGACGACGACGACGCGACCAAAGGCGGTTTCGTCATTTCGCGCATGGTCGGCAACCCGTACGAATATAACATTTCCGTCAAATATGACGCGGTTAACAAACAATGGCTGTTCCCGAAGGAAGCGGAACCGACCCCGATACCGGAACCCGAGCCGCAGCCGCCGGTCGTTCGTCCGGTGGCGCCGGAATATGTTGCCTACGGCGGATTGCCTGCCGCCGCGGCAGAACTGACCCGCGGCCTCAGCAGAATAATTTCCGCCAAAGTCGCCGCCGGCAAAATATTCAGCAACAACTGCTGCGGCGTTTATGACGAAGCATATGACGGCAGCGTTTTGCGCAACGTCTGGATAGACGCCGGCTATCAAAACGCAAATATCGACAAGCCGGTCGACATGGAAGCCGACGTCTGGGGCATTACCGGCGGTTTCGACATCCAGGCCGATGCACATAACAAACTCGGCGTTTTCGCCGCATACCGCCGCGGACAGTATGACCTTTCCGGCAAAGGAACGTATTACAACTCGACCCTTGGCAGCCGCATTGACATCGACAGCTGGCTGGGCGGCTTGTATTACCGCTTCGATAAAAACCGCCTGTATGTCATGAGCACGGTTTTCGGCGGCATTCAAAAAGCCGACGTCAAAACCGACGACGGTACCATTAAGACGGACACCGACGCCGATCAGTTCGGCGGCAGTCTGGAAACCGGTTACGTTTACGGTTTGGGCAAAACGCTGACGTTGGAACCGTCGCTCGGCATTTCCTACGCCCATATCAACTACGGCGACATTCACGACCGGGCGGGAACGACGGCCGCATACGACAATTTGAACTACTTTGAAGCGGAAGCCGGCATCAAGCTGGAGAAAACGTTTTATTACGACGAGGGAACGGCCAAAGTTTACATCCGTCCTTCCGTCATACAAACGTTCGGCGACAGCGGCGACGTCAGGATCGACAGTCTGCGGCCGACCAATTCTCTCCGCAATCAGACGCTCGGCAGAATCGAACTCGGCGGCCGTTACGGCTTTGGGAACCGCCTGTCCTTCTACGGTTGGACGCACTACACTTACGGCAGTTCGTACGACGCCGCGGCTTTCGGCATCGGGTTGAATTACGCCTGGTAACCGGCAAGATTTTACATCTGCAAATCAGGTCGTCAAAAAAGCTCCCGGATCCGGCCGGGAGCTTTTTTATTGCCCGGGTTATCGCCTGAAAATTCTTATCGCCCGAAAAGAAGAACCTTTTGTTTTTATCTTTTTCCGGCGGCAGCGCTTTAGTGTTTGCGGGACAAAAACTCTTCCACTTCCCGCAGCGACTGTTCGGGAGAAGCGTTGAAGTCGATGACTTTTCCGCCGACTTCACAAGTCCGGTTTTCCGGATTGTAGCAGCAGAAAGGGGTGGAAAAAGACGCGCCGTAACCCGGCGTGTCGTCGATCTGGATGTCAATGCCGTTTTGCAGGCAATACTCCGCTTTTGCCTTGTCCCACAATTCGTCCGGCACTTTGAAGTTGCCGTTGGGAAAATATTTGACTTGTCCGCGGCTGGCAAAATGGTCGATCAGCGAAAAAATGTTGTTGTATCGGATCTTCCAGGAATCGAGAAAGTTCTTCACCACCAGATAAGGTCCTCCCGAAATGACGAAAACTTCATAATCGCGGTCAAACGCCAGCGCGGTAAAGTCGCGGAAAAACGCCGGAGAAGCGGTAATTACGCCGTGAAAGTCTATGCCGATCTTATATTTAGAACTTGTCATCTTCTCCTCCGAACACGCTGGAAACCGCGTCTTTTAACGAATTTGGACTCAATACCGAAAGCGGATTCAGGCGAACTTTCGGATCACTTGCCTTGCCCGTAATCGAATAGTTGGCAGCAAACACGGTGCCGTCTTTGCCGGCCAGCAGGCTGCCGACCAGAGGAATCCGTCCGATCAGCGTATTCAGTCCGTAAGCCGGAGCGATCATCCCCTTGATGCTGATGTCCTCGTTGGCGGTGTTGTAGGCGCCGCTGAACGTCAGCCCGACGACGTTACCGTAGGTTTTGCCGCTTTTTACAGATAATATGCGATTTTTGTATTTAAACGGGGCGTCGAAATGGGAAAACGTCATCCCTTCCCCGGTCAGCATGTCCACCATGCCGCTGAAAGAGGCCACCGTCAGCAGCCGGGCCAGAAGCGGCGTGTTGTGAAGGCTGAAATCGCGGATTTTGGCATGACCGATAAACTCCCCGTCAGCTCCCTTTTTGGCTTCTATTTGCAGATTGCCGCCGTGCATGTCGTTATAGATACGCAAAAAGCGCAGCGTATTGCCGGCATGGTTGCTGCTGACGGAAAGCAGCCATTCGCCGTTCGGCCGCGGAACATAATCCACTTTCAGGTTCATGCTGCGATTATGGTCATAATTGCCGATCATGTGCACTTCATGCACGCCGACGCCGTTTCTGAGCCTGGCGCTGCCGGCAAAACCGGTCACCGACACGTCAGGGTTGGTCCACAGGCGGTTAACCGCAATGTTGACGTCAACGTCCGGCGTTTTTTCCCAATCGTTTTCTGCTTCGCCGGCAGCGGCCGAACTGTTTTTGCCGCGGTCAAAAAACTCGGACAAATCATAGCTGTCGCCGGAAATATTGATTTTGACGACGCCGTTTTTGCCGGAAGGCATTTCTATTTTGGCGCCGGCCTGCGTTTTGGGTCCTTTGATTTTGCCGATATCGACCACGCGGACCGCGCCTTTCTTGTCAAAACTGATTTTACCGGCAATGTCAAAATCGCTTTTATGCAGTTTGAAATCGGGGATCGACGTCAGCTGCTTTTTGGCAAAAACCAGTTTGGCGCCAAAATCCGCCGCCGCGCCGGCAGGCTTGTAAAAACCCAAAAAGCTGTAGTTCATCACCGCTTTTTGCAGTTTGGCCTTCAGATCGACCGTCAGCTTGTCGTCGCCGCCCTGGGTCGCCGTCGCCTCCACCTCCGCGCTGCCCTCAAAATAAGGCGGTTTCAGCATTTCGTAATCCAGGCCGAACTTTTCGGCGCCGGCGGCATCCAGCTTAAGCGAAGCCTGATAGCGGCTGCGGTAAGGCTTGTCGGTCTTGAAACGCTCGTCCCAGACGATTTTGAGCGGAATGCCGTCAAACTCGGCGTCGCCTTTGACCGACATGCCGTCGTTGTCAACAGCCAGTTCCAGTTCCTTTGCCGTTATCGGACGGCCGTCCACGGCGTCTTTTATCCGCACGTTGTGCAGCTTTGAGTTGACCGTCACGTTCACGTCGTCGTAGTCCAGGTCTTTTTTCAGTTCAAATTTCAGTCCCAGCTCGGTGTCGGCTTCCCCTTCGATAACTTCAGGATGCAGCCCCATCTGCGAGGTAAACTCCAGCGGCTTGTGGTCGATCAGTTTCAAAGCGTCGGCAATCGAAGAATTGGAAAAAAGCCGGATGTCGATATAGTTGTTGTACTTGTCAAGGTCATAGATCAGAACGTTTCCTTCGCTCAGCATGATGCCGTCCGACACCGCCTTGTCAAGCGCGATATTGATGCTGGTCGGAGTAACGCTGAAAACGCCGTAAACATTGTTGACCATCGGCATGGTATTGATGTAGCGGAGGTTCGAATCGGCAATATAGGCCTTCCCTTTCAGGTCCGTCAGCCCGAAAGTTTTCGTTTTTTCGTCATAGCCGAAGTCAAATTCAAAACGGGCGTTCTTGGCGTCGCCGCCGAAAATGCTGTCCCGGCACCACTCCCAGGCATCGGGGGCGACATAGCGCGGCCAGTAGGTGTAAAGGTCGTCAAATTTCAGCTTTCTGATATCCGCCGTCAGCGACAGCCGCAAATTCTTTTTGGAATCTTCAAGCAGATAATCTTCCAGCCCGGAAACATTGAAACCGAGCGTTACCTTCTGCTCCCCGAGATAAAAGTCGGCGTTTTCGATCGCTACCCGGTCCAGACCGCCGTTGATCTCCCCTTCCAGCATAAAAGAGGAAATGTCATAGCGGGAATCGGCATCGCCGGTGTCAAACAGGATGAAACCGCGCCCTCCTTCCAGCTGAAACTTGATTTTTTCCAGCGCGGTGTCCACCGCTTCGATCAGGTCGCCGCGGTTTTTCAAAAATTCGTTGAAATTGATCAGCGCGGCAATTTTGCCGTTGATCGGCAGGTTGACGTTGTACCAGTCGCGGCGGGCGCCGCCGTTGACATATGTGTCGACGATATCGGCCGGCACCAGGTCGGAAAAGTAAATCTGCGCCGCCAGCCGGTTGTCGGAAGGACGATAACGGGCTTCCATACCGACGCTGACCAGCTTGTCGCGCAGTTTGACCGACCCGCTGATTTCGGTTTCGATATCGGTAAGGTTGCGCTCAAAATTGTAATTGAGGTCGGCAAATTCCCATTTGCGGCCGAGGTCGACCTCATGGAACTCCACCTTGCCGTTGTTGATTTCTATGTCGTTGATATAACTTTCCGAATAAGTCCTGTCCGGCGAATTGAAACGCTCGAGAAACTCCTCAAACGCCGTCACGTAATAGTCTATCTGCTTGCGGCTGACTTCCGCCGCCCGGTTTTTGTCCCTGACGCCGTAATCGGTGAAAATGTAAACCGACGGATTGTTCACTTCAATCGAACTCGGCGCAATCACGCCCTGCAGCAGCGCCCGGATACTGAACGAAACGGCCACCCCCGGCGCGTTTATCCGCATATGGCCGTCGTTTTCTTCATAAACCACGTTTTTGGCAATGATTTTGATCGGTTTGATCGAACGCACCAGCTCAATGTTGACGCTGTCCACCGTCACTTCCGCGTTTTCGTTGTCCTGGTTTAAGGCCGCGATGATATAAGGCTTGAGAAAAGGAACCGCAATCGGCCCGCGGTACAGCTGCCAAATGAACAAAAGCAGCAGAATCAGGATTAAAACCACCGTATAATCAAAGATTTTACGGGCCAGATAAAGCCGGTTTGAAACTTTTTTCATTTGTTGCTTACCTTATCGGCCAGCGCCGCCTCCAAAAACAAATCAATGTCGCCGTCCAAAACCGCCTTGGCGTCCGAAGTTTCCGCGCCGGTGCGCAGATCCTTGATCAGTTTGTAGGGCTGCAAAACATAGGAGCGAATCTGATAGCCCCAGCCGTTGTCGCCCATCGAATCCCTTTCTCCCTGCGCCGCGTCTTCGCGTTTTTTCAGTTCCATTTCATATAAGCGCGCGCGAAGCATTTTCCAAGCGGCGTCGCGGTTCTGAAACTGCGAACGCTGATTTTGGCATTGGACTACGATTCCGGTCGGAATATGGGTGATACGGACCGCGGAATCGGTCTTGTTGATGTGCTGGCCGCCGGCGCCCGACGCGCGGTAGGTATCGACCCGGCAGTCGGACTCGTTGATCTCAATGCGGATTTCGTCGTCAATGTCGGGATAAACGCCGACCGAGGCAAAACTGGTATGGCGGCGCGCGTTGCTGTCAAACGGCGAAATCCGCACCAGACGGTGAACGCCGGTTTCCGACTTGAGCCAGCCGTATGCGTTGTGTCCGCTGATTTTGACGGTTGCCGACTTCAGCCCGGCAACGTCGCCTTCCGCTTCCTCCACATATTCCACCTTATATTGATGCGCTTCCGCCCAGCGGGTATACATTCTGAGCAGCATTTCCGCCCAGTCCTGAGCCTCGGTGCCGCCGCTGCCGGCATGAACTTCGAGAAAGGCGTCGTTTTTGTCGGCTTCGCCGGAAAGCAGCGCTTCCAACTCGCCGCGGCGGGTTTTTACCTTCAGCTCCTCCAGCTGGGTTATGATCTCGGCAACCAGTTCCCGATTACCCTCCTCTTCCGCCAGTTCACAGAGTTCGCTTAATTCGTTTAACGACGTTTCCGTTTGCTTCAGCGCGGTAACGCTTTCTTCCAGCGAATTTTTTTCGCTCAACAGCTTCTGCGCGCGAGCGGCGTCGTTCCACAGTTCCGGCGCGGCGGTCAGCGCGTCCAGTTCTTCCAGACGCAAAACGGCGTTATCGTAGTCAAAGAGACCTCCTCAGCAGCGAAAGCGACTGCTTGATCTCGTCAATTAAGGTTAATACTTCTGCCTGCATATTTTTCCTTTCAATAGGTTGAAAAGTTGACTAATACTGGGTTCCGAGCTGGAAGTTTTCACTGTCGGCGGAATTGCCGAAACGTTTGAAATCGTTGCGGTCGTCTTCTCCGTCATTGTCGTTGTCGGAACTGCCGTTAATGATACGCTGGCCGGCCGTTTCAAAGTCAAAGTCGGGCTTCAGCGCTTCGGTAATGACCACCTGGTCCCCGGGCACCGCCGGTTTGCCGGTTTTGTAATTGATCCGCACCAGTTTGATGCCCGCGGGAATGCGGAACGGAATATCGGGCTGATCTTTCAGCGCCTCTTCCATAAACGCATAGAATACCGGCAGCGCCACGCTGGCGCCGGTTTCCCAGCGGCCGAGCGTCCGCGGTTCGTCAAAACCGATGTAGGTGCCGACCACCAGATCCGGCGAAAAACCGACAAACCAGCCTTCTTTGCTGTCGTTGGTGGTTCCGGTTTTGCCGGCCAGGTGTTTTTTCAGGCGCCGCAGCCGGGCGCCGCTGCCGCGGGTGGCCACGCCTTCCAGAATCGAAGTCATCTGATAGGCCGACAGGCTGTCAAACACCTGCTCGCGGCCGTCTGCCAGCTGCGGGGTCGGCTGATTTTTCCAAACATCATAATTACAGCCGGCACAGTCGCGGTTATCCTGTTTTAAGATGGTACGGCCATAGCGGTCCTGAATGCGCTCAATCAGATACGGCTGTATTTTTTTGCCGCCGTTGACAATTTCCGCATAGGCGGAAGTGAGGTCGATCAGCCGGGTTTCGCCGGCGCCGAGCGACATTGAAAGCAGCTCCGGCAGATGGTCGTTGATGCCCGTTCTTTTGGCAAAGGCGGAAATCTTGTCCATGCCGACGTCCTGCGCCAGACGAACCGTCATCAGATTGCGCGATTTTTCAATTCCTTCGCGCAAAGTCATCAGACCGTAAAATTTCTTGGTAAAGTTTTCCGGTTTCCATTTCGGCAGGCCGGCTCCCTGATCCAGCACAAACGGCGCGTCCAAAATCAGATCGGTCGGAGAATAGCCGTTTTCCAGCGCGGTGAGATAAACAAACGGCTTGAACGACGAACCGGTCTGCCGGCGCGCCTGGGTGGCGCGGTTAAACTGCGAACGTTTGTAGGAATACCCGCCGACCATTGCCAGCACCCGGCCGGTATGAGGGTCGATGGCGATCAGCCCGCCGTCGACGTCGGGAACCTGACGCAGATTATAAGCGTTTTCCGGCAGTTTCTGTTTTTTGATTTTCTCTTCGCCGATTTTTTCCGCCCAGATCACGTCACCCGGTTTCAGCACCTCCTTAACCGATTTCGGCGCCCTGCCGATCCCCTGATCGGGCAGCGTTTTGCCTGCCCAGGAAAGAACGGAAAGAGGAATGACGCCGGTTTCGCCGTCAACCGTTTTAATCTCCGCCCGCGCATTGTTGACCAGGGTCACCACCGCCTTTTCCCAGCCGCTTTCGGCTCCGGCCGGCAGCGCCGTTTTCTCCAGTACCGACATATAATCGTCTTCAAGAGCGATGTTGGCCGTTGCTCCGCGCCAGCCGTGGCGGCGGTCATACTCCTGCAGTTTTTCCCGGAATACCCGGGTGGCGATTTCCTGCAGACGCGGATCAACGGTGGTGCGGACGATCAGCCCGCCCTCGTTAAGCGCCTCGGCACCGAAACGCCGTTCAATTCCGCGGCGGACTTCCTCGCTGAAATATTCCGCATGTTTTACGAAACCGCTGTCGCGTTTCACCACTTTCAACGGCTGCGCCTTGGCGTTTTCGGCCGCAAGCTCGTCAATATACCCCTCCTCAAGCATCCGGCCGATCACCCAGTTGCGGCGGGCCACGGCCGCCTCGTAACGGGTGTGGGGATTGTAATTGTTGGGTCCCTTCGGCAGCGCCGCCAGATAGGCGGCTTCCTCCAGCGTCAGTTCCGACAGCGGCTTGTCAAAATAGTTGAGCGCCGCCGCCGCCACGCCGTAAGAGCGGTTGCCGAGGTAAATTTCGTTCAGATACAGTTCCAGAATATGATCTTTGCCAAACGCCTGTTCAATCCGCCAGGCCAAAAGCGCTTCCTTGATTTTGCGGACATAAGACACTTCCGAAGAAAGCAGAAAGTTTTTGGCCACCTGCTGGGTGATGGTCGACGCACCCGAAGGCCGGCGGCCGCTGCCCAGGTTTTTCACGTTGCTGATAACGGCGCGGACAATGCCGACATAATCAATCCCCGAATGCCGATAAAACTTTTTGTCTTCGGCGGAGATGAACGCCTGCTTGACCAGATCGGGGATTTTGCCGACCGGCATGAACAGCCGCTGCTCCACCGCGTATTCCTTCAACAGCTGACCGTCGCCGGCATACAGGCGGGTGGTGACCGCCGGCTCGTATTTTTCCAGCTGGCGGTAATCGGGCAGGCTTTGGCTGAAGCGCCACAGATTGCTGATGATCACGACAATCAGGATGACCGCAAAAAAGAAAAACGTGCTCAGTAAAGAAGACAAAGTTTTAAACATTTTCATACCCAACAGATTATATTATGACACACTCATAACAGTTTTTATCGCAAACGACAACCGTATTCTTGATTTATCAGCCGTTTAAACGACAACCGGGATCAAAACAGGGATTTGTGTTTCATGTCTTCAAAATAGCGGTCGATCGCTTTGGCGGCGGAAACGGCCAATTTGCGGCGGTAGCTTTCCTGACGCAGAAGACGTTCTTCGTTTTTGTTGGAAAGATAGCCCATCTCCAGCAGCACGGACGGCACGTCCGGCGCTTTTAAGACGGCAAACCCGGCAAAACGGTGGGTATCGCTGATCAGCTTGACCGATTTGCGCATTTCGTCTACCAGACATTTGGCGAATTCGGAAGAACGGTTGCGGGTTTCCCGCTGGGCAAGCGATATCAGCACGTCGCTCACTTCCTTGGACTGTTCGACCAGATTGAGCCCGCTGATGACGTCAGCCTTGTTTTCCCGTTCGGCCAGCGCCGCCGCCTCCTTGTCCGAAGCCGTTTCCGACAGGGTATAGACCGACAGCCCGGTCGCCTTGCGGTTCAAAGCGGAATCGGCATGCACGGACATAAACAGGTCGGCCTTGTGTTTGCGCGCAATTTCCACCCGTTTGCGCAGCGGAATGAAGACGTCGGTGCTGCGGGTGAGATAAACCGTATATTTTCCCTTGCGGTCCAACTGACGCTTAAGCTCTTTGGCCATGGCCAGGGTAATATTCTTTTCATGCACGCCGGAATAGCCGATCGCTCCCGGATCGTGTCCGCCGTGTCCGGCGTCGATCACAATGATTTTTCTGGCGTTCTGCTTACGGGGCTTCGGCGTCGCATCGGCTGCCGCCTGCACGCTGCCGGCCAGCGAAAGGCTTTTGTTGCCGTAGGCGTTGTCGATGCCCGCCTTTTGCCGGAACTCGCGTTCGGAAGCGACGGTCACGTCAATTGCCAGCCGCCATTTGAAAGTGGACTGCGGCGGCAGCATGAAAACCTTTTTGACCACCACCGGCTTGAGCAGGTCGAAAACAATGCGGGTTTTGCCGTCATGAATATCACCCACCCGCACCCGGCCGACCAGGTTGTTTTTGTCTTTAGTCTTTTCCAGCGCTTTGCCGACATAGACGTTTTTGGTATCCACCACCAAACGTTTCGGCCCGTCGAGCAGAAAAACGTTATAGTCGAATTCGGCGTCGGCGTCAAACACGATACGCACGCTGCCGATGCCCTGCCCGATCCGCAGCCCGCTGACGCGGCCGGCGGCATCGGCTCTGAAAGCGCACAGAAAAACCGCCGACAGCACCATCATCGCCAGCATCAGTATTCGGCGGCAGCCCGCCGCCGTTATGTTGTTCAGTATGCTCATTACCGGTTTTGTTCCACCATAGTTTCGGCAATTATAAATGCCACTTATTACCAATCTGTTAAAAAGGAGAAAGAAAAAAATGAAATTTCGTATTGTAATTTTACATCAGCCGGTATATTGTCAATAGCGGCCGGATGTCTTTTTAACCGGCACGGGGACATTTACGACTTGACGACAAAATGTTTTTTAGGTTCCCCGCGCATTGGTTGCCGCCGTTTTTCACGGTGAAAAACGTGCCTGTGCATCCCGGCCGGAATGAGGTTTAAACCGGATAGAGATTCTGATTTGCAGACAAGCCAAATAACAAGCAAGCAAAAAAGCGTTTGTCCGCGGATCGCAGAACAGGAAAGTTCTGAATGTTTGAAGGTCGGAGAAAGCTGCTCCGGCAATACGGCAAAGCCCGGCAGAAGCGCCTGAAGCTTTTGTCCGAAGCTTGTGTTTTCCTGCTTTTCTCCGCGCGATTTCTCTCCGGATGCAATAATTTTTCCGCGTTTTCCGCGGAGTGAACGGAGTTTATTAAAATATGACCAAAAGAATGTTAATCGACGACACCCAGCCCGAAGAAACGCGGGTGGTCGTGGTCAACGGCAACAAGCTTGAAGACGTCGAATTCGAATCAAGCAGCAGAAAACAGATCAAAGGCAACGTTTATCTGGCCAAGGTGATGAGGATCGAACCTTCGCTGCAGGCCGCCTTTGTCGACTACGGCGGCAACCGCCACGGGTTCCTCGCTTTCGGCGAAATCCATCCCGACTATTATCATGTGGACGACAAAACCATGGCCGAACTGGAAAAAGAAGTCGACGCCATGATTGAAAACAAAAAACAGGCAATTAAGGAACGCGAACAGGAACGCGCGAGAATCCGCGAAGAAAAAGCCTTAAAACGCGCCCAGCGCCTGGAACAGGAAGCTGCGGAAGCGCGCGCCCGGGAAGAAGCGGCAAAAGCCGCCGCCGAAAACGGCACGGATGCGGAAGCGCAACCGGCAGCGGCAGCCGAGCAAACGGAAGATTCAAACGCCGCTTCCGCGGCGGCAGCGGAAGAAACGCCAACGGCCGCCATCGTTGAAAACGGCGGCGCGGAAACCGGAGAAGCCCCCGCGGCAGCGGCAGAAGAAAAAGCGTCAGACAGCGAAAACCAAGCCGTAGACGGCAAGCAGGCCGGCAAAAAGAAAAAAGCGGGAACCACCGGCAGACGCCGCGGACGCAAACCGAAAACTGCCGGAGAAACCGCCGAAACGGGCGCGGAAGACACATCTGCCGCCGCAGGCGAAACGGCGTCTGCGGAAGCGCCGGCGGAAACGGCCGCCGCACCCGCGGAAGAAGCGAAAAACGACGGCAAAAAGAAAGAAGAAGTCAAAACCCTTGCCGAATCCGCCGGCACCGCAAACGAAAGAATTGTCGAAAAAGACGAAGAATGCGAAAACAACGGCGAAAACGAAACGGAAGAAACCGGCGGCGCCGGCATGGACAACGGCAGCGACGACGAAGTGGCCGCCGACGACGATGACGACGGCGAATATGACTTTGAAATCCAGAAAAAGCTGATTTTGATGCGCAAGCTTTTCCATCAAAGCAAAATTCAGGACGTCATCAAAGAAGGCCAGATTCTCCTGGTACAGGTGGTCAAGGAAGAACGCGGCAACAAAGGCGCCGCCCTGACGACATATCTGTCGCTGGCCGGCCGCTACTGCGTGCTGATGCCCAACCGGATCAAAAGCGGCGGCGTTTCGCGCAAAATCACCAACGTTTCCGACCGCAAGCGTTTAAAAACCATCATCAGGGAACTGCCGATTTCCAGCGACATGTCGCTGATCGTGCGTACCGCCGGCGAAGAAAAGACCAAATCGGACATTGTCCGCGACTACAATTACCTGATCCGCACCTGGGAACAGATCCGGCTTGATTCGCTGAAAAGCGGCGCGCCGGCTCTGATCTACGAGGAAGGAAATTTGATCAAACGGGCGCTGCGCGACATGTTTACCAAGGAAATTTCGGAAATCATCATCGACGGCAACAACGCCTACCAGGCTGCCCGCAGCTTTATGAAGATACTGTCGCCGCACAGCATGAAAAAGCTCAAGTCCTGCAAACCGAACGACATTCCGCTGTTCCAGCGTTTCCAGGTCGAAGGACAGCTGGACAAGCTGCACGACACCAACGTACAGCTGGAATCGGGCGGCTATCTGGTAATCAACCCCACCGAGGCGCTGGTTTCGATCGACGTCAACTCGGGCCGCGCCACCAAGGAAAAAGATTTGGAAGAAACGGCGCTCAAAACCAACCTGGAAGCCGCCGACGAAATCGCCAAACAGCTCCGCATGCGCAATCTGGCCGGACTGGTGGTAATCGACTTCATCGACATGGACGAGGCCAAAAACAATCAGGCGATTGAAAAACGGATGAAAGAAGCGATGAAAAAAGACCGTGCCCGCGTGCAGATCGGCAAAATGAGCTGCTTCGGGCTGCTTGAGATTTCGCGCCAGCGGATGCATTCCTCTTTCTTTGAAAGCAATTATCAAACCTGCCCGCACTGCCACGGCCGCGGCATTGTCCGCACCATCGAATCCGGTGCGGTTTCCATCCTGCGTACGATTGAGGAAGAAGGCATCAAAGGTCGCTCGTCAAAAATTACCGTTTCGCTGCCGCGAGACGTGGCCGTTTATCTCTTAAACCAGAAGCGCGCCGAACTGGTCAACATAGAACAGCGCTATAAAATGCAGGTTGTCATCTGTGCCGACGACAGCGTCCGCAACATCGCGGATTTCAAAATCGAACGGATAAAAGCAATCAAACCCGCCGGCGAAGAAACGGCAAAGGAAAACAAAATTTCCGAATATGAGGAAAACGATGCCGGCGACGAAACCGACACGGAAGAAACGACCGCAGAGAACGCCGCGGAAAACGAAACCGAAGCCGACGCAGGGGAAAACGAAAACGCCGGTTTCCGACGCAGAGGCGGCAGGCGCGACCGGCGCGGCCGTTTTGACCGCCGCCGGGGCAGCAGACGCCGCAGCGGCGAACCGTCCGGCGAAACGGAAGAAAAACCGGCAAAAGAAGAAGCGGTAATTCTGTATAACAGCCATGAAACGCCGGCTCCCGCAAATACCAATACGGAAAACGAAGAGAAACCGGAAAAAAGGAAGGTTGCATGGTGGAAAAAGCTTATCAACGGATAAACTCTTTTCTGACAACGGCAAAAAAACTGGCAGGCAGTCTTGTGCTGCTGTCAGTTTTTTTAAATTGCGGGACGGCAGGGGCCATTTCCCTGATTTCGGACGAAGAAACCGAGATATTTCTGCATCAGACGCTGCGGCCGGTATTCAACGCCGCCGGCGTAGCTTTCCGCCCGGGGCAGATTTATATTGTCAACGACCGTGAACTGAACGCATTCGTCACCGACGGCAACCGTATGTTCGTCAACATCGGCACCATTACCGCCGCCGACAGCCAGAACGAACTGACCGGCGTGCTGGCGCACGAAACCGGGCATATTCAGGGCGGACACATTCTTCGTCACAAAATCAAATCGCGCGAGGTGCAGAGCATCAGCCTGGCTTCGATGCTGGTCGGCGGCCTGGCCGGCATTGCCGCCGGACGTGCAGACCTGAGCATCGCCGCCATTCTCGGTTCGCAGAGTTCGGCCCTCAATTCGATGCTCTCATACCAGATCAGCGAAGAAAGGAGTGCCGACGAGGCCGCCGTCAACCTGCTGAAAAAAATAAACCAGTCGCCGGCCGGCATGCTCGCATTCCTGAAAAAAATACAACACCGCAACAAAATGCAGGGCATTGCCGAACGCGACTATTACCGCACTCACCCGCTGACCGACGAACGCATATCCTTCGTCGAAAAAGCGGCACGGGAATCGCGGGCGCCGGCGCAAGGGCCTCAGGAAAAGGAATTTCAGCGGATCAAAGCCAAACTGTTTGCCTATACCGAAGAACCGCGGCAGACTTTTCTCAAATATCCGCCCAACGACTCTTCCGTCCCCGCCCGTTATGCCCGTGCCATCGCCCTGTTCAAACAGCTGAAAATGAAAGAGGCGCTGGCCGAAGTTAACTCACTGATCGCAGACGAGCCGCAAAACCCTTATTTTTACGAATTAAAAGGACAGATGATGATGGAAACGGGAAAAATTGTTCCGGCCGCCGCCGCTTACCGGCAGGCGCTGAAACTGCAGCCGGCCTCGTCCCTGTTCAAGCTTAACCTGTCGCAGGCCATGCTCGAAAACAATCCCGGCCCGGCAGAATTAAAAGAAATCGTCCGCATGCTGAACCAGGTTCTGGTTTATAACCCCGACAGCTATGCCTGGCTGCTTCTGGCAAGAGCCAGCGGCATGCAAAACGACATGGCAACCTCCAACTACGCGGCGGCGGAATTCTCTTTTCTCGGCGGCGACGCACAAACGGCCCGGCGGCAGGCGGAAAACGCCCTGCGGCATAATCCGTCTTCAACGCTCAGGCTTAAGATCGACGATCTGCTGATGAGAATCAAACAACTTGAAAAAGAAGAAGGACTGCCCGAACGCAGACGCTGAAAAAGTGCAGGTTCCGGCCATCCGTTCCGAAACATGGCCGGACAAGCTGTTGAGAAAGCGAAAAACGGGTTTGGCACAAACCGGCTTTGGCATCAGAACGAAAATACAAAAGCGGTATGTTATCCACAACCTTTAATTTTTATTTCTTATTTCCACAATCTATTAGTGTCAATACGATAGCCGGTTCTCCGGCTGCGAATTTCGCTTGCCTTTGTTTATTCCGCATATTTCGTCTTGTAATCGTTTTTTTGTTTATTTATGATGTTTTCAGGTGGCAGAGCCATTACATCCGCCCGCGGAACGGTCGTGAAAACGTGCCGGCGCCGTTTGTTCGGAAAGCAGGCAAACGTTTTTCCGTTCTGCTGCGGAAAATGTACGGTTTTGGCACTTAAGCGCCCGAAAAAGGGGCGCGGGGCCTTGACAAGCCCATATATGCTACGGCGACAGGGGTATTCGCCGTCAAATTGTTATCGTTGTTGATAGCGATAACGATGAATATATCCCTGACTACGGTCGGGGAGCCCCGGGTGCATGTCCAACAACTGAAAAGTTCAAAGACCCGGGGGATCATTTTAGCATATATGATTTGTCAACTTCCCGACCACCTTCATTTCAAAAGCGCTTTTCCCGCCGTCTTAAAAAAAACGGCCGAAAAGCTCATATCCCTTTTGAAGTCTGACAGTGGCCTTACCGTTTAATCAACAACAGAAAGGATTGCTTCATGGGATTTCCTATTTTTCAATCATTGGAACGCGGCAAAGACATCCCGCAACCGATCGAAATTGACATCGGCAAATGTCTGCGCTTCTGCCGTTCCGTATACTGTCTTACACAAAAAGACGTGGCCGACCAAATCGGCGTTCCGCTCCAAACACTCAGGCAATACGAACAAGGCAAGGGACACATTCCCTGTTACATGTTGTGGACATTGAGCAATTTCCTGCGAGTTCCCGTTGCCCGCTTTTTCGAATTTGAACAAGCGGCACAACACGACCATAACAACTTTTTCTGGTGTGAAGACGAAGTATTGTCAGGAGAAGATGATGAGGAAGAAGACGACGAAGAAAAAGACGAAATCGAAAAGTAACGGCAAATGATGTTTGCTGCAGACTTGCGAAAGCCGGATATTTTCGGATATCCGGCTTTTCCGTCTATAAGGCCGCGGCTATTTTTGCGGCAATTTCGCGGTAAGCTTCGCTGAACGGACTGTCCGGTTCGGCATAAACGATCGGAGTGCCGCCGTCGGCATAACTGCGGATCTTAATGTTGAGCGGAATCTCTCCCAGAAACTTTTCACCCAGTCGTTCCGCCGTTTCCCGCGCGCCGTGTTCGCCGAAGACGAATTCCTTATGACCGCACTCGGGACACAGATAATAACTCATATTTTCGACAATGCCCAAAATCGGCACCTCTACCCGTTTGAACATGTTGACGCCTTTGACCGCATCGATCAGGGCAATGTCCTGCGGGGTGGAAACGATAACCGCGCCGTCAAGTTTCACCTGCTGGGCCAGCGTAATCTGAATGTCGCCGGTGCCGGGCGGCATGTCGATCACCATGACGTCGATGTCGCCCCAGTTGACTTCCGTCAAAAGCTGCTGCAGGGCGCCGCAGGCTTTCGGCCCGCGCCAGATCAGCGGGGTGTCTTTGTCCACCAGACTGCCGATCGACATCGACTTCAGGCCGAGGTTTTCAAAAGGCTCGAAAGTTTTGCCGTCGTAAGAAATCGGCGACACGTCTTCAAACCCCAGCATGGTCGGCACCGAAGGGCCGTAAATGTCGGCATCGAACAACGCCGTTTTTTTGCCAAGATCCGCCAGCGCCAGCGCCAGATTGACGGCGGTGGTGGATTTGCCGACGCCGCCTTTGCCCGAAGCGACGGCAATGATTTTTTTTACTCCGGGAATCCGCCAGCGGGTATCCCCTTCGTCGCGGCGGGTCGCGGTATAAACGACCGAAACTTTGTCTATTTCCGGATATGCCAGCAAAGCCTTTTCCATTGCTTCCGCTCCGGCCGGGTCTTCGGCGGCATTAACCAGAGTAACGATCGCGCGGCGGTTAAAGACCCTGACGCTCTCAATCGTTTCCGGAGCAAAGTATTGCCCGGCGATACGGCGCAGTTCTGCTTCCATAATTCTCTCCTGTTGATATTGTCGTATCATTAATTGTTTTTAGGATACATTTATATTATATATGGATTTAATGCAATATAATAAACAATGAGGTGTAAAAACATGGCTGACAACAAAAGCCCGTGGGACGACAGCAATGATTCCCCGTGGCAGGGCGAAGCGAATACGGAAAAAGTCGTTAAATTCCGCCGGATCAAAAAAAGCGGCGGTTTCAGTTTTGACGGCGGCGCCAAACTGATTATCGGCGCGGCGGCGGCCCTGTGGCTGGCATCCGGCTTCTATCAGGTGCAAACCAACGAACAGGGGGTGGTGCTGAGATTCGGCAAATATGTCGACACCACCGAACCGGGACTGCACTACCATCTGCCCTACCCGATTGAGACGGTGGAAAAAGTAAGCATGACCCAGGAACGGAGCATTAACCTCGGGGTGGCCGAAAGCAGCCGGGTTTCCAACGTTTCCCGTGCATTTACCGAGAGCCATATGCTGACCGGCGACGAAAATATCGTCGACATCAACCTGACCGTGGTCTGGCGGATCAAAAACGCCAAAGACTACCTGTTCAGCATGCGCAGCCCCGACCAAACGGTAAGCGTTGCCGCACAGTCGGTTTTGCGCGAAATCGTCGGCCAGTCGAAAATGATGCCGATCATTTCGGGCGACCGCGGCAAGGTTGAGGAAGACACCAAGCTTGAACTGCAGAAAGTGCTCGACGACTTCGGGTCCGGTGTGGAAATCGTCCGCGTCAAACTGCAAAAGGCCGATCCGCCGAAACAGGTGGTCGACGCCTTTAACGAAGTTCAGCGCGCCAAAGCCGACATGGAAAGATTTAAGAACGAAGCGGAAGCTTATCGCAACGAGGTTGTTCCCAACGCCCGCGGCCAGGCTTCGCAGATTCTGCAAGGCGCGGAAGCCTACAAGGAAGCCGTTGTCAACAAGGCAAAGGGCGAGGCCGAGCGTTTCAACTCGGTTTATCAGGCCTATAAAAAAGGCCGTGAGGTAACCGCCAAGCGCCTGTATCTGGAAACCATGGAAAACGTCCTGAAAAATTCCGACAAGGTCATTCTCGACCCTTCCGCCAAAGGCAACGGCGTGGTGCCGCTGCTGCCGCTGAACAGTTTGAAATAAGGAAACGACGACGATGAGTAAGATTCAATATGTTTTGATTGCGCTGGCCGCGGCCGTTGTCATTCTGGCCGCCGGCAGCATTTATACCGTCAACCAGGGCGAACAGGCGCTGGTTCTGCAATTCGGCCGTCCAGTCAGAGTTGTAAAGGAACCGGGACTGAAACTCAAAATTCCGATGATTCAGAACGTCGTTTTCTATGACGCGCGGCTGCTCAACCTTGATCCGCCGGCGCAGGAAGTGGTTTTAAACGACAAAAAACGTCTGGACGTCGACAGTTTTACCCGCTACCGGATTATCGACCCGCTGAAGTTTTACAAAACCGTGCGCACCGAATATCAGGCGCAGAGCAAACTGGCGGAAATCGTCAATTCCTCCATCCGCAAGATCCTCGGCCGCAGCACCTTACAGGAACTGTTGTCGCAGAAGCGCACCCAGATCATGAACGACATCAGCGCCGCGGTTAAGGTCGACGCGGAACAGATCGGCGTCAGCGTTGCCGACGTGCGCATCCGCCGGGCCGACCTGCCGCTTGAGGTTTTGCAGGCGATCAATGCCCGGATGAAGACTGAACGCGAGCGCGAAGCCAAGGAGTTCCGCGCACAAGGGTCGCAGGAAGCGCAGAAGATCAAGGCCAGCGCTGACAAGGAAAAAACCATCATCCTCGCCGACGCCGAAAAGCAGGCACAGATCATCCGCGGTCAGGGCGACGAACAGGCAATCATGATCTGGAACAAAGCCGCCGGGCAGGATATGGAGTTTTTTGCCTTCTACCGCTCGCTCGAGGCTTATAAAAACGCGCTCACCGACGGCAACGCTTCGATGGTTTTGTCGCCTGACAGCGAGTTTTTCCAGTTTTTTCGCAAATCGATGAGATAGGAAGATGAACAGATTACGACTTTGGCTTATGGTTCTGTGCGGCGCGGCCGCCGCTTTTCCCGTCCGGGCACAGTACGGTTTTCCGTCTTTTGCCGATCTGGCGGAAAAGCTGATCCCGACGGTGGTCAACATCTCCACCATCCAGCAGCCCGACCAGATCAACATTCCGGCCGAAGGCAGCAACGGCGGCGGGGAATATTATGATCCGCTGGAAGGCCGGGTAGCGTTGGGATCGGGCTTTATCATCAGCGAAGACGGATACATCATCACCAACTATCATGTGATTGAGAACGCCGAAGTCGTCAACGTGGTACTGTTTGACAACACCGAAGTCGAAGCCGACATCATCGGCGGCGACGAAAAAACCGACATCGCCCTGATCAAAATCGAACCGCCGTTTGAACTCGACAAAGTAACTTTCGGCGATTCCGACGCTATCCGGGTGGGCGACTGGGTACTGGCCATCGGCAACCCGTTCGGGCTGGGCGGCAGCGTTACCGCCGGCATCGTCTCCGCCAAATCGCGGGACATTGCCGCGGGTCCGTACGACAATTTTATCCAGACCGACGCTGCCATTAACCAGGGCAGTTCGGGCGGCCCGATGTTCAATACCAAAGGAGAAGTGATCGGCATCAATTCCGCCCTCTTCTCCACTTCCGGAAACAACATGGGAATCGGCTTTGCCATCCCGATCAACATTGTCGAATGGATCGTCAAACAGCTGGAGCAAAGCGGCGAGGTCAAACGCGGCTGGATCGGCATCCGGGTACAGCCGAACTCCAAAAATCTGGCCCGCAGCCTGAACCTGAAAGACTCTCAGGGAATCATCGTTTCCGGCATCAGCGAAAACGGACCGGCAGCCAAAGCCGGGCTGCAGGCCGGCGACGTGATCATCAGCCTCGGTCAGACCGAAATCAACAGCTGCAAAGACTTTTCGCGGCTGATTGCCGAAATGCCGGCCGGCAGCGAAGCGCAGCTTGTAATCTGGCGCAATCAGGAGATTGAGCCGATCACGGTTAAGGTCGAAAATATGCCGAAATCACCCAAAGCCGCCCCCCGCGAGCAGGTCAAACCGGATTCCGACGGCGGCAAAATCTTAAAAGAAAGCGGTATGATCCTGAAAGAAATTACGCCGGAAATCGTTAAAAACATGAATTTGTCGCCGACCACCATGGGACTTTTGGTCGAAGGGGTCGAATTCGGCAGCGACGCCGACCGGCAGGGCATTAAACGCGGCGACATCATCCTGAAAATGGATCTGAAAGACTGCGTCACCCTCTCCGCCGCATTGGGACATATTCAGGACGCCCAAACAGAAAAACGCCCGCTGCACCTGATGATCCAGAATGCGGAACAAGACGAAATCAACGTTCTCCAGCTGAAGTTAAGACCATGAGCAGAGTAGATTTTTACCATTTGCAAAACCAGCGTCTGGAAGACGTGCTGCCGAAGCTTTTGGAAAAGGCTTACGGCACCGGCAAAAAAATCGTGGTAAAAATCGGCAACGAAGAACGCGTTGAGTTTTTGAACTCGCTGCTGTGGACATATAACGACACTTCTTTCCTGCCGCACGGCAGCCGCAAAGACGGTTTTGCGGACATGCAGCCGATCTGGCTGACTGCCGGCGACGACGTGCCCAACGGCGCGGAATTTCTGTTTCTGACCGACGGCGCGCGAACCGATTGGGAAACAATCAGCCGCTTTGAAAGGGTATTCAACATCTTTGACGGCAATTCGGAAGAAAGCCTGACGCAGGCGCGCCAGATGTGGAAAGAGCTGAAACAACAGGACGCCGACGTTTTTTACTGGCAGCAAAACGAAAACGGATCCTGGCAACAGAAAGGATAAAAACATGGACAGAAATTTTCTTATTAAAAACAATCTGACGGAAATTACCGGCGACCGATTCATCATCGACATGATGTACGCAACGCCGGAAAACATCATTTTACATCCCGTATACTGGGAAGTGGGTTTCGGCGACCGGGCCTATATCCATGTTGACGCCGCGGTTCGGTTGCAGGAACTGGCAGGCGAACTGGCCGCGCAAAACCTCAAATTGCGTATTCGCGACGCCTACCGCCCGCCGGTTGCCCATCGGCGGATTCTGGAGCTGATCACGGTAGAAGGATTGTTTGCCAGCAAACCGGAAAACAGTCTGCACTGTTACGGTACGGCAATCGACTGCTGCCTCACCGACGAAAAGGGACGCAACCTGAAATTCCCGACCGAAGTCGACGGCTATGAGAAAAAATTCGCCAAACAACTGACCAAGGGGGAAACCGAGCCTTTTTACAAGCATCTGGAAAAAGCGCGGCAGGATTTTCTCGACACGCGTTATGCGGAAGAAATCAACAACCGGGAACTGCTGAAAAAACTGATGACTTCCGTCGGTTTTGAAACTATCAACAGCGAATGGTGGCATTTTCAGCTGCCGGGCGGCAAAGAAGACTATCCGATGATCGAATGGGAATAGGCGCATAAAAATGTAAAAACGGCGGAAACCGGTTATTTGCCAAGAGAACACTTTTGGCGCAGCAATCATGAAAAAGAATCTGCCGAAAGCCGCAAAAAATCCGGAAAAGGATTAAGATATTCCTATCGCCAAAGCATTCAGGAAAAACGGCAAAAAGCATGTGATGAGTAAAGACAGTGATTATTACGCAACGTCAATGCGCTTTATTTTCTCTGTTTCATCCGCCAATGACCTGCCATCCGCTTTGGAACCGACGGAGAAACAGACTTGTCAAAATTGGTGATTATAAGGGGAAATTCCGGGAGCGGCAAAACAACTGTTGCCAAAGTGCTGCAACATGAATTGGGACACAACGTCATGGTGGTTTCTCAAGACGTCGTCCGTCGAGAAATGTTACGCGTCAAAGACGGGGCAGGCACAAAAGCGCTGCCCTTGCTGTCAGAATTGCTTATGTATGGAAAAAATAATTGCGAAACGGTTATTCTTGAGGGCATATTGTAACTCAAAATGGTATATGCCGTTATTTGAATTGGCAAAAAACACATTTAAAGATGAAATTCGGGATTATTATTGCGGTCTTACTTTTACGGAAACGTTAATCAAACACGGCACAAAAAGCAACAAAGATGATTTTGGCGAAGAAGAAATGAAAAAACGGCGGCATAAAAAAGATTACATTAAAATCATTCCCGAAAAAACATTTTGCAAGACATGAGCGTAACCGATACCGTTAAAATGATAATCCGAAAAATTTTCACACAATGATGACCGGTTTACCGCAAATAAAGGAAAAATCCGGCGCTGCGGCATCGTTGTCGTAACCATTCAACCGCCATAACAATGGTGGAAATCTGTAAGGCATCAATAGATATCCCCCGGTAAACTGAGAGTTTTATAGAAAAGGCGCAGATGCCATTTCGTTACAGCTCCAGTCGGAACCGCCCCAAATCCCATCGTCCTTAAAATTCTGCATAATGTTCATTTTTTTCTTCATCTGAGCCGACGCTGCTGACAAACTATCCCCGTGACCAAAATACATTTCATTTGCTTAAGCCGGGCAAACTCAGCTCTTATCTGCAATAAAGACCGACTTTTCAATTGTGCCGTTACATCTGCTATTGCATATCTCGGGGATATTGTTGAACATGATTTTTATCAAAAACAATCTTTCCCTGCCTTGCAACCGGGAACACTTCCCGGCAGCTCAAGCTATGACTTGCTTTATATAATCTGTGACGCCGGGCTTTCGGACCGACGACGATAATTACACACCCAGACTGCGCGGCAGTTTAAAAGGCAAACACTATGTTGACCTTGTACAACTTCCATATCTTCTTGATTCTATCGTTGTCGTAACCATTCAACCGCCATAACAATGGTGGGAATCTGTAAGGCATCAATACAAAAAAACATCTCCCGGCGGGAGATGTTTTTTTAATGTTTACGCCTCTTTTGTCATTTTTTCGATTCATCCTGATCATGCCATGTCAGCGAAAGCTTCTGCAAAAGCTCTTTGTAAATATCGGCTTTGGCTCTTCTTTCGTCCTCTGCGTAGCCGCCTTTGTCAGCCTTTTGCACAAAAGTTTCATAGTGTTTTTCCAGCTCTTTTTTAAAACCAGCCTCATAATCGGGCTTCAAATAACCGAAAAAAACCAACGAATGGAACTCTTGCAACAAAGTATTGATTTGCACTTTTTGCAGACCAACATGTTTCTCCTTTTCCGCAATTTCCTGAGCCAAAAGGCCGCTTTCTCCGAGTTGTTTGAGAAAAAGGCGTTTTTCCCGGTAAAATGCATCTTTACGTTCCCCGCATTTGCAGCGATCTTTGCCGCAACATTTTCTCAAACGCAGAAAGCGAACCGCTTCCATGATTAAAATCATCGTCAAAATAACGATCAAAGCCAGCAAATAATTATTCATAGTATTCAATAATTTAGTTTAGGAGTTACTTATAACATTTTTTGCCCCTGAAAACAAGTTTTTTCATTGCTTATTTTTGTTTCAACCCCTGTTCAGGGAATCCGCCGCCGGAAGAAGCCGGATCAAAGTCATGTCGGACGGCGCCAGCAGCCGCATCGGCGGTCCCCAGTAACCGGCGCCGCGGGAAATATAGAGCTTGCCTTCCGGCAACTCGTACAAACCGGAAAGAAAATTGTTGGCAAGCCGCACCGGCAGATGAAAAGGAAAGATTTGTCCGCCATGGGTATGGGCCGAAAGCTGCAAGTCAAACCCCTGCCCCAGATATTCCCTCGCCCTGGTCGGATTGTGCGCCAGCAAAATTTTATAGGCTTCGGGATCGGCATTCCGCAAAAGATGCGGATACTGCGTCTGCGTCCGCTGCCGCGGCCCATCCGGCATGCCGGCTATATAAAGCGGCAGCCCCTCCACGTTGCGGCCGTTTTCCGACAGCCAGACAAAACCGGCTTTTTGCAAATACCACTGTATTTCGACCAGGCCGTTGTAAAATTCATGGTTCCCGGGCGAAAAATAAACGCCGTAACGGCTTTTCAGCCGTTTCAGTTCACCGGCCTGCGGCAGCACCGCCTCCATCCGGTCATCAATGATGTCACCCGGCAGCACGATCAGATCAGCTTCCTGAGCGTTGGCCAGATCCACCATATCGGCGAACCATTTGACCGGTTTGCTGCGGTCTATGTGCATGTCGTTGATCTGCAGGATTTTAATTTCCCGGTCTGTTTTGGACGTTTCGATAACGATTTCGCGCACGCGCGGGGTTTTCACGCCTTCGTACAGGGCATAAAGCGACAGCAGCAAAGCCAGCGCCAAAGTAATCAGGTTGGCCTTGGTCAGAGCCACCGTATTCACCGGACTCCAGCCGGCCGAAGCATGCCCCGACAACTTGGCCAGTCCGTAAGAAACGGCCCAGACGAAATCACGAAACAAAAGCAGCATCAGCAGCAAAAAGGCAAAGCCGAAAAGAAAATAGCCGCCGAGAGCCAACGTATTGTAAACCGGCCCTTCCAGCCATCCTTTGGTACGGAGGCCACCCAAAACCGCCGGCATTGCCCAAACGGTCCACAACAGCAGGAATACCGCGACTTTCCACCACGGCGAAATGTCGTTGTAGCCGCACAGCGTCCGCGCGCTGATCAGCGCGCCGACAAAGGTGACGGTAAAAAAAGCGATGACGAAATACACGGACGCCCTCTCTGTCGGTTTTAGGACGCAGTGGCGGTTTTACGACGGCGGTAAACCCGCTTGGGCGCAGCTTCCGCCGCCGGCGCTTCAGCGGCAGAGGGAACGACGGCAGCCGCTTCGTCCGCTTTGGTATGACTGATTTCGATGATTTTAAATGATTTTCTGGTTTCCTTCGCCGGAACCCGTTCTTCTTCGGCCGCTTTTTTCTCTGCAGCCGGAGCGGCGGCTTCTGCCGTTTCTTTACCCGGTCGTGTGCAGGAAGCGCGTTTTTTCTCTGTCGCCGGCGCAGCCTTTTCTGCCGCCGTATTATCTTCTTTGCGGTCGCTGTTTTCAATTCCCGCACTTTCCGCATCCGGCTGCCGTTCTTCCGCCGCCGGCCGGTTTTCCGCCTCATTGCGAAGTTCGCCGTTTTCCGCGGCAAAGGCCTGACGCTGCTGGTTCTTGCGTTCATTTATTTCGGTCACGATTTTGCGGTAGTGTTCGGCATACTGGCGAAAAATTTCCGCATTGACATAATCGTTGTTGCTTTGGGCGTCTTTGGCAAAGTCGTTATAGCGTTTGATCAGGTCAAGCGCGGTGCCGCTGATTTTGCCGGCAATGGAATTGCTGTCAAATTTATAATTGAGGGAGTAGATCGTACTGTTGCTGCTGTTATTGCCGCCGCTGCGGTATTTGTTGTTTGTTTTTTTCATATTTATACCATAAAACATCAGGTTAAAGAGCGCCTGCACGGACAGGAACACCCCGGAACAAATTTATTTTCTTTTCAAGTTGGTTTGGAAACAAAAACGCCGATTTTCCTAAAAATTCAATTAGCGTTTACGGGTGAATAATACAAAAATTTTTGCAAAATGCAAATTATTTTTTCAATATTACACAGCGTTTAATCCCGTTTAAGTCTTCCCGCATGCCAACCGTCTGCCAGCCGGAACCGGCAAAAACGGAAGCGATGTCGCCGGCCTGCCCTGCCCCCGCCTCCAGCACCAGATATCCGCCGTCGTTCAGCCAGCCGCCGGCAACCGACGCAATCTGCCGGTAATGATCCAGACCGTCGGCACCGCCGTCCAGAGCGGACAACGGGTCATAATCCTTCACCTCCGGCGCCAAAAAAGCGACGTCGGCGCTCGGAATATAAGGAGGATTGCTGACAATGAGATCAAAACGTTCGCTGAAAACATCTTTGAAATAGTCAAACTCAACCAGCCGCAAACGGTCTTCCACCTTCAGCCGGCGGGCATTTTCCGCCGCCACCGCCAATGCCGCCGGCGAAATGTCCGCACCGACGCCCCGCGTTCCCGGACAGTCGGCCAGCAGCGACAGCAGCAGACAGCCCGAACCGACCCCGAGTTCAAGCAGAGAGCTCAAACGGTGTTCGGCAATCAGCTCTGCCGCGGCTTCCACCAGCGTTTCACTGTCCGGACGCGGACTGAGCACTTCGCGGTTAACGACAAAACGATATTTGTAAAAATCGCGGCGGCCGATTACCTTGTCCAAAGGTTCATGCGCCAGGCGGCGTTCAAGCAGCCAGCCGGCCTCGCTCATCTGCCGGGGAGAAAGTTTCCGCCCGGGATCGTAAACATTGCTTTCCATGCCCGTAACGTGCGCCAGCAGTATCCGCGCTTCCAGACGCGGAGAATCGATCCCCGCCGCCGCCAGAGCGGCCACTGTCCGATTAAAAAACTCATCCGCCATGAAAAATCAGTTTTCCGAACCTTTGAAAGGATTGACAAAGATGTTGTTCTTTTTGATTTTCCGCACTTTTTTGATCCGCTCCTCCATCCGTTCCAGCATTCCGTCCAAAGATTCGGAAGGAGAAAAGCTGTCCCGGAATTCCAGACCGGTAACGGCGGCGGCAGACATCTCGCCGGTAAATTCAAACTCGCCTGATTTCTCTTTTTTCTTCGCCATTTCCTATCGCCTCACCGCTTCCGTTTCTCAGCAGCTTAAACAGTTTCAGCCGTTTCCGCGGCAGCTTCCTTAACCAGGGCGGACAAATGTTCAAACGCCTTTTTTTCGATCTGGCGAACCCGCTCGCGGCTGACTTCAAACCTGGCGCCGATTTCCTCCAACGTCTGCGGCGTTTCCGTCAGCATCCGGTGACGGATGATGTAAGCTTCCCTTTCGGGCAGCCGGCTCAGACATTTTTGCAGCATCCGGTGTTTTTGCGCCGCTTCCTGTTTGCAGGCCAGGGCAGCTTCCAGATTTTGCCGCTTGTCGACCAGCATGTCGATTTTTTCGCGTTCGTCTTCTTCGTCGCCGACGGTAACGTTCAGCGAAGAATCGCCGCCCAGACGACGGTTCATTTCCACCACGTCTTTTTCGTCAACCACCAGCTCGCCGGCAATCTGCTTAACAACGGAGGGTTCCAGCTCCTTGTTTTCGTAAATGCCGAGTTTGGCCTTGATGCGGCCGAGATTGTAAAACAGCTTTTTCTGCGCCGCTACGGTGCCGATCTTGACCAGCGACCACGAACGCAGGATAAAGTCGTTGATCGCCGCCTTGATCCACCAGATTGCATAAGTCGAAAGGCGCACTTTCTTTTCCAGATCAAATTTTTTGACCGCCTGCATCAACCCGATGTTGGCTTCCGAAATCAGATCGGCCAACGGCAGACCGTAATGACGGTATGTCAGGGCGATTTTTGCGGCCAGGCGCAAATGCGAAACCACCAGCCGGTGCGCGGCCTCAAGGTTATGATTTTGTTTAAAGTCGAGGATCAGCGCCTGCTCTTCCTCTTCGCTTAACACCGGAAAGCTCTTAATTCTTTCAAAATAGGACAACAGGCCGCCCGCGTCCGGCAAAGCCGGCAGCTGCGCCGCCTTGTTGATCACCATTACCGAAGAACCTTTACTCATTCCGACATCACCATCCTTTTCTTTTCACACGAAGTGTGATTATATCCTTTTTTTCTATTTTTTCAACCGCTCATTTGAAAAAAACGTAATCGGAAACTCATTTTTCCGCCGCTGCGGACGCGTCGCCGGCCGGCAATTCTTTTGGCTCCGCCGCATTTTCCGCCGCCGCGGAAGCGCCGTCCGGTTCCTGTCCGGGAGCGGTGTCCGCATCCGGTGTCCGCGCCGGTTCAGACGCTTTTTCTTCCGTCGGCGTTTCCCCGTCTGCCGGCGGTTCAAAATAAATCGAAAACTCGTTGCCGCTGTCCGGCGCCGGAACAAAATTCAGTATCTGCACGCGGGTGCCGCTTCCTTCCGGATACATCAAAAGATAAATACCGCTGACGGCGCCGCCCCGGCACAAACGCAGATTATCTTCGGCAATCCGGTAATTTATTTTGGTCATCACCAGTTCGCGAGCCACTTCATAATTGGACGCGTTGTCAAATTCCGCCGCCGGAATCTCCTCAAATTCCTTCAGGTTTTTGACAATCAGTGCCTGCTTGCGGCGGCTGATGATGCTGGAAGCGGGATTTTCGTCCTGATATTCCTTCACTTTTTCGGCAACGGCCTTCAACATTGCGGGATCATTGCAGGAAGGCAGCCGAGCCGCGGCGCTTTCCGCCTGCGGCTTGGGGGCAAAAATGACGACGTTGATTTCGCTGTCCGCATTCTCCGCCCGGGCGGAGAATGCCAAAAAGGCCAAAGCCGGAATAAGGAAATATCTGTTCACCTGCTTCTCCTAAAAGTTAACCGATTTCGGCGTTCTCGGGAAAGGAATGACGTCACGGATGTTGCCGATGCCGGTAAGCAACAGCATCATACGTTCGAAACCGAGCCCGAATCCGGCATGAGGAACGGTGCCGAAGCGGCGGGAATCGAGATACCACTCATAGTCGGCTTCCGTCATGCCGATTTCTTCAATGCGCTTCAACAAGACGTCATAGCGTTCCTCACGCTGGGAACCGCCGATCAGCTCGCCGATGCCCGGCACCAGAACGTCCATTGCCGCAACCGTTCTGCCGTCATCGTTCAGACGCATGTAAAAGGCTTTGATCTCCTTCGGGTAATCGCGGACGATTACCGGACGCTTGAAATGTTTTTCGGCCAGAAAACGCTCATGTTCGGTTTGCAGGTCAATGCCGTACTCCGGTTTGTACTCAAAACGTTCGCCGGAATTTTTCATGATCTCGATCGCTTCGCCGTAGGTAATGCGGGCAAAATCGTTGTTGACGATCGTATCGAGCGTGTCTTTCAGACCGGGAGCGACAAATTTTTCAAACAATTCCATGTCTTCGGCGCAATGTTCCATAACATGTTTAACGCAGTATCTGACCATGTCTTCCGCCAGATTCATGTCGTCGGTGAGGTCGGCAAAAGCCATTTCCGGCTCAATCATCCAAAATTCCGCCGCATGCCGGGTGGTGTTGGAGTTTTCCGCCCGAAACGTGGGGCCGAAAGTATAAATGTCGCCGAGCGCCGTCGCATACATTTCGCCGTTTAACTGGCCGGAAACCGTCAGCCGCGCCTCTTTGCCGAAAAAGTCCTGAGAATAGTCGACTTTGCCGTCGGGCGTTTTCGGCAGGTTGTTCAGGTCAAGCGTGGTCACCTGAAACATTTCGCCGGCGCCTTCGCAGTCGGAAGCGGTGATGATCGGCGTATGGACGTAGCGGAATCCGCGTTCATGGAAAAAAGTGTGAATCGCGTATGAGAGTTCGGACCGAATCCGGAATGCGGCACCGTACTTGTTGGTGCGCGGACGCAGATGGGCAATGGTACGCAGATATTCGTCGGTATGTTTCTTCTTCTGCAGCGGATAAGTGTCGTCCGCCCAGCCGTAAACCTCGATTTTTTCGGCCTTGATCTCATATTTCTGGTTGCCGCCCTGAGAGGGAACCAGCGCGCCGCTGACGGCAACCGAAGAACCGGTGGTCAGTTTTTTGACGTCCTCGTAGTTGGGAAGAGCGCTGCCGGCGATCACCTGAATATTTTTCAGGCAGGAACCGTCGTTTACTTCGATAAAAGAAAAATCTTTCGCGTCGCGGCGCGTTCTCACCCAGCCCTTGACCAACACGTCGGCCAAAGGTTTGTCCGAAGACAGCAATTTTACAACCTTGGTTCTTTCTGACATTTTAGTTTTCCCGTTAAATTAGTTTTCCGTTTAAGTTAATTTTGTCCGTCAATATATAACAGTTAACTTCATTTGGCAAGAGTCCGGCATTGACAAAAAGCAATCTGTAGATAATATAAAAAGCAGATAACAACAGAACAACTTTATCATGCGGAGGAAGAAGGATGAAAAAATTTGTTATTGCCCTGATACTGCCGGTAATGGCGGTTTTGGCGGGGTGCGCTTCCCAGATCGGCGCCAACCAGTATGATTCGGCGGCGGTCGGGTCGGTCAACCGCGCCCGGGCAGGAACCATCGTTTCCGTTCGTGCGATCACCGTCGCCGACAGCGACAATTCGCTCGGTACGGCAATCGGCGGCATCGCCGGCGGCGTGGCCGGTTCGCAGATCGGCAAAGGCAGCACCGCGGGCGTTCTCGGCGCCGTCGGCGGCGCCCTGGTCGGCGGCGCGGCCGGCAATCTGGCTCAACGCGGCCTTTCCAAACAAAGCGGGTATGAATACGTCGTCCAGCTCGACAACGGCGGACTGGTCACCGTTACTCAGGGCAGCGACGTGCTGATGGCCGTCGGCCAGCGCTGCATGGTGCTTTACGGCAGCGGCTCAGACCGGGCGCGCATCATTCCCTACAGCGGCTATTAAATTATGGACGGGCGCTTCGACAAAGCCGTCCGCGATATGCTGTCCTTAGAAGACGAGGCGGTGCTCCTGACGAGCGCCGCCGATTTGGTTTTGCAGGAATATGTTCTTTCCGCCCCCGCCATGTCGGCCAAACATTTCTGCCTTTTCTGCCGGACTTTCGCCCGGCTGGCGCCCCGCTCCCAAGATATAACCTATCAGGCGGCGGAAGCGGCGCTGGCGCGGCGGGCACTGTCGGTTGAAAACACACAGCCGGAATTGTTTGACGAAGTGCGGCAGCAGGTTTTCCGCGGAGATGCCGGCGGACTGGCCGCCCTGGCCGCGGCAATCGGCCGGGAAACCGGCGCCCGGCAACCTCTCTGCCCCGGTTTTGCCGACCGCACGCAGCGTTTTTTTGCCCGGCAGGCATGGCATCATTCGTTCACCGACGACGAAATCCGCCGGCTGAGGGAAACCCTGACCGAGGAATATCCGAATCCGCAAATCCGCGGCATATTTGCGGCAGCCGCGGCGGAAGCGGAACAAATCCAGCGACAAAAAAGAGAACGCGACATAAACATGCTTAACCGCTGGGCTTTCGCTTTCAAAAGCGACGATCTGCTGAAAAAGCTTTCGTTTCGCAATACTTACGTCAATCTGCTCTATGAGCGTCTGGTTCGCGAACACGAAATCAAAAACATCGTTCCCGAAGAACATTACCGCCGCCACCGTCTGATCGTTCAACGGCAGATACGGGAACTGACGGGCACTTTGGATGCCAAAGGGAAAGAAATCTGCCGTAAATACGCAATCAACAAAGTCTACAAAGCCGTGGCCGGAAATGACAAGTTCAAACTTCAATCGGCCGCACATGCTTTGGAAAAATATGAGGGAGAAAGCTTTTACCCGGAAACGACGGCTGTTTTGTCCGCGCTTGACGGCGGCGTCAAAAACCGCGACGTCCGGCTGCCGCAAAAGCCTTACCGCGGTTACGACTGACATCTGATCCGCTTCCTGCCCTGCCGTTTTTGAAAACGGCCGTTTTCCCGCGGCGGCATTCCGATACAATCCCCGTTTCTTGCGTCCTGCCGCTTTGGCCGTTTTGGATACCGGAAGCCTTTTGGGCCCCGGAACAAAAAAAATTCGTTTTTGTAAAAATAATACTTGACCTTTATTTTTTTTATCTGTATATATGCACCTAGTTTCGATGACCCCATCGTCTAGCGGTTAGGACATCACCCTTTCACGGTGGTAACACGAGTTCGAGTCTCGTTGGGGTCGCCATTTCAAAACCCGGCTTAGTCCGGGCTTTTTTTTACCCCTTATCGCCAAGCTGCCGCGCAAACCCCGGTACCCGGGTTTTGACGCGGACGAGACTACACAATTCCGGCTGACGTTACGCTGCGGGCGCTGCCGACGCCCTTGCTTAACGAGCCTCATTGCCTGGCTCATAAAAAGCCGCCGCCGGCGGTTTTTTATTTCGCGGCATTGGGGGCGCCATTTCAAAACCCGGCTTAGTTCGGGCTTTTTTTTACCCCTTATCGCCAAGCTGCCGCGCAAACCCCGGTACCCGGG
>ERZ1694997.116-NODE-116-length-59094-cov-25.800234_pt1 | contig 59094 bp, 58 predicted proteins | sample MGYA00581604_ERZ1694997 | MGnify/ENA primary metagenome ERZ1694997 (study PRJEB42213, sample SAMN07424279) | human gut metagenome | biome: ENVO:00009003; feature: ENVO:2100002; material: ENVO:00002003 | host: Homo sapiens | place: USA | collected 2014 ... | reverse complement strand
TTTATGGTACTAATGAAGAGAGTGTAGCCTTGAAGTTACGTCTTAGGGATAGTGCACATTATAAAGTAACCGGTTTTTATGTATATGGTAAAAATAACAGCCGACGCCGATTGGCAGATCTTCCCGTTTATTACTTTGAAAATGAATCGGATGTTGATTATATCATGCGGAAGCGCGGAATTAAGGGGATTCTGTTTGCCCGTTATGAAGATACCCGCCTGGAAGAAAAACGACTTTTGGAATATTGTAAAAACAATGAACTTAAAACATTGATAGCTCCTACTATCAGTGAAGCGGATTCTGATGGAAACTTTCATCAGTGGGTACGTCCTATTAAGATTGAGGATTTGTTGGGTCGTGCCGAAATTAATATCAACCTTCGTCAGGTTGCAGAAGAATTCAGGGGAAAAGTGGTGTTGGTGACTGGTGCGGCAGGCAGTATTGGTAGTGAACTTTGCCGTCAATTAGTGCAGATGGGAATTCAGAAACTTATCATGTTCGACTCTGCAGAAACACCTCTGCATAATGTCCGTCTTGAGTTTGAGAAAAAATATCCAAATATAGATTTTGTTCCGGTGATTGGTGATGTGCGTGTGAAGGAACGCGTTCGTATGGTATTCGAATTGTATCATCCTCAAATTGTTTTTCATGCCGCCGCTTATAAACATGTGCCTTTGATGGAAGAAAATCCTTGTGAAGCTGTACTTGTCAATGTGACCGGTTCTCGTCAGGTGGCTGATATGGCTGTGGAATATGGTGCTGAAAAGATGATTATGGTGTCTACGGATAAAGCTGTAAATCCTACTAATGTAATGGGCTGTTCCAAGCGTTTAGCTGAAATCTATGTTCAAAGTCTGGGATGTGCTATCCGTGAAGGAAAAGTGAAAGGTCATACCAAATTTATCACCACCCGCTTTGGTAATGTATTGGGTAGTAACGGTTCTGTCATTCCTCGTTTTAAAGAACAGATAGAGAATGGTGGTCCTGTCACTGTTACTCATCCTGATATTATCCGTTTCTTCATGACCATTCCCGAAGCTTGCCGTTTGGTAATGGAGGCTGCTACCATGGGTGAGGGTAATGAGATCTTTGTCTTTGAGATGGGAAAAGCTGTGAAGATTGTTGATCTGGCGACTCGTATGATCGAATTGGCTGGTTATCGTCCGGGTGAAGACATAAAGATCGAATTTACGGGATTACGTCCGGGTGAAAAATTGTATGAAGAGGTGTTGAGCGATAAAGAAAATACGATTCCGACAGAGAATAAGAAAATCATGATAGCTAAAGTTCGTCGGTATGAATATGCTGATATTCTTGATACTTATGCAGAATTTGAAAAGTTGTCGCGTGCGGTAAAGATCATGGATACCGTGCGGTTGATGAAAAAAATAGTTCCGGAGTTCAAATCAAAAAATTCTCCGCGATTTGAAGTATTAGATAAAGAATAAATAGGAAATAATTAACAAAAGATTCTATAAATAAATTATCATTTAATATGAATAAATCATTGCGCACGCATTTGAATGTACGAAGCTTGTATGAAAGTCTGTTTTCTTGCTTGATAGCGGTATTTCTGCTTGCTTCCTGCCAGTCTTATAAGAAAGTACCTTATTTGCAGGATGCGGGAGTTGTAAAGGACATCAATCAACAGGAAAATTTGTATGATGCAAAGATAATGCCTAAAGACTTACTTACTATCGTGGTGTCGTGTACTAGTCCGGAACTTGCAGTTCCGTTCAACTTGACGGTGGCTACTCCCGCCAATGCGGCTACTGCCAGCACCCAATTGACTACTCAGCCTGTTTTACAACCTTATCTGGTAGATAATGAAGGCAAGATTAATTTTCCTGTTTTGGGTGAATTGAAAGTGGGTGGATTGACGAAAAGAGAAGCTGAACAACTGATAATAGAAAAACTGAAACCTTACATAAAGGAGACTCCGATAGTTACTGTTCGTATGGTAAACTATAAAATATCTGTATTAGGTGAGGTTGCCCGTCCGGGTACGTTTACCATCAGTAACGAGAAAGTCAACTTGTTGGAAGCTCTAGCCATGGCCGGTGACATGACGGTTTGGGGAGTTCGTGATAATGTGAAACTGATTCGTGAGGGTGCTGATGGCAAACAGGAAATTGTGACATTGGATTTAAACAAGGCGGAGACAATTCTTTCTCCTTATTATTGGTTACAGCAGAATGATATAGTTTATGTGACTCCTAATAAAGCAAAAGCCCGTAACTCCGATATAGGTAACAGTACCAGCTTGTGGTTCTCCGCTACTTCTATTCTGGTATCATTGGCAAGTTTATTAGTAACAATCTTCAAATAGTAATATAGATATGATTGAGGAAAAAAGAGAGAATCGGGGGGAGCAACCGGAAGAGCAGGTGAATATTCAGGAAATCCTTTTCCGTTACCTGATCCATTGGCCTTGGTTTGTGGTTTCTGTAATAATCTGTATCGCCTGCGCATGGGGCTACCTGCGTCTGGTTACTCCTGTCTATAATATATCTGCTACAGTCTTGATCAAGGATGACAAGAAAGGCGGTGGTGCGAGCATGTCCTCCGAACTGGAAAAGATGGGGCTGGACGGCTTCGTTTCCTCGTCGAACAATGTAGACAATGAAATCGAGGTGCTGAAATCAAAGTCTCTTGCCCGTGAAGTGGTTAACAATCTGGGACTGTTTGTGACTTATAAGGATGAAGATGAGTTTCCTAGTAGGGAACTTTACCGTACCTCGCCCGTAGTGGTGAGCTTGACTCCACAAGAGGCGGAAAAATTGTCTGCACCAATGGAAGTGGAGATGACTTTATTTCCCAATGGTGGGATGGATGCGTTGATAACAGTGAAAGACAAAGAGTATCGGAAGCAATTTGATAAATTACCTGCTGTTTTCCCGACCGATGAGGGAACGGTCGCCTTTTTTGAAAGCAAGGATACATTGACGACCAATCAGGCTAAGGAGGAAAGTAAAGAGCGTCATATAAAAGCTTTTATAAACCGGCCGATGTCTGTGGCCAAAGGATATATCCAGTCCTTGTCGATAGCCCCTACATCAAAAACCACTTCTGTGGCTGTTCTTTCGTTAAAGAACTCAAATACCTGGCGTGGCAAGGACTTCATCAACAAGCTCCTTGAAATGTACAATATCAATGCCAATAATGACAAGAATGAGGTAGCCCAAAAAACCGCAGAATTCATCGACGAACGTATCGGCATTATTTCCAAGGAACTTGGAAGTACAGAACAAGACTTGGAGAACTTCAAGCGTAGCGCCGGAATTACAGATTTGAGCAGTGAGGCGCAAATAGCCTTAACCGGTAATGCTGAATATGAAAAGAAGCGTGTGGAAAACCAGACTCAAATCAATTTGGTGATGGATTTGCAACGCTATATGCAAGGTAATGAATATGAGGTCTTGCCAAGTAATATTGGATTACAGGATGCGGCATCAGCTGGTGCAATAGACAGATATAATGAAATGTTGGTTGAAAGAAAGCGTTTGCTCCGTACATCAACCGAGAATAATCCGACGATCATAAATTTGGATACTAGTATCCGTGCGATGCGGAGCAATGTACAGGCTACGCTGGATGCTACATTGAAAGGATTGCAGATAACCAAAGAAGACCTTGCCCGTGAGGCGAACCGCTATTCCCGTCGCATTAATGACGCTCCGACCCAGGAACGTCAGTTCGTAAGTATCGCCCGGCAGCAGGAAATTAAGGCTGGTCTTTATTTGATGTTACTTCAAAAACGTGAAGAGAATGCCATCACTTTGGCAGCTACAGCAAATAATGCCAAGATTATTGATGAAGCGTTAGCGGACGACAATCCGGTTTCTCCTAAAAGGATGATGGTCTATCTTGCCGCCTTGGTATTAGGAGTAGGATTTCCGGTAGGTATTATTTATCTGATTGGATTGACCAAATTCAAGATTGAGGGCCGTGCTGATGTTGAAAAACTAACTTCTCTTCCTGTTATTGGCGATATCCCGTTGGCGGATGAAGAGTCCGGTTCTATAGCTGTATTTGAGAATCAGAATAACCTGATGAGCGAGACATTCCGTAATGTACGTACTAATCTTCAGTTTATGCTTGAAAATGGCAAGAATGTGATTCTGGTGACATCTACCATCAGTGGTGAAGGTAAGTCTTTTGTATCATCTAATTTGGCTATTAGTCTTTCTTTGTTAGGGAAAAAGGTTGTGATAGTAGGTCTTGACATTCGCAAACCGGGATTGAATAAAGTTTTCAATCTTTCGAGAAAAGAACAAGGTATCACCCAATTTTTGACTAATCCGGCTGTTAATCTGATGGATTTGGTACAACCTTCTGATATCAACAAGAATCTGTTTATTCTTCCCGGTGGAGCAGTTCCTCCCAATCCGACGGAATTATTGGCCCGTGACGGCTTGGAAAAAGCCATCGAAACATTGAAGGCTAATTTTGATTATGTGATTCTGGATACGGCTCCCGTGGGTATGGTAACTGATACCTTGCTGATAGGTCGTACTGCTGATTTATCGGTATACGTATGCCGTGCCGATTATACCCGTAAGGCAGAGTTTACTTTGATCAATGAACTTATGGAAAACAACAAACTGCCTAACCTCTGTATCGCCATTAACGGCTTGGATCTTCAGAAAAAGAAGTACGGCTATTATTATGGTTATGGTAAATACGGCAAGTATTATGGCTATGGTAAGCGTTATGGTTATGGCTATGGTTATGGAGAGAAGCATACAAGTCGGGAGGGTAAATAAACTGCTATTGATAAAACCAAATCAAACATAATATGCGTGATTTCAAAGAGATTCGGGTCGCAGTAGCCGGAACCGGTTATGTGGGACTGAGCATAGCGACACTGCTATCACAACATCATCATGTAACTGCCGTGGATGTAATCCCGGAAAAGGTGGAGAAACTGAACAACAAGGTTTCCCCTATTCAGGATGATTATATTGAGAAGTATCTGGCTGAAAAGCCGCTTGACCTTGTTGCCACTTTGGACGGGAGATCAGCCTACGCTGACGCCGACTTTGTGGTAATAGCCGCTCCTACAAACTATGACCCGGTGAAGAATTATTTCGATACGAGCCGTGTGGAGGAGGTTATTGACCTTGTACTTGAAGTGAATCCCGATGCCATAATGGTGATAAAATCTACGATTCCGGTAGGCTATACCCGTAACCTTTATGTGAAGTACGCCCGGAAAGGAGTAAGGAAGTTTAACCTATTGTTCTCACCGGAGTTCCTTCGTGAAAGCAAGGCTCTTTATGACAACCTCTATCCGAGTCGTATCATCGTAGGCTATCCGAAAATCATTGACCGTCCGGAGTTTGCTGAAGAAAACAAGGCGATCCGGTCTGTCACGGATGTCACTATGTTACAGGAAGCAGCTAGGACATTTGCCGCCCTTTTGCAGGAAGGGGCTGTCAAGGAAAACATCGACACGCTTTTTATGGGTATGAAAGAAGCCGAAGCAGTGAAGCTATTCGCCAATACCTATCTTGCTCTCCGAGTAAGCTATTTTAACGAACTCGACACCTATGCTGAGGTGAAAGGTCTTGACTCTAAAGCTATCATTGAAGGTGTAGGTCTTGACCCACGCATCGGTACACATTATAACAATCCTTCATTCGGCTATGGTGGCTATTGCTTGCCGAAAGATACCAAGCAGCTCCTTGCCAATTATGCTGATGTCCCCCAGAATATGATGTCCGCTATCGTTGAGTCTAACCGTACTCGTAAAGACTATATTGCAGATGCTGTCCTCCGTAAAGCTGGTTGGTACGACTATAGTACTAACCAGCTTTATGACGGCCAGAAGGAGCCTGTCACCATAGGAGTGTATCGTTTGACTATGAAGTCTAATTCGGATAATTTCCGGCAGAGCGCTATTCAGGGGATTATGAAGCGTATTAAAGCAAAAGGAGCAGAAATGATTATTTACGAACCTACACTTAGCAATGGAGAAAACTTCTTTGGTTCCAAAGTTGTTAACGATCTTACTCGTTTTAAAGAATTATGCAAGGCCATTATTGCTAATCGTTTTGATGAGTGTTTAAGTGATGTAGAAAAGAAAGTGTATACACGCGATATCTTCGGTAGAGATTAAAATAGCCTTTTTCTGCAATCAATAAATTGGGTTACTCCTCTGTATATTCCATTTGTTTTTATATATTTTGTAAGTACTCAAATCAGGCTCTAGATTAAAAGAAATATCTTCGTTGAAAGCTTAAAAATATGTATAGCAATGGATTGTGCAAGATTTTATTTCAAGTACAAAATTGAAGTTAGATTTTGTGAAGAATCTCTCCAAATATTTTGGGACTCAATACTATATAGAACTTTGTAAGATAGTTGCTATACAAACATGACAATTCTAAATATAGAGAATATAAGAAATACTATATATGAAACAGTTAGCTAGGAATATATACAATAATATTCGAGGAGGAATAAATGGACTTAAAAGCACATTAATTGAGAGATTTATACCAAGTCTTCCAAGTAAAACTCTCAGAAATCTTTTCATTCGATGGAGTGGCGTAAAGGCTTCAAAGAATGTTCATTTTTACTTTGGATTCACAGTGAGGAATCCTAAAGGTTTAATAATTGAGGATGGGGTTAATATCGGTCCTAAATGTCTTTTGGATGCAAGAAAAGGTCTTATAATTCGTAAAAATGCTGTTATTGCATATGAGGCTGTTATCTGGTCGCTTAATCACGATTATAACGATAAATATTTTTGTGGTAAAGGAGCACTTACCGAAATTGGAGAATATGCTTGGATTTGTAGTCGTTCAATAATACTTCCTGGAGTTAAGGTCGGCGAAGGAGCTGTAGTAGCTTCCGGAGCTGTTGTGACGAAGGATGTTCCACCATATACAATTGTCGGTGGAGTCCCCGCAAAAGTCATAGGTAAAAGGGAACGTAAAGGTTATCAGTATGGCTATCACTTTAAAGATGATACTTCGCATTTATATTAAAAAGTATGCAAACATCAACAAGAGTAATATTTAATACAATCGTACTTTATGTTAAGGTTATCCTGTCCTTGGCAATTGCTTTTGTTTCTATTCCGTTGGTGTTGAATGCCTTGGGAGCGAGTGACTATGGTTTATACAATCTTGTGGCAGGAGTTGTGGCGATGCTTTCATTTTTGAATAACTCAATGACTGTCTCTACCCAACGATTTATGTCTGTTGCGATGGGAGAGAAAAATGAAGAAAAAATTAATTCTATTTATAACACAAGTTTTCTTTTACATTTACTCCTAGGCTTGCTGGTTGTTGTTGCTTTTGAGACTATTGGGTTATTTGCGATTGATAGACTCAATATTATTCCAGAGCGAGTGTGGTGTGCAAAGATTATTTATCAACTCCTTATTTTTAGCACCTTTGCAAAGATTGTATCAGTTCCATTTGATGCTTTGGTCAATGCGAAAGAGGATATGTTGCCTTTTTCTGTCATAGAGTTAATTGATTCTGCACTGATGCTTGCTGTTGCGCTTTCTATTGCGTACATTTCTGGGGATAAGCTGATTTACTATGGTGCTTGTGTCGCCTTTATTTCTGTTTTGACTTTTTTTATGAAATATGGGTGGTGCCGGTATGCTTACAAAGACTATTGTATACAATTAAATACATATCGAGGAAAATTCATAATCAAGGAGATGGTAGGCTTTACTGGATGGAATCTTTTTGCAGGTCTTGCAATGATTGGAAGGAATCAAGGTGTTGCAGTTATTATAAATATTTTTTTAGGTACAATAGCAAATGCAGCATATGGGGTTGCGAATCAGATAAATGGTGCTCTTGGACATTTTTCTGCTACATTTCAAAAGGCTATTAATCCTCAGTTAATGAAAAGTGAAGGAATGAATGATAGAAATAGACTTTTTCGTATATCATTTATCTCATCAAAGTTCTCTGTACTTGCTCTTGCGTTCTTTGCCGTTCCTTTCATCATGGAGATGAACGAAGTTTTGACTCTTTGGCTAAAAGATGATATCCCACCATTTACATTGAAGTTGGCTCAGTACATCCTTCTTTTATCTATAACATATCAATACTCAGTGGGAATTATGGCTGCTATTCAGGCAACAGGAAAAATTCGTAATTATCAGATAATTATGGGAAGTCTTCTACTAATGAATGTTCCTATAGCTTATTTCATTTTAAAGATGGGGTATTCTGTATATTATACAACTATAGCTTTTGTGATACTGGAACTCATTTCTTTGTGTGTAAGATTGTTTATGGCGAATAAATTGACAGGTATGAGTGTCAAAGAATATATTCAGAATGTTATCCAACCAACTATGATAATCATAGTTATTCCTGTTATTGTTGCGATGATTCCTCACTTTGTGATGTCTAATTCTTTCTTGAAGCTTGTAATTGTATGTTCAATATACTGTTTGCTCTTTGCTGTATTAATGTTCAGATTTGCATTTGATGAGGGTCAACGAGAGCATATTAAATCAAAAATTCAGCATCTTCTAAAGCGATAAAATGAAAATAGGATTATTAGCATATCATGCAGCTTGTAACTTTGGCGCATTTTTGCAGCTCCTTTCTACTGTCGAATATATCAAGAAACAGGGTGATGAGCCTATAGTGATAAATTGGATTCCTAAGGATTTCAGTAAAGATTACGAGAAACGGTCTCTGCTAAAGGTTAGAGATTTATATGTACGTATAAGAAAACAATACTATCCAATGACAGAACTTTGCGAAACAGATAAGCAAGTAGCAAAAGTAATTGAAAAGGAAAGAATTGAGGCTGTAATTATTGGTAGCGATGCTGTTATTCAGCATCATCCTTTGCGTGAACGTATTCATTTCCCTTGTAAGAGAATCATATATATTGGGCATCCTACTAGTGACAGAATGTATCCAAACAGTTTTTGGGGGGCATTCAATAGATATTTGGATCATCCGGTTCCGATTGCGGTAATATCCGGTTCATCTCAGGATTCAATGTACCCTTTCATAAAGGGTAGAACTAAGTCTCGGATGAAGCAGTCTATTTTGGGATTTCGCTATATGTCTGTTCGTGATGATTGGACCCAAAAGATGGTGGCATATCTTACTGATGGAGAAATGATTCCAGAAGTTACACCTGATCCTGTCTTTGCCTTTAATCACAATGCATCTCATTTGGTACCTTTTAAAGAAGAAATAATTAAGAAATTCAATATTCCTGAAAACTATATTCTACTCAGTTTTAAGGGAGAGAAATCTGTGAATCAGGCTTGGATTAATGAATTCCAAGAATTGGCTAATAAAAATGGTCTTGTATGTGTAAAACTGCCTTATGCTGATGCGTCTGCCTTTGGCGATATTCAATACACAGCAGGTGATACTATATCACCTTTAGAATGGTATGCTTTGATTAAGTATTCGAAAGGGTATGTAGGAAACAATATGCATCCGATTGTGACATCTATAGCTAATGGTGTCCCGTTCTATTGTTTTGACAATTACGGAATTCCGAAGCTTGACGGTCAATGGACTAATGGAGAATCAAGTAAGATTTATCATATTCTGAGTGCAGCTGATTTATTGAAGTATCGAGTTTTTATATCTGGTCAGGATTATTCTCCTACATCAGCATCTACTGTCATGGATGCTATTTTGTCTTTTGATGCTGTTAAGGAGAAGGCTTTTGCTGTAAGGTATTACCAAAGTTATTCAAATATGATGATTCAGGTTCTCAATCAATTAAAAAAATAACGATGATTTCTGCTTGTATAAATATACAAAGCAACTGTAAGCCATGGCTTCGCAAAGCATCTATGATGATTCTTGCGTTGTTGCCGATACTGGCTTGGTATAAGATTCCATTTCCAGTTGGTTTGGGGTACACTTTAATATTGTTTTTGTCAACATATATTATAGTTAGAAACAATTTTAAAATTAATGTGGTTCCTATTATATTCTGGCTTTTGTTTGTGTATATTTGTCTGATATGGATATATCATCACCATTTTGAATTATGGACTCTGATTCCTCCGGGTGGATGGCTTTTCTTTTTATTCTTTCTTGCTCTTATAGGAGGTGTGTTATCTTTTGATTTTCAGTTGATTAAGAGATATATGCGATGGGTGGTTCTAATTTCGGCTGCTTTGTTTTGGGTGCAGTTTTCTTTGAAATTAGCCACAGGTTCTCATGTATTTTGTTTTGTACCAAATCTCACAGGTGCATTTACTTATGAGGGGATGTCGTATGCAGAACTTGTTGCCCATCAGATGTCAGGTCCGCGTCCATGTTCGATATTCCTTGAACCATCATATATGGCTTATTACTATGTGAGCTATCTGGCTTTGATATGGTTTGAAACTAATAAACAGGAAAAGTGGTTGAATAAGGAGGGTATTCTTATCATCTTCTCTCTCGTAGCTTTGAAGTCTGGTTCCGGAATGGTCGGACTGGTGATTCTCTTTGCTGTGAAAATGTTCAGCATATTTTGGAATGCGAATATTATTAGACGTTTTATAATGATTATGCTGTTCGTTCCATTAATTATTGCTTTAATATACATGTATGTTGGAAGTGAAATGGGACAAGAGATGCTTTTACGAACTGAAGAATTCTCTACTGAAGGAGCGAGTGGTTTTACTCGAGTCGTCGGAGGTTATTTAATGTTTGATCAGCTAACTTTTGATGAACAGATTATTGGTATTCCTGATGCACGAAACAGATTTGGAATAGAGATGTATGACGGAAATTTTATTTTTTACGCTAATGGTGTACAAACTATTCTACTATCTCTTGGTTATATTGGTGCTTTGCTATACGGTCTTTTTTATATAATACTTTTTCGTAATACGAATCTTGTATCGAGGATGTGTATAATTATCTTGTTCGTAATGGGACTTTTAGAGTCAAACTATCTTAATCCGTATATGATGCTATTGACGATTATTCCTTGTGCAGATTATCATTTCACTAGAAATAGGCTAAGAGTCTAAATATGAAAATACTTTATTATTCTCGTACGTGCTTTGGTGATTGTGATTTTCCACTGATAAAAGCACTTATAGCACAAGGTCATGATGTGACTGTGTTATATTCTATGACCCCCCGCTCTTTAAAATCTACAGTGTTCAATATTAATCAGATTATTCCTAAAAGAGGCATATTCCCGTTAACAGCTTATTCTGAGCTGAAAATATTTTCTTCTTATGTCCCTATTGAGAATATTTACATAGCAAACGAACCAGTGGGCCGCTTTGGTTGGAGTAGTTTTATGCTAGCGATGAATGTTTTGTCCTTTTTTAAAAAGGGTAACTATGATATAATTCAATATATTGAAACACCATCATTATTCCATTTTGTGCCATTGTGGTTCTTTAGAAATAAATTAGTCGTTACAATTCATGACGGAAAGCCTCATACAGGGGAAGATGATAGGAAAGAGGATATTCGTCGTTCGATTATAAAGTGGTATGTCAAGAAGTTTATTGTTCTCAATAAAGCCGAAGTGGATGTATTCTCAAAAGGATACAATGTGCCTAAAGATAGAATATTCACATCGCATTTAGGATATTATGATATGCTTCGTATGTTTGGAGATGTAAACAAGAAAAAAGAGAATTATATACTTTTCTTTGGACGTATTTCTCCATATAAGGGGATAGAATATCTTTTTCGGGCGATGGAAAGGGTGCATAAAGTCCATCCTAATGTAAAAGTCATTGTTGCAGGTAGTGGAGAAATGTATTTCGATGCTTCAGAGTATGAGAAATATGATTATATAAAGATTTTTAATCGATTTATAGAACTTAATGAACTTGCTGATCTAATTCGTGGTGCATTATTTACAGTGTGTCCTTATACTGATGCAACACAGAGTGGAGTAGTATATTCATCATTTGCTCTGAATACTCCTGTAATTGCTACCAATGTAGGTGGGTTATCTGAGATGATTGATGATGGTAAGACAGGAATAATTGTTCCTCCTAAGGATGTAGATGTTCTTGCCAATGCAATACAATCATATCTTGATAATCCTGTTTTTCTTCAGCAGATGAGTGAGAATATAGCTGAGAGTGCAAGATTAGGAAAAGGTTCATGGAATGTAATTGCTAAAGAATATGTTGAAATATATAATAAATAGAGTCAGATGAAGAATAAAGTTTTGGTAATTGGTGCAGACCACCATAATACTCTTGGTATAGTTGAGAGTCTCGGCCAAAAAGGGCTCAATTCTTATGTGCTTATAGTTGGCGAAAATATAAACAGCTTTGTACTTAAAAGTAGGTACGTAATAGAAGGTTGGGTATGCTCATCACCAGAACAAGTGGTTGATGAAATGCTAAAACATTTTTCTGATACAAAAAACAAGGTGATAGTGTATTCATCGTATGATAACATATCTTCTGTGCTTGATTCTTCTGTTCAACGGCTAAGTCCCTTTTTTATACTTCCAGTAACAAATATGCCAGGAAGTTTGGAACGTAAAATGAGTAAAGAATATATGTCTGATCTTGCAAGAGAGGTTGGGCTTGATGTTCCTCGTACGTGGATGGTATCTGATAGGGAAGTGCCTACAGATATTGAGTTTCCATGTATAACCAAGGCTATTTCAAGTGTGGAGGGAAGCAAAAAAAATATTAAAATTTGTAAGAAAAGAGAAGAATTGGAGGAATTTTTAGCGAATTCTGAGCATTGTCCGATTATACAGATTCAAAAGTTTATAATAAAGGATTTTGAATTTCAGTTTTTAGGTTGCTCAATGGATAATGGAAAACATATAATTATCTCAGGGCGTACACATATTGATCGTCCTAACGGAATAGATAATACTTTCTTTTTGAAATTTGATCAGGTTGAACCGGAGTTCTTAGATACACTTAGTAAGGCTAAAGAGTTTATTAAAAGGGTTGGTTATTCAGGAACCTTCAGCATTGAGTTTTTGAAAGAAAAGTCAACGGGTAAGAACTATTTTACAGAAACAAATTTCAGAAATGATGGAAATGCAATTTGCCAAACATCGGCTGGTATGAATATTCCATATATTTACTATTTGTATTATTCTGGAGGTGATTGGCAAAAAGAGTTGTCGGTGTCCACTGTTAGCACTACTTATTTAATGCCGGAAATATATTATTTTAAGTGCATGCTGAAACGTGAGTTCTCATTGAAAGAGTGGTGGCGAAATTATCGACGTACAACATGCTTTATTACCTACTTTAAAGAAGACCAAAAGCCATTTTGGCATAGTTTATTTAGAGAACTCAAAACAACACTTAGGAATCGATTGTAAATTCTATTATTTATGAATGCATTGCGGAAATTGTATAAAGAGCTGACTTCTCTTCATTGGGAAATCGGTTTCTTGGATAATACTTTTGAAGGTATTGTTAGAGGTGATAAACTTAAACTAACTCTTGTAACTCATAATTTCCCCAATTCTTGGTTTGCTGATCCGTTTATTCTTGATGTAACTGATGATACTATCATAGTATTGGTGGAGGAAGTGACGAAGAAGATTTCTAAGGGAAGAATCTCGAAGTTAGTGATTGACAGGAGGAACAATTACGTTATAGAGAAGAAAGTGATATTGGAACGTCCAGGACATCTGAGTTTTCCTATTATATATCGTAAAGATGATAAAATATATGTTTATCCAGAAAACAGTGAAGATGGTGTACTTAATATCTACGAGTATAATCCTATAAATGACGACATGACATTGATTCATGAATTGTCTGACAAACCATTAACAGATGCTGTATTTACAGATTTGTTTGGGAAACCTCAATTATTTACAACACAAGCCGAGTATGCAAATGGCTTTCAGCTTGACCAATATGAGTGGAGTGACACGAAGCAACAGTTTGTATATGTGACGAGTAGCATTTTTCCAGAGCGTATTGCTCGAATGGCTGGGTATTTTTTCAAAGTTAATGGAAAGGTGTATCGTCCTGCACAAGAGAGTAATACCAATTATGGTCATGCTATCTCTTTGCAAGAAACCTCTTTTGTTGATGGAAAATGGGTCTTTAGGGAAGTTAGAAGAATGGCATCACCTCATCTTGAATTGAGTCAGTCATTTCATACTTTGAATTCTTACAAAGGAGTGATTGTTGTTGACGTACTTGGTAAACGTTATCCGTTAGCGAGTAAAATGGTGAATGTGGCTGCTGCTTTAGCGAAGAGGATTTTAAAAAAATAAATTACTATGAAATTTGAACACTACAAAACTAGAAACGGGAGCGAAATAGATATTCCTATTCCCACAAGTTACAGAGACTGTCTTGAACTCCTGAAAAGTGATTACTTTAGGATTTATGGACGAGTCGATAGTCTTGGGGTGATATGGTTAAAGTCATTTCGTGATAGGGCACTTAAACATTTGTTTTGGTTGAGATTTGCAAGTTATCGTGGCTGTCTCTATCCTATATGTAAATTGCGTCATGAACATTATAAACTTAAGTATGATTGTCGAGTTCATGCTGGATCTAAGATCGGCTATGGTTTGTATTTAGGGCATGCAATGAGCATGTGTGTTAGTATTAGGTGTATTATTGGAAATAATGTTAATTTGTCTCAGATGAGTAATATAGGTACAAATGAGGGTAATCAAGCAATTATTGGCAATAATGTATATATAGGTCCTATGACTTGTTTGATAGAAGGTGTACATATTGGCGAGAACTCATTGATTGGTGCAGGTTCAATAGTAACGAAAGATGTTTATTCGAATAGTACTGCTGTAGGAAATCCTTGTAGAGTAATTGGAGAGAATAAACATCCTGAGTACATTCAAAATCGATGGTTGATTAAAAGATAAAAAATGGGGGTATAAAGACGCATTTATCTTTTTTTTGATTGTTGAAATATTTTAACTGTTATTGCTGTGATATATATAGGTGATGTCACTATTTATGAGTATGTGAATATTGGAACAAACAACGGCAAATCAGCAATCATTGGAGATTATGCAACCATAAATTCTCGTGTGTGTATTGTAGGGACAATAAATATCGGAACTGATGCGGTGATTATGGCAGGATCTGTGGCTACCAAAGATATTGAGCCTTTTGTGATTGTCGGAGGTAGTCCTGCAAAGAAAATAGAAACAAAGGAATAATGAAAATAGTAGAACTCATAACATTCTTAGCCGGTGGAGGTGCAGAACGCTTTGTTGTCGATTTAAGTAATCAGTTAGCTAAAGAAAACGAAACATATCTTGTCACTATTTTAGATGATAAGAAGGAAACGGAAGTTAGGAATTTTTTTAGATCGGAGATTTCCGATAGTGTACATTATGTGAATTTAGGGCTTCCGAATGGCCTCAAGTTGTCTAGTCAGTGGAGGGTATATACTGCTCTCAAAGCACTCAATCCTGATGTAATTCATGTACATATGATTCCTACCCTTAAATATAGTGCATTGGCTATAGGATTGCTTTCTTTTTCGAAGAAAGTGTATTTTTCCGTACATAGTGATTTGCATAATGGTTACGATAAGGGACTGCTGAGGTTGTATTGCAATATTTTGGGAAGATGGGGCCGTTTTAAATTGTCTTGTCTCTCAGAAAAAAACTATGCTGATTTTAAGGCATTTTATTCGCGCACCCCTATACGTTGTATAACTAATGGACGAGCTCCAATAGTTTCTACAGATTTATTTGGAGCGGTAAGCAATGAGATGAATCTGCTTAAAAACAACGCTTCCTCCCTCTTACTGATTCATGTTGCGAGGTGTCATCCGGTAAAAAATCAGAAGCTTCTGATTGAATCAGTGAACATACTGGTACAAGAGGGTTACAACATTGATTTGATTGTCGTGGGTGCAGGATTTAATACTCCGGAAGGACAGTCGATAGTATCAATGGCGTGTAATAGGATTCACTTTGTCGGACCTCGAAAAAATGTGGCTGATTATATGCTAAATGCCGGTATTTTTTGTCTATCCTCAAATTTTGAAGGAATGCCAATCACACTTCTTGAAGCAAGTCTTGCGGGACTTCCAGCTGTGAGTACTCCGGTGTGCGGAGCTGTGGATTTGATTAAAGATGGTGTAAATGGCTTTCTCAGTAAATCTCATAGTTTGGAGGATTACAAGAATGCTTTAATAAAAGCCATTGATAATTATGATTCAATTAAGGAAAATGCAATGAGCATGAAGGACAACAGTCCTTATACAATTGCTGGGTGTGCAAGAAAATATGTGGAATACTTTAATGAATAAACTTCATGTCTGAATCAAGTATATTTGAGAAAGTTCTGTTTGTGGGAATGGATTACAAGATTCCCAAAGGGGGCATTGCTAGTGTACTCAATACTTATTCTATTTTTATTCATCCTTTCAAGTTTGTCAGGACTGCTGCAAGTGAATTGAACAATGTGCAGAAAGTATGGTATGCTGTCAGTGGATATTTGTTGCTCATTTGGAAACTTTTCACTGATCGAAAAATTGAGATTGTACATATTCATTCTGCTTCTGGTACTAGCTTTTGGCGAAAGACCTGTGCAATAAAGATTGCAAAGATGATGGGGAAAAAAGTAGTTTTTCATTGTCACGGAGGTGGCTTTAAAGAATTCAGACTCTCGAATATTAAAAAAGTGGATGTTATTTTAGCAAAAGTAGATTGTGTCGTGTGCCTTTCCGGTGAATGGAATAATTATTTCCAGAGTATCGGATGTAAGCATATTGTGACTATCAAAAATGTGATAAGAGAACCAAATATTGAGAATGTTGAAAAGAATGGAGTTGTACATTTTCTATTCCTTGGACTAATTTGTGATAGCAAAGGTATTTTCAATGTTTTGAAGGCGATAGGAGATCATAAGCAGGAACTTCAAAATAGGATAGTTTTGCATATAGGGGGGAACGGGGAGACAGATAGACTTCTTTCAATTATCAAAGAGTTGGGAATAGAAACATTAGTAAGATTTGAGGGGTGGGTTGATAAAGAGAAGAAACAATATTTATTGAATTTGGCGGATGTTTACATTCTTCCTTCATTTATTGAAGGTGTGCCTATTTCCATTCTTGAGGCTGAATCATATCATAAACCTGTCATAACCACTAATGTAGGAGGGATTCCTTCTATTGTGCAAGATCGTGTGAGTGGGGTGTTTGTCACTCCCGGAAATGATAAAGAGATATATCTGGCTATGAAAATGATGGCTGAAAGTGAAGAGCTTAGGCAGAAGTATGGTGAAGCTAGTTACAGAATAAGTCGGGACTATCAGCCTGAGGCTATAAAAAAAGAATTAATAGGGTGCTATGATAAAATTTTAAAAACGAGTAATATAAGATAGGATGAGTTGCGCTAATCTCTTGATTGGATGTACAACAGATTTACGATTATAGTATAAAGACTGTCATTACAAAAGACTTATTGAAAGATATCAATATTTTATAATATACTGTTATGAAGAAAGTCATTCTTGCAGTTGTAGCTTTGTTTTGTAAACTTCATTTGTTGAAGCCTATACAAGTGGCTCGGTTGAAGTACTTCTACAAGTTTCATAAGATGCCGAATTATGAGCATCCTACCGATATTAACGAAAAGATTAATTGGAACAAGTTTTATGGTGATACTAGCCGATGGGCTGACTTAGCTGATAAATATAAGGTTAGAGAATATGTGCAGTCTTTAGGACTTGGAGATACACTGGTAAAACTTTATGGTCGATGGGACAAGGCAAGTGATATAGATTGGGACAGGCTTCCCAATCAGTTCGTCTTAAAAGTGAATAACGGTTGTGGTGATATTCTTATATGTCGTGATAAAGATAAGCTTGATAAAGCTACTGTTATAGATACTTATGATAGACTTGTATCAATTAAATATGGTGATGTTACGGGTGAACCTCATTATGCCAGAATTCAGCCTTGTGTCATAGCGGAGGAGCTTCTTGATATTAATAAACAGTCTATCAATACCTCTTCGCTAATTGATTATAAGGTTTGGTGTCTCAATGGTAAACCATATTGTATATGGTGTGCTTGGAACAGAGGAAAGGAAGGGGCTGATACCGGAGTCTATGATTTGGATTGGAATTATCATCCGGAGTGGTCCGTATTTACGGAGCATTACAGACAAGGTAAAGAAATTCTTCCTAAACCAAAGTGTTTTGAACGTATGCTTGAAGTTGCATCTAAGTTATCTGAAGAGTTCCCTATACTTCGTGTTGACCTATACGAAGTAAATGAAAAAATATATTTTGGAGAACTTACTTTTACTTCACTCGGCGGATTTATGGATTATCTTACTTCAGAAATTCTTTTGGATATGGGAAGCAAAGTCAGAATAAATGAGATATCAGAAGAATATGTACATGTTAAGTGTTGAGAGTGTATTGAAAATCAAACATACACAATGTTTTTAGGTAGATATATAGATATGTTTTTTATAGGGAAAAAAATCAGACGAAATAGTTTATTGATGCAACAGGTATTTACGTTTTTGTTTTTTGCAATAGTGTTGTTGTGTCTGTTTCCTTTGTATGCTATACAAAAGGGGGTAAAGCCATATTCAGATAATAAAGAAGTAAATAGGTATATTAAGGAGGTCTACGTAAGGAATGTTCCGGAAAATTTTGATTCGCAAAAAATAACAATTTGTTTTGGCCTAAAGTCTAAGAAAACTAGACGTTATTATAATTATATCAGAATAGGTGATGAAAGCAAGGGACCTTCAGGCTATGTGGAAATTTTATCTCATCTTTACGATACTTATCAGGAGGCAATATCGGCTTCCAAAACTTATAAAGGTATTATTGAAAGCAAGGTTGGACTGTTAAAGTGTGATTTTTTCAAGTACCTGACGCTTATTCAAAGTCGTTTGTTTGTAATTATTATGATATCACAAATATTGATAATTCTCCTGATATAAAGCAATATATGCGGAAGAATAGAATGCTGATTGAGACGACAAAAGTTAAAACTAAGGCTTTGAAGAAAGCTATCAATGGTAAAAATACATATCAGTGTGAAGATCAGTTTGCGGATTTGTCAGAAGTGGTTATATATCGGAATGGTAGAAGAGTGAAGCCCGAGAATTATACTCTTTTCAAACAAGGGAAAGTGCAATTTAATGATTGCGAAAAAGTAGTACAAGGACAAGTGTTTTTTGAGTATGACCGTAATGTAAAGCATTATAAGCCATATTCCAATGACTTGTCTTGTGACGTTTCGGAATTTCAAGATGTCCATAATGGTTCTGAAGGGATGATGTATTCGTTTGTACCAGACCCAACAGGAGAAAAACGCAATGTGTTGATGATAAACTGCAAAAGTTTACTCAAAGAAGCCTCAAATATGAGACAGCAGTTTTCTTTGGCAAAGTATCCGTTAACTTATTTCAAAGATAGAATCAAGTTCTTTCTACCCGAAGATATGAAAGAAGCTATGTTGTCATACCCAAAAGCTATTACATGGTTTAGTATTCAAGGGTCATGGTGTAATTTTGGCTCATCTACAGGTCAGAAAACAGATATGTATTCTGGTTCTGCCAATTCTTTCGGGATATCAAAACCTGCCCCTGATTCAAAAGAACTCTATTTCCATTTACTTTGTCGGAGGAGACACTGTGATGTCAATATTGGTCTTGAGAACTATGATGACTTGAATGACGAACTTTCATCTTTTCTAGTGAAGGCCGGTGAATGGATTACAATTGAACGAGAGTGGAAAGTGGGTAATCCGGGAATATGTAATCATACTATTATTGATTCCGAAGGTAGGCATGAGTTTTATGTAAATGCATATAATAGTGTATGTGATCCTGAGAATGAGCCGGAACGTTATGCAGACAGATACGCAGGAACAAATCCGTACAACGTCTGCTTTCCTTTTATTTGTAAATTATATACGAGTAAAGAATTGGCACAATATTGCATTGATATGATAGGGAGCTGTTATTTATATTATAAGGATTATGAATTGATAGAGGCTGAGAATGTGAATGCATTAAATAAAGAATAGATAAATGGTGACATATGGTAAAATTGAATAATATAGTGATTTTTGCCTGTAATGAAGGAGGGCATTTTGCTCAGCTGATGGCTTTGAAGGAGCTCTTTAGCAAGTACGATTCTGTTATACTCACCGATAATAAACGCGCAAATAAAGGAATACCGTCACTTAAAGATGTAAAAGCGATTGAGTTTGCGATGGCGTTTGCGGATAAACGTGATGAACTTACTAAGGATAAAGATCGTAAATTGACTCATGCGAGTTATCTGTCTGCCTATTGGAAGCTCTTCAAGCAGTGTCATGCGATATGGAAGAAGTATCGTCCGAAAGTGATTATCTCTACAGGAAGTAATATTGCAGTGCCACTTTGTTTTATTGCGAAGTTTCATGGTTCCCATTTTGTGTACATTGAGACTCGCGCCAAAGTGTATAACAAAACTATTTCAGGTAAGATCGTAGAACGCTTTGCAGACAAGGTTATAGTCCAGTGGCCCGAAATGGTTGATGTTTATAAGGGACATGCAGAGTATTATGGAACCTTAGTATAAGGAGGACAAGAATATGATTTTTGTAACAGTAGGAACACAGCCTAATGGTTTTCTTCGTTGTTTACAGGAAGTAGAGATGCTTATTGGGAAATATGGAATTACGGAAGAAATTGTAGCGCAGATCGGAAATACCGACTTCGAGACCAATAAGTTTACGACCATACGCTTTACCGGTGAAAATGAGTTCAAGAAATATATCAAGAATGCTTCTGTTGTGATTTCTCATGCAGGTAGTGGTGCTCTTTTTAACAGTATTAAAGCAGGCAAAAAAGTGATAGCCATGGCTCGTCTGCATGAATTCAATGAAATGGCCGATAATCATCAAATAGAACTCGTTAAGAAACTTAGCGATGGCGGATATATTATTGACGGAACTTATTCTCTTGTAGAAGCATGGCCAAAACTTGAGGGTTTTGTTCCCAGAAATAATGACTTCAAATGCGAGATAGTGCCAGTATTGGACAGGTGGATTTCTGCGTGGATGGAGCAAGAAGGACGACGGATAAGTAATTTATAGCGAGGAAACCAATGAGGTGGTTATTTTTTGCATAAGAATAAGAATTTAATTCAGTTCTATTTAGGAGTATAGGATATCAGTACTGGAAGAAATAATAGAATAACATAAAATAATTTATCAAATGAATATCCTCATTACTGGAGTCCACGGTTTCGTCGGCTCAAATTTAGTGAAAGCGCTTTCGCCTGAGAATACAATATATGGTCTGGACATTGTGGCTCCAGAGAAGGACGGTATAGTAAAGACTTTCTCATGGAATGATCTGGGTGGCATTGATTTGCCGCAGATTGATGCTGTTATCCATCTTGCTGGTAAGGCACATGACACTCGGAACAAGAGTGCGGCGGATGTGTATTTCAAGGTAAATACAGGTCTTACTCAGCGTATTTTTGATTGGTTTCTTGCCAATGAATCTGCAAAGAAGTTTATATTTTTCTCTACCGTAAAGAGTGCTTCTGACAAAGTGGAAGGCAAATGCCTTACAGAAGAATGCGTTCCCACTCCCGTAGGTCCTTATGGAGAGAGTAAAATTAAAGCGGAGGATTATATAATCGGGCATTTCGCACCTGAAGCTCTCAAACGTCCTTATCACAATTTTGATGATGGCGACTCTCTTGTAAAAGGGAAGAATGTGTACATTATACGCCCTTGTATGATTCACGGTCCTGGAAACAAGGGTAACCTCAATCTTCTTTATGGAGTAGTGAATAAGGGGATTCCATGGCCTCTTGGTGCTTTTGAGAATCGCCGTTCGTTTACCAGTATTGGAAATCTTTGTGTAGTAATTGACGGATTTTTAACTAAGAATGTATCTTCGGGCATTTACCATATGGGAGACGATGAAGCTCTTTCAACTAATGAACTCATTCAGGTTATTTGTGAGGCTCTTGGTAAGAAAACTCATATATGGTGCATTCCGAAAGGTCTGATGAACGGAGTTGCAAAAGTGGGTGGGTGGTTTCATCTTCCGCTTAACCCTTTTCGGATGCAGAAACTCACAGAAAATTATGTAGTGAGTAATGCCAAGATCAAGGCTGCTCTTGGCATTACGCGGATGCCGGTAAGAGCGAAGGATGGATTGATGGACACTATTAGAAGTTTTAAGCAGTAGAATGATTATGAATGCATACTTGACTTACGGAATTATTTTTGTGATTCTATTGGCATTAGAGTTATGCTATTTCAAGGTGGCTGACCACTTTAATATTATTGACAAACCCAACGAACGCTCATCACACTCTACGATTGTATTGCGTGGTGGAGGTATAATATTCTTGATTAGTGTATGGATTTGGGGCGCTTTCTTTGGCTTTCAATATCCTTGGTTTCTAGTCGGCTTGACATTAGTAGCAAGCATTAGCTTTGTAGATGACATCCATTCATTACCGGACTCTGTAAGATTGGTTGCTCAGTTTGCAGCTGCCGCAATGGCATTCTATCAGCTTGGCATATTACATTGGTCAATGTGGTGGATAATATTACTGGCACTAATAGTCTATGTCGGTGCCACGAATGTAATAAACTTCATGGATGGAATCAATGGTATCACAGCAGGATACTCTTTGGCTGTATTGATACCGTTGGCACTGGTGAATATAAATGGCGTTTTTGTAGAACAGAGTTTGATCATATCTACGGTTCTTGCTTCATTGGTGTTTTGTATTTTCAATTTCCGTCCGAAAGGGAAAGCGAAATGCTTTGCAGGAGATGTCGGCTCTATCGGCATTGCTTTTATCATACTGTTTCTGTTAGGTAATGTGATGATCAAGACAACGGATATTACTTGGCTGATATTCCTGTTGGTATATGGTGTGGATGGCTGTCTGACTATTGTACATCGTATTATGTTGCACGAGAACTTGGGCGAGGCACATCGTAAACATGCTTATCAGATTATGGCTAATGAGTTGAAAGTGGGGCATGTAAAAGTTGCATTGTTGTATACGGTTATGCAATTAGTGATTTCTCTAGGATTTATCTATCTTTGTTCCGATACGGTGTTTGCTCATTGGTTATATCTGGTGGGTGTATCAGCTGTATTAGCTATTGCTTACATATTGTTCATGAAAAAATACTATCGTTTACATGAAGAATATCTCATATCATTGAAACAATAACGATTATGGAATTTGATAAAGAATTTTTAGATAAGTTATTTGAGCAAGCTATGGAGAATCCACGTTTGCGTCAGAACTTCGATTTGCGTACCTCACCTGCCGATACCAGCCAGCGAATGCTTAACGCGCTACTTCCGGGTACAGTTGTGCCCATTCATCGACATGAAGATACTACCGAAACAGTAATCTGCCTGTGTGGTAAGTTGGACGAAGTAATTTATGAGGAAGTCGTTTCGTATGAGAAGGATACGGATGATTTTCAGAAGGGGATGAGTGTACAAGATGTAGCTCGTAAGGTTGAGTATCGAGAAGTACAGCGTATCCATCTCAATCCTATAGAAGCCAAGTATGGTTGTCAGATACCTAAGGGTGCATGGCATACTGTGGAAGTGATTGAACCATCTGTCATCTTTGAGGCTAAAGATGGAGCTTATGCTCGTTAAACGATGAAAAACAGATGGAATGAATAGGAAGTACTGAAAGTGCTTTTTAATACGTTATGTTATAATTGAATATTTACAATGAGATGGAAAAATGTAGGTCCCTAGATTCATGTGACAAACATGAATCCCTACATTTAGTAGATTAGGAGCAATATAGTGGTATTGTCCTAATCTCGCTCTTCATATTAGTGTTAACACTAATATGATTTCCAAAAATACCAACTGTCTGTGAAGATCGTTGATATTTTTTTATACAATAAGCTGTGGTGGAAATCTAAAAGGAGCTATTTTTGATAAGAAATTATTTGGGAATACTCTTTCACCGCATCAAAACACGGACATCCTTTCATTGGATTCAAGTCCCGGTGTCCCACGACCAGTGCTTTCGGAAACTGTCTTTTCAACTCCCTCAACAAAGCAAGCAAAGCTCCTTTTTGCTCCAATGTACGTGTATCTTTCGGTTTCCCGTTCGCATCCAGTCCTCCCTCATAACAAACACCTATCGAATGGGCATTATGATTACGACAGTGTGCTCCAATCTTTTCTAAAGCACGTCCCCGGTGAATCTCCCCATCACGAGTAATGTAAAAATGATAGCCAATATCACGGAAACCACGGTGCAAGATATGATCCTGTCGGCAAGCCTCCGCCGAAAGGGACTTTCCTTCCGGCGTGGCACTGCAATGAATGATAATTAATGTAATAATCCGCATGGGATTACATGCAACTTTGTATTCCGAACACACCTCCGATGGCGGTGGCTACAGTGATAACGATTTTGAGGACTAAGCTCCATACAGAGCGGGGAGATGATGATTTACTCATACAATAACAGGTTTTAAATAAATTAATAATAGTTTTCTTTTACCACAGATTTACTGTAGGTTTGCCATAGGTTTACCACAGATCTACACAGACTCACACAGATAAATAATCGACTACTTTAGCAACTACCAATTCAATATAATCTGTGGAAATCTGTGTCCTCTGTGGTGAACCTTTTAAGCAGCCGGGTCAGGCGCTTCGCCACCTCCATCCGGTTTCGGATCAGGGTTGTCGCCCGAATCAGAACCTCCGCCGGCAGTTGTCGGTTTCTGATACTCCGTCTGCTGCTTCAACTGGCTGTCGAGCTTCAGGTTCGTGGTAGACAGATTACCTGTGGCACGGGCTTTCAGACGCATGCCGCTAATATTCTTCTCTAACGAGAACTCTTCCAGCGTATCGGCTGCCTTACTGCGAATACCCACACCAAAAATGGCAAGATCATCAATTTTCACACACTTGCCGTCTAGCAACAATTCCTTGATGCAATCTACCATATCCGAAAGCACACCTTTGATGACACCACCGGAATACGGTGAATTGTGCTTCGACATATGTTCGGCAAGCTTTGCCAAATCAAACGTCTCGTCGCTTACTGCACGGGCGAACCACTTACCCGCATTCAAGCCTTTCTTCTGCTGGTTCTGATAAATTTTGTAACGAATCATAAAACAATAAATTAAAGGGTTAAACATATTGTCCGGGGATTCTTTTCCCTTTCGACGATACAAAAATACTACTCCGGATCTCCCGGAAATCAGCAGTATACGGTTGTGTCTGGTAGCGGTCGGTTATTTGTCATTATAGTCGGTTATTCAATGGAAAAACGTTGGTTATATAGTCGTTTTTTCGTATTTTTGTAACAGTAAATCAGAAACATAACCATCATGAGCGAATTTAAGATACGTGCTTACGGACGCATGGAACTGGCGCAACTTTATTCTCCGCAACTAACTGACATTGCTGCCTATCGAAAAATGAAGAAATGGATCTCTTTGTGTCCCGGACTTCTGCAACGCTTGTACGACTTAGGCTACGAATCAAAGCGACGCTCATTCACACCATTGGAGGTGAGAGTCATTGTGGATGCCCTGGGAGAGCCTTAAATAAAGCGTTGCTTTATGGTGTCTAAAGCACCGCTTTACGATGTCTAAAGCTTAGCTTTACACCTCCTAAAGCGATGCTTTATGCAGGACAAACGATTGTATCAGTCAAAACGGATGCGGTAATTGAAATGACTACTGCATCCGTAAGTAAAACGGGTACAGTAGGTACACTTTTTCCGGTTCACTCATACACACACGCACGCGCATACAACCCTTTACCGTCCATACTGATTAATTTTCCGTGTTTGGTGAGTCGTTTCAGCCAAGTGAGGGCTGTGTTTTCTTTAATTCCCATGGCAACTGCTTCTTCCAGTAACTGGGTACGAGTAAATTCATCACCCAGTTTCTGGAAAAGATAATCACGATCGGCATTAGGACGGTGGCTGATTTCTGTATTGGGGAGGAACGATAGAATATGCGTGGCATGACAGTAGAGAGGTTCCGCAAGACTAAGCACAGCATGAAAGTCTTCCTGTGAAATGGATACATCCCAACGAGTGATGATGTCATCTTTGCGGTTGTCCGCAGGAATCTCCTTGTCCGGTGTGAAAGGAGAGGTGGGAGAGGTCTTGAAGTCGTAGGGTTGCGGGCTTTCGAGGGCACGCAATACAGCTACTTCCGACATGATTCTGCATAGATTGACGGCCAGACGTGCCACAAAACTATACATTTCCCTTCCATTAGCTACACTGGAGCGTTCAAACAAGTCGGAAAAGACGGCGTCGATTTCTTCTTTTTGTTCATCCGTAAGTTGCAGGGTATGAATGCCGTGTGTTTTTATCACGCTCAACTTTTCTTTCCATTCCAGTCCCATAGCGGTGAATATCTCCTCCCAATCTATCTCGTTGTCCATAAATTGGCTGATCCATTTACTGATTCCGCACATGTAATAATATAATTGGCGGGAGTATGATCCGTCTTCTGCCGTCGGAATGAAAGTTTGCACCTGCGACGGCGTACCCGAAATCAGGACAGAAAGATAGCTTTTCTTCACTTCCCGGTATTCCTGGTCGGTGCGGCGGTTGTAGGACAAGCGGTCGTGGTCGAACGCTTTGCGCAGGGTATCGCTCCAATGACCGTGGTCCGATCCGATGGCGGTGGAAAGGGTGTCCGCTTCCGCTTCGCAGATAAGTCCGGTTCCGTCGGAGTCCATGATGTTTTGTAGGATACCCGTACCGGTGTTGTTGCCCGAAATGAGGAACATCCTGTTAGGGGGCATTTGTGGAGCCTCCTTTTTGGTTCGTTCTTTTCCCATTGCATCGTACTCGGCTTTCTCTTTTTTGTATGCTTTCATCTGTATGGTCACTTCTTTGCGGATCTCGTCGTGGATAGGTTCCACGAGTAAGCGGATGTAGGAAAGGATACCTTTGCCGGAAGCCGAAGGAGCCACTACGAAACATTGGAGGCTGGGGTGATGGTATTTGCCGCCATATAGGCATCGCACGTGGCGCGACATACAAGCACCCAGGGCAGTGAGCGCTCCCAATAACATGATGTCGTGTTGTATTGGGCTGCTCCCGGCTTTTATGATACGTTGCAAGAATTCCGGCCAGTTGTTTTTCGGAAAAGTGGGCAATTGATGTTGCGGTTCACTGCCCGGCAATAGTTCTTCTTCCCCTTCTCTTTCTTCGGAGATATTGTCATTCCCTACCTTATTATACGCGCCCGTGTGTGGGGGAAATTTGCGTGCTGTACCTGCTGTACCTTTTGTACCTGTGGGATGTTTGGGCATTTCTTCTATGCAGATGCTTACTCCCGTCGCTTCGGCCAGGTGGAAAGCGGTGCCCAAGTGCACTTCTCCACGTTGGGTGTGGAGTGCGTTGGAGAATACCCGTTCGGCATGTTCGCGCTGATACTTGGGAGACACCCGGCACAGGCGATGAAAAAAGTCACGTCCTGCTTCACCGCAATCCGTTGCGATGGCGAATGACAATTGTACGTATTCAAGATAAGTGGGAGCAATGTCCGCTCCTGCCGCTTCGACTGCTTCGGTGAGACGGCATAAAGATTCAATATCGGTCATGTTTTGATTTTTATAAAATAATGTTTAATTATTCTCGTTTACTTGGTTCTGAACAATGCTTCCGGGTCGTAACTAAGGAAACAGGATCTCACGAGGTCTTTGCCGGAGAAATCTACTTTGGATTTCGTTTCGGAAGAAACCGCTGTTACCGTATTGTATGCCGTCTCTACGTACCGCATCGCCCAACTCATGTTTTCTGTGATATTTTTTGTATCATTTGTCGTGGAGGAATAATGGCAAGGAACAAATGCCTTTACACCCAGTCCGCTGGGGCTGATAAAGGTGAGTACAGGTTGTAGGAGAGGGTCGTCATAGAGCATACGTCGCATTTCTACTGCTTCCTGATAAGAGTGGAGACCGTCCACATCTACTATCACCAGATGAGACGGGGAGACGAAATCCTTACAGCTACGGCGGGTGAATGTGCCGCAAGGGGTCACATAGGGAAGCAATGATGCTTTGGCGGCTCGTATATCTGTGGCATTCCGTACTTGTGCGGTCAGGGTTTTGAGATTCTCATTGCAAGTAATCATTTGGAAAACTTGTTCGATGGAGACTTCGCAGAAGGGGATAAGCGTGGGAGGAGTCATCAGTCGGCCTTGTTTGTCTTTGATGGGAGCGATAGGTGGCATAAAATAGGACATTCTGTAGTTGTTTGACATCATTTTCTTTTTGTTTCAAGTTAAAATGTTTATTTTTGCAAAAAATATGAGTGTGTTTCAAAACACGGCGTAAAATTAGTAAATGCAAAATAGACATCGTCCCGACATGTTGGGATGAAAGTGAAAATAATTAACCGTTACGGTGTAATTTTAACAATAAAAAAGAATGGAAAATGAAAAAGGTTTATATGTAGCTTTAGGAGTTTACATAGGAGAGTTGCAAAAGCGTGCGGATTTGAAAAATGACGAAATACGGAAGAGCGTACACATCGGCCACTCTACTTTTAATGATTTAAAAAAGGGGCAAAACGCCCATTGAGTGATTACGTAAAAGTGGTGGAGTGCTGTCTGGATGCCTTCAATGAAGAGGAAGCCGGAGTTATCTGGGATGAATGGAGGAGAATGTATTTTCGATACAGGAGAAGAAAAGAGGAGGAGAGAGGAGAACGGTGAAAAAACAGATAAGGTAAAAGCGGCAGGCGGGAAAAAGTTTCCCGCCTGCGGTCTTTATGAATGGATTTTTTTTGTAGCTTTGTGAAAAATAAGATTGATATGGAAGATTTGTCTGGTAATTTTTATAATTTAAGAAAAAGAAGCGTATGAGTAGCAAGATATACCCCATTGGCATACAGAACTTTGAAAAAATCCGGAAAGACGGTTATTTCTATATTGATAAGACTGCTTTGATTTATCAGATGGTGAAGACAGGCAGTTATTATTTCTTGAGCCGTCCCCGTCGTTTTGGAAAAAGTCTGTTGATATCTACGCTTGAAGCGTATTTCTTGGGCAAGAAAGAACTTTTTGAGGGCTTGGCCATGGAAAAGCTGGAAAAGGATTGGACTACATATCCCATTTTTCATATCGATCTTAATACGGAGAAGTATGATACGCGGGAGAGCCTGGACAGTATATTGAATTTCACATTGGAGAAATGGGAACAGCAATATGGCACCGCTCCGTCGGAAACAACTTTTGCATTGCGTTTTCGCGGCCTTATTGAACGGGCTTATGAGCAAACCGGGCAGCGTGTGGTCATTCTGATAGATGAATATGATAAGCCCATGTTACAAGCAATAGGTAACGAGGAGCTTCAGAAGGAATTCCGTAATACCATGAAAGCTTTTTATAGTGTGCTGAAGACCATGGACGGTTGTATTCAGTTTGCATTTTTGACGGGAGTGACGAAATTTGGTAAGGTAAGCGTGTTCAGCGATTTAAATAATCTCGATGACATCTCAATGCGGAAGCAATACGTGGATCTTTGCGGAGTTTCTGAAAAAGAATTGCATGATAATTTGGAAATTGAACTGCATGAACTGGCGGATGCAAAGGAGCTGACTTATGGTGAACTGTGCAATAGATTGAGGGAGTACTATGATGGCTATCATTTTACATACAATTCTATCGGAATATATAATCCGTTCAGCTTGCTTAATACTTTTAAATATAGAGAGTTCGGTAGTTATTGGTTTGAAACGGGAACTCCTACTTATCTAGTGGAGTTGCTGAAAAAACATCATTATGACTTGGAACGTATGGCGCATGAGGAAACGAGTGTCGCTGTATTGAACAGTATTGATTCAACATCGGACAATCCCATTCCGGTCATTTATCAGAGCGGTTATCTCACTATAAAAGGGTATGACGAAGAATTTGGAATTTATAGTTTAGGCTTCCCTAATCGCGAAGTAGAGGAAGGATTTATTAAATTTTTGCTTCCCTTTTATGCGAACACCAATGCGGTAGAGTCGGAGTTTGAAATATAGAACTTTAACGCGAAAATGCGTAATATTGAGAAATGGATAGTGGAGTAATCTGTGAAATAATTGATGGAAAATCCCGGCTGAAGAAATAAAACGGCTGGGATTTTTTGTTTAGGATGTCTATTTGCCATTCTTGAAAAATATCAAATGGTAGCTATATCTTTTCCGTGTGCGATAACGAAAACGCAAAAAATAACAATTTATTATGTAGAAAAAGTTGGGGGAATGCTTCGTAGTTCACAAATAATGATTAAATTTGCCGCGATTTGTAATGCGGAGTTTGCAAAATGACGAATAATACTATAAAGCATCTAGGTATTGTGGAAAACATCCAAGGTTCTCATCTGTCGGTGAGGATTGTCCAGACATCGGCTTGCGCGGCTTGTAGCGCAAAGGGGCATTGTTCCTCGGCGGATAGTAAGGACAAAATCATAGATATTATAGATACCGCGGCTTCTTCCTATCAGGTGGGAGAGAAGGTGATGGTGGTCGGCGAAACGTCGATGGGCATGATGGCGGTAGTGTTGGCTTTCGTACTTCCTTTCGTACTTCTTATATTTTCGTTGTTTCTTTTGATGGCATTGGTAGAGAATGAACTGTATGCGGCTCTTCTTTCTCTGGCTGTCCTTATACCTTATTATTTCGTTTTATGGCTTAACAAAACGCGACTCAAACAACAATTTTCATTTACTATAAAACCAATAAATAACTAAAAACATTATGAATTTGATTCTGATTGCAGTGATTTCATTGGGAGCTATAGCGCTCGTGTTGGCCGCTATTCTTTATGTGGCTTCCAAGAAATTTGCCGTGTATGAAGACCCGCGGATTGCCCAGGTGGGAGAAGTGCTTCCCCAGGCTAATTGTGGTGGATGTGGCTATCCCGGTTGTAGCGGCTTTGCCGACGCTTGCGTCAAAGCCGGTTCGCTGGATGGTAAATTCTGCCCCGTAGGCGGACAGCCTGTCATGGCACAAATTGCTGATATCCTAGGGCTTGCAGCCGGAGAAGCTGAACCGATGGTAGCAGTGGTAAGATGTAACGGAACGTGTATGAATCGTCCGCGTATTAATCAGTACGACGGTGCGAAGAGTTGCGCTATTGCCGCTTCGCTCTATGGTGGGGAAACGGGTTGTAGTTACGGATGTCTGGGGTGTGGTGACTGTGTGGCTGCCTGCCAGTTCGATGCCATCCACATGAATCCTGAAACAGGACTTCCGGAAGTGGATGAAGCGAAATGTACCGCTTGCGGTGCCTGTGTGAAGGCTTGTCCGAAGGCGATTATCGAAATCCGTCCGCAAGGAAAGAAATCACGCCGTGTGTATATCTCTTGTGTGAATAAAGACAAGGGAGCTGTGGCACGCAAGGCTTGTACGGTGAGTTGTATCGGCTGTGGCAAATGCGTGAAGACTTGTCCGTTCGAAGCTATCACGTTGGAGAACAACTTGGCTTACATCGATCCGCACAAGTGTAAATCTTGCCGGAAATGTGTGGAAGTCTGTCCGCAGAATACCATTATCGAATTGAATTTCCCGCCGCGGAAACCGAAAGAAGAAGCTCCGGCTGCTCCGAAACCGGCTACAAAAGTGGAAACTCCTGCTGCAAAGGCTACAGAAGCTCCGAAAGTAACAGAATAATAACAGAAAAAAATACAGAACTGTATGTTAAAGACATTTTCAATTGGTGGAGTTCATCCACACGAAAATAAATTGTCGGCACATCAACCTATTATCACAGCGGAAGTTCCTGCAAAGGCTGTTATTTTGCTGGGGCAGCATATCGGTGCGCCTGCAAAACCGGTTGTAGCGAAAGGGGATGTGGTAAAGGTAGGCACACGGATTGCCGAACCTGCCGGCTTTGTTTCGGCAGCAATTCACTCTTCGGTCAGTGGTAAAGTGGCGAAGATTGATACCATAGTCGATGCCAGCGGTTATGCGAAACCTGCCATCTTCATTGATGTGGAAGGCGACGAATGGGAAGAAACAATCGACCGTAGCACCACACTGGTGAAAGAGTGTGAACTTTCCGCAGAAGAGATCGTGAAGAAGATTGCCGATGCTGGAATCGTAGGTCTGGGCGGTGCTTGTTTCCCTACGCAGGTGAAACTTTGTCCTCCTCCTTCTTTCAAGGCTGAATGTGTGATTATCAATGCCGTAGAGTGTGAACCTTACCTGACTGCCGACCATCAGCTGATGCTGGAACACGCGGAAGAAATCATGGTGGGTGTTTCTATCCTGATGAAAGCGGTGAAAGTGAACAAGGCATTTATCGGAATCGAAAATAATAAGCCGGATGCTATCGAACTGATGACCAAAGTGGCTTCCAGCTATGCAGGTATCGAAGTAGTGCCCTTGAAGGTGAAATATCCGCAAGGAGGTGAAAAGCAGCTGATCGACGCGATTACCAAACGTCAGGTGGCGAGCGGTGCATTGCCTATCTCTACGGGAGCAGTCGTGCAGAACGTGGGAACAGCATTTGCCGTTTATGAAGCTGTACAGAAAAATAAGCCGTTGTTCGAACGTGTGATTACCGTGACAGGAAAGTCGGTTGCGAAACCTTCCAACTTCCTGGCTCGTATCGGTACACCGATGAAACAGTTGATTGACGCTTGCGGTGGTCTGCCCGAAGATACGGGTAAGGTGATCGGTGGCGGTCCGATGATGGGTAAGGCGCTCGTAAATATCGAGGTTCCTACTGCGAAGGGCAGTTCCGGTATCCTGATTATGAATCAGAAGGAAGCCAAACGTGGTGAGGCGCAGACTTGTATCCGTTGCGCGAAGTGCGTGAGTGCCTGTCCGATGGGACTGGAACCGTACTTGCTCGGAGCCTTGTCCGAAAACGGAGATTTTGAAACAATGGAAAAAGAAAGAATCATGGATTGTATCGAGTGCGGCTCCTGTCAGTTCACTTGTCCTGCCAACCGTCCGCTGCTTGATTATTGCCGTCTGGGTAAGGGCAAAGTAGGAGGCATGATTCGTGCACGTCAAGCTAAAAAATAACGAAGTATGGAAAATAAATTAATCGTATCACTATCACCCCACGTTCATGGCGGAGACAGCGTACAGAAAAATATGTATGGCGTGCTGATCGCACTGATTCCGGCTTTTCTGGTGTCTCTCTATTTCTTCGGACTGGGTGCCCTGATTGTCACGGCTACTTCCGTTGCAGCTTGTTTGTTTTTCGAATGGGCGATCGGGAAATATTTAATGAAGAAACCTACCACCACCATCTGCGACGGCTCTGCCATCATCACAGGTGTGTTGCTGGCATTCAACTTACCGTCTAATCTCCCTATCTGGATTATCATTCTGGGTGCACTGTTTGCTATCGGTGTAGGCAAAATGTCTTTCGGCGGATTAGGTTGCAATCCTTTTAATCCGGCACTGGCAGGACGTGTGTTCCTGTTGCTTTCTTTCCCGGTACAGATGACCAGCTGGCCGGTAGTCGGACAGTTGACCGCCTATACGGATGCTACCACCGGTGCCACTCCGCTGGCATTGATGAAACAAGCGATTCATGCTGCAGATAAAAGTGCGGCTATGGATGCTTTAAACCAGATTCCGGATGCATTGAGTTTGCTGATCGGACAGAATGGCGGATGCTTGGGTGAAGTGAGTGCATTGGCTCTATTGATCGGACTGGTTTATATGCTCTGGAAGAAGATCATTACCTGGCATATTCCTGTGTCTATCCTGGCTACCGTGTTTATCTTTGCAGGTATCATGCACTTGGCAGATCCGGAAAAATATGTTTCTCCGATATTGCAGTTGCTCTCCGGTGGTCTGATGCTGGGTGCTGTCTTTATGGCAACCGACTATGTGACTTCTCCGATGAGTAAGAAAGGAATGTTGATTTATGGTGTATGTATCGGTCTGCTGACGGTTGTCATCCGTCTGTTCGGTGCTTATCCCGAAGGTATGTCGTTCGCCATCCTGATTATGAATGCGTTCACTCCGCTGATTAACACCTATTGTAAACCAAAACGCTTTGGGGAGGTAGCGAAGAAGAAATGAAAAAGTTAGAATCATCTTTAAAGAATATGTTGCTGGTACTTACGGGCGTGACTGCTGTCTCCGTAGCGTTGCTGGCTTATGTAAATGAACTGACAAAAGGCCCCATTGCCGAAGCGAATGCGAAGACACTGAACGAGGCTTTGAAAAAGGTTCTTCCCGAATTTACCAATAATCCGGTAGCGGAAAGCGATACGATCTTCAGCGAGAAAGACGGAAAGAAGAATGTTGACTTTATCGTTTATCCGGCTAAGAACGGCGAAGAATTGGTAGGAACGGCCGTCGAAGCTAAATCAATGGGATTTGGTGGCGAACTGAAAGTGTTGGTAGGCTTTAACGCCGAAGGTAAAATCTATAATTACTCGTTACTCGCTCACGCGGAAACTCCGGGACTGGGTTCTAAAGCCGACAAATGGTTCGGAGCATACGACCCGGCCAAGGGAGAACAGGCTGTGTCTCATGAAGAGAGTAAAAAGTCTATTTTGGGGATGAATCCGGGTGAAGCTCCGTTGACCGTCAGCAAAGATGGGGGAGCGGTGGATGCCATTACAGCTTCTACCATTACTTCACGTGCGTTTTTGAATGCTGTAAATGCTGCTTATCAGGCTTATAAGGCAGAAGGTGGTAAAGTGAATGGTGTCAGCGGTGCTTCTCAAAAGGCTACAGGCGCAGACTCTGACACTGCTACGGGAGCTACGATAAAAGTTGAACTTACTGATTCGGTCAGTGCTAAATAAGAAAGGAGACAGATATGAATAACTTTAAAGTAATGATGAACGGGATTATCAAAGAGAATCCTACGTTTGTACTCCTGCTCGGTATGTGTCCTACATTGGGTACGACTTCGTCGGCCATCAATGGTATGGGTATGGGACTGGCTACCATGTTCGTATTGATCTGCTCGAATGTGGTGATCTCTTTAATCAAGAACCTGATTCCGGATATGGTGCGTATCCCGTCGTTTATCGTGGTGATCGCGTCTTTCGTAACCTTGCTTCAAATGGTGATGCAGGCATACGTGCCTGGACTGTACGCTACGCTCGGACTTTTCATCCCGTTGATTGTAGTGAACTGTATTGTGTTGGGACGTGCCGAAGCATTCGCCGCCAAGAATAACGCAGTTGCTTCTATGTTCGACGGTATCGGCATGGGACTTGGTTTCACCATTGCCCTGACATTGCTGGGGGCTGTCCGTGAATTTCTGGGAACCGGTAAGATTTTCGATCTGACCATCATGCCGGAAGAATATGGAATGTTGGTATTTGTATTGGCTCCGGGTGCTTTCATCGCTTTGGGATACCTCATTGCGCTGATTAACAGTTTCAAGAAAGCCTAATTCAATTAAATAAGAAAAGAATATGGAATATATATTGATATTTATTTCGGCAATCTTTGTAAACAACATCGTGTTGTCGCAGTTCTTGGGTATCTGTCCGTTCCTAGGCGTATCTAAGAAAGTAGAGACTGCGATGGGTATGAGCGCTGCGGTTGCTTTCGTGTTGACCATCGCTACCATCGTTACCTTCCTGATTCAGAAGTTTGTATTGGATGTTTTCGGGCTGGGATATTTGCAGACGATTACGTTCATTCTGGTCATTGCCGGATTGGTGCAGATGGTGGAAATCATTCTGAAAAAAGTATCGCCTGCTCTGTATCAGGCTTTGGGCGTGTTCTTGCCTTTGATTACAACCAACTGTTGTATTCTTGGTGTGGCTATCCTGGTGATTCAGAAAGACTACGACCTGCTGACAGGTGTTGTGTACGCGTTTTCTACGGCCATCGGTTTCGGTCTGGCACTGGTGCTTTTTGCCGGATTGCGCGAACAGATGAGCCTCGTGAAAGTACCTAAAGGAATGCAAGGCACTCCGATTGCCTTGATTACCGCCGGTTTGCTTGCTATGGCATTCATGGGATTCTCCGGCGTGGTGTAAGGATTTACAGTTGATAATTAAATAGGGGATTGGAAGCTCTGCTGTATGGCGTCATACAGCTTTGAGTTTCCAATTCTTTTTTATACCTGATTGCCACCCAATCGTACCTAAATTACTTTTCAGCAAATAAAATTGTGGCAAATTATTGCTATTCCATTTTATTTCCATACATTTGTAACTCAAACAATGATAAGCCGAGAAACTAACCATTTTTATAAAGTATATGAAAGAAAGAATTTTAGTAACAGGCGGGACAGGATACATAGGGTCTCATACTGTTGTAGAACTACAAAACAGTGGATATGAAGTAATCATCATCGATAATTTATCAAATTCAAGTGCTGATGTTGTTGACAATATAGAGAAAGTTTCCGGTATTCGCCCAGTTTTTGAAAAGCTGGATTGTCTGGACTTTGCTGGTCTTGATGCAGTATTTACAAAATATAAAGGAATTAAGGCGATCATTCACTTTGCAGCGAGCAAAGCAGTAGGAGAATCGGTACAGAAACCGTTGCTTTACTACCGTAATAACCTGGTTTCTTTGATTAACCTTCTCGAACTGATGCCAAAACATGGAGTAGAAGGTATTGTGTTCTCTTCTTCCTGTACAGTATACGGCCAGCCGGATGAATTGCCGGTAACAGAAAAGGCTCCGATTAAGAAAGCGGAATCGCCATACGGAAATACGAAACAGATTAATGAAGAGATTATTCGTGATACGGTAGCTTCAGGTGCTCCGATCAATGCGATTATGCTGCGCTATTTCAATCCGATTGGTGCGCATCCTACGGCATTGCTGGGTGAACTGCCTAATGGGGTTCCTCAAAACCTGATTCCATATCTGACCCAAACCGCCATCGGCATCCGTGAGAAACTTAGCGTGTTTGGTGACGATTATGATACACCGGACGGTTCTTGTATCCGTGACTTTATCAATGTCGTTGACTTGGCTAAAGCACACGTGATTGCTATCCGTCGTATCTTGGAAAAGAAACAAAAAGAAAAAGTAGAAGTATTTAATATTGGTACAGGACGTGGTGTTTCTGTATTGGAATTAATAAATGGCTTTGAAAAAGCCACTGGCGTAAAATTGAATTATCAGATTGTCGGACGTCGTGCAGGTGACATTGAAAAAGTTTGGGCTAACCCGGATTTTGCTAATAAAGAGCTGGGTTGGAAAGCCGTAGAAACTTTAGAAGATACTTTACGCTCTGCATGGAACTGGCAGCTGAAACTCCGTGAAAGAGGGATTCAATAAAAGAGAAACTTGTTTTAAATAACATAAAAGTTTAAACAAATCGTGCATGCGATTTGTTTAATTGATGCTAATCGACCTGAAGCTATTTATGAGTATGCGAATATTCGTAAATAGTACTTATGTCTCCCCGGCATAGACAGGAAAGATTGCATAGTAGTTTTGTCGTGTTTTATTTTGTGTTTGTGTTGTGACGGTACTACGACGTGAGTCGTGGTACCGTTTTTTTGGTACGCCCAGCATGGATGTTCTGTTTTATAAAATATTTAGCACTAATTCTTTTGTTATCCAAAATTATTTTGTAATTTTGTATCAAATGAATAAGATATGAGAGTAGTATCACATAAGAAATTGAAAGATTTCTACGAGACGAAAGGGTGTGAAGATTCACGTGTTGCTTTAGAACGTTGGTATGATATAGCGGAAAAAGCAGAATGGCGGAATTTGTCTGATATAAAAGCGGATTTTCTATCGACTGATTATGTGGGCAATCAACACTATGTTTTTAATATCAGAGGGAACAACTATCGGCTGGTAGTGGTTGTTAAATTTACGGTGGGATACATTTTTGTCCGTTGGGTGGGAACTCATAAAGAGTATGATAAAATAGATTGTTCAACTATATAATATAATAGATATGACTAAAATAACGAAAGAACAATACGAATTTGCATTGGCAAGAGTCGAAGAACTTCTGCCTTTGGTGGACGACAGCACTCCTGCAAATGACAAGAGCATGGTGGAGCTTTCTGTTATGTCTGATATAGTGATTGCGTATGAGAAGGAACATTTTCCTATAGAAAAACCAACCGTAGCAGAATTGATAGAATTGTCCCTTGAAGAAAAGGGGATGACACAAAAACAGCTTGCCAGTGAAATAGGGGTTAGCCCTTCACGCGTGAATGATTATATTTCGGGTCGCTCGGAACCTACTTTAAAAATAGCTCGCTTGCTTTGCCGGGTACTCAATATACACCCCGCTGCCATGTTGGGATTTTGAAAAAATAGTCAAAACATAATTGTTAGTGAGATTTATTTGTTTAATGTACCTTTGAAGCAGAATACGTCAGTTCCCCAATCAATTTCTGGTAAGACGAATCCGGGAGTAAACAGCCCGAATACGGATGAGCCGGAGCCGCTCATGGATGCGTAGATTGCTCCTTGATGATAGAGCTCTTCTTTGATTTCTTCGATAACGGGATGTTGCGGGAATACACTTGCTTCAAAATCATTGATTAACGTATCCTTCCATTCTTGTACAGGACGCTGGATTGCCTCCCTAACCGGATATTTCGGACGATGGGGATGAATGTTTGAAAAGGCTTCCCGGGTGGAAACAAAAACATTCGGTTTTATAATCATGATTTGGTAGCCGTTTAATGAAAGTTCGACCGGGGAGAAGATGTTTCCAATTCCCTCGGCAAATATCGGTCTGTTTTTGATAAAGAAAGCGCAGTCTGCTCCCAAAGTGGCAGCGTATACTTCCAATTGTTCTTCGGATACTCCCAGCTGATAATGATCGTTGAGCAACTTTAGCATAAAAGCGGCATCGGATGAACCGCCCCCCAGTCCGGCTCCCGAGGGAATATGCTTATATAAATGAATTTCGACAGGGGGAAGATGAAACTCCTTATCCAGCAATGAATAGGCCTTTGCCACCAGGTTGTCTTCCGGATTGCCGGCTATCTCCATGCCATACTGGTGGAGGATAATCTTCTTTTCTGTTTCAGAAGAAGTACGGATTTCGAGAGCGTCTTCGAGGGCTACCGGATAGAAAACGGTTTCCAGATTGTGATATCCGTCCGGGCGTTTTTCCGTGATGGAAAGTCCCAGGTTTATTTTGATATTAGGAAAAGCGAGCATAAGGTTATTTACTATTTTACAATTTACGATTTACTATTTGCAGTGCCGCACATGACAATTAATCATGTGTTGAATGTAATTCGGGAGCAAAGTTAGTAAAATCTTCATTTTTCCTTATCCATTCTTCATGATTATATTCTATCTTTGTCGTCCCGACTGGAAAAACTCTGTTATAAAGGAGTTTGTCCGGTCGCAAAATAGTAAATAGTAAATTGTAAAATAGTAAATACCTCGATGGCCGAACAGAAAAGAAATACCCGCAATTCAAAGTCTACTAAAATACAACCGGTAAATGATTATGGACGTATTCAGCCGCAGGCGCCTGAACTGGAAGAAGCAGTTTTGGGAGCTTTGATGATTGAAAAAGACGCTTACTCATTGGTGAGTGAGATTCTTCGTCCCGAATCTTTTTACGAACGCCGGCATCAGTTGATTTATTCTGCTATCACCGATCTTGCGGTGAATCAGAAGCCGGTGGATATTCTGACTGTAAAGGAACAACTTAGCAAACGTGGAGAATTGGAAGAGGTGGGAGGCCCGTTCTATATTACTCAATTGAGTAGTAAGGTGGCTTCATCAGCGCATATTGAGTATCACGCCCGTATTATTGCACAGAAATCTCTGGCGCGTGAGCTGATTACATTTACAAGCAATATCCAGAGTAAGGCGTTCGATGAAACGCAGGATGTGGACGACTTGATGCAGGAAGCGGAAGGTAAACTTTTTGAGATTTCGCAGCAGAACATGAAAAAGGATTATACGCAGATCAATCCGGTGATTGACGAAGCCTATAAGCTGATTCAGAAGGCTGCGGCGCGAACCGACGGTTTGAGTGGTCTTGAGAGTGGTTTTACAAAGCTCGATAAGATGACTTCCGGTTGGCAGAATTCCGACCTTATCATTATCGCTGCACGTCCTGCGATGGGTAAGACCGCCTTTGTTCTTTCTATGGCTAAGAATATTGCTGTCGATTATCGGAACCCGGTGGCGTTGTTCTCTCTTGAAATGAGTAACGTTCAGTTGGTGAACCGTTTGATTTCCAATGTCTGCGAAATTGAAAGTGGAAAGATCAAGAGCGGACAGTTGGCTGGTTATGAGTGGCAACAGTTGGACTATAAACTGAAGAATCTGATGGATGCACCGCTTTACGTGGATGATACTCCGTCTCTGTCTGTATTTGAACTTCGAACGAAAGCGCGTCGTCTGGTACGTGAACATGGAGTGAGAATCATTATTATTGACTACCTTCAGTTGATGAATGCGAGCGGTATGGCATTTGGTAGCCGTCAGGAAGAGGTTAGTACCATTTCCCGTTCGTTGAAAGGACTGGCGAAAGAGTTGAATATTCCGATTATCGCACTGTCGCAGTTGAATCGTGGTGTGGAAAGTCGTGAAGGTATTGATGGTAAACGTCCGCAGTTGAGTGACCTTCGTGAATCGGGAGCCATCGAGCAGGATGCCGATATGGTGTGCTTTATCCATCGTCCGGAATACTATAAGATTTATCAGGATGATCGTGGTAATGACCTGCGTGGTATGGCGGAGATTGTCATCGCCAAGCATCGTAATGGTGCGGTAGGCGAGGTGTTGCTCCGGTTTAAGGGAGAATTTACCCGTTTCTCCAATCCGGAGGACGATATGGTTATCCCGATGCCGGGTGAGCCTGCCGGGGCTATGTTAGGATCGAAAATGAATACAGGTAATGCAGGTTCCGTACCTCCTTCTCCCGCGCCTGATTTTGCACCGCAGACAGCGAATCCGTTCGGAGCACCGGGGGATGGACCTTTGCCGTTCTAGTTGCGTCCCTGTGGTGAAATAACGCGCAATTTTTTATCTAACCTTCTCGGTCAACCGAAAAATCTTATTAACTTTGCAAATCTTTTTGAGAAACAATAAAAAATTAAATATATGAATATCTCTTATAACTGGCTGAAAGAGTATGTCAATTTCGACCTGACGCCCGATGAAACGGCTGCTGCGTTGACGTCTATTGGCTTGGAAACAGGTGGTGTAGAAGAAGTGCAAACCATTAAAGGTGGTTTGGAAGGACTGGTGATCGGTGAAGTGCTGACCTGCACGGAACATCCTAATTCTGACCATTTGCATATTACTACTGTCAATCTGGGAGACGGTGAACCGGTACAGATTGTTTGTGGTGCCCCGAATGTGGCTGCCGGACAGAAAGTGGTGGTAGCTACTTTAGGTACAAAACTTTATGATGGTGACGAATGTTTTACCATCAAGAAATCAAAAATCCGTGGGGTGGAATCTACTGGTATGATTTGTGCCGAAGACGAAATCGGTATCGGTACGGATCATGCAGGTATTATCGTATTGCCGGAAAATGCTGTTCCGGGTACGCTTGCCAAGGATTATTATAATATCAAGAGCGATTATGTACTGGAAGTGGATATCACGCCTAACCGTGCGGATGCCTGCTCTCACTATGGGGTAGCTCGTGACCTGTATGCTTATCTGATTCAGAACGGTCGTCAGGCAACTTTACAACGCCCGTCAGTGGATGGCTTTAAAGTGGAAAACCATGACTTGAATATCGAAGTGAAGGTTGAAAACAGCGAAGCTTGTCCGCATTATGCCGGTGTTACCGTGAAAGGTGTAACGGTGAAGGAGAGTCCGGAATGGCTGCAAAACAAATTGCGCCTGATCGGTGTGCGTCCTATTAATAATGTAGTGGATATTACGAACTATATCGTTCATGCTTTCGGTCAGCCGTTGCATTGCTTCGATGCCGGAAAGATTAAAGGCAATGAAGTGATTGTGAAGACAATGCCCGAAGGTACTCCGTTCGTTACGTTGGATGAAGTGGAGCGTAAGTTGAACGAACGCGACCTGATGATTTGCAACAAGGAAGAGGCCATGTGTATTGCCGGCGTATTCGGCGGACTGGACTCCGGCTCTACGGAAGCTACGACAGACGTATTCATCGAAAGTGCTTATTTCCATCCTACATGGGTGCGTAAGACGGCTCGTCGTCATGGCTTGAATACGGATGCTTCTTTCCGTTTCGAACGTGGTATCGATCCGAACGGTGTGATTTATTGCTTGAAACTGGCTGCTTTGATGGTGAAAGAACTGGCTGGCGGTACGATTTCTTCTGAAATAAAAGATGTATTCACTACTCCTGCACAGGATTTTATCGTCGATCTTGCTTACGAAAAAGTACATTCTTTGGTAGGTAAAGTGATCCCGGTAGAGACAATCAAGAGCATTGTGACTAGCTTGGAAATGAAGATTACCAATGAAACGGCAGAAGGACTGACATTGGCTGTTCCTCCTTATCGTGTAGACGTGCAGCGTGATTGCGATGTGATTGAAGATATTCTTCGCATCTATGGATATAATAATGTGGAAATTCCGACTACGCTGAACTCCAGTCTGACTACAAAGGGTGAACACGACAAGTCGAATAAATTGCAGAGTCTGATTGCAGAACAACTGGTGGGTTGTGGATTCAATGAAATTCTGAACAACTCACTGACTCGTGCTGCTTATTATGATGGGTTGGAGGCTTATCCGTCCAATCACCTGGTGATGTTGCTCAATCCGTTGAGTGCTGATTTGAACGCTATGCGTCAGACCTTGCTGTTCGGCGGACTGGAAAGCATTGCTCATAACGCCAATCGTAAGAACGCTGATTTGAAATTCTTCGAATTCGGTAACTGTTATTATTTCAATGCTGACAAGAAGAACGAAGAGAAGGTACTGGCTCCTTATTCGGAAGATTATCACCTGGGCTTGTGGGTAACCGGTAAGAAGGTTTCCAATTCATGGGCACATGCAGATGAGAACAGTTCGGTATATGAATTGAAGGCTTATGTAGAAAATATATTGAAGCGTCTGGGACTGGATTTGCACAATCTGGTTGTCGGTAATCTGACGGACGATATTTTTGCTGCCGCACTTTCTATCAATACGAAGGGTGGTAAGCGTCTTGCTTCCTTCGGTATCGTGACTAAGAAGCTGTTGAAAGCATTTGATATTGACAATGAAGTGTATTTTGCCGACTTGAACTGGAAGGAACTGATGAAGGCTATCCGTTCTGTGAAGATCAGCTACAAGGAAATCTCCAAGTTCCCTGCTGTGAAACGTGACCTGGCATTGTTGCTTGACAAGAATGTGCAGTTTGCCGAAATTGAAAAGATTGCTTACGAAACAGAGAAGAAGCTGCTGAAAGAAGTGGAACTCTTCGATGTGTACGAAGGTAAAAATCTGGAAGCAGGCAAGAAGTCGTATGCAGTGAGCTTCCTGCTTCAGGATGAGAGCCAGACTTTGAATGATAAGATGATTGATAAGATCATGTCGAAACTGGTGAAGAACTTGGAAGATAAGCTGGGTGCCAAACTTAGATAAACTTAAAATTTCAATCTAAAAATATAAACCAATGGGAAGAGCATTTGAATATAGAAAGGCCGCTAAACTGAAAAGATGGGGCCACATGGCTAAAACATTTACAAGACTGGGTAAACAAATCGCGATAGCTGTAAAGGCAGGCGGTCCGGAACCTGAAAATAACCCGACTTTGCGTTCGGTGATCGCTACTTGTAAGCGTGAAAATATGCCGAAGGATAATATTGAACGTGCTATCAAAAACGCAATGGGTAAAGACCAGAGCGACTACAAGAGCATGACTTACGAAGGATACGGTCCTCACGGTATTGCTGTATTTGTGGATACGCTGACAGATAACACAACCCGTACGGTGGCTGACGTTCGTTCGGTATTTAATAAGTTTGGCGGTAATCTCGGTACAATGGGATCTCTCGCGTTCCTGTTCGACCACAAATGTGTATTCACTTTCAAGAAGAAAGACGGATTGGATATGGAAGAACTGATTCTGGATCTGATCGATTATGATGTGGAAGATGAATACGAAGAGGATGATGAAGAAGGAACAATCACTATCTATGGTAATCCCAAGAGCTATGCCGCTATTCAGAAACACCTGGAGGAGTGTGGCTTTGAAGATGTCGGTGGAGACTTCACTTATATCCCGAACGACATGAAAGAGGTGACTCCGGAACAGCGCGAAACATTGGATAAGATGATCGAACGTTTGGAAGAATTTGACGACGTGCAGACTGTTTATACCAATATGCAGCCGGAAGAGGGAGAATAAGACAAGGTTATGGAATATGTGTATAGAACCCAGGGAACTTGCAGCACCAACATCGAACTGAATGTGGAAGATGGAGTGGTGAAAGAAGTTGCTTTCTGGGGAGGATGTAATGGTAACCTTCAAGGTATTTCCCGCCTTGTGAGAGGAATGAAGGTAGCGGATGTTATCGCAAAACTTGAAGGAGTGCATTGTGGTGGCAGACCGACTTCATGTCCTGACCAATTGTGTCGTGCATTACATGAGATGGGATATTAATCGACTTCTTTTATTTTTGTAAAATTTGATATTTTTCAAGACCTTCGGCAATTTATTTTGTCGAGGGTCTTTTTTTTGTGGGAATCCATAGGGGGGGATCCGGGTGTTGTTTACTTACTTGTCGGTATTTTGAACTAAAATTGACCTTCACTCGTTATTTATAAGTATATTTGTAAGGTTAAAACTATTATGCAAAAATGAAGAATATTTTTCAAGACTTAAAACGCAAAGATCATAAACGCTATCTGGGTGGACTGGATGTTTTTAAATATATTGGTCCGGGGCTTCTGGTTACGGTAGGATTTATTGATCCGGGAAACTGGGCTTCTAACTTCGCCGCCGGTTCCGAATTTGGCTATTCCTTACTTTGGGTGGTTACATTGTCTACTATTATGCTGATTGTGCTTCAGCACAACGTTGCCCACCTGGGGATTGTTACCGGACTTTGCCTTTCGGAGGCGGCCACTAAATACACTCCCAAATGGGTGTCGCGACCTATTCTTGGTACGGCGGTATTGGCGTCGATTTCTACTTCTTTAGCGGAAATTCTGGGAGGTGCCATTGCGTTGGAAATGCTCTTTGATATTCCTATTATATGGGGAGCTGTGTTGACTACGCTTTTTGTCTCTATCATGCTTTTCACTAATTCGTATAAAAAGATAGAGCGTTCCATCATTGCATTTGTCTCTGTTATCGGGCTTTCGTTTATCTACGAACTGTTTCTGGTGGAAATAGACTGGCCGGCTGCGACAGCAGGGTGGGTGACTCCTTCTTTTCCGAAAGGAAGTATGCTGATTATCATGAGTGTGTTGGGAGCGGTAGTGATGCCTCATAATCTGTTTCTTCATTCGGAGGTGATTCAGAGTCACGAATATAATAAGAAAGATGATGCTTCTATTAAGAAGGTTTTGAAATATGAGTTGTTTGATACTCTTTTCTCTATGATTGTCGGCTGGGCGATTAACAGTGCCATGATTCTTCTGGCTGCCGCTACTTTCTTTAAAAGCGGTATTCAGGTAGAGGAACTGCAACAGGCTAAGTCATTGCTCGAACCTTTGTTGGGAAGTAATGCTGCCATCGTATTTGCACTGGCATTGCTGATGGCGGGTATTTCATCCACCATTACGAGCGGAATGGCGGCAGGTTCCATCTTTGCGGGTATTTTCGGTGAATCGTATCATATCAAAGACAGCCATTCGCAGGTAGGAGTCCTTTTATCTCTGGGAATTGCCTTATTGCTGATTTTCTTTATTGGAGATCCTTTCAAAGGATTGATTATTTCGCAGATGATACTTAGTATTCAATTACCTTTCACGGTATTTTTGCAGGTGGGACTGACGTCTTCCCGAAAGGTGATGGGAGATTATGTCAATAGTCGTTGGAGCACGTTTGTGTTGTATTCGATTGCCATTATTGTTTCGGTACTGAATATCATGCTTTTGTTTTCATAAAATGAATATAAATCAATACATATAGATCGATGAAGATTATTACTTATAATGTGAACGGACTACGTGCCGCCGTATCTAAAGGTTTGCCGGAATGGCTGGCGCAGGAGAATCCTGATATTCTTTGTCTGCAAGAAACGAAACTGCAACCGGACCAGTATCCGGGAGAGGTGTTTGAAGCGTTGGGTTACAAGTCTTATTTGTATTCGGCGCAGAAGAAAGGATACAGTGGAGTGGCCATACTTACCAAGCAGGAACCGGACCATGTGGAATATGGGATGGGAATGGAGGCTTATGATAATGAAGGACGTTTTATCCGGGCGGATTTCGGAGACTTATCGGTAGTCAGTGTTTATCACCCTTCGGGAACGAGCGGGGACGAACGCCAGGCTTTTAAAATGGTGTGGCTGGAAGATTTTCAAAAGTATGTGATGGAGTTGCAGAAGTCCCGTCCCAATTTGATTCTTTGTGGTGATTATAATATCTGCCATGAGCCGATCGACATTCATGATCCTGTCCGGAATGCAACAAACAGTGGTTTCCTTCCTGAAGAACGGGAGTGGATGACACGTTTCCTGTCTGCGGGGTATGTGGATTCTTTCCGTACGCTTTGTCCCGAAAAACAGGAATATACCTGGTGGAGCTATCGTTTTAATTCGCGTGCCAAAAATAAGGGTTGGAGAATTGACTATTGCATGGTTAGTGAGCCGGTACGCCCGCTGTTGAAACGTGCGTATATCCTGAATGAGGCCGTACATTCCGATCATTGTCCGATGGCGTTGGAAATATTATAGGATAGTAATACTCAATTTACGGGTGTCTCCTCCGTCGCGAAATTCGCAGAGGTAGACACCTTGCCATGTTCCCAGGTTCAGGCGGTGATTCTTGATGGGGATAGTGACCGAGCTTCCTATCAGGGAGGCTTTTATATGGGCGCTCATATCGTCGGGGCCTTCGAGGGTATGGATGAAATAGGGGGCACCGTCGGGAACCAGTTTATTAAAGAATGTCTGGAAGTCATGCCGTACGTCCGGGTCTGCATTTTCGTTGATAGTTAGTCCGGCAGAGGTGTGTTTGATAAAGACTACCAGCAGGCCACTTTCGGGAAGTGCTGGTAGTTGTGAAATGATATCACGCGTGATTAAATGAAATCCACGCGAGTAATGAGGGAGTTGAATATCGAATGTTGTAGCCATTGTTTTATCTCTTAGAATTTGGAGGGTGGATTCAGGTCCACATAGGGGTCGTTGATAGCTGACGCCATCATTGCATTGACGGCAATTCCTGCATCCTCTTTATAATTTCTTCTCTTGTTCCATTCACGTACATCTTTGAGAGTGACATCACGTTTCTTTCTGTTTTGGGGAAAACCACTTTTTCTTTTCCTGTCAGCATATTCATCCTTTCTGGCTGCGCTTATCATAGCTTGGATGGCAATGGCTGTCGATTCTTTATATGAAATAGTTTTGTTCATATTTTCTTTTTTTTGATTTTAATCTTTACGCCCTATCTGATGCAAAGATACTTTTTTATATTTTTGTGCGAAATAAAAATGCAAAATAGTTTATGGAAGATAGAATACAGAAAGCAGTGGAGCTTTTTAAGAGCGGATACAACTGCTCACAGTCGGTAGTAGCGGCCTTTGCGGATATGTATGGATTTACACAGGAACAGGCGTTGCGTATGGGTGCTTCCTTTGGCGGGGGGATAGGACGAATGCGTGAAACGTGTGGAGCTGCCTGCGGCATGTTTTTGGTGGCGGGCTTGGAAACCGGCGCTACGGAAGCGACAGACCGGGAAGGAAAAGCTGCCAATTATGCGGTGGTGCAAGAACTGGCGGCTGAATTTAAGAAGCGTAACGGCTCGCTGATTTGTGGCGAATTGTTGGGATTAAAGAAAAAAGATCCCGTTTCAACGATTCCGGAAGAGCGTACTGCTCAATATTATAGCAAGCGTCCTTGCGCTAAAATGGTGGAAGAAGCGGCAAGAATTTGGTCTGAATATCTCGAAAAGCATCCTAAATGAAAGAAAAAATGCTTTTTTATTACAAAAACGATAAAAAAGTGCTCAATAAAGTGTTATATAACATAAAAATAACTATCTTTGTCCCCGAAATAAAATCTGAAAGTCTTTTTGACCGGATGATTTTAAGCATGTCTAACTAAAATTGCAAAGCAAATGTTGAAAGAAAAAGCTGGTGTAATTGCAGGTACTATCTGGAATGCACTGAACGAAACAGAAGGAATGACTGCCAAGCAGCTTAAAAAAGCAACTAAATTGGTTGACAAAGATCTGTTCCTCGGCCTTGGCTGGTTATTGAGAGAAGACAAAGTCTCTGTGGAAGAAGTTGAAGGTGAACTCTTCATCAAATTGATCTAAGCGAGTAACTCACTTAAGCAATAAAAAAATGCGTTGGTACATGATCATAATGTTATCAACGCATTTTTTTTTATTCCGCCATTTACGTATCTTTGCACACCAAAAAGATAAAATAATAAGAATTCAGAATGAAGAATATTCGCAACTTTTGCATTATTGCTCATATTGACCACGGTAAGTCAACGTTGGCCGACCGTCTGTTGGAGTTTACTAACACCATTCAGGTGACTTCAGGGCAGATGCTTGATAATATGGATCTGGAAAAAGAAAGAGGGATCACTATCAAGAGCCATGCGATCCAGATGGAATATACTTATCAGGGGGAGAAGTATGTCCTTAACCTGATTGATACTCCGGGACACGTGGACTTTTCGTATGAGGTGTCACGTTCTATCGCTGCATGTGAAGGGGCATTGCTGATTGTCGATGCTTCGCAGGGAGTGCAGGCGCAGACGATCTCGAATCTGTATATGGCCATTGAACACGACCTTGAGATTATTCCGGTTATCAATAAATGCGATATGGCGAGCGCCAATCCCGAAGAAGTGGAGGACGAAATCGTTGAACTGTTGGGTTGCAAGCGCGAGGAGGTAATTCGTGCATCCGGTAAAACGGGTATGGGAGTGGAAGAGATACTGGCTGCTGTGATTGAACGTATTCCTCATCCCGAAGGGAATGAAGAGGCGCCGTTGCAGGCTTTGATTTTCGACTCTGTATTCAACTCTTTCCGTGGAATTATAGCTTATTTCAAGATTGAAAACGGCACGATTCGCAAGGGCGACAAGGTGAAGTTTTTCAATACGGGAAAAGAGTATGATGCCGATGAAATAGGGGTGTTGAAAATGGATATGGTGCCTCGTAACGAACTTCGTACGGGGGATGTAGGATATATAATTTCCGGTATCAAAACTTCCAAAGAGGTGAAGGTGGGAGATACCATTACACATATTGCCCGTCCGTGTGACAAGGCTATTGCCGGGTTTGAGGAGGTGAAGCCGATGGTGTTTGCCGGAGTGTACCCGATTGAGGCGGAAGATTTTGAAGATCTTCGCGCGTCTTTGGAAAAGTTGCAGCTGAATGATGCGTCGTTGACTTTCCAACCGGAGTCTTCATTGGCTTTGGGTTTTGGTTTCCGTTGTGGTTTCCTCGGATTGCTCCACATGGAGATTGTGCAGGAGCGTCTGGACCGTGAGTTTGACATGAATGTGATTACTACGGTACCGAACGTGTCCTACCATATATATGATAAGCAGGGCAATATGAAGGAGGTGCACAACCCCGGTGGTATGCCTGACCCGACGATGATTGACCATATCGAGGAACCGTATATCAAAGCATCTATTATTACAACGACTGATTATATCGGTCCTATTATGACGCTTTGTCTGGGTAAGCGTGGTGAATTGATTAAACAGGAATATATCTCCGGTAACCGGGTGGAAATCTATTACAATATGCCTTTGGGAGAAATTGTGATTGACTTTTATGATAAGTTGAAGAGTATTTCTAAAGGGTATGCGTCGTTTGATTATCATCCGAATGGTTTCCGTACTTCGAAGCTGGTGAAGCTGGATATTTTGTTGAACGGTGAGCCTGTGGATGCACTTTCTACTTTGACACATATTGACAATGCTTACGATATGGGACGCCGGATGTGTGAGAAACTGAAAGAGCTTATTCCGCGGCAGCAGTTTGATATTGCCATTCAGGCAGCTATCGGGGCTAAGATTATTTCCCGTGAAACGATTAAGGCTGTTCGTAAGGATGTGACAGCGAAGTGTTATGGTGGTGACGTGAGCCGTAAACGTAAACTGCTTGAAAAGCAGAAAAAAGGTAAAAAACGAATGAAACAAATCGGTAACGTGGAAGTGCCGCAAAAAGCCTTCCTCGCCGTACTGAAGCTGGATTAAAAATACTGCCGCAAGCAATTTTTCAGAGATCTGTTCTGAACAAATTGACTTGCGGTTAGTTTTTAATACACCAGGTGATTGCCTTCTGTCTGCAGAGCTTTCCTTGGCAATTACTTTTTAGCAACAAACAACTATAAATATGAGAAAAGTTCTGTCTTTTTCGGGCTTCCTGATGTTGGGGCTCGTGGTTTCGCAATTCCTGCCGATGATGGCAGGAGATGGGTATGGAGCTGTTAAATCCATATCGAATGTACTACTCTATGTATGTCTTAGTTTTATAATGATTAATGTAGGCCGTGAGTTCGTCCTTGATAAAACACGGTGGAAAAGTTACGCTCAAGATTATTTTATAGCCATGGCTACGGCTGCTTTACCATGGTTTATGATTGCTATTTATTATGTGTTTGTATTGCTTCCTCCCGATTTTTGGAATAGTTGGGAAGCATGGAAGGAGAATTTATTGTTAAGCCGTTTTGCTGCACCTACATCAGCCGGTATTCTGTTTACGATGTTGGCGGCTATCGGACTGAAGTCCAGTTGGATTTATAAGAAAATACAGGTATTGGCAATTTTCGATGACTTGGATACGATTCTTTTAATGATTCCTCTTCAGATTATGATGATTGGGCTGCGCTGGCAGTTGATTATTGTGGTGGTGATTGTGTTCTTGTTATTGTCGATCGGCTGGCAAAGATTGAATAAGTATGATTGGCGTCAGGACTGGAAGGCTATCCTCTTTTATTCAATGATTATATTTCTGGCTACTCAAATACTGTATCTGGGGAGTAAAGAATTGTATGGGGACGAGGGAAGTATTCATATTGAAGTCCTGTTGCCGGCATTTGTTCTGGGTATGATTATGAAACATAAGGAACATGACACACCTGTGGAACGAAAGGTGTCTACCGGGATTTCATTTTTCTTCATGTTCCTGGTGGGAATGAGTATGCCGCATTTTATCGGAGTGAACTTTGCGGAGACTCATGCTGGTTCTTATTCCGTGACTGGTTCGCAGGAGATGATGTCGTGGGGAATGATTATGTTTCATGTGGTGATTGTCTCTTTATTGTCGAATATAGGAAAGCTTTGTCCGATGTTCTTTTATCGTGACCGGAAATTAAGTGAGCGACTGGCTCTTTCCATCGGTATGTTTACCCGTGGTGAGGTAGGGGCCGGAATCATTTTCATTGCATTGGGATATAACTTGGGTGGCCCGGCATTGGTTATTTCAGTGCTTACTCTGGTATTGAATCTGATTCTGACGGGTATCTTCGTTCTTTGGGTGAAGAATTTGGCTTTGCGGAGTTATGCGGATTGACGTGATATGGAAATGTTGTAGAGCATTTTCTGTTTAGTGTGGAGGTGTGTCGAAACACTTTCTCTAATTTTTTTAGGCACGGATTATACGAATTGCACGGATAAGTTTATTTTCTTTCCGTGTTTATCGTGTAATCCGTGCCTAAATAATATCAGTTAGTAATCTGTCAAATCGTCTTCTACGTCAATAGGTAGAATCTTTTGGCTTTCTTCGTGTGGCAACTGTTCCACTTGCCGCAGTTTGCGTTCGATGGCACGTGTTCGTTTTCCCATGACTTCTTCGAGTTGGTCACCGGCGCTTTGCAAGTTCTTTTGTACTTTTTCAAGTAACCCTCCGAATTTACTGAATTCTGTTTTGACAGCTCCCAATACGGTCCAGACTTCTCCGGTACGTTTTTGGATAGCAAGTGTGCGGAATCCCATCTGGAGACTGTTGAGGATGGCGCCTAATGTTGTCGGACCTGTAACTACAATCTTATACTCCTTTTGGAGTGTTTCGATGAGACTGGTGCGTCGGATTACTTCGGCATATATGCTTTCAAACGGGAGGAACATGATGGCAAAATCTGTGGTAAAAGGCGGGTCCACATACTTATCATGGATGTCTTTTGCCATCTTTTTGATTGTATTTTCCAATTGTTTGCCGGACGATTCCATCAATGCTGCGTCTCCCGCTTCGAATGCATCGTAATATTGTTCGTATACATCTTTCGGAAATTTGGCGTCGATGGGGAGGTAGACGGTGCTGTTGGCGTCATCTTTTCCCGGAAGTTTGATGGCAAATTCTACAAATTCGGTTCCGCTCTTTTTGGTTTTGACATTGGCGTCGTACTGTTCGGGGCTCATCATTTGTTCTAAGAGTGCACCCAGTTGGACTTCGCCGAACGTTCCTCTCATCTTTACGTTGCTCAATACCTTTTTTAGTCCGCCGACATCTTGAGCAAGAGATTTCATTTCTCCCAGTCCTTTTTGCACGTTCTCAAGTTGCGAACGGACGATTTCGAATGATTGACCGATACGTTCATTCAGGGTTTTCTGGAGCTTTTCTTCCACCATCAGGCGCATGTCATCCAGTCGTTTCTCGGTGGATTTCAGTAATGCTTCCTGCTGGCGGGCCATCATGTCGAATTTCTGTCGTTGCAGTTCTCCGGTAGTCATCATATTCTTGTGCAGAACATCTTGGAGCTGTTGCATATTCTGGTTCAGCGTTTGCGTCATTTCCATGCGAAGTTCCCGGATGCTGCGGTTCAGTTCTTCCCGGTTTTCCTGCATTTGCTGACGCAAGGCTATTTGTAATTGTTCTGCTTGAGTTTGATTGTTGCCTTTGGTTAGTGATAATACAAGTAGGACTATCATTAACACGGCAATAACAATAAGTAGAATCAGTTCCATTAATATGTCAGAATTTCGTTTCCGGTTTCAGTAATCAGAATCATATTTTCCCATTGGGCGGAAGGCAGTCCATCGTCGGTGCAGACGGTCCATCCGTCGGCATCGTCTACAAACACTTCGTAGGTTCCCATATTAATCATGGGTTCGATGGTGAAGGTCATGCCCGGCACGATCATCATGCCTGTGCCCCGGCGTCCGAAATGTTCTACGTCCGGTTCCTCATGGAATTGCATCCCTACGCCATGTCCGCAGAGATCACGGACTACGCTGAATCCGTTCTTTTCTGCATGTTCCTGGATGGCGGCGCCTACATCACCCAGCTGTTTCCAGGGTTGTGCGGCAGCAATTCCTATTTCCATACATTCTTTGGTTACCTGTACTAACTTTTGCATATCAAGGTTGACGTCTCCAATCATAAACATACGGGATGCATCGGAAAAATATCCTTTGTAAATGGTGGAAACATCTACATTGATAATATCTCCGCTTTTCAGAATCTCATTTTTATTGGGTATTCCGTGACACACTACATCGTTGATGCTGGTGCAAACACTTTTGGGAAATCCTTCGTAGTTGAGTGGGGCAGGGATGGCACCGTGACTGGTGGTGAAATCATACACTAGCACATCAATTTCTTCGGTGGACATGCCTTCCCGGATATTCTCTGAAATATAGTCCAGCAGTGCAGTATTGATCTTGGCACTTTCCCGGATACCTTCCAGTTGCTCGGGAGTACGGAGTACTTTGCGCGGTGGAAGTTTATAACCTTGCTTTCTGTATTTCTGTATTTTTGCTTCTACTTCTGCCGGATAATTAGAGGGGGTAAACCGGAATCCCTTGATAAAGTTCTTCATTATGATAGCATATTTAATCGTATGACAAAGGTACGAGAATAAATGGAAAATATGCTTTCTTGTTTTCTAAAACTTTTCGATTCCTGATTGTCGGCACGGGTTACCATTCGTATGAAACACTAATTTGAGGTATCCATTCCCATCTTTTGCGGAGGACATTGTATTGGTATTGTACCCCTGTTTTTATTTTCCAGTTTTTATTTATTTTGAGAACAACATTACTACCCAATTGGGTGGGTTCCACTTCGGAAGGGAGGCCCCGGTGTTTTCGGGTATCAAGGTTTTGTACGCCATATATGTTGAGAGACCATTTGGGAGATAAATTATATTCTATTTGGCTTTGGATATGAAAGCAACTGGAATTTTCTGCAAAATTACTTTTACTGTGCAGCACAAGATTCTTGTTTATTCTTAACCAGGAGTAAGTGGGTAAAAAGGTGGAACCCGGTTTTAGGAATGTCTGATAAGTGCGAATGGAAGGTTTCGAAAAAATCATGGAAGATTTTAAAGTCGGTAGTGTGGGATCAAAATCTACAAATGGTTTTCGAGAGTACATGTTTTGCTCTACTTTTTCGATAAACTTTCTATTTATCTTGATCTCCTGATCGGATTCCAGCATTTGCTGAAGTCTCAATGAATCCTGTTTGTTCCATTCTTGTCCTGTTGCGGATAAGGGGAACAATAATAGGCAAAAAATATTGAATTGATATTTTCGAATGTCCATACACTGTGCTAGTAAAGTTTATTGTATGGACGGTGGAAAACAGGAAATGCTGCTCTAAACGATTAGCGACTAATAATAATTTCACATAATATGAGAATACTTTTCTTTTATTTATGATAGTTTTTTAGCCTTGAAAACCGGTTGTATCTTCTGAATCTCCGACTCAAAACCAAACCAGTAACCATGTCCTTCTTCATCGGTGGGAAGGAAACATAATCGTAGATTCTCGCGATATGCTCCGTATTCTATTTCCCAGCTTTCAGGTGGTAGCTGTCTTTTGGTTCTTACTTTTTCTGCCGGAGCTTTTTTTAATGACATACCCGCTTCTATCCATGCAATGCTGACTTGTGTCAGGTAGTCGGGATAATGATTCTTGCAGAAGTCATAGAGGATTAATCCTCTTTTTTCCAGGCTAAGAGGGGTGTCAATCACATCTGTTTGAACTAAATGATCGAGTAACTCATGTATAAAATGAGGGTTTTCGAGAATGAGTATCCGTGTGATGCTTCGCCAAGTTGGGGTATTGTAGAAACCGTCTAACAGGCGGGACAGATAATGTGCTGTCTGTAATTCATCTACGGTGATTTCACGAGTTTGAAGAACTTCGTATGGAGGGAGTGGAGAGTACTGTATGCCTAATTCGTCCGCTCTTCTTTTCATTTCGGTGCCCGGAAGTAATTTGAGGGATTCCAGTTGAATTTCTCCTGCGCCATACTCTGCTAAAGTACGGACATCATCGAAAATTTCTGATAGATGGTAGAGTGGGAGCCCTGCTATTAAGTCGGCATGGGTTTCCATGTTTTCAAGGGAACATAGATACTTGAGTCCGGCCAAAGCATCGGAGAGTTTGCCTATTCTCCGGCTTTGTTCAAGCACGTTTTCCCGAAGGCTTTGGATTCCGGCTTCCAGGTGTAGCAGTCTTTTAGGAAGGGTGGCTAATTCCTGTTTGAGTTCATCGGAAAGGAGTGCAGGATGAATTTCCAGATGAAAACAGATATCCGGGTATTCGCGGAATAGATTTAGTAATTCTTTTGCCCGTTTGTTGTTGTAATTGAAAGTGCGGTCCAGTACCCGTACATTCTTGATTCCGTGTTGGTGTATCACGTCAAGACGTTTCCGGGTTGCTTCAAGAGATAGGGTGCGAACCGGTTTTTCACCTCCACTGACACAAAAGGCACAGGTGTTAAAACATCCGCGGGTAGTTTCTAATTGCACAAAGGGTTTGCTCCAATTGAAGAAACGGCTCTCTTCAGGAGGGACTAATTCGGAAAAGTTCATGACACGGGCGAGCCCGTTGTCATGGTATGCTTCCGATTCATCCAGATAGCAGAGTCCTGTGATTGATTTCCATTCTTTTCTTGGCTGATTCCACACTTTTAACCATAAAGGAAATACTTCTTCGCCTTCTCCGCGAAACACTCCGCTTACAAATTTGTTCTTATATAAGAAAGCTTCATTATCTCCTAAAAACTCGGGACCTCCGAGTATAACACAGCAGTGAGGTAGTAACGCTTTTGCGCGTGAAACGATGTGCAGGAGTTGCTCGTGATTAAATAGCCAGTTGGTAGCTGCAATGATATCCGGTTGATGGCGGTAGATTTGATTGACGACACTACCGGTATTTTCATTGATAGTGGCGGAGACCGTACACCATTCAATGTCTGTATTATTTGCTATCTGGGCATGTAAGGCTGGCAATGCCAGCGAAGAATGAGCGTACGAACTATTTAAATCAAGCCAAAGAAGTTTCATGTGGAAAATTTAATATTATCTTTGCAAAGGTACAAAAAACTTGTGGCTTGTGATGTATAGTAAATATAAAATGCTAATTTTGTATTAATAAACGCAATAAACTAGAGAATTATGAAAATGATAAAGAGATATGCAGGTATCTTGATGATGCTGACTTTATTGGTTGGCTTTACTTCGTGTGAGAGTGAAGAAGAGACAGAATTTAATCTGCCTGGCGAGTGGTATACTAATGAAGAAATTGATTTCGGGGCATATACCTGGGGAAGAGGTACGCTCATGACATTTAATGCGAGAAATCAAGGAACGATTGGTTCTGCTGGTGATCCAAATTATCTGGTTTTTGAGTGGAGATGGATTGATGGAGGATATAATTCAATGGAATTATTTTTCTACGGTGACCGCACTTATGCCTATATTTGGGGTGGAGAAGCTACCGGCAGGACATTTAGTGGAACATGGTATAATAATTGGCAGGATTTTAGAGATAGAATAGATGGACAGCCATTTTATATGAGGCGTCAATAAAATAATAATGAAGATTAAAAATAAAGCCAGAGTCGATTATGATTCTGGCTTTATTTTTGAATATAGGAATTTATTTTTTCAGAAACAACTTCTTAAACTCCGCCGGATAAGGTGTCTCGAACTCCATCAAATCTCCCGTTACCGGATGATAGAAACAAAGTTTGAAAGCATGGAGTGCCAGTCGTCCGATAGGGTTGGGAGCATCTTCTCTTCCATATCTTCCATCACCGATAATAGGATGTCCTAAATCTTGCATGTGTACACGAATCTGATTCTTTCGGCCGGTTTCCAAATCGAGTTCCAACAGAGAATATCCGTTGGCACGTTTGATGGTCTTATAGTGGGTAATAGATTTTGATCCACCGTCATCATATTCACTGGAACTTACATAAAGCGTTTTATCAGTCAGCCAGGAAACGACTGTATCATAATCTTTTTCCATACTTCCCTCCACCACAGCTACATATCGACGGTCAGTCACGATATCGTGCCAGTTATCACGTAGTGTCCGCTGTGTTTTTTCGTCTTTAGCAAACATCATCAGGCCGGAAGTGTCCCTGTCCAGGCGATGAACGATAAACACACGGAATTGACGTCCGGAACGTTGCACGTATTCGTTAAGTATTGTATAGGCTGTGCGCTCTTTCTGTCTTTCTGTATTGACTGATAAAAGTCCCTGCATCTTCTCGACAACAATGATATAGGCATCCTCATATACGATTTTCAGCAGTCTGTTATTAAATTCTTTTTTTCCCTTTTGTTTGCTGATTTGCACTTTCATGCCCGCTTCAAGAGGAAAGTTGAATTGTGTGGTTATCACATTATCAACAAATACAACCCGTTTGCTTAACAACGATTTTAATTTCGTACGACTTGCGTCCGGCATCTTGGTAGCCAGGAACTCCATTAGTTCCATGGGTTCTTTCACTGCATAATTGGTATATTGAGCACGTGCTTTTTCAGCAGGAGTTCTTCTAGGTCTTTTTCCCATTTCTTTTTTCTTTTGAAATTCTATTATCATCACGGATTATCGAAGTTCCAGCAACACCACATTTTCTACGTGGTGGGTGTGAGGGAACATATCTACCGGTTGAATGGCTTTCACCTTGTATTTCTCATCGAGTAATTGCAAATCCCGTGCTTGAGTAGCAGGATTACAACTTACATACACAATCCGTTTCGGTTCGGCAAACAAGATGACATCAACTACATCCTGGTGCATACCGGCACGAGGAGGATCAGTAATGATTACATCCGGGCGTCCATGCTGATTGATGAAATCCTGCGTCAGTATATCCTTCATATCACCGGCATAAAACAATGCATTCTTGATATCATTGATTTCTGCATTTACCTTTGCGTCTTCGATAGCTTCCGGCACATATTCGATACCGATTACCTGGCGAGCCTGGCGTGATACGAAGTTGGCGATTGTTCCCGTTCCTGTATAGAGGTCATATACCAGTTCGTTGCCTGTTAATCCGGCAAATTCACGGGCCACTTTATATAAATTATAAGCCTGTTCCGAGTTGGTCTGATAGAATGATTTCGGTCCTACTTTGAAACGCAGTCCCTCCATTTCTTCAAAGATGTGATCTTTCCCTTTAAATACATGCACATCCAAATCATTGATTGTGTCATTGCACTTATTATTAATAATGTATAGAAGAGAAGTGATTTCTGGGAAAGAGTCCGCTACGAATTGGAGTAACTGCTTGAACAGTTCCATTTCGTGATCTTCCGTAATCTTGCAAATGACGATTACCATCAGTTCGCCAGTTGAAGAGGTGCGTACAATCATATTCCGCAGCATACCTTCCTGTGTGCGCAGATTGATGAAAGAGTAATCGTGTTCGTAAGCGTAGTCACGTACAGCGTTGCGGATACGGTTGGATATATCATCCTGTAACCAGCATTTCTCAATAGCCAGCACCTTGTCAAAGGCTCCCGGAATGTGGAAACCCACCGCATTCATCTGGTCATACTTCACATCCTGACGAACTTCTTCGTTTGTCAACCAGCGTTTATTTGAGAAGGTGAATTCCAGTTTGTTCCTGTAGAATTCCGTCTTGTCAGAACCGAGAATCGGAGAAATTTCGGGAAGTTCGATTTTCCCGATACGTCTCAAATTATCTTCCACTTGCTTTTGCTTATATCTGATCTGCTCCGAATAGGGGAGCACTTGCCACTTGCAGCCACCGCATACGCCATAGTGTTGGCAGAAAGGAACAGCGCGATTGGGCGACAGCTCGTGAAACTTCACCGCTTCAGCTTCGGCATATTTATTCTTTTTACGCTTGATTTGCAGGTCTACGACATCACCCGGCACTACATAGGGAACAAAAATCACCAGGTCGTTTACTTTTGCGATGGCTTTTCCTTCGGCAGCCA